>Ga0192278_1140_pt1 | contig 13894 bp, 10 predicted proteins | sample Koala_Koa24_K3_FD_131271 | JGI IMG/M metagenome (GOLD analysis project Ga0192278, IMG submission 131271) | Enriched cells from koala feces incubated with labeled cellulose particles, San Francisco Zoo, California, United States - Koala_Koa2-4_K3 ...
CTTTAGAAAATGGGTGGTTCACTAAAAACAGAAAGGAGAAAGCTACTCGATATAATATCCAAAAGTAAAAGCTAAGTGTACAAAAAAGATTTATAATAAGCTTAATAATATTCGTACTGACTATCCGAATAGCTGTACTGATAAAGACTAAATCAATTTAGAACATAATTGCTTATATATATATTTTGAGTAGCAAATATTTTATATTGATATATACTATTACTTTCAATCCCGCTATAGATTATGTAGTACATACTGATGATATAGTATTAGACTCTATAAATCGCTCTAATCACGAGGAGATATATTTTGGTGGTAAGGGAATTAACGTATCTATAGTGTTAAACGAGTTAGGAATAGAATCTAAAGCATTAGGATTCGTGGCGGGTTTTACAGGAAAAGCTATCGAAGAAGGAATATCTAAGCAAGGCATAGAAACAGATTTCGTCCACCTTGAAGAGGGATTTTCTCGAATCAACGTAAAGATAAAGTCTAATAAGGAAACAGAAATAAATGGACAAGGGCCAAAAATTCTCGATTCTGACATACTTAAACTCTTTCAAAAGTTGGACGCAGTTCAAGATGATGATATCATTATACTTGCGGGTAGTATTCCAAATAGTCTACCTAGCAATATCTACGAAAAGATTATTGAACATTTGAAACCAAAAAAAGTAAGGATAGTAGTGGATACTACTAAAGATTTACTTTTAAACGTTCTAAAGTACGAGCCATATTTAATTAAACCGAACAATTTTGAACTTGAGGAAATATTTGGCATAAAATTAAATACTATTGATGAGATATCTAAGTATGCTAGAAAACTCAAGCGTATGGGAGCATTAAACGTATTAGTATCTATGGCAGGTGATGGTGCTTTATTAGTAGATGAGAATAATGAAATCCATATATGTCAAGCCTATAAGGGCTTGGTTAAAAATTCAGTAGGTGCAGGAGATTCTATGGTTGCTGGCTTTATAGCAGGTTTATTGAACGGCAATTATGACTATGCTCTAAAGTTAGGAACTGCATCTGGTGGAGCTACTGCATTCTCAGATGGTTTAGCTACAAAAGATACAATATTTCAACTATTAAACCAACATATTCTTTGAAGTGACCTTCTCTTACTGCCTATACTACACATAGAGGCAATGTCTTTTCACTTAATAAACTTAATAAATATCAACGAACTAACCCCACGGAAATCCATTAAACAATAAAGCATGATGTTAGAAATCGCCTTTTGCTTCACTATGATTTCTGCTATTCTTTTTTCTCATTAAAGTATCCAAAAAGTGATAAACATAAAACTGTGGTATCAATCGCAATCTTACTAGTATAATCGATGAGATATTTATTTTAAAAAAAATATGAATTACCTATTGACAAATATTTCCATATATGATATAATATCAACAGTTGATTTAACTTTCCATATAGAATAATATTGAAAAATACAGCTTTTCTTTCTAGGCTGTATTTTTTTATCTATAGTTTATTGTAGTACATCTTTGTAAATAATATAAGTAAATACGGCGATTAGATACAATATCTAATCGCCATACTTTTATGATATATATTTTTACTATCTATGATGTTATAGACATTGAATCTTTGATGAAAAAAGTTAAAATTAAACTATTTCTAAGCATTCTTCCATTACTTCGAGTAAGGTATCTGGTAGGACATCGTTTCTATAAAGCATATCTAAAATAGAAGTAGCCTTATCGATATCATTGCTAACAGAAGAACAAACCTCTTTTTCGACTAGTCCATCGACCATTTTATGTACTTCAATATCAAAAGTAGTACATATTGTACCTTCAACCACCTCATCTTTCTTTATTAAGTAGTATGTAAGAGAGAAATCTCCTACTATCTTATTCATTTCCGTAATATTTGTTGTATAAAACATATAAAACTTCCTTTTCTGTAATATTAATTTTATAAATCATAGTCTTGAAAAGCTATTATCATGATAATAGTTTATAGTATCGATATATATATACGAACTATATATTTTTACTATCTATGATGCCATAGACAATGAATCTTTGATAAAAGAAATTAGAATTAAAGTATTTCTAAGCATTCTTCCATTACTTCAAGTAAGGTATCTGGTAGGACATCATTTCTGTAAAGCATATCCAAGATAGAAGTAGCCTTATCGATATCATTGCTAACAGAAGAACAAACTCCTTTTTCAACTAGTCCATCGACCATTTTATGTACTTCAATATCAAAAGTAGTACATATTGTACCTTCAACCACCTCATCTTTCTTTATTAAGTAGTATGTAAGAGAGAAATCTCCTACTATTTTATTCATTTTTGAAATATTTGTTGTATAAAACATATAAAAACTTCCTTTTCTATAATATTAATTTTATAAATCATAGTCTTGAAAAACTGCTATAATAATAAGGATAACACCCTATAATATTGGCATACATACAAATTATAGGTTTTTATTAGCATAAGAATGAACTTGCCTCTTAAGGAAAATAATTCAATAATATCTTTGATAACAGCTTTCAAGATATATGATATATATTTGTAAATTAGCTAATTACAATGATGAGTATATCACTAAAAGAATTTATTGTCAAGCACGATTCCCTATCAGCGGTTAATAAAATAAAGATATTTCGCCGATACACTCGCATATATCGGATTTTTAAGTTAATATTATTAAGCCATTTTTCGGCGGTGACTTTACGTTATTAGATTTATGCGGAAAATCGGCAAAAAAAATTCGACAAATTTGCATTTTTTTGAACAATGAAAATTCCACATAGATATGTGAATACAACGCATACTATATTTTCATTAATTATATTTTAATTCTGTTCAGCAGAAGAAACAAGAGAATTAACAATAAAACTGTTCTACTCAAAATTAAGTGAAAGAGGATTTAAGAATAAATAAAGCCGTAGTAAATGTTCGAAACCTTAAAATGAAATATTTGTAGATGTTTATAATCGTTTTGGATTGGTTAAAAATAAAACTAGTGATTTTCTACTAAGTCTTGTTGATTTCTTTTAAATACTTCTTTAGCCACTCCCTACTGTGTACGCAGTTGACATAACAAGTAAAATGTGATATACTACAAAAAGTATGTGTTTAGTAACTACGTAGTCAAACTATAAGAACCGTAGGATTCACGAAGTTAGCTAGTTGATACTTACATCATTGAGTGTATTGAGCAAGAAGTCTAGTCTCTATGTGTAGCATAGTCAGTGAGAGTAGGTCACATATGCTATACTATATAACGGTTTTGTATTACTCTTAGATATAATAAAGGAAATAGGTGAAATATAGTTATGAAAATAGTTATCATTGGTAGCGGAAAGGTTGGAAGTAGACTTTCACATAGCCTTTCCGAGGAAGGCCACGATATAACCATTATAGACTGCAATGATGAAGCTTTAAAAAAAATACAAGATACTCAAGACGTTATGTGTATAGTAGGCAATGGTGCAGATGTAGATACTCAATTAGAAGCGTCTGTTGATAAAACAGGGTTATTAATTGCTACTACTCCACACGATGAGCTTAATATACTATGCTGTCTTATTGCTAAACGTTTAGGAGCTAAAAAAACCATATCCAGAGTTAGAACTCCAATATATCATAAACAGATAGATTTAATTAAAGATGATTTGCATCTTTCGATGGTAATCAATCCAGAGTATACTACTGCTAATGAGATTCTTAGAGTATTAGTATTTCCTCCAGCAGCAAAGTTGGAAATATTCGCCAAAGGTAGATTTGAACTAGTAGAGTACAAACTATTGGAAAACTCTAACATAGTAGGAAAAAGTCTAGCAAATATATATAAACATAATAAGATTAAATGTCTTATATGCACAGTAGAACGTGACAATAAGATATACATTCCCAGTGGTGACTTTATATTACAAGCCAATGATAAGATTAATATTTCCGCATCACATAGAGAGTTAGAAAAGTTTTTTAAAAGTTTAGGCTCTACTAAAACTAAGGTGAAAAACGTTATGATAGTTGGTGGTGGAAGAATATGTTACTACCTTACCAATCAACTATTAGCTATGGGTATGAGAGTTAAAATATTTGAAATAAATTTGGAAAAATGCAAAGAGTTAGCAAAAAAATTCCCCAAAGCAACTATAATTCATGGCGATGGTACAGACCAAGAACTCCTTATGGAAGAAGGTCTTAATGAGGTCGATGCATTCGTTTCGCTTACTGGTATAGATGAGGAAAATATAATCATGTCACTATACGTTCAAAATAACTCCAAAGCTAAGATAATAACTAAGATTAATAGAGATAGTTACCATGAAATAACCTCTCAACTAGGTTTAGACTGCGTTCTATCGCCAAAAGATTTAACGGTTAGTAGTATTTTAAGTTACGTTAGGTCTTTGGATAATACTAATAGTAATATTGAGGCTTTGTATCATATTGTAGGCAATAAAGCCGAAGCAATAGAGTTTCGTATTAGAAATGATATACCACATCTTATAGGAATTCCACTTAGAAACGTTACACTAAAAAAGAATATATTAATAGGTGGTATTATTAGAAAACGTGAACCCATCATTCCAGATGGAAATACTAGTATACAAATAGGTGATACTGTAATAGTAATCTGTAAAGATTACCACTTTTCAGATATCACAGATATCTTAGATTAATCAGTAGGTGTAAATATGAATAAGTTTGTAGTATTTCATTATCTATCCAAAATAATGCTAGTAGGTTCTGTTATATTTCTTTTACCTTGTGTAGTCAGTCTGTACTATGGTGAAATAGATTGTGCTATTTCATTCTTAACCGTTGCATTAACTGTAGCAATAATTTCCACACCGTTAGCCATAATTAAACCGAAGAATAAACAGATGTATACTCGTGAGGGTTTAGTAATAGTAGCTCTTATGTGGGTAATATATCCCATAGTTGGAGCTATACCGTTCTATATCAGTGGAGAGATTCCAAGCCTTGTAGATGCAATCTTTGAAAGTATGTCAGGATTTACTACTACTGGTTCTACTATCTTAAAGGACATAGAAAATCTTTCTAAAGGTATGTTATTTTGGCGTAGTTTTACTCACTGGATTGGTGGCATGGGAGTTTTAGTATTTGCTATTGCTATACTACCATCATCTAATGATTCAATGTGCCTTATGCGTGCAGAATGTGCTGGCCCTCAAGTGAGTAAGATTGTCCCTAAAGGTAAGAACTCTGCCATGTATTTATACTTAATATACTTTGGACTTACAGTATTAACTGCTATACTATTGATGTTAGGTGATATGCCTATATTTGACAGCATATGCCATGCCATGAGTACAGCTGGTACAGGTGGTTTTGGAATTAAAAATAACAGTATAACCTACTATGATTCTGCATACATTGAAACGGTTTTAACTATTAGTATGATATTGTTTGGAATCAACTTTAGTATATATTACTTCATACTGGCTAAACGCTTTAAAGAGATTGCTAAAAATACTGAATTAAAAGTATATCTGCTAATAATATTGATAGCAACTATATTGATTATGATAGATATATATCCCACATATGATAGTATATCCAAAAGTTTTAGATATTCAATATTTCAAGTAGCATCTACTATAACATCTACTGGTTTTGCTACTGCCGATTACTGTCAATGGTCTATGTTTTCGCAGACTATAATAGTAATCTTAATGTTTATTGGTGCTTGTGCAGGTTCTACTGGTGGTGGACTTAAAGTACAGCGTTTTATAATAATGTTTAAAAGTGCTAAGAAGTCCATTAAACAGACTTTAAATCCTAAATCTATAAACATAGTTACTAGCGATGACAAGCTTTTAGATATTACTATAGTTCATGGTGTACACGCTTACTTAATAATATATCTTGGACTTTTCTTAGTATCACTACTATTGATATCTCTAAACAATATAGACTTTTCTACTTCATTTACTGCGGTTACTACTTGTATTAATAATATAGGTCCAGGTTTGGAAAGAATAGGGCCTACTGAAAATTTTTCATTCTTTTCAAACCTATCAAAGATAGTTCTCTGCATAGATATGCTACTAGGTAGATTAGAATGTTTTCCAATAATAATACTATTCTCTCCAGCTATTTGGCGAAAAAGATTCTAATATTTAGATTTAGTAAGAATATCTCTACCTTTTTAGGTGGGGATTCTTACTATAAGATGTCACAATTATATAGTTATAATCTATGATGCAATATAGAAAAGAAATATTACCATATTTTTTTATCTTGTGATATAATTAGACTATTGAAAAAAAGAATAGATAAAGTTAATAATTACAGAAAGGACTTTATACAATATGAAAACATCAATAGTTGGATATCCGAGAATTGGTTCTTTACGTGAACTAAAGTTTGCAAGCGAAAAATATTTTAAAGATGAAATATCAGCTGAAGAACTCCAAAAAACTGCTAAAGATTTAAGAAAATCTCATTGGCAAATACAGAAAGATAATAACATAGATTTTATAGCATCTAATGATTTTTCATTCTATGATAATCTTCTTGATACTGCTATGCTTTTAAACGTAGTTCCTAAAAGATATAGCAACCTTAAGCTCTCTAAACTAGATACTTATTTTGCTATGGCAAGAGGATATCAAGGTAAGAATGGAGATGTTAAGGCTTTAGCCATGAAAAAATGGTTTAATACCAACTATCATTATATGGTAGCTGAAATCGATGACGATACTACTATAAAACTAGCCGATACTAAACCTTTTGAACTATTTAAAGAGGCTTTAGAGTTAAACATAAAGACTAAACCAATCATTATAGGAGCATTTACATTCTTAAAGTTGGCTCGTTTTACAGGTAAAAAGAATATGTTAAACTTTATCGATGATATCATCGATGCATATTCTAAAATCCTAGATGAGTTTAATATCTTAAATGCAGAATGGATTCAATTCGATGAGCCATACTTAGTAATGGATTTATCTCAAGAAGATATTAATATATTCAATGAACTATATAGTAAAATTTTAGTCAAAAAAGGTAATGCAAAGATTCTTCTACAGACATACTTCGGTGATGTTCGTAATTGCTACAAAGATATATGTTCTTTAGACTTCGATGGAATTGGCTTAGACTTTGTAGAAGGTAAAAAGTCCTTAGAGTTAGTACAAAACAATGGTTTTCCAAAAAATAAATGTTTATTCGCTGGGATAGTAAATGGTAAGAATATTTGGAAAAATAACTATGCTAAGAGCATCTTAACTATAACAGAGCTACAAAAATACTCTAATAATATAGTCTTAAATACATCATGTTCGTTATTACACGTTCCATATACTCTAAAGAATGAATTAAAACTCGCAGATAGCTATAAAAAACACTTCGCTTATGCTGAAGAAAAATTGTTAGAACTATATGAGTTAAAAAGTATATTATCATCTAAGAACCCATTAGAAACTCAAGAGTATATAAACAATGCCAAAATATTCGCAGAAGACAGAATGTGCAACAACATAGAAGTTCAAAAGAAATGTGCAAACCTTTCTAACAGTGATTTTATTAGACTCCCTAAGTTTGAAGTACGTGAAAAGATTCAAAAAGATGTATTTAAACTTCCTATATTACCTACTACAACTATAGGTTCATTCCCACAGACTACAGAGGTTAGAAAATATCGTGCAGATTATAAAAAGAACATCATAACTGAAGATGAATATAATAGTTTCATGGAAAATAAAATTGCTGAATGCATAAAACTACAAGAAGATATTGGCATAGATGTTCTTGTCCACGGTGAGTTTGAAAGAAATGATATGGTTGAGTACTTTGGTGAATGTCTTGATGGTTATATATTCACAGAAAAAGCATGGGTGCAATCATATGGTACTAGATGCGTTAAACCTCCAATAGTATGGGGTGATATATCTAGGGCAAAACCTATGACGATTAAATGGTCTAAATATGCTCAAAGTTTAACAGATAGGTTCGTAAAGGGTATGTTGACAGGCCCAGTTACTATATTAAACTGGTCTTTCCCACGTGAAGATATATCTTTAAAGAGTTCAGCTTACCAAATAGCCTTAGCTATCCGTGAAGAAGTTCTTGACCTTGAAAAGAATGGTATCAAGATTATTCAAATTGATGAAGCAGCACTTAGAGAAAAGCTACCTTTAAGAAAGTCTGATTGGCATTCAGATTATTTGGATTGGGCAATCCCTGCTTTTAGATTAGTTCATAGTGGTGTTAAGCCAGAAACTCAAATACACACACATATGTGTTATAGTGAGTTTTCTGATATTATTAAAGAGATTGATGATATGGACGCCGATGTTATAACCTTTGAAGCATCACGTTCGGATTTAACTATCTTAGATGTACTTAAACAGAATAGTTTCCAAACACAATCTGGACCTGGAGTCTATGATATCCATTCTCCAAGAATACCATCTAAGGAAGAGATAGTTAAGGCTATCAAAAAGATGCTTGAAAAGATTCCAGCAGAAAAACTATGGATAAATCCAGACTGTGGCTTAAAAACCAGAGGTGTTAAAGAAACTATTCCAAGTTTGGAACATTTAGTACAAGCTACTATTGAAGTTAGGAAAAACATTAAATAGATTACTATTTCAAATGAAATGTACCCTTAAATCGTTAAGAATATAATTTTGTAAAATAGCTCTCCTAATAGCATAGAAAGGTTACCTATAAAATTAATCTTCTACTTTACAAGTAGAAGATTTTTTTAATTTTTATATTTTTATCCTCTTTTACCAAGAAATCCACCACTTCTAAAAGGGGGGATAATTGCGTTCCACTGCATGAAAATCAATAATTAGGGAGTAAACAAAGCAAAGAATATATAATTAAAAAAAGATAACCATGCAAATCTGAAAGATGTTCATTTTGAAGAGGATTGGTGCAGAATTTAAAGTAAAATATTTGAATATGTTCTGTAAAGCGGTCATCAACCTTATTAAATGCTTCAAATCTTCTAATAATTCCAAACAAGCTATTTCTCATCTTATATTCAAATGCTTACTGGATTCAAAGTTGATTTTGAAGATTCTTAATAAAAATTTATTTTTGTGTAAATTTTAAAAAACTCTTGACATTTGATTAGAAGTATGATATACTAATCGTAAGAAAACTTTGAGAGGATAACAGGTGTTTCTTTATGTAATGACCTGTATGTTAATAGAGCGAGAACCAAACCATGCATACAGAGAATAAAGAAAGTAGAATGGATTGTGATGTAATTACTCTATCCTTGATAAGAAATTCTGAAAAAAATGACCTCTTTTTCCCTATAATCAGTTGGGACGTAACTTGTGCAAAGTGAGAGATTACAAGCAAATTTATCAAAACCGTGGGACTCACGGGGTTAGCTCGTTGATACTCGGCACACTAGTGTCGTTGAGCGAGAAGCCCCCGCCTCTATGCGTTAGCATAGGCGGTGGGAGTAGGTCACCTAAAGTATTAGCTAGTATTCTAGCAATTTCTTCTATGACTTTATGTGTAACTGGTGTTTCTGCAAATGCTGATGAAATAACTGCTTCCGATTTTGCAGTAATTGATGGAGTAGATAGTGATATTTCCCCTGCATCAACTAAATACTCAACTATTAGTTTTAACTTAACATCTGGAAGTAATTCTAGTAAAACAGGAACTTTTACAGCAACAGATTCTTCTGCAAAGGTAACTTATTATAGTTGCTCCACTGGTCAAGCTTACTTATACATATCTGTTAATGATGAAGAAAAAGGTCCTTATGTTATTCCAGAGACTAATGGACAATCTGTAACTCAAAATATTTCTTGTTCAAAAGGCGATACAATCAAATATACTGTAGCAATATATTCAGGTTATTCTAAGGCTATAGGAAGTTTCACAGTGTGGTATTAATTTCTGTTATTCTACAGTATTTAACTAATTTTAGCAAGAATTCTCCCACTTCAACAGTGTAAGTGGCGAGATGAATTGCTAAAAGGAAACTTAACAACAGTAGTGGGCGGAGAAAAATCGGTATCCCTTACTGACATGAGGTCAATTCATGCGTATCAATATACATACATCGCACTCCGATAATATACCGAGCGTAAGTTAAAACAATTGAATTAAAGGAGATGACACTATGAAAAAGAAAACTATCTGCAGTATAATTATAGTTTTAATAGTAGTAGTTGTTGTAGGAGTCATTGTAATGTTGATTTCAAAGAATTCTAAAGAGAACTATACTGAACATTTACCTATAGATTTTAATGTAGTTGTTGTATCTAGTCCATCTGTAGTTAATGAAGTAGTTGCTAATACAGATTCTTTTAAAATATCTTATGATAGTTGTGAAAGTGGTTCAGCTGATATGTATGTTTTCATTAATGATGAGAGTTATGAAACATACACAATTGTTGCAAATTCTTCTAAGACTAATGAACATATTATTGCTTGTAATAAAGGTGACTCTATAAAAGTTACAGTTACACCAACTATGGGGTATATTTCAGCTAAAGGAAGTTATACAATAGATTATTAATATATCTAGGAGCGTGATACTATGCGATTAAACCTATTCCTAATAAAAAAAATATTGGATATGTCATAAGAAACAGGCATCTATATTAATATTGTGTTATATTTTATTGATAACTTTTATATTTACTTCCCTAAGTATGTTAAGAACAGAATTAAGACGTATTTATGTAGACATATTTTCTACTGAAAATTTTATTGGCGACTATGGAGATGCATGTTCAGGTGCATATAATTTTGACCTTATAGGAGTTGATAATGATTACATTGAAGACTTATCTAATAGAGAATATATTTCTCAATGTGAAACTCTATATATTGGTGGTAAAATGGGAACAGATAGTTTAAAATATACATATGGCTCTTATTGTAGTGATTTAGCTTTTGAAATGTCAGGAATTGTTCTTAAAGAGGGTGTTGTACCATCACATAGTAATGAAGTCACTATATCAGAGAGAGTTTTGGACTATCTTCAAATAGACATCTCTATTGGTGATAATATAACCTTAGCTACATATGATTTTGATGGTAATTATTTGAAAGACGTTACATTGAAACTTGTAGGTATCATTCAAGATGATGGTTATTTCGCAAATTGGGAAACAGAAAAAAATACTGGAGGTAGTCTTTTTTCAGACGTTACTGAACCTGTTATATTAATTTCAAATGATGATATGGCAGAAGTTGAAAATCCATTGCTATGTGCTATGATTAGATTTACTTTTGGACAAAGATTGCTTGCTTTATCTGATGAAGAATTAGAAATATACTTAAATTTTATGGAAAATGAATTATATACAATCCCAACAAAAGGTGTTTTTACTGGTTCATGGGATAGTTCATACTTCACTTGGTTAGATGGTCTATCAAAGTATGAATATGATGATGGCTATATAAAGTCTGCTAAGAGTCATTATTACCAAGATATTTCTTTTATAGCTTCATTAGTTATGATAATAACATTAGTATGTTCTTTAATGACAATCATTCCTGATAGACTAAAGTCCATCAAAATGTTACATCAAATTGGATATCCTATTAAAAAACTTCAATCGATGCTTTTGTTAGAATGGTTTATATTTACAGTTATAGGATTAATCTTAGGATTATCTATATCCTTAGTACTGTATGAAATAATTTTACAAGTTCAATATCACATATTTGGATTAAATTTACTTAGGGCATATAATACTGAATGGGGCATTAAGATGATTACATATAATCCATTCATATTTTCCATAGTATGTACATTAATAGGTTCTCTAATAGCATATATAATTCCTTGCATAAGATTAAAGAAATTATTATTGCCAAAAACTGATAATCACTCGATTTTAAAGTTAAAAGGAAAAAATCTAATTTTAATGCTGTAATAAAATCCATACTATATCAACCTTCAATTACTGGATTGCAAATAATATCATTAGTATTAGTTTTAGTAGTAAGTAGTAGTGCTTATATGTTCTTTTCAACCGAAAATAAGAGTAGTAAACTAAATCCACAAATATTAGTACAAGGTGATTCGTTTAATACCAATATTGGTTTGGATATGCGTACTTATAATATAGATTGTGTATTACAATCCACTAACGAGAATGTCGCAGGAATTATGCAGACTGATACAACTGGAATAACTCAACAAGCTATGGATAACATCGAGAAAAGTTCACTCTTTGAAAATGTTTTAGGATTTAAGGATATAGATAGTGTCTTTTTGTATTATCCTCATGAAACATCTGTAACGCAGAACGTTCAAAATATAGATGATTTGTTTGCTCCAAATGAAAAACAGTGGTATGGTATTCAAGATTATGATGTTTATACTTTCAATAACTGTATGATTGTTAGTGATAGCATAATATCACAACTATCAGAGTATTCTGATATAAATATTGAAAAACTAAATAACGGAGGTATTATTGAACTTGATTTAGATGGTGGTTCAAAGTATCAAGTAGGAGATATTCTTCCAATAGTTACTGCATATGGTAATTATAACATTAATAGCACAGATACTTACTATTATGACCTTCAAGAAGTAAACTTTTCCAATAGTGAAATTATAACTAAAATATCTATAAATAACCTACCTTACGATGAGATTCCCTTGCTATATAGTATTTTTTCTTCTAATTCAAAGTATATTATGCTATATTCCATGCAAGGAGCAAAATCAATAGGATTAGTAAATAATAACATTAATAGTGTTTATCTAATGTATGCACAAGATACCACAGATAGCAACGCTTTAAAGTTTCTCAATAGTGTTCTTTCAGCCGATATGGAAGTATCTAAGACTACAATTACAGATTGTCAAAGTTCTTATAATAAATCCATGATTAAAGAGTATTTAATAGTATTTACTGTATTTGGATTATTTTTTATTATTAGTATGATAGGATATGTTCAAACTATCCGATTACAAATATATAAAAAATCTTATCAGTTTAGTATTTTGAAAGCATTAGGAATAAATAAAAAGAAACTACAAACTTCAATAGTATTACAAATTCTAACCACTCCGATTATCTCAAGCATTATAGGATTTATAGCAATACAAGGTATAAAGAAATTTTTAGAATATAAGTATAACTATTGGGAAGTATCTTACGCTCAACATGGAGAATATACTATTGACAAACAAGTAGAATATTTACTACAACAGGCTAAATATTTTACTCAATATGAAATGTATAAAGTTCCAACAACAAAGATATTCATAATACTGATATTTATAATATTTATTTTTACATTGATATGTACTTATAAGATATCAAAAAATGTTGTAAATACTAATCTTGCTGAGGATTTGAGAAAACAAGAGCATTAATAAATAGGTGATTTTTATGAAAGAATTAATAAAAACTGAAAATTTATCTAAAACTTATGGCAAAGATGAGAATATTGTATATGCCTTAAAAAGTACCAATATATCATTCTATGAAAGTGAAATAGTAGCCATAACAGGAACATCTGGAAGTGGTAAAAGTACACTCTTACACTTGTTAGGTGGTCTTGATATTGCTACTAGTGGGAAGGTATTCTACAATGATATAGATATTCTTTCCTTAAATGATGACGATTTATCTATGTTTAGAAGACGAAATATTGGATTTGTGTTTCAATTTTTTAATTTAATCCCTGAATTAACTGCCTATGAAAACATAGTTTTATCTAATATAATAGATAATCGTAAGATTGACAAAGATGCTATAAAAAACATTACCGATATTCTAAACATATCCGATAGATTAACACACTATCCAAACCAAATAAGTGGAGGTCAACAACAGAGAGTAGCTATAGCTAGAGCCTTGGCAAACAATCCAAACATAATTCTTTGTGATGAGCCTACTGGCAATCTTGATAAAAAATCT
>Ga0192278_1141_pt1 | contig 13865 bp, 13 predicted proteins | sample Koala_Koa24_K3_FD_131271 | JGI IMG/M metagenome (GOLD analysis project Ga0192278, IMG submission 131271) | Enriched cells from koala feces incubated with labeled cellulose particles, San Francisco Zoo, California, United States - Koala_Koa2-4_K3 ...
CATCAACGAGAAAATGGTTGATTTTGTTTATCTCTCTCGCGTGCTGACCTGCCGCCCTGCGAACGCCCATCGCATCATACATGGTTATAAGCGCCACAATACACATTACACCGAAAATTGTGGACGTTATTCCCTCTATTCTTCCAATGCCCGCCGTTGCCGAGCAAACCATTGCCGAATGGGCACTGGGCCACCCTCCCGCTCCGAAAAGACGTTCCGCGCTGAATTTTTTCGTTTTCCCAAGATTTATCATTGTTTTGAGAAATTGCGCAACACACCATGATATTACCGCCGATAACAGAATATAGTTGTAAATATCTTTCATGTCCTACGGGTGCGGTAAGTGCCGCAGCCCTGTTTCTCCTTTCCCTCTATTAAAATTTTCTGCCAAGAAGGTCATTTGTCAGGTAAACAATAAATTCATTGTCGGGGAAGCTCTCAGCAATATCCAATGCGGCTTGCGTAAGCTCCTCAGCCTTTTTTGCGGCAGCCTCTACACCATGAACCGCCGCGTACGTCTGCTTTCCGAGATCGGTGTCACTTCCAATGGGTTTTCCCAAAACCTCCGAGGTTAACGTTATATCAAGTATGTCGTCGGTTATCTGAAAAGCAAGTCCCAAGGCACAGGCATATTCCCTTGCAAAGGGAATTTTATCGTATGCCTCGGCACAAATGCATCCCATAACGCAAGCTGCTTCAATCAAAGCGGATGTTTTAAGGGCGTACATTTTCAGCAGTCTTTCATCGCTGTATTCGTCTGTGCAGCAGGTATCTATAATCTGACCGCCTATCATTCTGCATACGCCTACCTCCCGACTAAGCTCCTGTATCAGCTTTACACGCTGTTCAAAGCTTACATTCTCATCGGCAGCTATAATTTCAAAGGCAAGACACTCCAGAGCATCTCCCGCAAGCAAAGCCTGTGCCTCGCCAAACTGCTTGTGACAGGAGGGCTTTCCGCGGCGGTAATCATCATCGTCCATACAAGGCAGATCGTCATGTATCAGCGAAAATGTATGAATCATTTCTATAGCGCAGGCACTGTCTAAAGCCTTTTCGGCACTTCCACCGAATATCCGACAAAACTCCATAAGAAGCACAGGTCGTATACGCTTTCCTCCCGCTGACAGTGAATACCACATAGCATCGGGACAGGACTGCTGATAGGGCGCGTTGTCATCATTATACTTAGCCCTAAGCTTAGCAAGCCGTTCATTTACAAGCTTTATCGTTTCCTCAAGGTGATTTGAATATTCCCCTCTATCAATTATCATTCCCCCATAAAATTAATCTAAATCCTCGGCATAAGAAATTTTCAAAGCTGCGTTTTCCAGCTCCTTTTTGCAGGCTGAAATTTCGGAAACGCCCTCCTTGTAAAGCTCAATAGCCTTTTCAAGAGGAATATCTCCGCTGTCAAGCTGCTTTATAATTTCATCTACCTTGCTTATGGATTTTTCAAAGCTCATAGAGCATCCTCGCTTTCATCTGTATCGCAAATGCTTTCCACAACAGCATCTGCACTGCTTCCGTCCGCAAATCTTACGGATATGGTGCTTTCCTTTTCCAGTCCCTTGGCGGAGCGTATCAATCCTGACTCACCGTAAACAAGACTGTACCCTCGTCCCATCACTTTCAAGGGGCTAAGCGCATCAAGCTGTACAGCCAATGCAATAACATTCGACTGCTTTTTATCGAGAAAAGATTTAATCGCGGTTTCAAGGGTTAATTCTCTCTGACCTAAAAGCTCCTCGCTGCGTTTTATTGCGTTATCGGGGCAAAGGACTTTAAGCTTTCTTTGAGCGTCAATAACCTTTAGCCGTCTGTTTTCAATTGCCGCAGCCATATGCTCCCTAAGTATATCCTGCTTACCGCTTACAGCCGCTTTCAAAACGGAAATATCGGGAACAGCAAGCTCCGCAGCCGCAGAGGGAGTGGGGGCGCGTAAATCGGCGGCAAAATCCGTAAGGGCAATATCCGTTTCATGTCCCACAGCGGAAATAATCGGTTTATTTGCGGCAAAAACCGCTCTTACAACCTTTTCATTGCTGAAAGCCATAAGATCCTCGGGAGAACCGCCGCCCCTGCCGCATATTATAACATCGCATCCGCTTTCATCAGCCGTATTCAGCGCTTCACATATGGAATCGGGCGCATAATCTCCCTGAACAAGGCAAGGAAAAATCACCGCCTCACATATGGGATACCGTCTGCCCAATATGTTGAGAATATCCCTGAGCGCAGCCGCATCCCGTGAGGTAACTATTCCCACTCTTTTCGGGAATTTGGGGAGGGGCTGCTTAAATCGTTCATCAAACAATCCCTCATCGGCAAGTCTGCGTTTTAGCTGCTCTATTGCCATATAAACCGCACCGTCGCCGTCGGGCAGCATATCGGTTACATAAAGCTGATAAATACCGTCACGCTCAAAAACCTGCACACTTGCCATCACCGCAACGCTCATTCCGTTATAGGGAACGAACGGAAGCCGAGCGGCGAAATTATTGAACATAATAGCCTTTACCGCAGAGGTGCTGTCCTTGAGGGTAAAATAGAAATGCCCTGTTTTTGCGTGGTTGGTAAATCCGGATATTTCACCCTTGATTAGCCTGTTGTGCAGATTTGCGTCCTCCTTGAGCTTGAAGGACATATATCGGTTAAGCTGACTGACTGTAATTGCCGAATTCATGGTTTACCTCCATGTTGGGAAATATAGGCGTATATAGCAGCGCCTGCCGCATTATCGCAGGAATAGTACGGCGTACCGAAGCAAATATCATTCATCCTGCTTTCCAAAAAATCACGTATTATTTTATCGGACATAACGCCGCCCGCAAATATTATGGGAAAATTACCAAACCTCTCCCTTGCAGCCTTTGCCATTGAATAAATCGTTTCCGCACAGACGTTTAACACATACAGCGCAATATCCTCACGACACTCACCGTTTTTCAGCATATCCTCCGCCTTATTCTGAAAGCCCGAAAGACAGCAGCTGCCGTTTTTTATAACAGGTCTGACGGTTTTGGTAAGCTTTCCCGAAAGGGCAAGTCTTTCAAGCTCCGCGCCGCATGGAAATGATAGTCCGAGCATTACGCCGGTACGATCTATAAGCTGACCGGCTTTGAGATCGAGAGATGTGGAAACCTCCGTTATATCCATGACATTCGATGACGGCGTACACAGCAGACAGTCGGTAGTACCACCGCTTACATGAAACGCCAAAAAGCTTTCCGACAGCATATCGAGCCTATTGGCAGAATAAAGCGCCGCAAGTATATGCCCCATTTGATGTGAGGTTTTATACACGGATATATTCATTACGGAACCGATTGAATCCGCGAGCCCCTCCCCGCACAAAAAGCAGGGCATATAAGAGCCTTCTGCCAAGCGCGGCTTTACCGATACGCCGATTGAGGATAATTCCGATAGCTTACACCTATTTCGCAGCTTTGATATAACAAGAGGAAGCTGTTTTGTATGGTGAAAAACCGCATCACTCTGCCTTAGTCCCGCTTCACCGTTTTTTACGGGCAAAAGCATTCTCTCGGAAACAATATCCATTGTCTCCGTGTCAAGTACAGCGGCTGATGTGGTGTAATTGCTTGTATCTATTCCCAAAACACGCATAGCTTTACTCGTTATCGGAGGTCACAGACCCGTTTTTTTCCGCAAACGATCTGGCAAACGCTCCAAGTACGCCGTTTACAAAGGCTGTATCACTTTCAAAGGAATACTTCTCCGAAAGGTGAACCGCCTCGCTTATTGCCACGTTTACGGGAACATTTTCCTCGTAAAGGCACTCGTAAACAGCAATTCTAAGGACGGTAAGGCTAACCTTACCTATACGATTGACACGCCTTTTTTCACTGAATCCCGATATAACGCTGTCAAGCTCCGTAGTTTTTTCGTTTATTTTTTCAAAAAGCTCTATAGCATCGGTACATAACGGAAATTCCTCTGCTTCTCTTTCGATAGCGGCAATCTCCTCACAGGTATCATCCCTGAACTGCTTTTCAAAAAGCATAAAAAAAGCAGCTTCTCTTACTTCACTTCTTTTCATAGACATTCATCCCAATTTAAACTAAATTGCCGTAAACACACACGGCATGATATACGGTCTCTCTTGCCGCATATATGTTTATTATAGCACACTTTAAAGAAATGCACAACAGTATTCAGCAAATTTTTTTCATTTTTTGCAGATTGTCCCTGCAGCCACTGCCTTATGCCGACTTATTATGTTATTAAATTGCTTTTGTTTATCAACCGGCAGTTAGCTGTCGGTATATTTGCTGACGCAATTTCACTGCATTTTATGTTGGTTACGGTCGGTGGCGGTGACAGCTGCAAGCGATTCCCTTATTAACCACAAAAAGGCAGTGCCGAAAACGGTACTGCCTTTAAAATACTATAGATTACAGCTTTGCGAGCAGCTTCTTCTTCTCAGCGGAAAATTCTGCCGCTGTAATTTCACCGCTGTCAAGCTGTGATTTCAGCTGCTTAACCGCCGATTCAAAATCAGCCAGTGACACTGTTTCACCGTCCCTTGCCACAGGCGCGCTCCTTTTCACAGGAGGCTTCTTCGCAGACAGCTTTTTAGCCATCTCCTCTGCTTCAGCAATAGTCTGATTTGATTTCTCTTTTTCCTCCGCCGCTTTCTCAGCCGCAAGCTTTTCGGCTCTCGCCTTTTCCTCTGCCGCCGCTTTCTCGGCCGCAAACTTTCCAACCTTTGCCCGCTCCTCGGCTTCAAATTGATCGGACAATGTCACAGAAATCTCGGACTTAGCGGATTTTCTTCCGAAAATCTCCTTATTAGCCATATGTGAAAGCTTTTCCTTTACGGATTCCTTTGGATGCTTTTCGGTATCGGGATTTTCAGTCACAGATAAAATATCATCGGCACCGGCAAGCTTGGAAAGAGTCGGTCCATCTGTGAGCCGCTTCCATGCAGCTTCCTCGGCAAGCTGCATTTCACGCTGCCTTTCCTCCTCAAGAGCGCGGCGCTTTTCCTCTTTCTGGCGCTCCTGCTTCTCGTTAAATCTTATCACGAACGCTGCCTTAACCTCGTTAATCTGATCAACGATATCGGAAACGTTCGGCAGACACGGAACAATTATCCTTTTCCTGTGTACAACGCTCTTTACGTCACGATCACATTGAATAAACAGCGGACTTGCTTTTACGTTATCATTTATGTATACCTTCGTTATCTCGTCAAGAGAACACACAAAGCGCTGATAAACAGGATCCGACTCACTGGTACCCTGCTGCTCCATCACATAAGCCTGACCGTAAACATGTGCAGCAGACACCGTAAGATAAACGTCTTGCGGCTTGGAAAAAGATGACTCCCTAAAACTTGCCTCATATGCGGCAATCGTCTTTTCATTGTATACGCTGCTTGCTTCACTGCTCATCCTCATTACTCCATTCTATTTAAGTTATAAAGCGGATCTGACTGCATTATTCCGCTTTTTAATAATTAAAAATGGCTGTCGCTAATTATAATTATAACACATATATTTTAAATAGTCAAACGGATTTTATTATTTGACGGATAATTTTGCAAAGAAATTTTATACACTTTGCACAAAAAAAATTATTTGCTGTTCAAAAGATGTATATATTTGTCTTTTGCAAAGCCTAAATTAGTCAAACAGCTTCCCGTCCCGAATGGTAACAATCCTGTCCGCACTGGATGCTATGGAATTATCATGAGTAATAAGTATAAGTGTCTGATCGTATTTCTTGATGGAGTTTTTAAGAAGCGACAATATTTCCTTGCCGGACTCGGAATCGAGATTTCCTGTAGGCTCATCCGCGAGAATAACGGACGGACGCGCTATCAATGCCCGCGCTATTGCCACACGCTGCTGCTGACCGCCGGAAAGCTGGTGCGGATAGTGTGACATTCTGTCGGTAAGTCCCAAGGTAGACACTATATCCTCCATATATTCTTCGTCCTCTTTTTTTCCGTCAAGGGAAAGGGGCACAAGTATATTCTCCTTGGCTGTCATAACAGGAAGAAGGTTAAAGAACTGGAACACAAATCCTACATTTCTGCGGCGATATTCCGCAAGCTGCGCCTCTTTCATGGCAAAAACGTCTATTCCGTCCACGGTAAGTGAACCGGAGGTGGGATTGTCCATTGCGCCTAAAATATGGAGCAAGGTGGATTTTCCGCTTCCGCTCTGACCTACAACCGCAAGAAATTCGCCCTTTTCAACGGTCAGCGAAACATCGTCAAGCGCCCTTACAGCCGCTTCTCCCGTACCGTAAACCTTTACAAGATTTTGCGCATTTACAATTGGCTCTGACATATAAAATTCCTCCTGTTTATGGTATTTATTTCTGCAATGCACGCTCCTTCAGAAGCTCGTTTACCTCTGCGAGAGGCATACCTCTTACTCTGTGAGAGCCGCGATACTCCGAATTTGTATGTACCACCACATCACACGACTTGTTCATACGCTGGAATACAGTCTGTTTTACATCAATATATGCAACTCTTTCCAACGGCACTGTTACAGTGTGAAATCTGTATCCCTTGCAATACTTTATACACACGTTTTTCTGCACGATATTTATTCCATTGGTACAATATGCGCAGGACTTGACCAGCAGCAGCCAAACGGCAGGTATTTCCAACAGAATTGTAATAAATGAAATCAGACTGTACCATTCCTGAAAAAATATTATTCCCGCAAAGCCCAATATCATTATTGCAAAAATCAAGACTATGGGTATTGCGATAAAGCGCATAATATAAGTAATATTCGGCGTAATAAAGGTTTCGGACAAGGAAAATTCAGGTAAAAGGTGCTTCATAACCGACAAAAGCTCCGTTCTGCTTTTTCCGTCATATATTCGTTTTATGGAGCATATGGGGACAAAGATAGGGATTTCTCTTTTTTGTTTGCCGTAGCCTGTGCAGCTTACATTTACCGATGTTACGCCGAAAAGCTTCATAAGCAGATTTTGCTGCATATCGGTATAATTTACCCGTCGGCTGTTGATGAAGTACTGACGTTTATTAAAAAATCCGCCCGAAACGAGTATTGTTGACGCCCGCCGTGAAATTGTAAAATTCAAATGCATCAGCAAATTTGAAACAAAAGAAATTATAAATCCCACCGCAATAACGAGAGTTATCACAACCGCGGTGAAAGGCACATTAGCCGCAAATCTCTGCGCAGCCTCATATATATCGGAGGTTACATCGGTGACCGCAGACATAATATAATTTTCAAGCTGTTCGCCGAGTATTTTACTGCCTTGAGTAAAGAATGTACCCAAAAGGATTGTGCCGGAAAGAGTGGATGAGAAAAACACCGAAAAAAACACAAGGCTTTTCTTTGAAACCTTATACACATAGTTCATTCCGCTTAATCCCTTATATTTGCCCGATGCCTTTTCATTGAGCAGATTGAAAAGCCTTACTCTGTCCGACGGAGAAACAATAAGCAGAATATCGCTGGAATTGGGAACACCCGTGGGCGCATCCGTATCTATATTAATCCTTACCGCACCTATTTTTTTAAGTAAAATGTTCGTACCCGAAGAAACAACCGACACGCAATCATAGGGAATACGCTCCTCTATAACGCCGATAATACCGGTACGCAGCACGACCTCGCTGTCGGTAAATTCAAGCCGAGTGAAATACCATCTTATCACTGCGGCACTAAGCATAATAACGATAACAAGGATATCCCATTCCGCACCGCTCAGCCAGCTTTGGAAATCGGTATCCTTGGACAGCGTAACAAGACCTCGCACGAGAGGAATGAGAAGAAGCCAAAAGTTTTTGGTGGTATATCTTAACAGCGCATAAGGGTGCTGTCTTTTCATCAGACATCCCCCCCTGTCTGCCGCACAGCTCCATTTTCCGTATCGCCGAATGAAAGCTGTATCGCTTCATCGGGGGTGTCAAAGGAAAGCTGTGTATAGCCTTCGGAACCTCCGAAATAATCCGCAAGGTCATTAGACGAGGTATAGGTCACCGTTCCCGCTGATTTTTCTCGCGCCGAATTACTCTTTTCGTACATATTTATGGTGTCGTTTATGCGCTCCTGCCTTGTCTTTACCGCAGGCGCAGTTGCTTCGGCATTGCCTCGCAGAGCCTCCATTATTATTTTACAATCGGCATCGGACAGAAAAAGCAGTACAACATTTCCGCCCATAGCATTTACCGAAATGAAGTTAAAGTGATTTTTTCTCCTAAAGGACAGCGGAACCGACATATGTGATACATGCTGTATGGCGGAGTATTTCATTATCTTATGGGAACTGGAAAAAAGTCCCGTATCGGTAATAAGACAATTATCGGTAAGCTCATACCGTATGGTTCTGTACCAAAGAGGGAGAATTATCACGATAAACACCACATAAATCGCTGAAAGCACTATCATCAGCACAGACACTACCTCTTGCGGCAGCACACCCTCGGTATTGGGAAGATATTCCGGAAATTTATCAACAAGATACCTACGGAGAATTTCAAGTACAACAAGAACAGCCACAGTAATTATCAATGCGGCTATAGATATAAGATGAATCCCCTTTTTATCGGATGTAAATATTTTACTCACCCTGTGATAATCACCTTCCGTCACATATGCTCTACAAAAATTATAGCACATTTTTCTTCCTACGTCAAGGCGGCTGATGAAATAAAAATAATATCATCTGTTTTTTTACCCCAAAAAATGACAAAAACAACCCGCACGGGGATAGGAATATCCTCTTTCCCCATGCAGGTTGGTTTTTAACGGAAAACACATTCATTGCCCTGTTAAAAGGACGAAAATTTTCGTATAACAGAATGGTTCTGATTTACATCAAGGTAAACTTTATATCATTCCTTTGGCTTTTTTCTATATCCCACGCCAATCATTTTCGGACCGGTATTTGCGGAAATAACGCCGCCTATCATGAAATCCATCTCTGGAGGATAGCCTAACTTCTCGGTAAGCTGCTTCGCAAGCTCCTTGGGCTGCTCACGATCCATGGATGACAAAGTAACATATGGCGACTGAGGTATAATATTTGCCGCAACTATGTCAACGATTTTCGGTATAACGTTCTTATCCCCTCTTACCTTTGCGGGAACCTCGGATATTCCCTGATTAAGGGTTATAATCGGACGCAGTCCCAGAAGCTCGCCGGCAAACGCCGAAGCCGCCTTAACTCTTCCCGATTTCTTTACAAATTCAAGTGTATACACACCGAAAATCATTTCCGAGCAGGCATATATCTCATTCAGATAGCTTACAAGTTCCTCGCCTGTTGCTCCCTTTTCCGCCTTTATTGCAGCTTGGATAATGGGATAACCCGTAGCTCCCGAATATCCGCCCGAATCCACGATGTAGAGATTACACTTATCCTTAAAAAGCGGGTCATCCTTTAGATTTTCCGCCGCCAGCACCGCATTGGAATATGTCGCACTTCCTCTTTGGGCAATGGCGATGTAAATTACATCGGTATATCCCTGCTGCGCGTAATCCTTGAATATTTCCTCAAACTGGAACACGTTAATCTGGGAATGTGTGGGCAGATCGGGACTGTTGGCTATAAGCTCGTAAAAGTCCATATTGTCCATTTCTCGGTCAAACATACTTTTATCGCCGACACATATGGGGAACGGTATGATTCGTATATCATACTTTTCCTCAAGCTCCTTTGGTATATCGCAGGCGGAGTCGGAAATAAGTTTGATTTTGCTCATAAGAGCACCTCCATTTTTATATAATATTCGTTCCGATTATCAGCAGTCTGTCGGAACGTGTTGTCCTGTAAGCTTTCCCTCCGAGGAAAGTCCGGGATAATCCCATTGCCTGAGAACCTCGTACACCGCTATGGCGACCGAATTTGACAGGTTCAGACTTCTCAAGGTGTTCCTCATGGGTATTCTCGCACAGTGTGACATATTTGCAGCCAGCAGTGCTTCGAGCAAGCCCGCGTCCTCTCTCCCAAAAACAAGAAAAGAGCCGTCGGGGTATGACATATCGGAATGACGTTTCTTTCCCTTAGTGGTGAAATAAACGAAATTTCCCCCTTGATTTTTTTCAAAAAAATCTTCAAGGCTGTCGTAGTAGAATATCTCAAGCTTATCCCAATAGTCAAGCCCCGCACGCTTCAGCTTTTTATCGCTGATTTCAAAGCCCAATGGGTATACCAAATGCAGCGCCGCTCCCGTAACGGCACAGGTTCTCGCTATATTACCTGTATTTTGCGGTATTTGCGGCTCTACAAGCACAATATTAAGTTTAATTTAAATTCACCGCCAATCAAAGCAGCTCATAATCGCAAAGCGACTGCTTATTTATAAGAAAATCAAGACAGCGTTCCAGCATAACGCCCTCTCTTGTATCCGTGCCGTAGCCGTAGGTTGTCTTTATGGCATATTCGAGAAATGCCGATGCACGGCTTAGGGCAATAGGCAGGCTGTCGCCGTTCAGCAGCGACCCCGTAAGAACCGCCGCATACGCATCGCCTGTACCGGGATAATTAACGTTTACCCTTTCGTAAATTACCTTCCAAAACTTATTGTTTTTGCGGTCGTAGCCTACATTACAGGTCTGACTTCCCAAAAACACGCTGGTTATTACAACTATATCGGGACCCAACTCCGAAAGCCGCACCAAAAGGCTTTTAAGCTGTGTGGATGAAAGGGGCATCAGGCTCGGCTCTTCGCCCAAAAGCATATACGCCTCGGTTAGGTTCGGCGTGATTATATCCGCCACGGCAACCAATTCACTCATGCGGCTGCGCAGCTCCCTTGTACAGGTTTTATAAGGCTTTCCGTGATCAGCCATAACAGGGTCTACCACCTTGAGAGAATCGGAATAGCTGCGGAAAAATTCAAGACAATGGTCAATCTGACCCGTTGAAGCCAAAAAGCCGCTGTAAATACATTCAAAGTCCAGTCCCAACGCTTTATAGTGGGATAGTGTCGGTGAAATATAATCGGAAAGATCTCTCATCGTCACATCGCCAAATCCCCCCGTATGGGTTGATAAAATCGCTGTGGGTACGGGACAGACCTGTATTCCCATAGCAGACATTATGGGAAGTATTACGCTTAGAGAGCATCTTCCCACTCCTGACAGGTCGTGTATAGCTGCGACCCGCGGTATATTACCTTTATATGACATTTACCCAATTCCTTTCCCAACTGTACAAACCGCGGCTATTACCTCGGAAGCACCGCACTGAATAAGAAGCTGTGCGCACCGATTTATGGTAGATCCGGTAGTCGTTACATCATCGCACAGCAAAACTGTCTTGCCCTTTACCGTATCGCCGTCACCTATATAATACTGTTCGGCAGCCGCCTTTTTTCGTTCCTCGGCACAGAGAAAATGCTGCGCCACCTTGCTGTACTTCCTTTCAATCACGCCCTTCAGCACCGTTATTTGAGTACCCTTAACTATCCTTGCGGCTATTATATCCGCTTGATTGTATCCGCGGCGGCGAAGTCCCTTTGCACTCATAGGCACTCCCATCACACAGTCTATTTCATTCAAAGCGCCGCTTTTTTCAAGCTTTTCTCTGATTATATCGCCGAATACATAGGCTGCGTTCACTCCATGGTGAAACTTTAAATCGTGAATCCCCGTGATGGCGGGTTCAACGTAAAAAGCTGCGCTGAAGCAGCGACTGTAATACAGAATATCATCGGCACAAATACATTCCGCCCTCCCGCAAAAGGGACAACAGCTGTCCTCCGTAAGGGGAAGCCGCTTTTCACACGCATCGCAGGCAAGAGCATTATAGGGTATAAAATCATCGCAAAACGGACATCTGTTTGGCAAAAATATATCGATAATTCGGTCAATACCGGACGAATATTTATTGTAAATCATAGAGGTATTTCATCCTCCAGCATTTCACGCAGACAGGTATAACGGTTTGTTCTGCGGTTATTTTCCACCATCCTCATGACAATTGACTTTGAACCTACGATTATCAGCATTTTTTTCGCCCTTGTCACAGCCGTATAAAGAAGATTACGGTAATACAGCTTGTCAAAGCCTCCCAGCAGCGGAAGTATTACCGCATTAAACTCACTTCCCTGACTTTTGTGTACAGTAACGGCATATGCCAGCTCCACCTGATCGAGCATATCAAAGGTGTATCCCGCGACTCTTCCCTCAAAATCTATAATTATACTGTTGTCGCGGCGTTTTACGGCAACAATTGTACCGATATCCCCGTTAAAGATACCCGTACCGTTCTCGCCGCCCTTTTTCCATACCACGTCATAGTTATTCTTTATCTGCATAACCTTATCGTTTTCCCGATATGTAAAGATAAGCCCCTTTGTTTCGGAAAGATCCTTTTTGGATGGGTTAAGCCTTTCCTGCAAAAGCTTATTAAGCTCCACCGAGCCTAAAAGACCTTTTCGCGAGGGACAAAGGACTTGGATGTCGTCTATGGGAGAAAATCCGTATGCATCGGGTAAACGCTCCGCAACAAGCTCTGCAACGGTAGCGGCGGCATCCTCCGAATTGAGCCTCTGCATAAAAAAGAAATCGCTGTCCTTTCTGGACAAATCCGGTTCTTCACCCGAAACTATCTTATGAGCATTGGTTACTATGCAGCTTTGCTGTGCCTGACGAAAAATCTCGGTAAGCCGAACATAAGAAAGCCTTCCGCTTTCAATCATATCCTTGAGTATATTTCCCGCGCCCACAGAGGGCAGCTGGTCGCTGTCGCCTACCATTATCAGTCGGCATGAAAGCTTTATAGCCCTTAAAAGTGCTTCAAAGAGCAGTGTATCAACCATAGACATTTCATCGATTATCATTACATCGCATGAAACGGTATTTGTTTCACAGTGCTTAAATTTAAGCTGTCCCGTACTGTCGTATGTGACCTCCAAAAGCCTGTGAATTGTCTTTGCGGGATAACCCGTAAGGTCGGATATGCGCTTTGCGGCTCTGCCTGTGGGCGCACATATCATTACGCTAAGTCCCCTTTGCTCAAAAAGGGAAATGATTGCCTTAAGCGTGGTGGTTTTACCTGTTCCGGGACCTCCCGTCAGTATCAAAAAGCCCGTTGAAAGGGCGCGGTCTATCGCCCCCCTTTGCTTTTGGGCATATACAATGGTTTTTGCTTTTTCCTCTATATCTATAAGCTTTGAATAATCGTTTTGGTTATCGAGAAAAAAACCTTTCATCAGTGCAAGACGGGATGCTATATAGCTTTCCGCACGATAATAATTATCCAGGAAAATATATCTGCGCCGGCTTTTTTCCTCCTTGTAATACTCACAGAGATTTCCCTCGGAGATTTCATCGTCAATAACCTTGTCCAGCAGCTCCCTATCCACATCAAGAAGCAGCTGTGCCGTTTCGGACAGCCTTTTGTAGGGCAGACAGGTATGACCGTTAAGAGTATTCTTTGCAAGAATATAAGTAATACCCGCCCTTATTCTGGACTCACTGTCCTTTGGTATACCCATTTTGCCCGCCATTGTCTCGGCGGTATCAAAGTCAAGCTCAATTCCGCTCTCACACAGGGTATAAGGATTTGCCTTAATTACCTCGGTGGCAAACTGTCCCCATCTTTTCCATGCGGCAACGGCTATGGAGGGCTGAATCCCATATGAACCGAGGAAAATCATAAGGGTACGTATACCGGTTATCCGTTTAAAATCGTGGGCAATTTCCTCCGCCTTGGAACGGGAAAGCCCTTTTATATCCGCAAGTCTTTCGGGGGTTGATTCTATTACATTAAGGGATTCATCGCCGAAAGCCTCAACAATTCGCTTTGCGGTGGTGGGGCCTATTCCTTTTATAACACCCGATGACAGATATTTCAGTATAGCTGCGGATGTCGCAGGCAGCTTTCTTTCACAG
>Ga0192278_1142_pt1 | contig 13703 bp, 16 predicted proteins | sample Koala_Koa24_K3_FD_131271 | JGI IMG/M metagenome (GOLD analysis project Ga0192278, IMG submission 131271) | Enriched cells from koala feces incubated with labeled cellulose particles, San Francisco Zoo, California, United States - Koala_Koa2-4_K3 ...
TCGCTTCCCGGATCATGGTATAAGGCCAGATGGCATTATATATGATGCACACAATCGCGCAGGGAATGGCTGCTTACGCAGCCCGCGATTGGCACGATAGCAAACGACATAAAGTCGTTTCCTATAAATATTAAAATGAAGGGAGAACGTCTAATGAGAACACTGCGTGATGTCCCGGTGGGGGCAACGGCTAAGGTGGTCAAGCTCCATGGAGAAGGAGCCACCAAACGGCGGATCATGGATATGGGTGTGACAAAAGGCATTGATATTTATGTGCGCAAGGTTGCACCGCTTGGCGACCCTGTGGAAGTGACTGTCCGCGGCTACGAGCTTTCTATCCGCAAGGAAGATGCTCAGATGATCGAGGTAGAATAAACAGCCACGCCATAGAAAGTCGCGCTAAAGCGCGAGGGCGTGGTAGCGTCCTCGATTTCCAGAGGAAATCGGGACATTGCCAGCATCCTGCATCAAAAGACGATGCAGGACAATAAAAGGAGGAGATCAAAATGGACAATTATACGCTGGCGTTGGCAGGAAATCCGAACAGCGGCAAGACGACGATGTTCAATGCCCTGACCGGCGCGATCCAGTTCGTCGGCAACTGGCCGGGCGTCACAGTGGAGAAGAAAGAGGGCAAGTACAAGAAGGATAAGAATATCCGCATCATGGATTTGCCTGGTATTTACTCTCTGTCGCCGTATTCCCAGGAGGAGGTCGTTGCCCGTGAGTATCTGGTCAATGAAAGGCCAGACGCTATCATCAACATTGTGGACGCGACAAACCTGGAGCGGAATCTGTATCTGACAACGCAGCTGCTGGAGGTTGGCATCCCGGTTGTGATCGCGCTGAACATGATGGATCTGGTGAAGAAGAATGGGGATGTGATCCATACCGATGTACTTTCCAAAATTCTTCGCTGCCCGGTCGTTGAGACTTCCGCATTGAAGGAGGACAATATCGACCAGGTCGTACAGGCTGCTGTCAATGCTGCGAAGAAAGGGGATGTCCCGGCCTGTGTTCCCTTTGACAAGCAGACAGAGGGCTGGCTTGCGCAGATTCAGGAGCAGCTTCCCACTGATGTGCCGCAGGTACAGAAGCGCTATCTCTCAATCAAGCTATTTGAGAAGGATACCAAAATCCCTTATGGGAATGCCAAAACAGCGAGGATCATTGAAGAAGCGGAGAAAGCCCTGGATGATGACACCGAAAGCCATATGAAAAAGACCGGCGGCTGACCATTATGACCGTCACTTTCATGCCCTGCGGCGCAAAACTGCCGCTGATCGCCTGCATTGCCGGCGCTTTGTTTGGCAACAACGGGTTGGTCGCGTTCTCCGCTTATGTGCTGGGTGTCGTGTCTGTGATCGTGACCGGTGTGATGCTGAAAAAGACAAAACTGTTTGCAGGAGATGTGACGCCTTTTGTTATGGAGCTTCCAGCCTATCACTTCCCCACCGTGAAGAACGTGTGGCACAGTATCTGGGATCGCCTGAAGGCATTTGCAAAGAGAGCTGTCACGGTTTATATGCTGGCTGCTATTCTGGTATGGTTCCTCTCCAGCTTCGGATGGACAAACGGTGCCTTTGGTATGGTAGATGATCTGGAACAGAGTATTTGCTATTACATAGGAAATGCGATCGCCTGGATATTCACTCCCTGCGGATTTGACAAGTGGCAGGCGGTTATCGCATCCATCCTCGGCCTTGCAGCGAAAGAAGAAGTGGTTGGCGTGCTGGGTCAGTTTGCCGCCATGTCGGATGCGCTGGATGTGGTGGAATCCGGCGGAAGCCTTGCCCCGATCGCTGCCCTGCTGGGCAACAGCGCTCTGGTGGGCTACTCCTTCCTGGCGTTCAATCTGCTGTGCGCTCCCTGCTTCGCTGCCATCAACACCATCCGTGTGGAGATGCAGAACGGCAAGCTGGCTGCATTCGCGATCGCCTATCAGTGCGTGTTTGCCTACGCTGTTTCCCTGCTGATTTATCAATTCGGTTCTCTGTTCACCGGAGGCGGCTTTACATTGGGAACAGTTGCTGCGATCCTCGTTCTGGTCTTTATCCTCTTTATGCTGTTTAGGCCAGGGTACAAGCCTGTGAACGATAAAAAGAGCGTTCCGAACGCCGCAATGTAAGGAATGTCAGGAGGCGCACTTTATGGAATGGATCATGGATAACCTGGCAACGATCATCGTCGGACTGCTTTTGCTGGCAGCCGTCATCTTTGCCATATGCGGACTGATACGGAACCACAGAAACGGCAAATGCAGCGGCGGCTGCCCCGGCTGTTCTCTCGCCGGAAAGTGCCCTCATTCAATGCAGTAGTGTTTGATTCAGAAGGCAGGCATTTCGGAAGAGATGCCTGCCTTTTCAAAAAAATGCGAGGTGATCACTTGTACAAAAAAGCGCACAACGGTTCTAATCCGATGTCTAAAATGTCGAATGAATCACGGGAGGATTATCTGGAAGCGATTTATCTTCTGACAGAGCAAACTGGCGGCGCAGTCAGGTCGGTGCGTCTGGCTGAGTTTATGGAGCTGTCAAAAGCAAGTGTCTGTAAAGCGGTTGCTGGACTAAAAGAGGAAGGCTCTATTTCCATGGATTCCGATTATTTGATAACCCTGACCGCAACGGGAATGGATGAGGCGAAACGTATTTATCGGAAGCACCGGTATTTTGAACGGCAGCTGGTGGCGGCTGGCGTGGATTCAGAGACGGCAAGTGCTGAAGCCTGCCGGTTGGAACACGCGATCAGTGACAATAGCTTTGAAAAATTGCTGCATTTTTACAGCCAATGGACGGCAGATGAAAGTGAGGTGATGGAGGGATGACGAAAACGATCGCAGAAATCGAAGGAATGTCCTGTGGGATGTGTGAAGCACATATCAATGATGTGATCCGCCGTTCTTTTGACATCAGGAGCGTAAAGTCCTCACATAAGCAAAACAAAACGGAAATTATCTCGGCTTCTCCCGTTGATGTGGTGAAATTACGAAAGGCAATAGCAGATATTGGCTATCAAGTGATTTCTGTTCAGAGCGAGGAATATGTGAAAAAAGGGTTATTTCGATAGGAAATTCCAATACCTCGCTCTGTGTAGCACTAACACAATTGAAATAGGGCAGCTGATAGGATATTGATTCCTTGCCGCTATTGCCAATGCCAAAATGATTGAAGTAGAGTGAAAGTTGTGAAATGACTGTTATTTTTAGTATACTTGTATATGCAGACCTCCCGGGGAATTTTCCGCTGGGAGGTTTTTCTGATAAAAAACTTGACTCTATGATGGTCATATAGTTTATGATAATCGTATTCCATTGGATGAAAAGGCGGCTGTTAAAAACTATGAGTTGAAATAACTGCCGACTCTTAGAAAAATGGAATGAGTAAAAAGAAAGGATAAGAATATCATGGATACAAAAAACAGGATTGAAATATTAAAGGACAGGTTAAATAAGCTGGTCGCTAACGACAAAGAGAATATTGGAGCGCAGAGAAGAATCCGGAGGGAAATACGGAACCTGGAGAAATCTTTACAGGAAGCGCAGCCGGTATGTCAGGAAACGGCCGGAGAATAAGCAGGATATGGGTAAAATTGATAAAATAAGCAGATACGCTGCAAAACGAAAGTCTGGGAAGTTAAGAACGCTTGCCTATGACAGTGACAAGGCAGTCCGTATGGCTGCAATCGAAGGCTTGGGGAAAGTGGCTGATGATACCTCCGCAGAAAATGCGCTGGTTATGCTTCTGGGAGACAGTGATTGTGAAATAACGGATGCTGCTGCCGCAGCTCTTGAAAACTTTAGCAGCAATTATGCCAGGGTTCAGCTGGAATATTATTATGCGAAAAAGAAAGACAAGGTAGCTTTAGAGACTCTCAGAGCTTCCTATACGCAGGAAAATCAGGCAGTTAAGGACCGGGAATGATAATGCTGGCAGTCACGCTTTAATTTTACGCGGTTCCTGGCGCGGCCCGTACAGAAAGACAAACATATGATACGGAAAGGAAAAGGTGGTGCCATGTGCTGAAGGAGGCTCAAAAGCTGGATGCAATTGCCTGGAAAGCCGGACAGGAGAAGATATCGTATGGGAAATTTATTATTTCTTTATCAGAGGATGAAAAGAAACAGATTTATGAAGAATACGAACTCCAGTATAATGAAAAACAGGAAGAGGAAAATAAGCGTATTCTGAGAATGAAATTGAATGCCGCTGCGCAGAAAGAGAAGGGAAAACAAAGAAAAAACAGACCGATTTGGTGAAATCACGGGATGTTATGAAATGGGGAGTTGTAAAGGCAGCTGTTGGAATTGAAAACCGACAGCTGCCTTTTTTATGCACAGGGGCGCGTAAGGAGTATTGTGGCTTGCGCCACACGCGTCTCCGCTACCGCTCCGGTCGTTGCTAAACGCGTGCCACTGGCACGCAGCAACCGCGCAGGCGAGTAGGAGTTCGGCCAGCTGCCTCCTACTCGATTTCACAGGGGCGCGTAAGGAGTTTTCAGGAATTTGCTAATTCTGCCCCGAGCAAGTATCCTTCTGTAAGCGTCCGTCCGACTGCTACGCCGACAATGTATTCCGGATAGTTGTGTGCGAAGAATCCTCCGCTGCAGTCACCGGCAGCATATAATCCTTCAATCGGACTGCCATCGCTGTCAAGCACCTGCATTTCAGTGTTGATCCGCAGGCCGTCCAGGGTGCATAAGAGGCTGGCACCCTGACGGCAGCCGTAGTAAGGCGGTGTGTTGACCGGAAGGAGGCGGTAAGCTTCCTTGCCAAAATCCTCATCTTCTCCTTTTTCACACAGCTCATTGTATCTTTCTACTGTAGCGACAAAAGTATCAACCGGTATGTCCAGTTTTTCAGCAAGCTCTTCCAGTGTGTCTGCAGACTGGATCAGTCCGGCTTCTTCCAGACCGCCAAGGAGACCCTGTTCGGCTTCATAGCTGAAAATCTGCAGTTTGCCGCCGCTTTCGCTTGGCTCGATCCGCGCACAGCCAATCTGCTGGAACTGCTTTACCTGTTCCATCCAGTTGCTGTCGTAAATGGTATTGTAAAGATGGCCCGGCTCCATATAGGCCGCATGGAGGATAAAGTCGTAAGGGACGCTTTCGTTGCAGAAGCGTTTGCCGTTCAGGTTTACCTTCAGCCAGGGCTGGCTTCCAAGATGGAAATATCCGCTTTTATCCCAGTTGCCATCAGATGTTTCTCCCGGGGCTATGACACCGCGGTCAAAGAGCATGGCGGTCGGATCAGGATCTTTATCCGCCCCAATCCACATAGCTGCTTTGATGCCGTCGCCGGTGTTGAGGGAGGAGGCGTCCGCTTCGACAGTACTCAGGTAAGCATCCGGGTTCAAAGCGGCGAGCATTTCTTTATTGTATGCGTAGCCGCCGCAGCAGAGGGCGACGCCCTTTGAAGCATTGATGCGGATATAACTGCCGTCTGGGTTCTGTGCGATTGCCCCGGTGACCCGCCCGTCTGAATTTTGTTCCAGCTTCACCAGAGGGGTTTCATAACGGATTTCGGCACCATTATCCAGGGCATAACTGGTCAGGATGCTCAATCCGTATGAAGCTGTTGCCTCGCTGTAATAGTTTTCCTCTGTATTGTCCTGGAAATTATGCATAACAGGCGGTACATAGTAGGTATCATGACCGCCCTGGCCAACATCCCATTCCATATGGAGAGAGACATCCGGATTATACTGCTTTACTATGCTGTAGTACCAATCAATCGCTTCCCCGCTGTGGTTGATCCAGAGACGGATCAGGCTCTCATCGCAGCGGTGACTTGCGTAACGGCAAAGCTCTGCCGCAAGCTTATTTTTGTCAATATCAATATTTGCTGCGTTTGCTTCTTCCGTTCCGACAGCTCCAAGCCAGTGGCGTTCATTCATACTGCTGATGCTTTTTTCGATTACCAGGACGTTTGCACCGTTCCCCGCCGCTCTGGCGGCTGTCATAAGTCCTGCATTCCCTGCACCCACCACAAGGACTTCCGTGTTAACCGTTTCAAGGATTTCATCTTCCGATATTTCCGGCGCACTTCCGAGCCAGTCTGTATTTGAAACGGAAGCAGATGTATCTTCAGCGGAAGCGGCAACATTTTCCACGATGCCGCCATTGCTTGCCTGATAAATACAGTTTGCTGCGGCGGCCTGCACTGCGCCGCTGGTTTCTGTAGCCCCTGATACGCCGTCCACAAGGCTGCTTTGAGCATTCAGGATTTTCTCCGCCAGTTTTTCCGCGGCTGGTACGCCGATGCTTTCCGTTTCACCGGAAGCATCAATAGTTACATCCAGTATGCTGGATTCATCAAACGTCATCGTGACAGTCACGATACCGCCATGTCCATTTGCGGATGCGGTATAGGTTCCTGGTGTGTAAAGATTTCCAGCTGCGGATGTGCTTTCCTCCGCCGATACGCCGGTATGGAAAATCCCCATTGCAGCTGTGCTCACAGCCCCGGCTGCCAGACCTTTCATAAGATCACGTCTTGAAAAACTTTTCTCCATTCCTGTTTCCTCCTTCTGTAAAATCCTTTGGCTGAGATAATGCAGTACCCTTAGAGCGAATACCGCAGTAAAGTGTTATGTGTGGTTACCAGAATTATAACAGGATTCCTCTTGTATTTATAATGAAATTATTTTATAATATATAAATAAAATTTATAAAAAAGGAGACGGGGACAGGCGATGACAATTCAGATGCTCAGGTGCTTTACTTCTGTTGCAAAACATTTAAGCTTTTCAAAGGCTGCAGATGAGTTATATATCACACAGCCTGCGGTAACACATCAGGTACAGATGCTGGAGTCAGAGCTGGATGTGCGGCTGCTTGACCGGACGCAGCGGAGTGTTGTCCTGACACCGTCCGGCATTTCTTTTTACGGGGATGCGGCGGATATCCTGGAGCGGATTTCTCTGGCGGTAGAACGGGTGCACGATGCGGATATATTTAAAGATACACTTTATGTGGGATGTCAGACTACTTTGCAGATGGACCGGCTGCCGCAGATCTATGAGAAATACAGGGAATGCTGCCCGGATATATACATTAATACGATAGAGCTTTCTGTTGATAACAAAGGACGTTTAACACAGTCAAGGGAGTTTGACGCAGCCTTCCTTACAAAGGACTGCGCAGACAATCTGAAGGATTTTCGGTATTATCCTCTTGTTTCCGGGAGGTTCTGCTGTGTTGTCCCAACTGAGCACAGGCTGGCAGGATTTGAGGAAGTTTCGGAGGAAGATCTGGCTGGGGAGGTACTGATTTGCCTCGATACGCTGCTGTGTCCGCCTGAAATGAGTCAGATACAGACGGAACTGCGGAGAAATTGCGTGAAATCAAAATTTTACCGGAGTACGTCATCGATTTATACGGTATTGATGATCCGTGGAAACCTTGGCATTGCAGTCATGCCGGATTTTGTCTGCCCGTCGGCACCGGATATTGCGGTGGTTCCTTATAAAACAGATCTTGTGCCGGAATTTGGGATAGTTGTCCGTGCAAAAAATAATCTGCGTAAAATAAAACAGTTTGTTACGGTTGCGCAAAAGGTATACTCCGGGACAGAAGCGCCTAAGCAGAAATAGGAAAATAATTCTTTACCGGACAGGGGATGTATAATATCTCCTGTCTTTTTTCATGCATAGAGCCGGGCGGGGTAATTTTGCGGATAAAACAGACACTCATTATGGTGCTCGAAAATTCAAAAAAACTCTTGATTCTATGATTATCATAGGGTTTAAGATGCATCATGGATTTCATGAAACCAAAAATTTTTGAAATGGAGGCTGTATTGAGTATGACATCAGAAGCAATCGAAAAAAATCCACTTTCATCGGAACCCATCGGGGGACTGATGCTGAAATATGCAATCCCGAGCGTCATATCGCTTGTGGTAAATTCTTTGTATAACATTGTCGACCAGGTTTTTATAGGCTGGGGTGTTGGTACACTGGGAAACAGCGCAACGAATGTGATTTTCCCTCTGAACATGGTTATGATGGCGCTTGCACTTCTGCTCGGAGACGGCGGTGCCGCATACCTCAGTCTGGAGCTGGGCCGCGGTAACCAGAAAAAAGCGGAAAAGGGGGTAAACAATACTTTTTCATGGCTGATTATCACAGCGGTCCTGTTTTTTATCGTCTGCGTTATTTTCCTGAAGCCTTTAACCGGATTATTTGGAGCGACACCGGATAATCTTGAGTATGTTATGGCATATGGAAAGATTGTGCTGCTCGGTTTCCCGTTTGCCATGGTAGGATGTGGTATGTGCTCGCTGATCCGTGCGGACGGTACGCCGCAGCTTACCATGATTGCCATGGTTGCCGGCTGTGTGTCAAACATTATTCTGGATGCCCTGTTTGTACTTGGGTTTGGCTGGGGCATGGAAGGCGCAGCTATCGCCACAGTGATCGGGCAGATTATCAATTTTGCAGTCAGCATGTGGTATGTACCGCGTTTTAAGACTGTAAAAATCAAAGCATCGGAAATGAAACCGGAATTTTCCTTCCTGAAACGGATTTCCGGGCTTGGTATATCCAGCTTTGTCTCCCAGATTGCAGTCGCAATCGTTATGACCGTGATCAATTATTATCTTGTCCACTGCGGAGCCGCTTCGGAATATGGTTCCGATATTCCGCTGGCAGCGTTCGGAATTGTAATGAAGTTTAACACCATACTGACATCTATCGTAACAGGTATCGCGACCGGCTCCCAGCCAATCGTTGGATATAATTATGGATGCGGCGATTATTCGAGGGTAAGGAAATCCTTTTATCTGGCTTCCGGGGCAGCAACGGTGACAGCCATTGTTTTCTTCCTGATTTTCCAGCTGTTTCCGCACCAGCTTACGGCTCTGTTCGGGAACCAGGGCGACCTGTATACGGAATTCTCCGTGATGTCATTCCGGATTTTCCCTCTGCTTTGTTTCCTGAATGGATTTACCACGGTGACGGCCATATTTTTCCAGTCCATCGCGAAACCGATCATTTCCGGATTGATATCGCTGAGCCGGCAGATCATCTTTTTGATTCCCGCAGTCATAATCTTCTGCAGCTTTATGGGACTTACAGGGGTGCTCTGGGCAGGACCTGCGGCAGATGGGCTGGCTTTTCTGCTGGCATTGCTGTTTATCGTCTGGGAGCTTCGGAAGCTGGGCGGTGAGAAGCATTATAAAGAGGCGGGTGCCTGAAAAAGAACAGGATGTAAAAATGGAATTTCCAAAACCGTAACCGTGTTTTATGTGGAGTGAAATTTCGAGAGTATATAAAGAATGAGGAGGAATCAGACTTATGAAACGAATCATAACAATCAGCCGTGAGTTGGGCAGCGGGGGACGCACCATCGGGAAGCTGGTAGCAAACCGCATGGGAATCCCATATTACGACAGGGAACTGATCGACGAAGCGGCAAAGGTGTCCGGGCTTTCGCCCAGATACGTAGAGACTAACGAACAGAAAGCAACCGGCAGCTTTCTCTATAACCTGGTCATGGGAACCAGTTACGGCTATGGCATCCTTCAGGGGGCAAACAGACAGACGCTGCCTCTGACAGAACAGATTTATGCGGCACAGCAGGAAGTGATTACGAAATACGCAAACTCCGGCAGCTGCGTGATTGTGGGCAGGTGCGCGGATCATATCCTGAAAGGGCGGAATGATGTTCTGCGCGTGTTTATTTATGCGGATATAGAAAAACGCCTCGAACACAGCGTAAAGACCTATGGGATGTCAAAAGATACCGCAAGGGAAGAAATCGAGCGGTCTGACCGGGAACGGGCGCGCCATTACAGCGCGTTTACGGATAGAAAATGGGGCGACCGGCATAATTACGACATCATGCTGAACAGCGGTGAGCTTGGATATGATCAATGTGCAAAAATCATCTGTTCGATTGCGGAAACGGATGTGTAACGGGATGTGGCTTCGCCGTTTGAACGGTGGAGCCACGATAATAAATCGAGTATAGACCGATCCTGAATAATGAAAGTGCTGCCTGCCCACAATAAGGGGCAGGCGGTTTTCTGCTTTCTGCCTTGAAATCCGGTAAAAGAAAAGTATAATTATAGTGAATGGCAAATGCCGTTTCCTGTAAAATCAGAATGAGGAAAAGGAGAGCAGGCGATAATGGAAAATTATCTGTCAATCGGTGAAGTGGCGAAGATCAGAAACATCGACGTCCAGTCTCTTCGTTATTATGAAAAGCTTGGAATCCTGATCCCGGCCTATATCAATCCCCAGACCGGGTATCGCTATTATTCCATGGAACAGCTTATGATACTCGACACTGTCATTTTATGTATTGACCTGGGGATACCGCTCAAGCGTTTAAAGGAATATGTCGACTCTGACGGGCAGCTGGAATTTGAACGGCTGCTGCGGGATGGAAAGAAAATTGCTGAAGAAAAAATAGCAAAAATAAATGCCGGCCTTGATTCGATCGACCGGACGCTGCGGCATATCAATGAACAAAAAGCCTTTCAGGGGCGGACAGGGCATTATTCGCGCTATATTTACGAACGCTTTATTATTTCGATTCCCTGTGAAAAAAAGATGGAAGCTAAGACATATGAAAAGAACCTGACGCATTTGTTCGACCTGGCAAAGCAGGACGGCCTTCATGCTTCTTTTCCGCATGGGACGATTTCTGCCTATTCCGATGGGAAGTATCTGGGTACAAAAATGTTTCTGGAAGTAGCCAGGGACAGCTCTGACAAGGCGGAATTCTTGCCAGGCGGAAATTATCTCTGCTATCAGGAACCAAGAGAAAACCGTTCCGATCCGACAGCAATCTTTCCAGGTGAGTTTTTTGCCGGAAAAGATGTGGATGTGATTGTGTCAAGTATGTCGCCGAATACATACAAGTACGATAAAGTAATTATGGAGTTTCAGGTAATTACGTAAACCAACGGCAAAAGCGTCAGGAGAGAGGGTTTTATGAACAGCTGCACGTCGTTCGGCATGAAAGTGGGGATTGGCCTTGGCTCCGCCGTGGCAACATGGATTCTGGCGTTTGGCGGATACGATGGAACTCTTGAAGTTCAGAGCGCGTCTGCCGTGGCGGCGATTCGCTTTGGCTTCGGCTATTTTGGAGCCATATTAAGTGCGGTACTCCTGGTTCTGCTTCTTCTTATGAATATTGACAAGAATATCAAGCAGATTCAGAGCGAACTGCAGGCAAAGAAGAGGGCATAATAATACTGAAATCAATATCCGGCCGTGTACTGCGGGGATAAAATACCGGACGCGGCCGGCTCATCGGAGGGAAGGGACAGAAAATGTCACAGGCAAGCGATACAATAAGAAGAGAGTTTAAAAAAGGGGATGATATCCGGGACGAGGGACTGACCTCGCCGGAGGATGTAAAGCGTTATGATGATATCCGCTATGGAAATGACGCGGATTGCCAGCTGCTGGACGTATACCGGCCAAAAGAAAAAGAAGGAGAAGTTATTCCGGTGATCATCAGCATTCATGGCGGCGGCTGGGTATACGGGGATAAGGAACGGTATCAGTTCTATTGCATGAGCCTGGCCCAGAGAGGGTTTGCAGTGGTGAATTTCACCTACCGCCTTGCGCCGGAATATAAGTTCCCGGCAAGTCAGGAGGACACGAACCTGGTGGTAAGCTGGGTGCTCTCCCATGCAGAGGAATATGGATTTGATACAAAGCATGTGTTTATGGTGGGCGACTCTGCCGGTGCACACGCACTGGGACTTTACGCCGGAATCTGCACGAATGCGGATTACGCCGCGCAGTTTCCGTTTACGGTGCCGGAAGGATTCCGTCCGACAGCGATCGCTTTGAATTGCGGCGCTTACTGGATGGATGAAAAAGTGGGTATGGATGGTCTGACGATGGCTCTGATGGCAGATTTATTTGAAGACGGAGCCACAGAGGAAAATATGGAGAAAATCTGTGTTCCAAAATACATTACGGAGAATTATGTTCCGACTTATTTCATGACCTGTACGGGGGATTTCCTCCTGACACAGGCGCCGCTCCTTTACAACAAACTTCTGGAATGCCGCGTGCCCTGTGAGTTTCAGTTTTATGGAGATAAGGACCACGAGCTGGGGCACGTATTCCATTTGAATATGAAGCTGGAGATTGCCGCGAAATGCAATGACGCGCAGTGTGAATTTTTCCGGAAGTTCCTGTAAAATACAGGGAAAGCGGTTGAAGTGGAATGGGGACTTATATGAAAACAAGAACATTTACAGGAACAACAAACCCGGAGGTGCAGCCCTTTGAGGTGGCACACCGCGCCGTGCAGCAGCTGTGCAAAAGCACAGGGACTATCCGAGATTGTATTTGCGGATGAACCGGCAGGGCTTCGTCTGAACAAAAGCTATTTTGTAAAGGACGGCCGGATTGTGCCGGAACCATTCGAGAAAGGTCTGGAGGGAGGTTTTCTCTGCCGGAATCAGGAAAAGCCGGAGGGGGAAGAATATTTCCAGTATTGTACCGCTTTTCCAGTGGGAACCGCACTGACACAGACATGGGATCAGATTCTTGTCGCGGAAGTCGGTAAGGCGGTCGGAGAAGAGATGCAGAGTCTGCTTGTCACCTCGTGGCTGGCACCTGGCATGAACATCCAGCGAAATCCTCTGTGCGGAAGGAATTTTGAATACTATTCGGAAGATCCGCTGCTGACCGGAAGGATTGCAGCAGCGATGACTGACGGCGTACAGTCACAGAAAGGCTGCGGTACGACCATCAAGCATTTTGCCTGCAACAATCAGGAGGACAATCGGCAGGGTTCCGATTCCATCCTTACTGAGCGAACACTGCGGGAAATTTATCTGAAAGGATTTGAGGTCGCCATCCGGGAATCACAGCCAATGATGATCATGACCAGCTACAACAAGATCAACGGTGTCCATTCCGCAAATAATTATGATCTCTGCACGAAAGCGGCCAGAGATGAATGGGGCTTTCAAGGTATGATCATGACAGACTGGACGACCACTCACAATGGCCCCGAATGCACCGCGGCAGGCTGTATGCGCGCCGGGAACGACATGGTCATGCCAGGCAGACCGGAAGACCAGGAAAATATCCGACAGGCGCTGCACAATGGATCACTTGATATAAAAGATCTGAAAGCATGCATCTGTCATTTGGTAAAGGTAATCTGGGAATCAAATATGTACGAGTAAACGATCGGGCAATTCTGTTTTGGAATAAAAGCTAAAATGGAATTGCCCGTATGTATTCCTGAGCCGGATAAACTGGAACCGAAATTTTGCCATGCCCGCAGCTGTCGAAAATCTTCTGCTTCGACGGCTGCGGGCTTTTTTTTATGCACCGGCCGCGCATGGAATTCTGGCAGCTTTGCTGCCTGCGGCCGGCGCGGCGAGTAGGAGCCGACAAGCTGCCTCGTACTTAATTTGAAATAATGCCATGGTTGCGTGCTGCTGACCACACATTGATTTGTATTTGTTTGTGGAAGAATGGATGAATTTATGATAGTATTCCATCATGAAAGAAGTAGGACATCTATGAGGAAGGACTGTTGCTGCTCTGGCAGTAACAGAATGGCGGCGTCTTATGCGGCAGGAAATACAGACAAATTGGATGGCGTTATCTTGCTGGCTGCTTACGCAACAAAAGATATGGGAGACCTTGCAGTGCTTTCCATTTACGGCAGCAATGATGGTGTCCTTAGTATGGAAAAGGTTGAAGCTGGAAGAGAGTATT
>Ga0192278_1145_pt1 | contig 13423 bp, 16 predicted proteins | sample Koala_Koa24_K3_FD_131271 | JGI IMG/M metagenome (GOLD analysis project Ga0192278, IMG submission 131271) | Enriched cells from koala feces incubated with labeled cellulose particles, San Francisco Zoo, California, United States - Koala_Koa2-4_K3 ...
ATCATCCGATAAAACCGCTACATCCGCCTCATTTGCTGCTTTGGCTGATAGCTTCTTAAGCTTCTTCACAAGGTCAGGCTTTACGGCGGCGACCGGATTCACTGTTAAATCTCCCCGCCGAACAGCCCAGTCAAAAGCCGCATTCAGCAGATCAAGTGCTTTCGTAATCGACGATTCACCCACAGATGCTTCCTTCATCAGCTGTGTAATATGTTTTTCAATATCGACAGAAGTAACACTCCGTATCTGCATAGTTGCCAGATCATGACCGCCAATCTGGTTTTCAATGGTACACTCCCTGCGATCTATGGACTTTGCCTTTAAATCTCCGTTACCCATCTGATATTTCAGATGACGATTACAAAGATCCATCACCGTATCTTTCTCACTGATACCGGATGCTGCTTTCACGCGATTCCATTCTTTTTCCTTCTCTTTCATTTTTCGGATACACGCGCTCTTGCTTGCAGCCGTAACACTCAGAATTTTTCTTTTCCCGTCCGCCTTGAATCCAACGCTCTTGCGATGAGTTACCGTTCCATTCGGATTATCATAGAAACTGCCCTCTCCTTTCGCGTTGCGAAGCTTTTCCTTCAAATTGACCACCTCCTTACACCGAGAGGACTGAGCAGTCCCTCACGCGCCAGATTACAGTACAAATTCTTTGCCTTCGTATTTCTTTATCCACAGCATCAACGCCTCTCTATTGACCAGATAGCGATTTCCTATCTTCATGGACGGAAACGCCCGACTCCGCATAAGCGAATACGCCACGTCCCGACCTACTCCAAGCGTTGTCTGCAGTCCTTTAACATCAATCATCAATGATTCATCTGCCATTTTCATGACCTCCTTCCTTTCAGAATCTTGCGTAGTAGTGTTACAATGCATCGTGTACCGCATCTATGCGCATATATCGTGTAATATTGAAATCCCGAAAGATACCTTCGGCTGACAATACCTCACAACGACATCCATTTTAATCGTTTGAGGTGAAACATACTCTTCACCAGTAATGCACTTAATCTCGGACACCGCTTTTGCTTTTTTCGCAAGCTTCTGAAATTTTATAAGGCCAAGATTGTACTTCTCTGTACCCTCCTGATACCGTACAAACTTCTTTGCATTCAATTTCGTCTTTTCAACATCTTTTCGTGCATATTCCATATGCCACAACCTCCTTCTGTGATAGTTTCATCCCTGCGTCGTGAAGACAGCTGAAAGCCTTACAGCATAAGGCAGTATCAGCTGCTCGCAAAAATGATATATTAGCTAGATATTTGAAAATACGTAACTGGAAAGGTACTGACCAGTTACGAAAATACCTGAAAATCCGACTGCCATTTGCGGTACTATCGACGCAATAGCCATCCGTTACCATAGGACAGCTGTAACAGCTTCGCACCTGAAAATACAGCAAACAGGATTGAGTTGAAATTGCATATGGAATTTCAGAATAAATGTAAAACGCGAAAATTATGACTCTTTAAAGTATTCTAAATTACCTTTCGCCAGAGCAATGTAGCTGTCCAATTCTTTTGTATCAATAACATAACATCTTCTTTGATCGCCCGGTATTTTTTTAGTATAGTTTATTTGATTACTATCAGACGAAACATCAATAATGTTAGCAGCACGAAGCGCCTCCACAGTAATTTTAGTTCTGTCTTTCGTATCATTAAACCATCTTTGCAGTCCAAACTGTAATGCTTCTCTTTTAATATATGCTTTACCATAATAATAGCAAACATCTAATTCACCGTTTCTCAGATCTCTCGGTTTCTCTACCACATTTAAGATTCCGCTGCCCAATAGATTCCTTATCCAAAAGCAAGGATCATCCTCATATGAATAAAGAGAAAGAGAATTCATATGTTGCTGTTGAACAGCAGTTGTCTCATTAAGGATTCCGGTAATGTCTTTACGATCCCTAAAACTCTTTCGAAAGCGTTCAGGTACATACAATTCGCAAAAAAGATCTTGTACAATTAACAGTATTTCTCTATGTTCATCTCCCCTGTTAACACTTCCCTTAGCCAAATACAAATTAGTCATCCGTTTTTTTATTACTCCAATTACTTTAGAATAATTCTTCATTACTTGTTCCATAAATTGCATCACAATATTTGGTAGAATCCATGAGTTTTGCACTAGCCAGGTTATCCATTTATTATCATGTGTCTTTCCAATATGTATCTGTATCTGACGATCCTGAATACTAATTTGAATGCTTCCCCTCTCCTCTGACGTAATCACAACATTAGCACCCATTGGGTACAATTCTGATTCCCTTTCAATAGTATCAAGTGTATTGCATTCTTTTTCAATTTCAGATTTTTTTCCTGTATTCATAAAATGCATGTCATCAATTAAATAATTCATGCCGCTGCACATTTGAATTTTTTCTTTAATTTCTTTCTTCTTAACAGTTTTGAATGTGCTCATGCAATTATTCGAAGGCCTGTCCTTATTAAAGAATAAATAGTAGCATTTTGCAAAAAGAGACTTTTGGCTTGACGATTCACCGTAAAGATTCGTTACTACGTTAAGAGGATATCCCGCATCGTAAAACACCTGCTTTAAAGGCCCCAATAAACTGGTATAAAAAATGAGCCCCGATTCTCTTCCGGCAGCAGAAAAAACCCTATGAAGATATTTCATCTTGGTCTCGTCTGTAAAACACATTGGTTTCATATGATAATTTTTTGAAAGTTCCTCACTAATCTCGACAGATATATTATCAGGTAAATATCCGAGCGGCTTATCGCCAAACACAAATACATCATATCCTCTATAATGAAACAATCCCGGCCTGTCCAATAATAAAACTTCCTTAACAGGAAGAGCAGCTGCCCTTTTTTGCATCTCCTTCTTGAACTCCTTATCCTGTTTCGGAGTAAAAACAGGATTAGTGCATCGGTACCATACGTTATTCCACATAGTAGAAGTGAACTTATCTACGTAATCCGTGTATGATTCTGATGAATCTAACAAGCTTATTTTCACCAAATATCTTATCTTCTGTTTTCCGGTTGACAATGTCACTACATTCGCAACTTCGAGAACTTCTATCTCAAAGTCCATATATTCTGATGAATTCATTTTTCATCCTCCAATTCTTCGAATTCGCCTTCAATGATACCTAAGTTCTCATCTAAATGGGAAGCATTTCCGTAATAATGAATATTTACAATAACAATCGGATTGCTGCATTCCCGTACCGCAAGTAATGAGGCTAACGTTCTTTCTGCATCCGAGATGTTAGTACGATCAGATTTATTACTTTTATTTGGTTTACCCTTACTGCTTTCCAAATTAATCCCAGATATAACTTCTGACTCTTCTTCGCCCAAAAAGAGGGGAAACGTACCAGCATTTGACTTTACAGTTTTATTTTCGGATACATGCTTCGCTGTTTCAGGACGAGATTGTTTTCTATGCTCTTTTTCCTTACGCTCTTTTTTCTTTTTCTTTTTTTGATCTCTTTTGTATTTTTCCATCCCTTCTTCACAACATGCTTTATAGTAATCTTCATTACTTTTTCCTTCATTATATCTGCTCATTGTAAAAACCCCCCTTACTCGATCCTTCTGTCAATGATAACTCCATTGTTTCAAACAGGACATTCTCTTTTGAATCATGGCCAACTAGTTTTTCATTTCGGTTTTTTTGATGATTTCTCGGAATTTTCATAATTATTGTCTCTCCTTTTTAATTTTTTAGACAACACCAACTGATCCAAATACAATGTATCCTTTAACTATAGATCATCCCAAAGATTCACTGCATTCTGAGATTTTCACATAGCTTCGCCATCTCACCCGGTTTTACCGGGTAAGTATTAGCTCCTCTATGACATCTGACACTGACTACCGCGGCGGAGCGACTAGCAATCCGAAATCAGATTTTATCTCCCTTCCAGACTAATCAGTTGATCCTAAAAAACAACTGAATCCCATGAGAATCTCACAAATCTCACGCACGCCCTGTTTTTTCAATCAAAGTGAGACGTTGACGAACTCGATTGTCAATCTTACAACTATAAAGTACCTTTATGCTCAAATTCTACCTATCTTGCGATCTTACCATTCTCAGCATTCAGAATCATTGAAGAAAGAACACAAATATTATTTTTTTTAGCTACATGGAGGATCCCTCCATGTGCAGTAAAAAATAAATTTTGTGCTTCTCATCATCGGACATTTCTAATCCCGTTCCTGACACCGAATTGCGGAGAAGTCTCTTATTATATAAATGGTCAATCATGACTGTTCGCAATCCGACAAAGTGTTTGCTGTGTATTCATTACCGTACACACAACGATTAAAAACATTCCCAGGCACATACTACTTAAAGGTTGAAATAATCAATTACTTGTGACATAATAATATGGCAATACGACCAACCCAGTACACAAGTACTGATGTTTTCATATCCTCTGGAGGAAGCGCTATGAGCAAATATACGAAACCAGATTTATTGCCGGAAATAATAGAAGATGCATATAAAAACGCCAAAGATAAAGTTGCTCCTTTCATCACGAAGACCATTAAAACTGGAACTGCCTCTTCTGCTAATTCTTCTCAAACTATAAGCATCAACAAATATTCATCTTTTAAATATAAAGATCTGGCAGATTTGATTGATGTAGATGATGGGACATTAAGCAGATGGCGAAACAAAAAAGGACATCAGATTGGAAATAACGCAAAGGGAATTTACTATCTCATAGTTCTCGCTATGGGAAAGGAAATCGATGACTTTGATGCCCCTGATGAAAGCAGAAAAATTGACATTTTTTTTGATTACTTTATCTCTGAATATTTAAAGGAAAGCCCGGAAAACATTGATGATAAATGTGCAATCGTAGCCCCCGAGTTGTTTTCTGTATCAGTAAGCAAGCTAAAAAGGTTCCTTAAAAATAATCCTAAATCTATTGACAAAGAAAAAACCAAATTATTTACAGGGAAAAGAACCGAACGAAAGAAAAACAAAAAAGCCGGACCCTACGCTGAACTAATTAAAGGTCGACATGTAGAGTATGAACAAACGGTTATTTATAGATAAGTAATATAACCACAAAGTATCGAGAACCGTCTGCATAATACAGACGGTTCTCTTGTTCTACAATCCAGTTATGTTTTCAAAAAGACATCTATTCTGTCCTTAACAATATTTGCGTAACATCAGCCATCATAGCTCTTATAATCTACTTCATCCCACTGTTTGTAAGGATGTAATCCTCCACAGCCATTCTCGGAATTTTCCATACCCGTCCAATTCGGAATCCGTTTAATTCTCCCTTCGCTAACAGGTCGTATACGCTTCCTTTGCCGGTGCCGAGAAGTCTGGCCACCTCTGGAACTGTCATAATGTCGTTGCAATGATCAAGCATCATTTGCTCTCCTTTCTGTTTTCTTTACTGAAATGTTATAAATCCAATTAACTGTTATCTAATGCAATAAAACCCAATTTGATTCCGTTAGATCCGCAGTGATCTGACAGAACTCAAATCATATCAATAATCAAATAACAGGAGGAAAAATTTATGACAATCCAGACAGGACTAGACGTGATACCATGTCTCACTAAACCCCAAAAAGGCGCTGGCATCATAAAAAAGCGAGCAGCAGCTAACTGGGTAAATGTAAATATAGCAGAGTTTGCTGATTTAGTCGGAAACAAAGGATATGCTTTTGTTCCCGGACATTTAATCGGAGGAACATGTTCCTCGAATTGTAAAGGTATTCAATTATTTGTATTAGATTTTGATAGCGGAATATCTTTTGAAGAAATAGCCAGACGTTGTTCCAGCTACGATATTCCAATTTCGTTCGCGTACCACACCTTCAGCAGTTCTGACGAATGTGAAAAATTCAGAGTTGTCTTTACTCATAATACACTAATTGAAGATGTCTACGCAGCAAAAATAATTCTGTTGATGCTCCACAGGGTGTTCCCGGAGTGCGACTCCAGCTGTAAAGATTTGTCCCACTTATTCTACGGCGGAAAAGAATTGATTTACATCAACGAATCCGCATATATTGCTTGTGTTCCGCTATTCACGGCATTCTGCGATGCGTTAGATCAGGGCGGCAATTACGCCAGAAACATCAAACGATTTTGTATCAACCAACACATCTTCATGCTGAATGAACGTCCGGTCATGGGAGATTACGATGCACGATCTGTTTTTGGTGATTTGGACGATTTTGCGTCCCCTAATATTATACATATAATAGCAGAGGACGCAATTTCGTCCTTTTTCATAGTTGAAGACACCTCGATGATCCGAGGTAAGCAGGAAAGAGAGCAGAGGCACCCAAGCCATATATGCGGACCGACAATGCAAAAAGTGAGTTCTCTTCCCGGTATTTCCGGTACAAAACAATCATCTTGTCAGCTTTTGAATGATTTTATTTCCGGGAAAGAACTTGACCACGGAAAAACTTTTGCCATCCTGACAAACCTGAAGAATATCAAAGGCGGCGAATCTTTATTCTTTAATATTCTTTCCAAATACCGTTCTGCAGAAGATGTAGACAGATGGAAACGCAATGTAAAATACTTGAAAGATTACCATCCTCAGATCTGTTCTGACAGCTTTTGCCCATATTATAATTTATGTGACAACTGCGGTAATATAGTAAATACTCTTACATCAGAAAAAATATTCGCATATTAGAGCAGGAGAATTATTGTTCCATTGAGGACATGAGAGAACAATTATCGGAAAACATTGACGCTGCGATCCGCAGTGATAAACCGGGACTTCATCTGATCACAGCACAAACTGCAGCCGGGAAAACCTATAGCTATGTCAGGCTGATTGCCCAACATGAAGAAAAGAATTTTATCGTGGCAGTGCCCACAAATAATCTAAAAAAAGAAGTTTACGAGCAACTGATTCATGTAGTCAGCCCCTCGGATGTCTGTATGACCAAAAGTATTCAGGACAATGACCTGATACCACAGAAAGTTCAGGACAGGATTTCCCAAAACTATAGCCGGGGAATCTACGGCCAGACCAAAGACATTATAGAACACCAGTACAAAAAAGAAACAGAAAAACATCCCGAACGTGTTGAGCGTATCAAGGAGTATGAAGACATATTGCTGGGACTTAACTATATAAAAGGAAAACGGATTATTGTAACAACTCACGCTTATTTAAAGAATCTCGAGCGTGACTTTCTGAAAAATTATACAATAATCATAGATGAGGACATTCTTTTGCTTCAATTTTTTCAAGATATCAAGTGTACTTCCATCAAAGCTGTCAAAAAGCTGAGTGAATTCAATATTGATATCTATAGTGAAACAGCGGAAGAAATATTGGCATCAGAGGAAAATGTCTATGGCAGATTACAGCCTCATTTTAAATGTCCTCCGCTCACTCAGGAACAACTGGATGCGACAGAGAGTGATTACAATGACAATCTGAATGATCTGGTTCATGCACAAACGTATGTAAAACTGAAAGATAGTGAAACAGGCGAAGTGACCGTCTATTATTTTTGCCCGCCCCGTCTTCCAAGCTTAAAATATATCGTACTTTCAGCAACTTTGAATGAAAACCTGTATACTAAATACTTTGAACCAACGATGGAAGTACATCTTTACCCTAAAAAAAAGGCAAGATATACAGGAAGGCTGATTCAATACCCATACCATACATTGGGGCGACGGGATCTCGGAGAAAAAAAACAGGTTTTTCCTTATGCCTGCAGACTGGCTGACAATGACAGTCTCACATTTATTACCTTTGCTAACTTTCCCGGAAAAACTGAAATGAAAAAAATTAATTTCTCTGATCTGCACTTTGGGAACAGCGCAGGAATAAATAAACTGTGTGGAAAGGATATTGGAATCGTCGGTACTTACTTTCAACAGGAACAGGCATACAAGCTCGTGGCTCTTTATCTTGGTGCCGACGTGAACAGCTGCATTGATTCTCGTCCACGCCGCAGAAGAGTAACTTATAAAAATAAGGAATTTGTCATTATGTCCTATTCCGATGCTCTGCTGCGGGAGGTACAATTATATTCTATTGAGAGTGAAATGGAACAATGCGTTGGCAGAGCACGATTACTGTCACACGACTGCACCGTATATCTTTTCTCCTGTTTTCCATGTGAACAGGCAGAGCTAAGGAATGGAAATTATTTGCTTCACTGTCATGAATACCATGAAAGTTCTTATACTACAAATAGAATATAGTATCAGTCTGCTAATGTATTTATTTTCCCTCCTCTGCCCAATTTATTATTCTGTATGTCTCTGCCATATCCATGTCATGAAAAAGCCAGAGCAGCCAAGAAGAAGTTTTCTCCTATTGCTCTGGCTTTTACTAATATTTTTTCTAATTTTATCAGATTTATAATCTTACCTACGCCACAATCTCCAGTTTCTCCGTATCCGAATAATAACGATAGACGGATTCACCCAGAATTTCTTCCACCTGCATATACTCTGGATTGTGGTTTATTTCATGAACAATCGCCTGCAGTTTACTCGCACCAGTACGTGTCCATTCCGATATAGGAACGATCATACACTCGTGAAGGCTGCTCGGAAGTACATAATAATCTCCGCCGATCTGGCTGCTGACTTCGCGCAATGTGTCACTAAAATAGATATTAACTGCTCCGAAGTACATCTCATCGTTAGTAAGAACATATGCTAACGATTCTTCTGTAGTTTCGTCCTCCTGCGGATTCACGAATCCCAGAATATTACCCACCACTGTACCTACAGATGTAAGGCAGTATGGAGTTTCCTTTGTATTCTTAACTGCAACCGCATGAAGCTGAAGCGGGCTGATTCCCCAGGCTTCAAGATGGTCATTCCGCACCAGTATGCTTCCCATTCTAACTGTCTCTTTACTCATCTGGTAATAATATATCAGTGCAAGGTCATGATACCGAAGATATGGTACTGCCTCCAACAGCCTTCGGTTCATTTCGTAGTTCACGAGTCTGCATATGATGTGATCTCTGGCTTGTTCAAAGTCCGTATAAAAAGACACATCCTGTTTGCCCGATTCTCCTGCTTCTTTATAGATGGTAACGATTTTTTCCGCAATATTGTCTATATTCTCGCCATTCTGATATTCCTCATAGTACGGCGCAAGCTCAATTGCAGGTGATGTGTTTTCCTCTGACCGCAGAATTGTCATTGCTTTCACTTCCGGACGATTGATTTTACTGATCGTACAAAATCGCACCTCAATTGGTTCCTCCATACACTTTTCAATGGCCTGTTTCAGCCATTCTGTAAATTCCTCATAGTTCAATTCATCCTTACTCTTTGAGCTGCCGATCGTTTCTTTTCTTGCATCATCCATAATATCGTTCATAATATTCTCCACCTTTCATTCATTTACAAGCACTGTGTTTCGAATCACTCTTTAGTATTCAGGAATGTCTGTTCCTCTCCTCTGGATCGAATTTCTCTCCAGTCATCTTCGGAAAGTTTATATCCATGCTGCTCACAATACTCCTGGATCGCTTCATGTTCTGCATTGCAAAATTCCTGGTCGTCCTCGATCTGATCTATTTTCAAGCTCAATAAATACGCAGCCAGACTCTGAATCCGTTCCATTTCTTACTTCCCCTTGTCCACCTCCACCTACTCCGCTTTTCCCGGATCCTGAACAAAGGCTTCTGCCATCAGTTGGATTCCCAATGACATTCCCTGGGCGAAGCACTCCTCATTCTGCAGCATTGTAAGCCGTTCCACGTAGCTCCGGTAATCGATAAACATTGCTTCCTCCTTCGCAGTCATCTGCTCACGCAATTCCCCTTCTGCTACATTGAAGAGATCCAGCGTATCCTCATATTCCTGTGTTTTCGGAATATGCTTTTGAGACGGGAATATCCTGTCGTAATAAAGCTTTTTCATGTTCCCTCCCGGCATATCCATCCTCCCTTCTATGCATCTTTACGAACACCGCATCCCATACAGCGTGTTTCTGAAAACCATCTGCCGAATGGAATAGATACCATCCTTTAAATTACCGATAAATGCCCCATTCTCCCATTCGTTTTCCGGATCGATGTCCAGATAACCGCCCCACGGAAGTTCCAATTCTTCACTTGCCAACAAAGAACCAAGGAAATTGGTAATTACACACCGTCCGATCTGTACCGGATCACCAAGCCCCGCTTCATCATACCGAACTTCATACAGGTAAAATCCCTCCGGTACAGAATCCCGTACCACCCGTGTTTCTGTAAAGAGTGACGGAATGCCTTTTATCACAATCTGTGTGTAATCCGCCTCGTTTGCTCTCAGCCTCATCGTTATGCCGCTCCTTCCTCTGTAATCTCATTTTCCATAATTTCCCGCTGCCTTTGCAGCGAACAGATACTTTCATCAATGCTCCCACGCAGTTCTTCCATACCCGGTGTACCACCGCTCCGACGTATCCACTCAGAATATAGAAAAGCCAGAAGATTCGGGAACCCAAGCAGCATCCGCAGCTCGTCTCCAGTCATCTTCTGGCTCATTTCCATCAGTATCTCACACAGGTTCAACTTCGTATCAATCTGATACGCGCTCCCATAGATCATTTCCGGTCGTTCCTTTAACATCCGCTTCCGGAACTGCTTCATCTCTTCCGCAATCTTTGCCCGCAGCAGTGCTACCAGTTTCTTTTGTTCCATATCTGCCTCCTGATTGACAACAAAAATCCGGATTCCAGTAACAGATACCAGAATCCGGATCATAATGCATTACATATTCATTTGTAATTTAATATTATGCAAATGAAAAGTATTGTTTGCAGCTATCAGGCAATTTTTTTCTCCATATAGTTCTTTGCTTCCTTTTCAGAGAGTTTAAACTTAGCCATGATCTTCTCTTTTATTTCGCTTTCGGAAATCCCAACATCTCTCAAAGTATCGATAGTTGCTTCGATTCTCACCTCGTCCATAATTTTACTCATATATGAAACGCCTCCTTCCGTTTCTTTAAAATGTCGCACACGCTTTGCCAAGACATCATAATACATATCATCCGCTGATGTACACTTAAAATCATGCACCAGCTTTCCCAACCGTGTACTTTCATCGTCATTCTCCCCGTTAACAAACATGATATGACGTTCATCTCCAAGGAGATCATTGGTTTCAATATCACGCATCACGTAATGATGCAGTGGGCGCTTATCTCCAACCGTGTCTGTCTCTATAAAGAAGATAACATAGGTCGGTATAAGCTTTGAATAATCTTCACCCGACGGGAGCAATACTGTATCCATCATGCTACTGTTATATCTGGCTCTCAATGGCAGCCAGCCACTGTCCTGTCTCTGAACCTCGATATCATATGCGTGATTTTCGCTGTCCTGCGCCATAATATCCAGTCTTACAGAATGCCCTTCGATTCCTTTGATTTCGCGCTGTCCGATGACTTTCATAACCTTTAGATCATTCCGGCCAAACACGATGTTCAGCACCAATTCTGTAGCCTCTGTATTTCCGTCGAAAATTTCTTTCAGGAATTCATCATCAAAAATCCGAAGCTGCTGAATTTTCTGCAGATCCTGCTCACGCACCCGTTCCTTATAATCCATTTGAACCACCACCTTTCTTCCAAGCATCTTCCTTTTGAACTGTCTATAGATTACCATAAACCCGCCCTGTACGCAAGATCAATTTTACTATTACAATGATTTTTTGAGTTTTTGTATACAAGGTTGCTTCATTCCTGGATAGCCTGCAGTACTCTCTCAAAACCTATACCTTTTGAGAGTCCCGCATTTTACCGTAAAATAGTCTCTCAAAAGGCCGTTTTGGAATTATGATATATCTCTCAAAAGTGCTTAACCTTTTGATTCATTTTCATACTGCTTCACCATCCGGTAAAATGTAGCGTTCGAGAGGCCAAGCCTTTGCATCGCTTTCTTTGCAGTAATTTTTCCGCATTTCCACTCACTATAGACCAGCTCGAAGCTATCAGGTCTGACAGACACAGGTCTTCCAAGATGCCGTCCTTTCAGTCTGGCCGCATCAATGCCTTCCCGCTGTCGTTTCTTTATAGTGACACGCTCCTGTTCCGCGATACTTGCCAGTACCTCGATCAGAATATTCTGTATCATCTCCAGTATCCACGTCTGGCCTTCCGGTACCTCGATCATCGAAGTCGGAAGGTCAAGGATTTTCAGCCTGACGCCATGATCCTTAAACCACTGCAGTTCCTGCTTGATATCTGCTTTGTTTCTGGACAGCCTGTCCAGTGATGTAATGACCAGAGTATCTCCTTCCCGCAACCCAAGTGCTCCTTTCAGCGCCATATAGGATTCCCGTTCGAGATTTTTCCCACTTGCCTTATCCACCAGAATATTCTCCTCCGGAACATACGCTTTCAGCGCGATGATCTGTCGATCCAGGTTCTGCTCGTGACTGCTGACTCTGGCATACCCCATAACCCGGTTACTCATTCCTTGCTCACCTCCCAGTACAAATTCATCTCATATCCATCATACTATGCGGCCTTCTGATTTTGAGCTACACTTTGATTACCCCTCTGTTTTTTGCTGCTGGTTCTTCGCAAAGCACGCATCGCGCTCTTAAAAATCTCTTCACTCATCTGTGCCGCAGATGTCAGTGAATAACGTTCCAGAACATCCTGCAGCGGAACTCCAGTCCGTTTCAGTTCCTGCTCAAGCTCCGCTGTTTGCACAAGGCTAAGTCCGGGGAATATCCCTGCAGCCCCACCAGTAGCTCCGGCAGAGGAATTTCCGTTCTCTTCTGCTGATTCGCTGATGTTCCTTCCAGAACCACTTCGATTCGACGCAACCGTACTCCCATTGTTTTCTCCAGAGGACTCTGCACTTCTGGTCGCTCCTGTGGATTCATCTGCCATCATTTCCGATGATCGCTTATTTCTGGCGTTTCCATTCTTAGATACACCAGTCCCTGTTGCGGGGTTCTCTGCCATACCTTCTTTCTCCGTCAGATCAGTTGCTCCAGCTCCAACAGATTCTGCAGCTCTCCGCTCAATTCCCCGGCCTGCCACAGCCATTTGCTTATCTGGAATTTCTGTTTTGGCTTGATAAAGAGAGAAGAGTACCTGCTTTTTACTGCCTACAATCGCCAGTGAACAGATCACCCGGTTCTTATCATATCCGATTTCACTTACTGAAAAGTGTTCGTAACAACTATATTTACCACCGTTCTGCCTGATCTCTACCTTTCCCGCCGGAATCCAGATAAACGGGGCTGTATATAGTTCCCGGCCAATGCCCCAGTTAAAACACGCACGCTTGAAACTGTCCGATGCCTGGCCTTTCTCTTTTTCAGAGTAGCTCTCGGTGCCGACATCCTGCTTCGCGATCCACTGCTGTTTGCCTTCGTCCCAGATTTCAACGGTACAATACAGATTTCCTCCGATCTCCTGATGAGTACGTCTCCATCCC
>Ga0192278_1146_pt1 | contig 13398 bp, 7 predicted proteins | sample Koala_Koa24_K3_FD_131271 | JGI IMG/M metagenome (GOLD analysis project Ga0192278, IMG submission 131271) | Enriched cells from koala feces incubated with labeled cellulose particles, San Francisco Zoo, California, United States - Koala_Koa2-4_K3 ...
CTCCCGGAAGACTGGCGGCGTTTTTTTCTTTCACCTGAACTGACTGTCCAAAGCGTATCCGGTGATAACAACGTCAGCGGTGCGACCTTAAAAAAACAGGCTGCGGTAGTACAACTGATCAATGCCTGGCGCACGCAGGGGCATCTGCGCGCAAAGCTTGATCCACTTGGTTTGAATCCCCCAGCTGACGTTCCCTCCCTCCAGCCTGGTTTTTGGGGATTAAGCGAAGAAGACTTGTTGCAGGAGTTTAGCGTCACCTTTGGCGCACACACCACGCAAATGCCACTTAAGCAACTGCTTAACCTGCTAGAGCAAGCCTGGGCCGGTAGCCAGGCTTATGAACTTGCTCATCTGGAAAATCGTGAAGAAATCAACTGGTTGTTATCACGGATTGAGAGCAGCAATGCGCCACAAGTAGATGTACAAACCTGTATTGCTCGTTTTGAAAAACTGATGGCGGCAGAGACGTTAGAGCGTTATCTGCATACCCGTTATGTTGGGCAGAAACGGTTTTCTCTGGAAGGGGGCGAAAGTGCAATCCCGGCGCTCGATACGCTGACAAAACGCCTGCGTGCGCAAGGTGTGGAGGAAATGGTCATTGGCATGGCGCACCGGGGAAGACTTAATGTTCTGGTTAATCTGTTGAATAAAGACCCGGCACAGCTTTTTGCTGAGTTTGAAGGCAAGCAGACGATCGGCAGTGGTTCAGGCGATGTGAAATACCACATGGGGTATTCCAGTAATCTGGAAACACCTGCCGGTTCGCTGCATGTGGCGCTGGCGTATAACCCCTCACATCTGGAGATCGTGAATCCGGTGGTGCTGGGCCAGGTGCGAGCCAGGCAGGAACGCCGTGGTGAGGATGGTCAGGCAAAAGTGGTGGGCGTACTTATTCATGGGGATTCCGCGTTGGGCGGCCTCGGCGTCAACCAAACCACGTTTAACTTATCGCAGACTCAGGGCTACGGCACTGGCGGTACGCTACATCTGGTGATTAACAATCAGATTGGCTTCACCACTTCCCGCTTGCAGGATATGCGTTCTTCACGGTACTGCACCGATATTGCCAAAATGGTAGCGGCCCCAATTATCCACGTTAATGGCGATGACGTTGACGCTGTTTGCCAGGTAATGGAACTGGCGTGCGAATGGCGAGACACCTTCCGGCGCGACATCATCATCGATATTTGCTGCTTCCGTAAGCACGGACACAACGAAAGCGATGAGCCACGTCTTACCCAGCCACAAATGTATCAGGCAGTGGATGCTCACCCTGGTACGCTCGCCCGTTATGGTGAATCTCTTGCCCGCCGCGGCCTGTTAACTCAGGCGCAACAAGATGAGATGACGGCACGCTATCGCGACTGGCTGGATAGCTGCCAGAAACGTGAACCGCAGCCTCTCAAACCTGCAATTCACTCTTTTAGCGCTAACTGGTATGGGTTGACCAACCCTCACTGGAGCGCCCCGGTATCTACGGCATTGCCTCGGCAAAAGCTGGCAGCGTATGGTGAAATCATTTCTACACTGCCACCCGATGTGGTCGCACATCCTACCATTAAACGGCAACTGGCGTTACGCCAGGATATGGCCGCAGGTACTCAGCCAATAGACTGGGGAATGGCTGAAATGCTGGCCTATGCATCGCTTGTGGATGCGGGTGTTGGTGTGCGTCTTTCTGGTGAAGACTCAGGGCGTGGCACGTTCAGTCATCGCCATGCAGTGGTACATCATCAAACTGAAGCCCGTCGTTATCTGCCGTTACAGCATATCCGCGCTGGTCAGGCATCTTTCGATGTTTATGATTCGGTGCTTAATGAAGAAGCGCTCTTAGCCTTTGAATATGGCTATTCAACGTCTGCGCCTCAGCAACTGGTTATTTGGGAAGCACAGTTTGGTGACTTTGCCAACGGCGCTCAGGTTGCTATTGACCAGTTTATCTCGTCTGGCGAAACCAAGTGGGATCGCTATAGCGGTTTAACCATTCTTCTGCCGCATGGCTATGACGGACAAGGGCCGGAGCACTCTTCTGCGCGTCCTGAGCGCTGGCTGCAACTGTGCGCAGAAAACAACATGCAGGTGGTGATGCCCAGTGAGTCAGCACAAATGTTCCATTTGTTGCGCGGTCAGGCATTACGCCCAATGCGCAAACCGTTAGTGATAATGATGAGTAAGCGTTTACTTCGGTTTAAAGGCGCTATGAGCGAGCTTTCTGAATTCACTGATGGCGCTTATAAACCGGTAGTCACCGATCCGCAATTGCATCAGTCCCAGAAAGTTAAGCGCGTTATTTTGTGTAGCGGCCAGGTCTATTACGACGTACTGGAAGCCCGTAAGCAGCGTGAGTGTGAAGATGAGGTAGCGATTGTTCGCCTGGAGCAACTCTACCCGTTCCCGGTCGCAGAACTGAATGATGTTCTGGCGAGTTGGCCGAACTGCTACGAATGGATTTGGTTGCAGGAAGAGCCAGAAAACCAGGGCGCGTGGCGGCAGATTCGTCATGAGCTGGCGGCACTGAAAATTAACACTCCCTACTGGCAGTATGCAGGCCGCCCGGCAGCGGCAGCTCCGGCGACAGGGTATGGGCGTGTACATAAACAACAAATCGACGAATTTCTTGCTGCTGCGTTTGCAGATATTCAGCCATGAAAGGCGCACAAAAATAATAAGGAGAACATTTTATGATCGAAATTACTGTCCCTGTATTACCGGAATCTGTCACGGAAGGCACGCTGACAACCTGGTGTAAACAAGAAGGCGAGCACGTAAAACGCGATGATGTGATTGCCGAGCTGGAAACCGATAAAGTCATTCTGGAAATACCGGCCCCGCACGATGGCGTGTTAAGCAATATTATCGTCAGCGAAGGTAGCACGGTCACGTCCGCGCAACTGTTGGCGCATCTTAAGCCGCAAGCTGTCATAGAAGAAACCGTCACACCAGTCACCGAAACCCTGGCGATGCCTTCCGCACGGCTGGAGGCACAGCGTAGTGGTGTCGAACTTGCTGACGTTGCGGGGAGCGGGAGAAATGGACGTATCCTGAAAGAGGATGTACAGCGCGTTACTCCTGCACCAGTCATTCAGCCTGAACGGGTGGCGGAGATCGCGCCAGCTAAACCCTTGACACCGGGTGCTCGTCAGGAACGTCGTGAGCCGATGTCGCGCTTACGTCAGCGGATTGCTGAGCGTCTGCTGGCTTCCCAACAAAATAACGCCATTCTTACCACATTCAACGAAGTAAACATGCAGAGCGTGATGGATTTACGCGCCCGCTGGAAAGATCGTTTTGCCGAGAAGCACGGCGTGAAGCTGGGCTTTATGTCCTTCTTTGTTAAGGCCGTTACCCGGGCGCTGGAGCGCTTCCCTGTAGTGAATGCCAGCGTTGATGGCAACGAGATTATCTGGCGTGATTATTGCGATATCGGCATTGCAGTGAGCAGCAACCGCGGCCTGGTAGTGCCTGTGTTACGCAATGCGCAATCACTCTCTTTGGTGGAAATTGAACGGCAAATTGCCGAATACGCCACACAGGCACGCAATGGCAAATTGCCGCTGGAGGCGTTACAGGGCGGCACGTTCTCTATCACCAACGGCGGTACTTTTGGTTCGATGATGTCAACGCCAATCATTAACCCGCCGCAGTCGGCCATTCTTGGGATGCATGCCATCACGCCGCGCCCGGTCGCAGAAAACGGCCAGGTTGTTATTCGTCCCATGATGTACCTTGCTCTCAGCTATGACCATCGCATTATCGATGGTCAGGAAGCCGTGCAGACATTGGTGGCAATACGTGAGCTACTGGAATCACCGGAACAACTGTTGCTGGATCTTTAAGGAGGGCGCCGATGAGTACAATTTTTGATGTGGCAGTTATGGGGGGTGGGCCAGGTGGTTACGTAGCGGCACTGCGGGCTGCGCAGAATGGGCTTTCCGTAGTATGTATTGATGATGGTGTTAATGCACAGGGCGAACCTTCGCCGGGCGGTACGTGTCTCAATGTCGGCTGTATTCCGTCAAAATCGTTGCTGCAATCTTCCGAACTGTACGCGCAAGTGCAGCATGAGGCGAGCATTCATGGCGTTAATGTTGACGGCGTATCTTTCAATGCAGCTGCGATGATTCAACGTAAAGACGCCATAGTAAGCCGCCTGACAATGGGCATCGGCTTGCTGTTTAAGAAAAATAAAGTGAAGTACCTGTGCGGCCTCGCAACGTTAGAACATGCTCGGGATGAGATTTGGCAATTACGTGTAAACGATCAACAAATCCGCGCCCGTAATGTGGTGATTGCAACAGGTTCTCAGCCGCGTCAACTGCCTGGCGTTACCATTGATAATCAGCAAATTCTCGATAATCGCGGCGCCCTGGCGTTAACCGCTGTGCCGCCGCGTCTCGGTGTGATCGGCGCTGGCGTGATTGGCCTTGAACTGGGGTCTGTGTGGAATCGGGTCGGTTCAGACGTCACGTTGCTGGAGATGGCGCCAACGTTCTTGCCTGCACTGGAAGCTCGCCTGTCGAACGAAGTCCGTAAAGCAATGATTGCCAGTGGGATGAAAATGCAACTGGCAGTAGAGATTGAGGCTATTGAACAACGGGATGACGGTGTGCATGTGCGCTGGCGGCAGGGTGAGAAGCGAGAAGAAAGCCGCTTCGATAAATTAATTCTTGCCATTGGACGTGTACCGCGACTTTCTGGTGTCGATCTCGTGCAACTCGGTCTTGAAGCCGATAACCGTGGCGGTATTGCCGTCGATAACTTATGCCGTACCGGGAAAGCCGGGCTGTGGGCAATTGGTGATGTCGTGCGAGGGCCGATGCTGGCGCATAAAGCGATGGCTGAAGGTGTGGTGGTTGCTGATCAAATTGCCGGACTGGCGGTAGAGCCGATTAATTTTGCGCTGATTCCTTCGGTGATTTACACCCAACCGGAAGTTGCGTGGGTAGGGGAAAACGAGGCCTCACTGAAAGCCGCTGGCAGAGTCTTTAACAAAGGAAATTCTCTGTTTGCCGGTAACGGTCGCGCCTTAGCATTAGGCCAGGAAGGTGGGCGTTGCACGTTATACAGTGATAAACACACTGACCGCGTACTTGGCGGAGCGATTGTTGGCCCGCAGGCATCGGAGCTGATTAATGAAATTGCGCTGGCGATGACTTTTAGCGCCTCTGGCGAGGATATTGCCTGTGCGATCCATGCGCATCCGACATTAAGCGAAGTCATCCACGAAGCAGCAATGGCCTTGAATAATAAAGCATTACACGGATAACACATACCACTGAGGGAATATATGAATTTACATGAGTATCAGGCCAAATCGTTACTGGCTGGCATGGGGATGCCGTGTCCAAAAGAGATAGCCATCAAACAGATTTCGCAACTGGCAGATGCCTGGCAACATATTGCTTGCCCGAGTAAAGGCGCGGTACTTAAAGCGCAGGTACATGCTGGTGGGCGCGGTAAAGCTGGCGGCGTAAAAGTGCTTAAGCAGCTGCCGGAAGCACAGGCTTTTGTACAGCAAATGTTGGGATCGCAACTGGTGACTTATCAGACCGGGCCAGAAGGACAGTATGTCAGCAGTATTTTACTGTGCGAAAACATTTATCCGGTACGCCAGGAACTCTATTTTGGCATGGTGGTGGATCGTGAAAGCCAGCGGGTCACGTTTATTGTCAGCCCGGAAGGTGGTGTGGAAATTGAAAAAGTCGCCCATGAGACACCGGAGAAAATCAGCAGTGTCAGCATTGATCCACTGACAGGCGTGCAGCCTTGCCATATCCGCGAAATGTTTGCTGTTCTGCAACTGGAACACGGACTATTTGCTGCCTTTAGTCGCCTGGTTAATCAGGCGTGGAAAGCCTTTAACGAACTGGATTTTGCCCTGCTGGAAATTAACCCTCTGGTGTTGCGGGAAACGGGCGAATTTATGTGTGCAGACGCGAAAGTATCGCTGGATGATAACGCGCTGTATCGTCACCCGGAACTCCAGGTGCTACGTGATGAAACCCAGGAAGATCCACGCGAAAGCCAGGCAGCGAAGCTTGATCTTAATTATGTCTCGCTGGACGGAAATATCGGCTGCATGGTCAATGGTGCAGGGCTGGCTATGGCAACCATGGACATCATCAAGCTATACGGTGAACAACCCGCAAACTTCCTGGATGTTGGCGGTGGCGCAACCCAGGAGCGCGTCAGTGAAGCCTTTCGGCTGATTGTTTCCGACAGCAAAGTGAAAGCCATTCTGGTTAATATTTTTGGTGGGATTGTCCGTTGCGACATGATCGCCAGAGCCATTATTCATGCTCTGAATGAGGCCCGTATCACCCTGCCTGTCGTGGTGCGTCTCTCCGGTAATAACGCTGCCGAAGGGCAGCGGTTACTGGCAGAAAGTGGCCTGACGGTGGAAGCCGTCGATTCTCTGGATGATGCCGCGAAACGCATCATTGCGTTACTGAATTAACAGGAGGTTAAGATGAGCGTTTTGATCAACAAACACACGCGGGTACTGGTGCAGGGCATTACCGGCAAAAACGGCACATTTCATACAGAGCAGGCTATTGCGTATGGCACGCAGATTGTGGGTGGAGTGACGCCAGGTAAGGGCGGGCAACGGCATCTGGATCGCCCGGTTTTTGATTCAATGAAAGAAGCGATGCGACAAACTGAGGCTGATGCCAGCGTGATTTATGTGCCTGCACCGTTTGTGCTGGATTCTGTTGTTGAGGCTATTGAAGCTGGCGTCAAATTGGTTGTGGTGATCACTGAAGGTGTACCGACACTGGATATGGTGAAAGTTCGTCGGCTGCTTGACTGCCACCCGGATGTGCGGCTGATTGGGCCAAACTGCCCAGGAGTTATCACGCCGGGTGAGTGCAAAATCGGGATTATGCCTGGTGAAATCCACCGCCCAGGGCGTATTGGGATTGTTTCCCGCTCCGGTACATTAACCTACGAAGCTGTAGCGCAAACCACGGCGCTGGGACTTGGGCAATCCACCTGTATTGGTATTGGCGGCGATCCGGTTCCGGGGACTAACTTTATTGATGCGCTGCGTTTATTCGAAAATGATCCGCAAACAGACGCGGTAATTATGATCGGTGAAATTGGTGGTAATGCGGAAGAACGGGCCGCGGAATTTATTCGTGATGAAATGAATAAACCGGTCGTAGGTTATATTGCCGGTGTTACTGCACCAAAAGGAAAACGCATGGGGCACGCCGGAGCCATTATTTCTGGCGGTAGCGGCAGTGCAGAGGATAAATTCCGTGCGTTCGATAAAGCAGGCATGGCATGGACAAGAAACCCGGCGTTGCTTGGCGAAACGTTATGGAATGTTATTAAGTAATCCATAAATGAATATCAAGGGAGCATATCGCTCCCTTTTTTTATCTGTGTGGTAAGAGAATCACCTTTTATTTACTGTGCGGAAAACCGCGCACAAAATAAAAAGAATAAATAATAAAATCATTAAATAACAAAGCGTTATTAAAAAATTAAAGATGGCATAGCTCCTGCAATAGCCAGGCAGGTTTTTTATTTTTCACAATGAGGTGAATATGTCATCAATATCCCATGGCGCACCACAAAAGCGTCGAATTATCCCTAATCCCGGCCTGTGGTTGGCGATCATTGCCGGAATTATTATTACCCTTCTGCCACTGGGCGATACCTTGCCCGTCGCTGGACAAAATATGATCGCCATTCTGGTGTTTGCCATTATTGTCTGGATCAGCGAAGCGATGGATTACACCGCCAGTGCAATTGTTATTTCCGCACTGATTATCTTTATGGTTGGTTTTGCCCCGGATATGAATCACCCGGACACGATCCTTGGCACCGCGAAAGCGCTGAAAATGACTCTGTCGGGTTTTTCTAATTCTGCTCTGGCGCTGGTGGCAGCAGCAATGTTTATCGCGGCGGCAATGACCATTACCGGGCTGGATAAACGCATTGCGCTGTTTACTATGTCGAAAATAGGTGCCAGCAGCCGCAGCATTATTATCGGTGCCATTGTGGTGACCATCGTCCTGAGCCTGGTTGTACCCAGTGCCACTGCCCGTACGGCTTGCGTGGTGCCGATTATGATGGGGGTCATTGCGGCATTTAAGGTGGATAAACATTCACGTTTAGCGGCGTCAATGATGATTGTTATCGCCCAGGCGACCAGTATCTGGAACGTTGGTATTCAAACTTCGGCGGCGCAAAACCTGCTTTCTATCGGTTTTATCAATAAAACTTTCGGCGCCGGGCATTCTGTCAGCTGGCTTGACTGGCTGTTAGCGGGCGCGCCCTGGAGCCTCACCATGTCGGCGATCCTCTATTTCCTCGCACGTAAATTGTTGCCGCCAGAAACGGAAGCTGTTGAAGGGGGGAGCGAGGCCATTAAAAAAGCACTTGCAGAGTTAGGGCCAACCACTGGTAAAGAAAAACGTTTGATCGGTATTTCGCTATTGTTACTGCTCTTTTGGTCTACTGGCGGAAAATTACACAGTATTGATACCACCTCTGTCACCCTTGCCGGACTGGCGATTATGTTGCTGCCAGGCATCGGTGTAATGAGCTGGAAAGAGGTCGAAAAACGTGTGCAGTGGGGCACGTTGCTTATGTTTGGTATTGGTATCAGCCTGGGGTCCACGCTGCTTGATACGCAGGCAGCTTCATGGATGGCGAACTATGTGGTGAAAGGTTTTGGTCTCGATGGCTTGCCATCATTAGCCATCTTCGCGATTCTCGCCGCTTTCTTGATAATTATTCACCTGGGGTTTGCCAGTGCCACTGCGCTAACTGCCGCATTGCTGCCCATCCTGATTAGCCTGTTAAGCAGTCTGCCGCCAGAACTCGGCGTTAACCCGGTCGGCATGACCATTCTGCTCGCCTTCAGTGTCAGTTTTGGCTTCATCCTGCCGATTAACGCGCCACAAAATATGGTGTGTATGGGTACGGATACCTTCACGCCACGCCAGTTTACCCGTGTGGGACTGTACCTGACGGTAATCGGCTACCTGTTGTTGCTACTGTTTGCCGCCACCTGGTGGAAAATTTTAGGTCTAATGTGAGGAAACCAACGATGTCATTACAAATTGCTGTTGAAAAAGTGCGTTGGTTAGCTGCCGGGCTGCTGGAACTTAATGGCTGTGATGCCGATATCGCTCAGGATGTGGCGGAACATATGATTGAAGCGGAACGTTATGGCTTTGCCAGCCACGGCGTCACGCTGCTACCGAAATATCTGGAAAATATCGCTCGTGGCGATGTAACCGCGAATGCCCGCCCGGAATGCTTAACAAGTGAAGGTAATTTACAACGTTTTCATGCCCACAATGGCTTTGGTCAACACGCCGGAAAAGTGGCGGTAAATGCTGCCATCGAACAAGCAAAACACCGCGGTTTTTGCCTGTTAACGTTGTGCCATGCGCATCATTTAGGGCGTATGGGGCATTACGGGCAAATGGTTGCTGATCAAGGCCTGGCGATGCTGGCCATGAGTAACGTCACCGGGCGTCCGGCACTGGTCGCCCCGTGGGGCGGTGCGGAACCGCGTATGACCACTAACCCTTTCTGCTTTGCCTGGCCGTTCAGTGATGGGCGTCCGCCGATTCTGGTTGATTTTGCCACCAGTAGCATGGCGCTAAATAAAGCACGGGTAATGTCGTCCACCGGGAAGCAGGCCGCGCCGGGACAATTGATCGATGCACAGGGGAATCCAAGCAATGATCCTGGGGTGTTATTCAGCAATCCTCTAGGGGCGTTACTGCCATTTGGTGAGCATAAAGGATTTGGCCTGGCACTGATGATTGAAATGATGGCGGGGATCTTATCTGGTGGTGACACGATCGCCGAAGATCATCAGACGGATGGATCTGCGCATAATCATCTTTTTGCGTTGATTATCGATCCTGATCAATTCACCGATCTGGCAGGGGAGAAAGGGCAGTTCTTTGCGGATTATCTGTTAGCTACGCAGCCTCAACCTGGCGGCAATCCGGTGATTTACCCCGGTATGCCAGAAGCTGCCAACCGGGAACGCAATGCGAAGATGATTACGATCCCGGTATCATTCTGGTCCTGGATAGTTGAACATTACGCCCGCAAAGGTATCGATTTGGGGTTACATCCTCAGGAATCAGCATTAGCTGGATGATTCTGGTCGATAAACTTGCGGTTGAATCTGATGTTTGTTGAGTTTGTCATATAAAGTCTTGCGCGGCAGCTGTAATAGCCGCGCTGTCAAACTGACTTGGCCTTCCGTTTGTCGCAGCATATCTTCGATTAACTTTTTCTCGAAAGCATCAATGCAGGCGGTAAGGCCACTCTCTTCTTGCTGAGTCATTGGCACTGGCTGGTGGTGGGTCAGTAAACCGAGAACAAAACGCTCTGCATTGTGTTTAAGTTCACGTACATTGCCAGGCCAACTTTGTGATTGCAACCAGGCCAGTAACATGGGAGAAATATCAGGCAGAGGACGATTATATTTTTGTGCCGCCTGACTGGCGAACCAGTAAAACAGTTCAGGGATATCTTCTCGTCGCTGGCGTAGAGGTGGAATATTCAGGCTAACCACATTCAGACGATAATAGAGATCGAGACGAAACAGATGTTCTTCGCTGCGACGCAGTAAATCTTCCTTGGTCGCTGCAATAACACGGCAATTCACCGGAATTAATTGATTGGCACCTAATCGTTCAATGGTTCTTTCCTGCAATACACGTAGCAGTTTTACCTGCATTCCTGATGGCATTCCCTCTATTTCATCGAGAAATAACGTACCACCATTTGCATGTTCAATTTTTCCAATACGCTTTTTAACCGCACCGGTAAATGCGCCCGCCTCATGACCAAATATTTCGCTTTCAAACAACGTTTCTGGTAAGCCTGCACAGTTTAAGGCAACAAACTGCCCCTGACGGCGGGTACTCCAGTGATGCAGCATTCTGGCGACGACTTCTTTACCACAACCTGTTTCACCATAAATAAGGACATCGGCACCGGTATCTGCGACATTAAGGATCATTTTACGCAGTTGTTGCATCTGCGGACTACGACCAATCAGCACCGGGCCATTTTCCTGTTGCAGATTCGCCAGTAATTGCTGATTTTCTAAAACCAATCGCCGTTTTTCTACCGCTCTGGCAATAATACTCAATAATTTATCTGAGCTACTTGGTTTCTCAATGAAATCGAATGCACCATTACGCATGGCATCCACCGCCATTTCCACGTCACCGTGTCCGGTAATTAAAATAACCGGAATTTTGCTATCCATTTCGTTGATGTAACTGAGGAGCTCTAGTCCTGATATTCCAGGTAACCTGACATCGGTCAGTATAATAATGTTGGCCTGACTTTGAATAAGGGGAATACTGTGTTCTGCATCGCAACAGGAAATAACACGATAACCAGCCAGCGTGAGCGTTTGTTCACAGGCAAAACGGACATCGTCACTATCTTCAATATAAACTATAGTAATTTCACTGGATTTATTATTCATGTTCTTCTCCCCATTCAGGCCAGGTTAATGTCATTACTGCGCCGCCTTCAGGATGATTACTGGCGTGGAGTGCGCCGTTCGAATTTCGGACAATTTCGCTGACTATTGCCAGTCCCAACCCCATTCCTCTACGTTTAGTGGTAAAAAATGGTTCAAATATGCGATCGACAACTTCAGGTGCAAAACCGCCACCGCTGTCTTTAATGGTAATAATAACTTTGTTATTTGCCTGGCGAATGGCGATATCCAGTCGTTTGTAAGAGCTACCTTCCATAGAATCTAAGGCGTTGCTAATTAAATTACTGAATATCTGTTCAAGACCGAGCTCATCGCAATTGACAAATAACGGCATGGATGGGGCTTTTATTCGTCGCTCAATGTTATTTTTCTCCATGCTGTGATTAAGTAACGCCACGGCGCTATACATCACTTTGATGACATCGGCAGAACCTTTAGGTACGCGATGGCGCGAGGCAAATGCTTTAAGTTCGGAAATGAGCTGCGTCATCCGCTCAATCACTGAAATAATGTGTTTCAGATTCTGTTCAACCTGCGGATACATCTCTTTTTTTAGCATAGTACGCGCGTTATCAGTAAGTGCGTGAATGGCGGCTAACGGTTGATTTTGTTCATGGGCAATTTCGGTTGCCATCTGTCCAAGCGCCGCCAGTTTGCTGGACTCTGCCAGTTCACTACGCGTAATTTGTAATACTTGTTCAGCCTGACTGCGCTCTTTTATCTCCTGTATTAATTTTTGATTGATCAATTCCAGGGCAGATGTACGCTCTTTAACCTGTTTTTCTAATGTTTCATTCGCCAGTGTTAATAATTGTTGTGCATGAGATCGCATTCTCCAGTATTTAATAAATAACAAAAACAGCAGGTAAATAATTAGTGTAATGACTAACGAAATAGCCCATGACCAGTACAGGTTATCTAAGGGGACCATAATTGTCATTTTCCAGTTAAATTCTGGAATGGCTATTTGTTGTGTATAATATTGCGGGAATAAACAGAGTTGTTCTTTTTTATCTTTCAGGAAAGTAAAATTGCTCACGGTATAACAGGGATAATAATCCGCCGGTAAAAGATTGTCGAGACTATATTGACGGGTAGATTGTAGTTTTTGTTTTGCCTGAACAGGTAACGGTTGCAGTGTTCGCATTCGCCATGGCGATTTTGAACTTAAAAATATAATCCCATGTTCATCATTCACGATAATATTTTCAGGACCTTCGGCCCATGCTTTTTCAATTTCATTAAGACTTATTTTTACTACTACAACACCGACAATTTTTCCTTTATCTTTTATACTTGTAGAGAGGAAGAATCCCGGTGTATTCGTAGTGCTACCAATACCGTAAAAGCGTCCATTTAAGCCAGACATGGCGTGTTTATAATAGGGGCGATAGCTATAATTTTGCCCTACATAGCTGCCGGGGTCCTGCCAGTTGCTAGAAGCGATGGCCTTACCTTGGGTATCCAGAATAAATATTGCTGCGGTTTTGAGTTGAGTATTGAAATGTGCAATTCGTTGATTGAGTTCGCTGGACATCATATCGTCAGACGTAATTACCGCCTGACGGATGATATGGTCTGTTGAGAGCATATAGGGTAAAACATAAAATTGCTCGATGGTGGAATATAATGTGGACTTATACATTTCAAGCCGCATTTTATCGGTACCGGACAAGGTATTAAAACGCAAGTGCAAAAAAGCGATTGAAACCGCGAGCATGATAAGAAAAAGTGAAATGCTTGTAATGTGAAATCGCCATTTGTTCTTAAATATATAATTCCACGATATTTTCATTCATCATCCATTGAATGCATTTATATTTATCATCAGTATATTCCCTGAACAATGTTTGCGAGAACCAAAAGAGTGCCATTGTGTGAATGTGTAAGCAGAA
>Ga0192278_1148_pt1 | contig 13146 bp, 10 predicted proteins | sample Koala_Koa24_K3_FD_131271 | JGI IMG/M metagenome (GOLD analysis project Ga0192278, IMG submission 131271) | Enriched cells from koala feces incubated with labeled cellulose particles, San Francisco Zoo, California, United States - Koala_Koa2-4_K3 ...
GGGCAGACCGGTTATATGCATCGCGAGTCGCTGCAGCAGGATTTGAGTGCTGTGACGGCGGCCTGCATGATGGTTACGCGAGAAGCGTTTGAGGCAGTGGGCGGTTTTGAGGAGCGGCTGGCGATTGCGTTTAATGATGTGGATTTTTGCCTGCGGCTGCGCGAGGCCGGCTACCTGATTGTATACGATCCTTACGCGGAGCTTTATCACTATGAGTCGAAGACACGCGGCACGGAAGATACGGAGGCGAAAGCCCGGCGCTTCCAGACTGAGATTGAATATATGCGCACACGGTGGATTCAGATTCTGAAAAAGGGAGATCCTTACTATAATCCGAATCTTTCCCTGAGCAAATGGAATTATTCGCTTCGCGGGAATGAAAGAAAAGGAAAATAATGCAGATTGCGACAATTGTGATACCGAATTATAATGGAATGTCTTATCTTGGCCCATGCCTGGAATCTCTGATGAACCAGAGCAGGCAGGATTTTTCGGTAATCTTAATAGACAATGGTTCACAGGACGCGAGTGTGGAGTTTGTGGAGACACATTTCCCGGAGGTGGCGATTCACCGGTTTGACCGCAATGAGGGCTTCTGCCGCGCGGTCAATGAGGGAATCCGGCAAAGCCGGACGCCCTATGTGATTCTCCTGAACAATGATACGATTTGTGACGAGTCCTTTGTGGAAGAACTGGTGCGGGCGATGGAAGCCCCCCGCGATGCGGCCGCGGCGCAGATTTTTTCCTGCGCGGCAAAGATGGTGCAGATGGGAGACCCGGATCGGATGGACAACGCGGGGGATTACTATTGTGCCCTGGGATGGGCTTACGCGTTTGGGAAGGGAAAGCCTGCTGCGCGCTATGACCAGGAGCGGGAGATTTTTTCCGCGTGTGCGGCTGCGGCCATCTACCGCAGGGAAGTTTTTGATGAGATTGGCCTGTTCGATGAGGCGCATTTTGCGTATCTGGAGGACACGGATATTGCATACCGGGCAAGGATTGCGGGCTACCGCAATTATTACATTCCGAAAGCGGTGGTCCGGCATGTGGGCAGCGCGACAAGCGGTTCTCCATATAACGAATTTAAGATTCGCTATTCTTCCAGGAATAGCATTTATCTGGTTTATAAAAATATGCCCTGGCCGCAGATAGTATTGAATTTTCCGCTTCTGCTGGTCGGATTTCTGATAAAGATGCTTTTTTTTGCCCAAAAGGGGTATCTGAAGGAGTATGTCAGGGGGCTTGGAGCGGGGAGGGCGCTCTGCCGTCCGGACAAAAAAGTGGTTTTTCAGCGGAAAAATCTGAAACACTATGGCCGGATCCAGATTGAATTGTGGGTCAATCTGTTCCGAAGGCGGCTGTAAAGCTTTCTGTCATCGATGAAAACCAGCCATTTAAACTTTCGCTTCGCGAAATAGGCCGGTCTGCGTCGTCAATCTGCGATAGACGACATAAGGGGAGGCACTGACGTTTGAAGGAAAACGAAAAATATTTTAACCGGCTTCAGGTCGCGTTGGATGCGCTTGTGATTATCTTCTCGTATATGACGGGATGGTATGTCATGATATCCAGCTCGCGGCGTGGCGGGATCGGTGTTTTGCCGCGGGAATTCTATCTCATGGCACTTGTCGCGATCGTGCCTTTTTTTCTGATACTCTATTATGCGTTTGACCTGTACGTGCCGAACCGCCTGGAAGGCAGGCGCCGGGAAGGCAGTAATATCATCAAGGCAAACGCGGTCGGCGGTCTGGCAGCTATGGCAGTGCTGTTTCTGATCCGGCAGATGGATGCTTCCCGTATGCTGCTTTCGGTTTTTCTGGTGCTGAATGTGACGCTGACTGTCCTGGAGCGCAATCTGATACGGATGGTGCTGATGCGCGCCCGCTCCCTGGGACTGAACCAGAGATACATTCTGCTTGTGGGCTACAGCCGCGCGGCGGAAGAGTATATCGACCGTATTGTGCAGAATCCGCAGTGGGGCTACAAGGTACTGGGCATTTTAAGTGATGATACGGAGGCCGGAACGCGGTACAAAGGCGTGGAAGTGCTGGGACCGATTGGCAGCCTGAATACGCTTCTGACATATCATACGCCGGATGAGATTGCGATCACGGTCGGTCTGAATGAATATTACAAGCTGGAGCGAATCGTGGCAATGTGTGAAAAATCCGGTGTTCATACCAAATTTATCCCGGATTACAGCAACATTATTCCGACAAAGCCTTATACGGAGGATATCCTGGGGCTGCCGGTGATCAATATCCGGCATGTCCCGCTTTCGAATACCTTTAACGCGACGATGAAGCGGATTGTGGACGTTGCCGGCTCTGTTTTCTGCATTGTCTTGTTTTCTCCGGTTATGCTCCTGACGGCAGTGGCGATCAAAGCTACTTCAAAAGGCCCCATTATTTTTTCGCAGGAGAGAGTCGGCCTGCATAATAAGCCGTTTAGGATGTACAAATTTCGTTCTATGGAGCAGCAGACAGAGACGGAGGAGCAGCGGGGATGGACGACGCGGAATGACCCCCGTGTGACCACGGTGGGAAAATTTATCCGGCGCACCAGCATTGATGAGATGCCGCAGTTTTTTAATGTACTGAAGGGAGACATGTCTCTGGTGGGACCAAGGCCGGAGCGCCCTCAGTTTGTGGAAAAGTTTCGTGAGGAAATCCCGCGGTATATGGTCAAGCATCAGGTGCGGCCTGGCATGACCGGATGGGCGCAGGTGCATGGCTACCGGGGAAACACCTCTATCCGAAAAAGAATTGATTATGACCTTTACTATATCGAGAACTGGACAATGAGTTTGGATGTAAAAATACTGGTGATGACATTATTTAAGGGATTTGTAAATAAGAACGCGTATTAATTTATGCGCGTTCCTGTGTTTTCCAGAAGAACATGAGGGGACAGACCAGAGAAAGGGGAGCATTTCATGAGGAAGAGCAAAAGCAGGAATCAGGAGAGTGATCTGCAGAATAACTATCAGAGCGGCCAGGGATATGAATACTGGCCGGGAGAGGAAGCGGGTACTTATTCGGATGAAGGACAGTATTTTGACAATCAGGATGTTTATCCGAATGAGAATCAATACTATGGCGATTATGACGGCCAGGGTGACGATGTGAGCAGCCGATATTATGGCAGTCAGTATTATGGCCAGCCGGGAAGCAGTGCGAACAGCGGTCAATATTATGGCGGCCAGTATTACGGCCAGACGGAGGATACCCAGCAGGGTCCCAGCTATTATGGCCCACAGGGGAATTATTACAGCCAGCAGGATAATTTTCAGGGAAATTACGGACAGGACTTTTATGGGGCGCCTGCGCCGGAAAATGGCGGAGAACGCAAGGGAAAGATGAAAAAGCAAAAGAAACAGAAAAAGAAAAAAAGAAAGACTTTCTGGGTGCTTGGCATTCTGGTTCTGCTGATTGCCACGGTTGGTCTTGCGGGATTTGGCGTGCTTGGCCAGCTGGATCGGGAAAAGCTGACGGATATTCTGGTTAACAGCGGAGTGACTTCCTCCGGCTACCGGAATATTGCAATTTTTGGCGTGGATTCCCGTGAAGGGGAGCTGGAGAGCGGTACCAGGAGTGATACGATTATTATCGCAAGTATCAATAAAAGGACCGGGGATATTAAACTGGTGTCTGTTTACCGTGATACTTATCTGGACAATACGGATGGCTCTTATCGAAAAGCGACGGAGGCGTATGCCTATGGGGGCGCGAGCCTTGCGGTTAATATGCTGAACAAAAATCTGGATCTCGATATCGAGGATTATGTGACGGTGGATTTTGAGGCAGTGATCGAGGTAGTGGACGAGCTTGGCGGCATTGAGATTACACTGGATGATGAGGAGGTCTACTGGCTGAATGCCTATCTGGTGGAGACCTCTGAGGTGACCGGCCGCTCTTACACAGAAGTGACCTCATCGGGGACACAGACACTGACCGGCATCCAGGCGATGGCGTACTGCCGGATCCGCTATACAACGGGCTGGGATTATAAGAGAACCGAACGTCAGAGAACGGTACTGACACAGATCCTGGAAAAAGCGCAGCAGCAGGGTGTGACCGGATTGCTGGCGATTGTCAATAACATGATTCCATATATATCGACCAGTCTGGATAACGCAGAGCTGCTCTCTCTGGCGACAGGAATCTCAAAATATGAGATTGTAGATTCACAGGGATTCCCATTTACGAGCGCGACAGCAAACCTGTCAGCCGGGGATTGCGTGGTGCCGCAGACACTGGCATCGAATGTGACCGATCTGCATGAGCTGCTGTTTGGTACGACAGACTATACGCCGTCTTCGACTGTGCAGGAGATCAGCAGTTACATCGTGTCAGCAACGGGTATTTCATAGGAGGCGCTATGGAGCAGAAAGGGGAAGCATCTGTTTCTGACCGGGAAGAAAAAACAGGTTTGACAGACGTGACAGTGGATGTGATCATTCCCATCTATAAGCCGGATGAGCGCCTGACCGGGCTGCTCCGGATGCTGCTTTGCCAGAGCGTGCGGCCGGGGCAGATTCTGCTGGTCAACACGGAACGGGAATTGCTGGATCCGCATCTGCTGGACGGCTTTGCGATCACGGAGGCTCCGGAGAGAGCGTCTTGCCTGGGTGAGCGGGAAAAATCTTTTAGCCCGACTGACAGACCGGAAGCTGTTCCGGAAAAGGAGACGGAAAAACAGCTGGTCATCCGGCTTATGCATATACAGAAGGAAGCGTTTGACCATGGCGGCACCCGTCACATGGCAGCATCCATGCTGCATGGAGACAGAATCCTTTTTCTGACGCAGGATGCGCTGCCGACGAACCGCTTTCTGATTGAACGTCTTCTGGTTCCATTTGAGAATCCGCAGGTATGCGCCGCGTATGCGCGCCAGCTGCCCAGGCAGGACTGCAAAGAACTGGAACGTTATTCAAGAAGCTTTAATTATCCGCCGCAAAGCCGCATCAAGACAGACGAGGATCTGCAGACGATGGGAATCAAGGCATTTTTCTGTTCCAATGTCTGCGCAATGTACCGCAGAAGCGCCTATGAGGAACTTGGCGGCTTTGAACGGCACACCATTTTTAATGAAGACATGATTTTTGCCGGGAGGCTGATTCAGTCTCAAAAAGCAATCGCTTACTGCGCGGACGCGGAGGTGATTCATTCACATAATTACAGTGGGATACAGCAGTTTCACCGAAATTTTGACCTGGGAGTCTCTCAGGCGGAGCATCCGGAAATTTTTTCCTGCGTTCATTCGGAGAGTGAAGGGGTGCTTCTGATAGAGAAAAGCGCAAAATATCTGATCCGGAAACGAAAACCATGGCTGCTTGTTTCTCTGGTCTGGCAGAGCGGCTGCAAATACCTCGGTTATTGTCTGGGGAAAAACTACCGCCGCCTGCCGCTGTCTCTGGTACGCAGATGTTCTATGAACAAAAATTATTGGGAACAGGGGCGAAAATAGTCGTTTCTCCATATGCACCAGGCGGTTCTATAACACAAATTCGACACATTTCTCTGTTACACTAAGCTTCAACTATGTTGTGGGAGGAATGGACGTGAACGATGACAGATATCAGAAAAACCACAATAACACACCCTTGCTGGTGCTGATCATTTTTCTGACTCTGATGATTCTTATCGGCGGAATTTATCTGGTGGTTGGCGCTGTGCGATACGTCCACGACAGAACGGGAATGCTTGTGCAGGAGACGGAGTCGGAAGCGGCGCCGGGCGCTGCATATGACACAGAGGAAGCGGAAAATCTGCAAAGTGACCAGGCGCTGGCGGACGGCGAACTGTCCGGGGAAGACACTGTGATAGCCAGTCAGTCTGAGGAGCAGACCTCGGTAGATGTCGTGGCTGTTGTGAAGAAAGTGATGCCGTCTATTGTGGCGGTGACCAGTAAATCCGTGCAGGAAGTCTCTTATATGTATCGCGGTACAATAGAGATGGAAAGTGAGAGCAGCGGCTCTGGTTTTATCATCGGGACAAATGACACCGAACTTTTAATTGCCACCAATTATCATGTAATCGCGGACGCCTCGACACTGACGGTATGTTTTTCTGTGGAGACAGAAAACGAGGAGGATGCAATGGTCACGGCTGTGGTGAAGGGCAGTGACGAGGAATATGATCTCGCGGTGCTTGCGGTGTCGATAGAGGACATATCAGACGAGGTGATGAATCAGATCTGTGTTGCTCAGCTGGGGTCCTCGGCCGCATTGGTGGTTGGTGAGACCGCAATCGCGATTGGCAATGCGCTGGGGTATGGACAGAGTGTCACACTGGGAATTGTCAGCGCGCTGAACCGTACAATTGAAGTGGACGGAGTGATGGGAATCTATATTCAGACAGACGCGGCGATCAATGCCGGAAACAGCGGCGGGACACTGCTGAATGCGAATGGGGAAGTGATCGGGATCAATACGGCAAAGGTTTCCGCCTCCGGCGTGGAAGGCATGGGGTATGCCATTCCGATCGATGAAGCGCAGCCGATTCTGGAACAGCTGATGGAGCGCGAAACCAGAGAAAAAGTGGAAAAATCCGAACAGGCGTACCTGGGAGTATATACACAGGACATTTCTTCCGAGGCACGGGAATTGTATGACATACCGAGCGGCGTCTATATCACTTATGTAGAGAGCGGCTCTCCGGCAGAGGATGCAGGGCTGCAGCAGGGAGATATCATCAGTGTCATGGACGGGGTCAATGTTTCTTCTGTGGAAGGATTTGAGAATCTTCTGACTTATTACCGGGCTTATGAGACGGTCACAATGGAAATTCTGACTTCGTCATCGGGAACTTATTCTGCTAAGACCGTGAGCGTTACTTTTTCTGAACAGCCAGAGGAGAGCGATCGGCCGGAGGAGCGTACCGGTCCTTTCGGCGATATGGCACCATTTCGGTGAATTGGTTATAACCGCCTGGAAGTGAAGCAAGGTACAGGCTGCAGCTTCTGAATCGTTACAATCTGTCAGAACAGGGATAGGGGATGCAAAGGAGAAAGATGAATAACAAAAAGGATAATACAGGTGAATACGAGAAATTCTGTATGCTCTGCGGCCGCTCAGAAAGCATCGCGGGCAAGGTAATCGAGATTCCGGGAGGTATTTGCGTCTGCCCGGATTGTATACAGAAAGCGTTCAATACCATGCAGTCCGCAGGAATTACGCAGGAGGATGCACGGCGTATGGCGGAGGAGCTGGTAAAAGGAGGATTTCAGAATAAATCCGGGAGCACAGACGCTGCTGATGCGCAGGGGAATATCCCGGGCAGCAGCCAGCCACAGGCAGATCCGGCAGAAGCTGTGAGCCAGGCCGCCCAGGATGACAAAGCTGACGGTGTCGGCAGCGATGAAGACGCTGGGGATGAGGTAGATGCAGTTATCAATGCGGACGCTGATGATGAAAACGGCGCGGGTGAAGATACGAATGGGAGCGAAACAAATGGAAAGTCCACGGGCAATGGAAATCACAGAAACTTTCGCATACCGACGATCAGCATGATTAATCTGGGCGATCTGTTTGGCAATTTCGGCATGCCGCGTCAGCAGCAGCAGATTAAGAAAAAGCCAAAGGAAAAGCAGCCCCAGAAAGAGCTTGACATTGCTCACATTCCGGCTCCGCATAAAATCAAGGCGAGCCTTGACGAGTATGTTGTGGGGCAGGAGCACGTGAAAAAAGTGATTTCGGTGGCTGTCTACAATCATTATAAAAGGATTGCTTCTTTTAAAGAACGGGAAAAGGCAGCGGAAGGGAATGAAGAAAAGGTCGGGGAAGGCAATATCCTTACCGGTGAAGAACTGTCCCAACGCTCTTCGGTTTCCTTTGATGACGTGGAAATTGAAAAATCAAACATGCTGCTGCTGGGGCCGACCGGCTGCGGCAAGACTTATCTGGTGAAAACACTGGCGCGCCTGCTGGATGTGCCGCTTGCGATTGCAGATGCGACCTCTCTGACGGAGGCGGGGTATATTGGCGATGACATTGAGAGCGTAGTTACCCGTCTGCTTTCCGCGGCGGATAACGATGTGGCGCGCGCGGAGCAGGGAATCATTTTCATTGATGAGATTGATAAGATTGCGCGCAAGCAGAATGCCCACCAGCGGGATGTCAGCGGGGAAGCAGTTCAGCAGGGAATGCTGAAGCTGCTGGAGGGCAGTGAGGTAGAGGTTCCGGTTGGAGCAGCGAGCAAAAATGCGATGGTGCCGATGGCGACGGTAGATACAAGTAATATTCTGTTTATCTGCGGCGGTGCGTTCCCGGGGCTTGAGGATATCATAAAGGAACGCCTGAACAAGCAGGCGGCAATTGGCTTTTTCTCCGATCTGAAGGATAAATACGATGAAGATCCGGATTTACTGACAAAGGTAGAGGTAGAAGACCTGCGTGCTTTTGGGATGATTCCGGAATTCCTGGGACGGCTTCCGATCATCTGTCCGCTGCAGTCTCTGACGAAGGACATGCTGGTGCGTATCCTGAAGGAGCCGCGCAATGCGATTATCCGTCAATATCAGAAGCTGCTTGCGCTGGATGAGGTGGAACTGACCTTTGATGACGGGGCTCTGGAGGCAATCGCAGAGAGCGCCTTGAAAAAGAAAACCGGTGCGCGTGCGCTGCGCGCGATCATCGAAGAATTTATGCTGGATATTATGTATGAGATTCCGAAGGATGACAGCATCGGCAGCGTTCGGATTACGCGGGAATATATTGAGCATACCGGCGGGCCGGGAATTACGCTGCGCGAGGCATAAAATTTTTCTGACAAAATTTTCTTTGCATTGACACGAAACGACAAAAATGTTATTGTAATAGGGAACGTCTGCTGAATGGCGTTTATCATTAAGAAAAACGTAGTTGACAAAGCCGTGTTGCCGTAAACAGATTTTGTTTACGGAGGAGAAGATATGGCTTTGTTCTCAATTCGTTTTGTAAACCGGGACATACAGTGAGGAGATTGTTTATGAATGAAGTACAGGAACAGTTTCTGAAAGCGCTTGAAAACCTGAAAGCATATGCCAGGTCACAGAAGAATACCGTCAAATATGACGACATCATGAACGCGTTTCCGGGAGTGGAGCTTACCGAAAGCAAGATGGATATGATTCTCGAATATCTTGAGAAGAACCATATCGATGTTGTGCAGGGGAAAATGCCGGATGAGGCTCCCGATGACAATGCGGATGATCTGCTCCTTGAGCCGGAAGATGATATTCTTATGTCGGATCATGAGGAGATTGAGCTCATCAATGATGTGGATGTGCTGGAAGGCGTGAGTACAGAAGACCCGGTCCGCATGTACCTGAAGGAAATCGGTAATGTTCCCCTCCTTTCCGGAGAGGAAGAGATTGAGCTGGCCAAAAGAGTAGAGCAGGGCGATGAAGAAGCCAAGAAAAAACTGACCGAAGCGAATCTCCGTCTCGTGGTGAGCATTGCCAAAAAGTATGTGGGCAGAGGGATGCCGTTTCTGGATCTGATCCAGGAGGGCAACATGGGCCTGATGAAGGCTGTTGACAAATTTGATTATACCAAAGGCTACAAATTCAGTACCTATGCGACCTGGTGGATTCGCCAGGCGATCACGCGGGGTATTGCAGATACGGGACGTACGATCCGGGTGCCGGTACATATGGTCGAGACGATCAATAAGACGCTGCGGATGACACGTACGCTTCTGCAGGAGCTTGGCCGCGAACCGACGCCGGAGGAAGTGGCAGAACGGTTGAATGTACCGGTCAGCCGTGTGCGTGAGGTATTGAAGATATCAAGAGATCCGGTATCACTCGACACTCCGATTGGAGAAGAGGATGATTCTCATCTTGGGGATTTCATAGAGGATGATACCGCACTTTCACCAGCGGATTCCGCCGCGTTTTCCATGCTGCGGGAGGAGCTTTCCACCGCCCTGGAATCCTTGACGGAACGAGAGCGTCAGGTGGTGAAGCTGCGTTTTGGCCTGGAAGACGGCCGTGCCAGGACTCTGGAAGAGGTTGGCAAAGAGTTCAATGTCACGCGTGAACGTATTCGTCAGATTGAGGCAAAGGCACTGCGAAAGCTGCGCCATCCCTCAAGGAGCAAACGTTTAAAAGACTTTTTGAATTAAAGCAGGACGAGAGCCGCGACGGAGCAGATTTTGGGGATCGGCTCCGCCGCGGCTTTTCATATGCGCAGGGCTGCGTAAGGATTTTTCTGGCTGATGCCAGACGCAGCCGCGCAGGCGAGCAGGAGCCGACAAGCCGCCTCCTGCTCGGTTGGAAAGCCATACATCATGTTTTTGCAGAAGAGAAGGGGAAATGGGTTTTATGTTTACAAAAAAAAATTCGGCTAAAGACGGTGGATGAAGTGCAGGAGTTTGTGAAAGCGGCGGATAAATGCAGCTTTCATGTGGATATTCAGAATGGTGAGACGCTGATAGATGCAAAATCAATTATGGGTGTGATGAGCCTCGATCTGACGCAAGAGCTGGTTGTTGTTTACGATGAAGCAGAACCGGAGCTTGAACAGGTGCTTGTAAAACTTAGCTGAACATTTTCGGTTGCCAGATTTTTTTCTTTTATGTATAATGGGGACAGGAAACTACAAAAGAACGAATAAAAAAGAACGAAAGATAGATACCGAACTAGCGGGGAGAGGAGGGATATATGGAAGAAATGACTGACAAACAGATGGAAGTAATACTGAACCTCGTAGCAGACAAATTTGCCGGATGCAAGGATATGTCTGAGGTAAAGAAAGCAATTGAAGAAATCAGGGGACTGGCGAAAAAGGACAGACCAACTGAGAAAAATTCCTGAAAAATGGCCGCTTTATAAGCGGCCATTACTATATATTATTTTGTAACAGATGTTTGCTCCGGGAATAATTGCCGGCGGTACTTCGTGAGTGCGAAAAGCAGAACCATGCCGAAAACGCCGCAGGAGATTACTTCGCCGATGGTAACGGTCACGACAGAGAACCAGAGCGGGCGGATGCCATAGCCGTAGAGCAGTACCAGCGGCACGACGACGGCATTGGCCAGGATCGGAGGTACCGGGGCAAGCCATTTGCTGCGGCGGCGGAGCAGCCAGGTGCCGAGCGCGCCGACCAGGGTAGCGATTGGCCCAAAGATGATATCAGGCAGTGCGCAGCCTGTAAGAATGTTGGCAAGCAGGCAGCCGATGTACAGCCCCGGAATGGAGGCCGGTGTGAAAAATGGCAGGATGGTGAGCGCTTCCGAAAAACGAACCTGAATGTTGCCGTTTGCGAGACCGAGCGCGTTTGCGAGAAATGTCAGTACGACATAGAGAGCGGCGATGACCGCCGCGTGCGTCAGGAACAGAACATTTCCTGACTGGGCTTTTTGATTCTTCATTTTCTTTTTCTCCTTAGTTTTATTTTACGTCTGGATGGTTACGAACAGACGGATGGGGCGATCGTTTAAAAAACGGTCAGGCCACTTGGCACAGTTTACCAGAATATGACAGATTGTCAAGAGAAGAAAAAAATATTTTGAGTTGTATCTATAATTTTCCTGTGTTAAGATGAAGTATAGGTATTCCTATGTTAGCGCGATTTAGGTATCAAAAATTCCTTCGGGAGGAAAAACCGGAAGAATTTTTAACGCCTGAATCATGGATAAGCCAGGATTTAGGAGGAAAACGAATGAAGAAAAGAATATTGGCATTCCTGATGACCATCCTGATGGCAGCGGCTGCTCCGGCAGATGCAATTTGGACTGCGGAGACAGGCAGTACAGTAGAACTCATCTGGTCGGACTCGGATGAGACAGACGCGGCAGCGGCAGTCAGTGCGAATTCAGCAGATATGCTGGACGACGACGATATGTTTGTGGACGCAGGCACATCGGAAGAAGAGACCGATGCATCGGAAGAAGAGACCGATGCTTCGGAGGAGGAGACCGACTCGTCTGTGAGCAGCACGGGCGCGAATTCAGCGGATATGCTGGACGACGATGATATGTTCGTGGACGCGGGCACGTCGGAAGAAGAGACTGATGCGTCAGAAGAGGAGACCGATTCGTCAGAGGACGGGGCGGCCGCAGATACGGATGCCGCCGAGTCGGAATCAGAGTCGGAAGCCGCTGCCAGCGCGACGGTCTCCGGTACCTGCGGGGCGAATACTTCCAACCTGACCTGGACACTGGAGGATGGAGTCCTGACGATCAGCGGCACGGGCGATATGGCGACCTATGCGGTAAATACGACCTCCGTAACGGATTCGACGACGAATCCGCCCTGGTTTAGCTACAACGATACGATTACGACTGTGGTGATTGAAAGCGGAGTGACTTCGATTGGCGCGTATGCTTTTATGCATTGCACGGCACTGACCTCGATTTCGATCCCAAATACGGTGACTTCAATTGGCACGCGGGCGTTTTATGAGTGCACCGCGCTGACTTCCATTACGATTCCGGACAGCGTGACCACCATCAGCTCCTATGCGTTTCAGTACTGCAGAAGCCTGAAATCTGGGACAGTGTCGAGCAATCTGACCGCTATCACCATGTGCATGTTTGACTGCTGCAGCAGCCTGACTTCGATTACGATTCCGGACAAGGTGACGTCCATCGCCATGAGCGCGTTTGCGGACTGCAGTCTGACTTCCATTACGATCCCGGCCAGTGTGACGACGATTAGTGAGTGGGCGCTCTCGGACTGCTATACGCTGACTGCCATTACAGTGGCTTCCGGCAATACCGCTTATTCATCCAAAGACGGTGTTTTATTTAATAAGGCTCAGACAGAGCTGATTCTGTATCCGATGGCAAAGACTGGAACCTCTTACACCATTCCGACCGGTGTGACGACCATAGCGGACGGTGCGTTCTGCAGCTGTCTGTTTACTTCTGTTACGATACCGGATACCGTGACCACGATCGGAGAATATGCCTTTGACAGCTGTACGGTGCTGACCAGTGTTACGATCCCGGACAGTGTGACTTCTTTGGGAACCTGTGCGTTTTATGGCTGCACCAGTCTGAAAACTGCCGTGATTGGCAGCGGGGTGACGTCGATCGAAACCTATGCGTTTGAACATTGTACGGCGCTGACCAGCGTGACAATTCCCGCAGGTGTGACGTCAATTGGGGAGTGGGCATTTTATAAATGCTCCAGTCTTGCCACGGTATATTACCAGGG
>Ga0192278_1149_pt1 | contig 13125 bp, 10 predicted proteins | sample Koala_Koa24_K3_FD_131271 | JGI IMG/M metagenome (GOLD analysis project Ga0192278, IMG submission 131271) | Enriched cells from koala feces incubated with labeled cellulose particles, San Francisco Zoo, California, United States - Koala_Koa2-4_K3 ...
TTACCCACTATCCTCTACCCACTAACCACTCTATCCTCTATCCTCTATCCTCCAAGTAGCATTTTGCCCAAAAATAGTGGGGGGTTTCATAACTTTTATCACAAAATTTTTACTTGTGCTTTAAATTTATTCAAAAACCCTTGACAAATGCCAAAATAACGTGTAAAATAATCTTATAAAGTTGTTTGTATCCGGAAGGAGTATGCCTGCTTGAGCGTCAGGAAAGGTTTTGTATTTTCCGATGAGGGGAATATGTCCGATTACAGCGATGAAGAGCTTGTCCGCAAATTCAAAGCTTCCGACAGAAACGAGGTCTATATCAGCGAGCTTATTTACCGCTATTACGGTATGATAAAGGGAAGAGCGGCTGTTTTGGGGCGCGGTACCCTTAATACCGAGGATCTTGTTCAGGAAGGGCTTATGGGCTTTTTCAGTGCCGTCAGAAGCTATGATTCCCAAAAGGGCGTGCCTTTTTCGTCTTTCGCCTATACCTGCGTTGTCAACCGCATACGCAATGCCGCCCAGAGGTTTTCGGGTGTGATGCGTTCTCCCGACAGGGAAAACGGTCAGTCCCTTGAGGATGGTGTCAGCGATGATACCTATGTACCGGAAAAGGTCTTCATGGAGCGTGAAACCTTTACCGAGCTGCGGAAAATCCTCACCGACAGGGAATATGATGTTCTTTGTCTGTTTATGGCGGAAATGTCCTACAAGGATATTGCCGCAAGACTGGGAATATCCGTGAAAGCTGTGGATAACACTATCCAGCGTATACGCAAAAAGCTTCGCAGCATTTACTCGTGCGATACAGGCAGCGATACGACCGATAAGTCGTAGATAATATATGGCCAAGTAGCTTAATCTCAGAGCGTTGTTTATCAAAGGTGTCGGTGTAAATCCGTCCTCAGGTCTAAAATCTTTTTTATTTAAGCGAGGGAAAATCAAATGTACGAAGACAAAACTTTAGTCTGCAAAGATTGTGGACAGGAATTCATCTTCACTGCCGGCGAGCAGGAGTTCTATGCTGAAAAGGGCTTTGAGAACGAGCCTCAGAGATGTAAGAGCTGCCGTAACGCAAGAAAGAACGGTTCAAGACCGGAGCGTGAAATGTTTGAAGCTACCTGTGCATCCTGCGGCGGTGTTGCAAGGGTTCCTTTCAGACCCAGAGATGACCGTCCCGTTTACTGCAGTGAGTGCTTTGCAAAGATGAAATAAAAGCAGAAAGAGCGTTAACAGAAGCAGGAGGATAGAGTGACTGGCAGACAATGCTAAGGCTTATATCAGCCCTAACGCTTAACGCCGAACACTAATATCTTGCCCCTATCAGTGCAATATTGTGCCTCTGTGCCCTCTTTGGCACGGAGGCCTTTTTCTGCTTGAGGGAACAAAATTGAGAATATTCCGAAGTATTACATTCAAAATAAGAGTCGCTGTGGTTATACCGCTGCTTATGCTGGGCGCTGTATTGACGGCAGCAGGCTCCCTTTTCGCCTATTCCATTACGAAAAACGACATCATAGAGGAGTTGGAAAATACCGCATATACACTAAAAAATCTCTATGACGTTGACGGTGGAATTTATTTCAAGGATAACAGGGCATATTGCGGCGGCACAGCCATAAACAATGACCTTTTTATTGAAAAGACAAGACTTATTTCATCGACTGATACCCTTGATTTTACGGTATTCAGCGGAAATATCCGTGTGCTTACAACCCTCACCGATGATGAGGGAAGCTATGTTTTGGGGACGAGCGCGCCCGATATTGTTGCCGAAAAGGTTTTGGGCGGCGATAAGAACTTCAGTGACTTGAATTTAACGGTCAATGACGCCCAATATGTAGCCTATTATATACCGATTTATGATACGGATAATAGCATTATCGGCATGATTTTTACGGGTATGCCTCTCAGCAGTGCAAAAAGCAATATGGTGCGTTCAACCATAATTTTTGTATTGATATCCGCGGCGGTAATATTTTTTGCGGCACTTGCCTCGAGTGTACTGTCTAAGCATATTACCGATGCTCTCCACAGGATTTCCGAATTTACGGTGGTTGTAGCCTCAGGCGATTTTTCCGCCTCACTTCCTCGGAAGCTGCTGAACAAATCGGACGAGATAGGCAAGCTTGCCAAAAACTCCTCACAGCTCTCCGCCTCTCTGCAAAAGCTTGTGGAAAACGATGCTCTTACAGGTCTGTTGAACCGCAGAAGCGCAATCAAGGTGCTGAACGAGTGCAATACGGGTTCGGAGGATTTTTGCCTTATGATGGGCGATATAGATAATTTCAAGAAAATCAACGATACATACGGACACCTTTGCGGCGATGCGGTACTAAAGGGAATTGCGGAAATAATGCTTAATCACTGCGCAAAAAACAACGCCTCGGCAGTACGCTGGGGCGGTGAGGAATTTATTATCATTTACAAGGACAGATCCCCCGAAGATGCCCTCCCGCTCTGTGATCGGCTTGGAAAGAAAATAAGGGAAATGTCTGTAGACAACGGCAAGGGCGGACAAATCAGGGTCACTATGACAATGGGTATGACCCGCGGCACACCCGGATGCAATATAGATGAGCTTATCAATTCGGCCGACACCCTCCTTTATTCCGGTAAAAGCTCGGGCAAGGACAGAATTGTCACCGACATCTGATTATTCGTCATACTCGATTTTTACACCGCTGCCGAATGCTTTTTCGGCAGCGCTGCTGTCGTAGGACGATATACGCAGCTGTATTACGGTTTCATCGCCGTCTTCATATACAATACACATATTTGTCGGGTCGGATATATCAACATAGCTGTCTGCATAAACATAGTCCATGCGGATTTCCTCCTCATCGGACACATATATTCCGTAGCGAACATCCCTTTCGGGGTCGCCGCTCTGAAATGGCAGCAATGCGGCTATAACGTCCGTGTCATCGTCCTCCGACTCCGTAACCTCTCCGCAGGACAGGTTGATGTAAAGCATATTCCCGTCAAAGCCCTTATTGAGCCTTGCACTTTGCAGAGTAACTCCCTCGGGTATAGCTTCATAGCCCATAAGGTCGGTTATTATCTCGGTTTCCCTTTCGTTGAAGCTTTCGGAATAAAGCGAATAGCTCTGATCAATGCTGTCGCTTATAAACATCCAACCCAGATAACACACGGCAAAAATTATCAGGGAAATTGCCGTATACAAGCCGTTTTTCGGGTCAACGGGCGGTCTTTGCCCCTCCTCGTTTTCCTCTGTATCAACCGTAACCTCATCGGTATCGGAAACGATTTTTTCCTCTTTTTCCCGCATAATATCGTACCCTTCTGTAGACTGTCAAGATGAACAATACTTCCAATAATTAATTCTAATTATAGCATATAATAAAAAATCCGTCAATATATCGTGCAATTTTCACATAGTTTTTTTTCCGATACTGTGGTATAATTATAGTTGCTGCGAGAAATTTGATTTTGTCTTTTTGTTTTTATTTTAGGAGAATGATTGATTTGGATTACAGGATAAATTGGGACGGCTGCGACGGTGTTTTTGCCGTTCCCGACAGCGTTTCGGACGGGGCTTTGAAGCTTGCCAAGGGCAATTCAATAAAGGTACTGCTTTATCTGCTTAAATACAAGGATATTCCCTCCGATCCCGCTAAAATCGGCGTCAGTGAGGATGATATCGAGGACGCTCTTTTTTATTGGGAAAAGATGGGAGTTATCTGCAAGTGCGGCAATAAAACCGCGCCTGCACCTACCGTAACTCAAGCAGATGTGGAAAAGGTTCAGCCAAAATCAGCCGAAACGGAAAAATATTCCGCTGACCGGGAGTCCGTTTTCGGTGAAAGCAGCGAAAGCGATGTCAAGGTGCTTCGCCGTCAGCAGAAAGCCGTACTTCCCGATGAAATTGCTAAAAGGCTGCAAAGCTCCGATGATGTGGCTCTTATATTCAAGTGTGCGGAGGAAGCCTTTTCCCGTTCACTGAATTTTGAAGAGCAGCGCACTCTGCTGTGGATTAACGATTATTTGGGATTATCCCCACATGTGGTGGTAATGCTTGTGGGCTACTGCACGGGTATCGGAAAATACAGTATGTCCTACATAGAAAGAGTTGCAATCGACTGGGATTCACGCTCAATCAATACCCCCGAGCTTGCGGAAAAGGAGCTTGTCCGCCTGCAGAAATGCAGCACGCTGGAGGGCAAGGTTGTATCCTCCCTCGAACTTCACAGAAAGCTTACCTCAAAGGAAACGGAATTTATCTCTCACTGGGCGGATATGGGAATTTCCATCGACCTTATTATGTACGCATATGACCTGTCAATACCCAATACGGGAAAGCTGAGCTTTTCCTATATGAATAAAATTCTGACCAAGTGGCATGAAAACAGCGTTAAATCGGTAAGCGACGCAAAAGCGCTGAATGAGCGCACACGGCCGCAGAAAAAGGCAAATTACACCCCAAAAAGCGCCGCGCCGCAGATACATCTTCCCTCGGATATACCAAGCTCCCCATCCTACGATTTACAGCTTATATTTGAGCATGCACGGAACACTGTACCACAGGTAAGTACCGTTGATAAACGCTGAACAGGAGTAACAAATGAACTCATCGGAAATAAGCCGTATGGCTATCCTTGAAATTGAAAAGCGCAGACTGGCTGCCGAAAATCAGGCGTTAAACCGAAAGGCTGAGATTACGGCAAAGCTTCCCCAGCTTGCGGAAATTGAAAGAGCATTGACTCAGACCGCTTCCGAGCTTACAAAGGCTATTATATCGGGGAAGGGCGGCAGCTCCGCAGAATTTGCAAAAATAAGGAACAACAGCTTACAGGCACAGGAAATGATAAGGAAAATCCTTGTTTCCAACGGTTATCCCGAGGATTACCTTGAAACAAAATACATCTGCCCCGACTGCGCCGATACGGGCTTTACCGAAAACGGTCGGTGCAAATGCTTTAAGGCGCTGATTAAGGAAATTTCCGCCAAGGAGCTTAATCGCACCGCCAATATGCCATATGCGGATTTTGAGCATTTCAGACCGGATTACTACAGCGGTGTGGTAATAGATGGTGTAGACTGCCATGAAAAAATGTCCCAAACGCTGAATTTCTGCATACAATACGCCGCTAATTTTTCTCCGATATCGGAAAGCATACTTATGATCGGGAGAACAGGCACGGGAAAAACCCACCTTTCACTTTCTATCGCCAAAAGGGTCATGGAAATGGGATATACCGTTGTGTACGGCTCTGTGGTGAATTTTTTGGCAAGCATCGAAAAAGAGCATTTTGGGAGAGCCACCGACGACAGCGACACGATGTCAATTTTGTTGGACTGCGACCTACTTATTCTTGATGATTTAGGCTCGGAACACCACACCGCCTTTTACGAGTCTACGCTTTATAACATAATTAACAGCCGCATTAACATGGGAAAGCCCGTTATTATAAGCTGTAACCTTTCCGGCGAAGAGCTTTCCGCGGTTTACAACGAGAGAATAGTTTCAAGGCTTACCTGCACCTACACCATTCTCCCCTTTTACGGTAAGGATATACGCCAGCAAAAGATGCTTGAAAAAGGCAATTACCGTTAACCACTGTTACCCATATGAATAAAACGGACTGTACAGCCGCTAAGGTATGTACAGTCCGCTATTATTATGTTATTCAATAAGGGGCATCGCCCCGTCATTCAACGAACGACCGGAGGGACTAACGCCTGAAGAGGCGGGGACATCAGTCGTGAGTTATTTTTTCGCCGTCTGTGATAATCTTTCCCGTTCAAGCTTTTCGGCGGCAAGAACATTGGAATTATGCTCTAAGTACTCCTTATCGGGCTTGTGCAGCTCGTCATAGTGCTTAAGGAATTCCAGCGAATCGCTTTCACTAAGTGGCTTACTCATAATAAAGCCTTGAATATAATCACACTTCATTTCCACTAAGATATTGTACTGCTCTATGGTTTCAACGCCCTCAACAACTGTCTTGATACCCAAATTGCGCACCATATCGATTATAGACTCGGTTATGCGATAATCCTTCTTTTTGCTGCCTATTTCATCCACAAAGGACTTATCCACCTTAAGGGTCTTAATGGGATAATTTTTCAGGTACTTCATAGAGGAATAGCCTGTGCCGAAGTCGTCCAGGGCAATAAGCAGCCCCATATTGTTAAGCTCATTAATCACATTGCTGCCTGCCTTGCTGTCAACCAATGAGCCTTCGGTTATTTCAACCTGAATATTTGAGGGATTAACTCCCGTAATCTCGATAACACGCTTTACGTTGTTGAGAAAATCGGGGGAACGCATCTGAACGGGCGAAACATTTATGGACATGATAATATCCTTTTTGTACTCATTCATAAGCTTAAGGCGGCGGCAGCCCATTTCAAATATCCACTGACCTATCTTAACGATAGCGCCCGTTTCCTCGGCGATATTTACAAAATCGGCAGGCGATACCGAACCCAGCTCCTCGGATTCCCACCTAAGCAATACCTCAAAGCCGTGAATGTCGCCGTTTTCAACAGAAACAATAGGCTGATAGTTAAGATAAAGCTCATTCCTTTCAAGCGCCTTTTCAAGTCTTTGGGAAATAATGGTCTTATTCAGTACATTCTTGTGCTGGTTATTATTGAAGTAGGAAACCCTGTCCTTGCCCTTTTCCTTTGCACGAGAAACAGCAATATCCGCATCACGCAGGAGCATATCCGCATTTGTTTCATCATCGGGATAAACGGAAACACCCACGGAGAATTTCGCATATATCTTGCTGTTAAGTATCTCAATGGGACGTTCAAAAGCGCCCTTGAGCTTATCAATCATTTCATCGACCTCGCCGAGGGACTGCACCACGTCCATCAGCACAACAAACTCATCGCCGCTGAAACGATATACCCTTTGGGTAATAGACTTTATACGCTGTCCGAAAACCTTTAGAAACTCATCGCCCTGTCTGTGACCCAGCGCTTCGGTAATCCACTTGAAGTTGTCAATGTCTATAAACAGAAGTGCAAATCTGCTCCTTGCCTCATCACGGCTGATGATAAGGTCGTTTATCATCTCGTACATACGGTATCTGTTTTGAAGTCCCGTAGTAGGATCGAGATTTACATAATCATCTATGACAGCGTTTTTATCCTGGAGCGTCTGCGCCAGCTTATCCACCGAATTTGCAATAAGTCCTATCTCGTTCTGAGAATCGGAATTTATCCTGAAATTATAGTTGCCTGCCGAAATCTCGGCAATAGAACCCGAAATCTCGGGTATATCCTTTGATTCGTGTCGGATAAGATTTATGGCAGCCACAATTTCCAGTACGAACAGGCAGATAAGTATCATAATCTGCTGTGCAAACTGTTTGTTGAAATTACCCGCAATAACCTTTCCGTCAAAGACCATAAGCAGCGTCCAGTCCGGCGATGTCAGACGGAATTTGATATAGTAATTTGTGCCAACCGAAACGGGTGACGCGAAGCCGTATTCGGATGAAACAAGAGAGCTAACGTCCACGCCCATATCCGACACGCTGCCCGAATCAACCACCGTGCTTTTATCGGAATTATAGATAATACAGTATGTACCGGAATAGAAGGAGGAATTCATCAGCTTAACGGAAAGCAGCTCTGTAGAAATTTCCGCACCCGCATATCCCACAACATTATCATCGTTCACTATCGGAACAATCGCCAGCAAATCCGCATCGCTGCCCGACAGACCTTTTATCTGCGAATCGATAAGATAAAAGCTGCACATGGAATCGGTCTGATAGATCATATCGTTATACCAAGCGTACTCGCTCAGCGCAACCTGCTTATTGTCAATACCCGTGCCTACGACACTGCCTGTTTCCTCATCCACGCACCACATAGCAAGTATGCTGCTGTTTTCACTGACCGAGGACTCGAATATGTCCAGAACATCGGCGGCAAGTGCGGAATTACTCGGGTCAATCTGCAGCTCCTTAAGCGCCGAGCAATCCGCCGCAATTTTCAGCGGCTGTGAGCAATCATCGAGGAAATCCTCTACATTGCGCACCGCCGTATTAAGCGACTTTTCCACAGACTCATTGACATCCGATGAGGTATTTATCCGCGTGATAAAATAGGTCATCAGCGTAAAAAGCACTATCAGAATAATATTAAAGAAACAGATTAAAACCACAAGACGTTTTACAAAACTTTCCTTAAACAGGTTTTTAGCTTTATCCAGCATCCCCATATCTCCGTATCATAGAGGGCGCAGCTGTAAGATGCGCCCATATTTTTCTGTTAAAAACAGATTTAACTCATATGTACAGATTATATCATATTGAAGCGAAAATGTCAAGGGTTTTTAAATAAAAGTGCAAAAATTGATTAAAAAAATGTGGGAAAATTTTATTACAGCTTACCCTGCCGAAAACGATTTCTTATGAATAACGGAGGCAGGGCAATAATCATGACACCTGTCACTCATATTGCCCCAAATTATGTTTGATTTATACTATATAGAAAGCCTTTGCACAGTGGCTTTCAAGGGAAACGGTCAAAGCGCCCACATCGCCGACTTCATCTCCGCTCCAAAGCTCCGTCACCTTATGATTTCCGCAAAGCTCCAAATCCTCAAGGGAAACGGTAACCGTTCCGTCGGCTTCCCCAAGGTTGAACAAAGCGGCATACGTTCCCCCGCCTTTATCGGCGGAAACCCAAAGAGCGTATTCATTACCGTCAATGCTTCTCCTCCATACAGGGTGAGAATGTCTTGAATTGCTGTGCATTTTCAGTATACGCTCGTTGGTAAGCAGGCTCATGGTAAATTCATCAAATCCCGTCATTTCACCGCCTATCATAAGGGGCGAACGGAAAATCGACCACAGGGTAAGCATTGTAATCTGTTCATTTTTGGTGAATTTGGTATAGTCGTCCTTGCTGTAATCCTGTCTTAAGGGACCGATAGGCAGCATATCCGCATCGGGCCAACAGCCTGCGCCCGTATGAACGCACCATTTTTCCGCACGCCCAAACATTTCATACAGAAGCTTCCAGTCGTCCCAGAAGTCATCGGTTATCCGCCACATATTGGCAGTCTGCTTGAAAAGCTCCGCCTTATCCAGCGGTGCGGATCCGGGAGAAAGACTTAAGATCATCTCCCTGCCACAGCCCTTCAGCGCCTCGCTGAGCAATATAAGCTCGCTTTCCTCGTGGGGCATTTCCCTTGCTATATCGTCGCACTTTACAAAGTCCACACCCCAGCTTGCGTAAAGCTCAAACAGGCTGTTGTAATACTCCCGTGCGCCCTCCTTTTCGGGATTTACACCGTACATATCCGTATTCCATGCGCATATGCTGGCGGTCTTTGCTATGTCGCGGGCGGTCTTGTCAGTACCCTTGATTTTTGCAGCTGCGTGAACCGCCTGACGGGGTATTCCCCTCATTATGTGTATACCGAATTTCAGTCCCAGGGAATGAACATATTCCGCCAGCGGAGCAAATCCCTTTCCCCCTGCTGATGAGGGAAAACGGTTTTCCGCAGGGATAAGCCGTGAATATTCGTCCATACAAAGAGGAGTAAAGGGGTGATATTCGTGATTTTGGGCTGTGGGCTCCGACCACTGAATATCCACAACTATATACTCCCAGCCGTATTGCTTCAGATTTTTCGCCATAAATTCGGCATTTTGCCGTACAATAGCTTCATTGACAGCCGCACCGTAGCAGTCCCAGCTGTTCCAGCCCATAGGGGCGCAGTTTTTATTCATGGATAATCCTCCCATTATTCAGCTGCAATTACCTCTATCTCCGCAAGAACTCCCTTGGGAAGCTTGGACACCTCCACGCAGGAACGTGCGGGCTTGCCTGTGAAATATCCGCCGTAAACCTCGTTAAACACGGCAAAATCATTCATATCCGCCAAAAAGCAGGTGGTTTTCAGCACATTGTCAAAGGTCATACCCGCCGCTTCAAGGACAGCCTTGAGATTTTCGCAAATCTGCTTGGTCTGCTCGGCGATGCCCTCGGCATCTACATTCCCGCTTGCGGGGTTAATGGCAATCTGTCCTGAGGTGAAAAGCATATTTCCGTACCGTACAGCCTGGGAATAAGGACCTATTGCATCGGGAGCATTTTTCGTGTAGATTTTCTCGTTCATGGTAATCTTCTCCTTTATTATAATATCATATCAGCCTGCCTCGCAAAGCTTAAAGCCCGCGCTGACAAGAGCCGATTTAATCTGATTGATATGCTCGTAATTTTTCGTTTCAAGGGTAATTCTCAAATAGCAGCCGTTAATGTCGCTGCCCTCGTTGGCTCTTTCATGGTGAATGGAAATAACATTTCCGCCCAGTGCCGCTATAATATCCGAAACGCCCTTGAGCTGACCCGGCTTGTCGATAAGCTCGATATTAAGCAGGCAGGTGCGTCCCGATGTGAGAAGTCCTCTCTTGATTACCCTTGAAAGTATGGTAACATCTATATTTCCTCCCGAAACCAGACAAACAACCTTTTTGCCCTCAAGCTCCGGTATTTTGTTGAACATAACCGCCGCTACGGAAACCGCTCCCGCACCCTCCGCAATAAGCTTTTGCTGTTCAATCATTGCAAGGATAGCGGAGGATATTTCATCGTCATTTACCGTAACCATTCCGTCAACATACTTTGAGCAGAGGTCAAAGGTATGCTCGCCCGGCTCTTTTACCTTAATGCCGTCCGCCATAGTTGAAACGCTGTCAAGGGTAAGTATTTTTCCGCTTTCCATGGATTTGACCATAGACGGCGCGCCCGCAGCCTGAACGCCGTAAACCTTGATTTTCGGATTAAGGTGCTTTATGGTATATGCAACTCCCGAAATAAGTCCGCCGCCGCCTACGGGGACGATAACCGCATCCGCATCGGGAATCTGATCCAGTATTTCAAGTCCGATAGTACCCTGACCCGCTATAACATATTCATCGTCAAAGGGGTGAATAAAGGTATATCCCATTTCATCCTTTAAGCTGAGAGCCTTGGCATACGCATCGTCATAAACGCCGTCCACAAGGCACAGATCAGCGCCATAGGAGCGTGTAGCCTCAATCTTTGAAATAGGAGCGGAATCGGGCAAGCAGATAAGGGATTTGATACCGTTCTTTGCGGCAGCAAGAGCAACCCCTTGGGCATGATTTCCCGCACTGCAGGCGATAACTCCCCTCGCCTTTTCCTCATCGGAAAGCTGGGAAATTTTGTAATACGCACCCCTGACCTTAAACGAGCCTGTCACCTGTAAATTCTCTGTTTTCAGATAAACACTGCAGCTGTCGGAAATTTTCGACGCATAGATAAGATTCGTCATTCTGCAAACCTCTTTCAGCTTATAAGAGGCGCTGTACACCATATCCAATGTAAGCATATGTAACCACCCTTTCAATTATATAACCCTGAACCTTTGAGCTTTTCACACCATACAAAAAGCCTCACCCCTTTTTCAAGAGGTGAGGACGAATGTACCCACGTTACCACTCTTGTTTTCACGGGAATTATCCCATGAACGCTCACTTTTCGTCTATCAACGAAACCCCCTGTAACGGAAGGAATCCGCCGCCGCTTATTAACGGAAAAAACCGCTTTCAGCCTGCGGTACTCGGAGGTGATAGGCTGATACTTTCGCATAAACGTCTGCTTTCACCAATCGGGTCAGCTCTCACCACCCCGAAAACGCAGACTCTCTGGGGAATACACGATAGTGCCGTCCTCGTCAACGCATCAAAGATATTTTACACTTAATATTATATAACGGTCGGAGTGTATATTCATGACTTTTTTGTAAATTTTTTTAGCCGTATCCTTGACATTCACCCCTATGAACCCCTACTCCCCCGCCGTCTTTTACTTGCCTTTCTTTATGGCAAAGGACATGGTAAACAGCTTATCGGTGGTGAACACCCTTACGGCAAGGTACATACACAGCCCAAAGAATATTGCTTGGTAGGCAAGTCCGCCCCAAAACGCCGACATATTCCCAAAGGTAAGATTATTTATGGCGGTGTAAGTATGGGTAAAGGGTATAGCGTACATTATCCACTTAAAAAGCTGAGGCAGCTCGCTTATATCGGTAAACACCGTTACCACAAAGGGAAGCATTACGAAAATCACTACGGGCATTGTGAGCGTCTGCACCGATGCCGTATTGTCCGCCATTGCACCCAATATAAGGGAAACGCAAAGTCCTATTGCTATTGACAGGAAAATCTGCAAGCCGAACAGAAGTATATCCCCCACGCTAAGGGTAATGCCCAGGGCGGTCATTGCATTGGCAATATCCATCGCCTCGCCCGTATCCGTACCCATTGTCATCATTTCACCTAAGCTGCTGATATAGAAAATCATTCCCACTGCCATTGCGGCGGTGTAAAGCAGCGCAACTATCAGCGCGGCCGCCATTTTTGCACATATAATGCTTATTCTTGAAACAGGTGCGGAAAGCAGAGTTTCAAGGGTTTTGTTTATCTTTTCCCCCGAAATTCCTGCCATTATGGTCTGAGATGCCATCATAAGCAGCATCATAATAACTGCGGGCGCTATCATGGATTCGGTCATAAGCGTACTCATAAGGCTTGCTACGGACATCTGCGCCGTGTTACCGTTTGCCGCGGTTATTTCGCTTACATTTAGGGGATTGTCAATAACGGAAAGAGTGTCGGTGGAAATATCCAAAAGCTCCGTCCTGTAATATTCCGATATATACTCCGCAATTCCGCTCGCCGTATCGCTTGCGGTTGCGTCCTCCATAACGGACATAAATCCGCCGCCGTTCATATAGGTGACAACCTCCACCTGTGCGGAGCCGTCCGCCCTTTCCACCGCCTCTGAAAAGCCTTCGGGAATTATCAAAACCGATTTAATATCCTTTTCCTCAAGCTGCGCACAATAATCCTCACCCTCTATATCCACAAGGTTTACCGTATAGCCGTATTCACCTAATTTCTCCAGCATATTACGGGTAAATTCCCCATCGTCACGGACACAGATATTTATTTCCGAGGTATTCTCCACGGTTTCCACGGTACTGCCTACAAACTGCCCCATAATCATCAGGAGAAAGCAGACGAATATCATGGTAAAGATAACCTGTGGGGTGAGCATTTCCCTTAGCTCCTTTTTTAGCAGACTACCGAACTTCATTCC
>Ga0192278_1151_pt1 | contig 13045 bp, 9 predicted proteins | sample Koala_Koa24_K3_FD_131271 | JGI IMG/M metagenome (GOLD analysis project Ga0192278, IMG submission 131271) | Enriched cells from koala feces incubated with labeled cellulose particles, San Francisco Zoo, California, United States - Koala_Koa2-4_K3 ...
ATTGACATTTCACTTGAAGAAAATTCCCAGGGCGGCCATGTGCTGGTGCATGGCAAGGGACTGCACGGCCTATCCGCTCCTTCGGCCATTCTTGACGCGGGCAACAGCGGAACGACGGTGCGTCTTCTTTCCGGTATCCTTGCCGGTCAGGCGTTTGACTCAACGATTACCGGAGATGCCTCTATACAAAAACGCCCGATGAAGCGCATTATGACGCCGCTCCTTGCCATGAACGCTGATGTTTCATCCCTGAATGGCAACGGTTGTGCCCCGCTTCAGATACGCGGCAAAAAGCTGCGGGGAACACATTACAATTCTCCTGTAGCTTCTGCTCAGGTGAAATCCTGCGTTCTTCTGGCCGGATTATACGCAGACAGTATAACCAGTGTCACAGAACCGGCAGTATCCCGCAATCACTCGGAGCTGATGCTGCACTATTTTGGTGCAGACTTACGAACTGGGGAAGAAGCCAAAAATCAGGCCAATTCGAAATCTGCGGTTTCCGGCGGCTTTACGGTATCAGTCTCGCCTGATCCTGTCCTCACCGGACAGAAAGTGTGCGTACCAGGAGATATTTCTTCCGCGGCTTATTTCATCGCTGCCGCCTTGCTTGTCCCTGGCTCTGAGTTGCTTTTAAAGAATGTCGGAATCAATCCAACCCGCGATGGAATGCTGCGCGTCTGCCAGGCAATGGGTGCGGATATTACCCTTCTCAACGAAGATCACAGCGGCGCGGAGCCCTGTGCCGACCTGCTCGTGCGCAGCAGCGATTTAAAGGCGGTCGAAATTGGCGGCAGCCTGATCCCCACACTGATAGACGAACTGCCGATTCTGGCTGTCCTGGCAGCTTTTGCGGACGGCACAACCGTGATCCGGGATGCGTCCGAACTGCGTGTCAAAGAATCTGACCGCATTGCCGTGATGACAGAAAATCTCATCCGCATCGGCTGCCCGGTGGAAGCCACAGCAGACGGCATGATCATCACAGGAGGCCAGCCGCTTCACGGCGCAGTGATCGACCCGCACAAGGATCACCGCATTGCCATGAGCTTTGCTGTGGCTGCGCTTGCCTGTGCCGGGGAGACGGAAATTCTCGACGCAGACTGCGTGAAAATCAGCTATCCGGGATTCTATAAGGATCTCACTTCATTGTATGATTAATAATTCAGCGTTTTGAAAATAAGAACCGGGCCAACTGACCCGGTTCTCGTTCATTGCATTTATCTCTGCTTTACGTCTTTCATACTGAAGCTCATGCGGCCCATCTTGTCCTTGCCAAGGCAAACGACTCTTACCTTGTCTCCAAGTGTGAGCACGTCCTCTACGCGGTTGATACGCTGCTTTGCGATGCGGGAGATGTGTACCATGCCTTCCTTGCCTGGCGCAAATTCTACGAAGCATCCGAAGTCCTTGATGCTGACAACAACGCCGTCGAAGACCTGTCCGGCTTCGAAATCGGTCACGATGATGCGGATCATCTCAGCTGCCTTATCCATCATTGCCTGGTCTGTGCCACAGATGGAGACGAAACCGTCGTCATTGATATCGATCTTCACTCCAGTACGCTCAATGATGGTGTTGATGGTCTTACCTCTCTGACCAACGACATCACCGATCTTCTGCGGATCAATCGTCATCTGCATGATCTTCGGCGCATACTCATTCACAGTCGGTCTCGGCTCTGCGATGCACGGCATCATGATCTCTTTTAAGATGTACTCTCTCGCCTGATGTGTACGGGAGATCGCTTCCTCTACGATCGGACGTGTCAGACCATGAATCTTAATATCCATCTGGATCGCAGTAATACCGTCAAGCGTACCGGCCACCTTGAAGTCCATATCACCGAAGAAATCCTCAAGCCCCTGGATATCGGTCAGTACAATATAGTCGTCATCGGTCTCGCCAGTCACAAGACCGCAGGAGATGCCTGCCACCGGTTTCTTGATCGGCACGCCAGCCGCCATCAGCGACATGGTAGACGCGCAAACACTCGCCTGAGAAGTCGAACCGTTTGACTCAAAGGTCTCTGATACCGTACGAATCGCGTACGGGAACTCTTCTTCGCTCGGGATCACTGGCATCAGAGCTTTCTCTGCGAGAGCTCCATGGCCGATCTCGCGGCGTCCCGGTCCTCTGCTGACTTTTGTCTCACCTACAGAGTAGGACGGGAAATTATAGTGATGCATATAGCGTTTGCAGTTGATATTATCATCCAAGCCGTCAATCTTCTGTACTTCAGAAAGCGGCGCCAGTGTCGTAACGGTGCAGATCTGAGTCTGTCCACGAGTAAACATCGCAGAACCGTGTACTCTCGGAATAATGTCTACTTCAGCAGCCAGTGGACGAATTTGCGTGATCGCACGGCCATCCGGGCGCTTATGATCTTTCAGGATCATCTTGCGAACGGTCTTCTTCTGATACTGATAAATCGCCTCAGAAAGAACAGAAAGCCATTCCTCATTGTCCGCAAATGCTTCTTCCAGCTTCGCAGTGATCTCACGGATATTTGCCTCGCGCACCTGCTTTACATCGGTGAAAACAGCGGTCTCCATCTCTTCCGGCGGCACGATCTTTTTGATCGCATCAAACAACTCCTCCGGAATCGCGCAGCTCTCATATGCGTGCTTAGGCTTACCAACCTCAGCTACAATCTGATCAATGAATTTAATCAGTTCCAGGTTAACATCATGGCATTTATAGATCGCGTCGATCATCACATCGTCCGGAATCTCATTCGCACCAGCTTCGATCATAATAACCTTCTCACGGGTAGAAGCGACCGTCAGCTGCAGATCTCCATTGTCCCACTCATCCTGAGAAGGGTTCACAATCAGCTTCCCATCCACAAGACCCATCTGAGTCATCGCGCAGGGACCATCAAACGGAATATCAGAAATGCAGGTTGCGATCGCGGTACCGATCATCGCTGTCAGTTCCGGACGGCACGCGGGATCAACAGACATAACCATATTGTCAAGTGTCACATCATTGCGGTAATCCTTCGGGAAGAGCGGACGCATCGGACGGTCGATCACACGATCCGTCAGGACTGCGTTTTCTGAAGCCTTGCCCTCTCTCTTGTTAAATCCTCCAGGGATCTTGCCTACTGCGTAATATTTTTCTTCATATTCCACGCTGAGCGGGAAAAAATCAATCCCGTCTCTCGGCTTTTCCGATGCCGTCGCTGTACACAGCACCGTTGTATCTCCATAATGCATAAAGGCGCATCCATTGGCCTGTGCGCCAACGCGGCCGATATCGACGGTAAGCGTCCTTCCGGCCAGTTCCATTGAAAAACTCTTGTACATGTCAGTCTCCTTCTTCGTAATCGTCTATACAGTCCGTTCAGCCTGTGCTGACGTCCTGAAGCTGATTTCATTGTCTGTGTATGCTCCAAAACTTCAGCGAATGAAATCACACAGGGAATTCTCCCCATCCGCTGCACAAAATAAGTGCAGTGTTTATCCCATTTAAATAAGGGAATCTTGCATACCTGCGAAAGAAAGACGCTCACCAGTAAAAGCTCCGAAACTACTGAAAAACCGACAGGCAATCTATCTGCTTTTCAGTGGTCTCGGCTGTCACTGGGTGAAAGTCTCTCTGGAAAGAGGGCGGATCGAAATCCGCCCTCTTCGTTTACTATTTACGAATGCCAAGCTTAGCAATCAGAGAACGATAACCCTCCAGATCGGTCTTCTTCAAATACTCCAGAAGACCACGTCTCTTACCTACCATTTTCAGCAGGCCGCGTCTGGAATGATGATCCTTCGGATTCGCCTGAAGATGAGCAGTCAGCTCCTGAATCCGCGCGGTCAGAACCGCGATCTGTACTTCCGGTGAACCTGTGTCACCCGGGGTTCTCGCATACTCGTTGATAATAGCTGTCTTTTTTTCCTTGGAAATCATTGGTAAATCCTCCTGATATATTTTATAATTGCGCATTCGCGCAACTCGCCCAGCTGAGTTACATTTATATTCTCAGAGGGGCGATGACCGTCTGAAACCAGGAATCCGGTTGGAGCATCCGGGATACCGGGCCTCGGCTACACTCATACTGCTCTACTATAACACAAGAGTGAAAGAGCGTCAACCGGAATTTTCCTTTTAATTTTCTTCCAGATAATTCTCGAACTGCTCAGCGGACATCAGAATTTTCCGGGGCTTGGTACCCTCTTCCGGTCCTACAACACCGGCGTCTGAAAGCTGATCCATAATCCGCGCCGCACGGTTGAAACCGATTTTGAAGACACGCTGCAGCATGCCAATCGATGCTTTATCTTTTTCAATGATAAATTTCCCGGCGTCCGCAAAAAGCTCATCGGTATCTTCAGCCGCTCTTGCGGAAGCAGAAGCCAGCTGTACTTTCGCGATCTGCTGCTCCATTTCGGAATTGCTCGAGAAAGCACTGTTGCTGCTTTTGAGAAAATCGACGACATCGGAAACCTCTTCATCCGAAACGAATGCCCCCTGCACACGTGCGGGCTTTTGATAACCCTGCGGATAAAAGAGCATGTCGCCCTTTCCAAGCAGCTTCTCTGCGCCATACATATCAATGATGGTGCGGGAGTCTACACCGGAGGATACGGAAAAAGCGATCCTCGAAGGCATATTTGCCTTAATCAGGCCGGTGATAACGTTGACAGATGGACGCTGGGTCGCAATAACCAGGTGAATGCCGGCCGCACGCGCAAGCTGCGCCAGCCGACAGATAGAATCCTCTACCTCGCCCGGCGCCACCATCATCAGGTCGGCAAGCTCATCGACAATAATGACAATCTGCGGAAGTTTTTCCGGTTTGTCCGGATCGTCCACATCCGCAAGTGCCTCAATTTTCTGATTGTATCCTTTCAGATCGCGGACACCGGCCTCCGCAAATTTTGCGTAACGATCTGTCATCTCAGCTACCGCCCAGTTGAGAGCGCCGGCCGCCTTTTTCGGATCGGTTACAACTGGAATAAACAGATGCGGAATGCCATTGTATACGCTCAGCTCGACAACCTTTGGGTCAATCATGATCATTTTGACTTCCTCCGGCTTTGCCTTATAGAGAATGCTCATAATCAGTGTATTGATGCAGACAGATTTACCAGAGCCGGTCGCACCCGCAATCAGAAGATGCGGCATTTTCGCAATATCCGACACTACAACTTTACCGGCAATGTCTTTTCCGGTCGCAAAAGCCAGCTTTGACTTATGATTCTGAAATTCATCGGATTCCAGCAGGTCGCGAAGTGGTACGGTACCATTTTCCACATTAGGAACCTCTATGCCGACCGCGGATTTCCCCGGAATCGGTGCCTCAATGCGGATATCGGCTGCGGCAAGATTTAATTTAATATCATCCGAAAGTGAGACAATCCGGCTGACCTTCACACCCTGTTCCGGCAGAAGCTCGTAACGGGTCACACTGGGTCCGCAGCTCACATTCGTCACCGTCACATGTACGCCAAAGCTCTCCAGGGTCTGCTGAAGCTTTACTGCAGTCTGACGAATCTCCTGTCCCTGTCCTTTTTTTGACTTGCTGTTCCCTTTTTTCAAAAGGTCAAGCGGCGGGAATACATACTCCGGGCGCACTTCCTTTGCCGCCTGCGCGGCTTCCGCTTCCACCGAAGCAATCCCTTCTGCGATCTCCTGCTCTGAAGAGCGGGGATTACGCTTGATTTTGCTTCCTGATCCGCCCGGATCCTGCGGCTGTGCCGATTCAGCGGAAGCGTCCGCTTTACCCGGCTGCGAGTTTTCCTGTATACATTCCGACTCGGCGTGTTGTTTTTTCACCCGCTTCCGTGGCGGATTGCTCTCCGGATTCACGTATATATTTGCCGCATCATCTTCAGAAATATCCTTTTCCTTTGATGCTTCTTCTGCAGAAGCTTCGCGTCCGTCTGCTCCGGATGCATCAGAAGCAGCTTCCTGGCTTTCTTCTTCCTCAACGCCTTCAATATGGATTGACAAAAGCTCCGGATCCAGTTCTGGTACAATCGGCGGAACTCCCGTCGCTTTCGTTCCAGATTGATTTTCCTGCTCAAGGGTAATGTAATTCGCCTTGTCATCCGTCCTTATTCTTCTATTCGCCGCAGAACCACTTTCCTCTTCGGCTGCGGCAGCCTGCCGGGAGTTGTTCGCAGCAGACGGATCGTATGCTTTTGGAAGAATCTCGTGAATGTCTGCCCCAACCTGCCCCGGCTCGCCAGTGATCCTGGTATTGGTCGTTACGCCGCTGGCATGACGGTGGTGTCTCCGCTCACCGGCTGGCTCTGTAAACATCATGGAGACATCCAGCTGCCGATGCTCTGCCGCACTCTTCTTTTTCTTTTCTAATTCTTTCTCCTTTTTGCTCCTGCTGGTGTATTCTGCGTCAAAAAATGGTTCTAAACTCTGCGTCTGCTCAATTTCCGGCGTACTCTGTTCCTCAAACTGCTCCCATTCCCGCCGCTTTTTCTGTTCCTCTCTCCGGCGTTCGGAAGATTCCTTTGCTGACCGATAGACACGATTGCTCTGTCGCTTTACGCCGCCAATCAGAGATTTCTGTGTGACCAGAACAAGCGCCACTACAGCGAACACTGCAAACAGAACCGCAACTCCGGCTGTACCCAGGGCAGGCGCCAGAAAATAGACAATGGTGCCGCCAATGACTCCGCCTCCCGCTTTGTCCGTCGCGCAGCGTGCGTAAAGCTTTCCGAGATGATATACACCGTCGTACTCCCCTTCAATAAGGGCCGCAAAACAACACAAACACACATAAAACAGAGCGCAGCCGCCAAATTTAATCCCGGCCAGCCGGTTCCCTCGATTTGAAATCAGAAACGCGCATGCCAGGAAGAATAACAGTGGAAATACCCAGGCACAAACCCCAAAAGTGCCAAAGCAGAAATTGGAGACCACACTGCCAACATAACCGCCAATGCCCAAAAAGCTGATGAAAAGAAAGACACATACAGCCAGAATCAGCCAGATCATAGCCTCCCTCGCGAGCAAAGGATTGCCCTGCCCCGTTTTTCGCTCCGTTAACGGTTCAACATTTTCCTGCCGCGAAACAGAGGCAGCCGTTTTTGTATTTGTCCTGCGGCTGCCATTGCTTGTCTTCGTATTTGTCTTCGTATTTGTCTTCGTGCTCGTTCTTGAATTAGACGTTGCAGATCGAGCTTTTGTTGTGCCCGTCTTTGTATTTGATTTTGAAGCCGCCGTTTTTTTATTTGTCCCGGCGGCTGTAGTCTTTTTTGAAGCATTCGATGCCAAGCCAGATACTCCCCTTTCTTTCAGACTGCGAACTCCCCCTGCATCTATTACAGAAGAAAATGTCCGGCAATCGCAATCAGGCCGACAACCGTGCAGTAAGCAGAAAAGTAAGCAAATTTCTTATTTCGCACAACTACAAGCATGGTCTTGATACAAATATAACCGACAATTGCCGCGAATACCATACCAATGGCGTAAATGCCGACCTGACTCATCATGATCGGTTCCTCAATTACATCTTTTATCTCCAGCACCGCTGCGCCCATAATCGCCGGGATAGAGAGAATAAAAGAATACTTCACAGCAAATCGGCGATCCATCCCGCACAGCAGGCAGACTGCAATGGTCGTCCCTGAGCGGGAAAGTCCCGGTAAAGTTGCGCAGCCCTGCGCCGCTCCGATAATCAGCGCATCCCGATAGCTGATATCCCGCGGAAGCTTATTGCCTTCCCGCACCGTATCCGCCATCAGCAGCAGAACCGCTGTAATCAGAAGGCAGATGCCAGGAATCAGCAGCGTATCGCCCGCGTCGGAAATCAGATCGCTGCCCAACACGCCAATCAGTCCGGTCGGAACGGTTGAGACCAGAACCAGGACCACAAATTTACGGTAACTATTGTGAATGATCTTTTTATATTTCAAGGAAGTCTTATGTATTTTGTTCAGCAAAAAGGTCTTCAGATTCGAACAAATATCCACGAACATGAACACGGCCTCGCATATCATCTTCCAGATATCCTTGCGGTAAACCACAAAGACAACAAGAAGTGTCCCCACGTGGAGCATGATATCGAAAAGCATCCCACCGTCTGTCTCGATATGAAACATATTTTCCAAAATAGCAAGGTGCCCGGAACTGCTGACCGGAAGAAACTCGGTCAACCCCTGCACAATTCCCAGAAATATAGACTGTAATACTGTCATAACTGCCTCCGCAATAATAATGGTAACGGTCCAGGAGCAATCGTCCTGAATCGTTACAAGGTAAAATATGGGTGCATACCTGTTTATTATAACAGAGATTTTTATGAGGCACAAGGATTTTTATTTTGAAGTTGCCTGTATCATATCATACAGCTTTTTCAAGGCATCGCCGATACCGCCCACCTCATTGATCAGCCCTTCACGGACAGCCTCACCGCCAACCAGAATAGTTCCGAGATCTTTGGTGAGAATCCCCGTATCCAGCATCATCTCTTCGAGACGCTCCATTGTAGCCGTGGAATGGTCACAGATAAAGCCCAGAATCCGATCCTGCATCTGCCTGAAATAATCATAAGTCTGCTGCGCGCCAATCACCGTACCATTCATGCGCACCGGATGGATGACCATTGTACCCGTTTTTACAATAAAAGAGTAATCCGTCGAGACCGCGATAGGAACGCCAATGGAATGGCTGCCTCCCAATACAAGAGAAACCGTCGGTTTGCTCAGGGATGCAATCATCTCGGCGATCACCAGTCCGGCTTCTACGTCTCCGCCCACTGTATTCAAAAGGATCAGCAGGCCATCAATATCCGGACTGTCCTCGATTGCTGCCAGCTTTGGCAGCACATGCTCGTACTTCGTTGTTTTAGAATTATTGGGAAGGCACTCATGCCCCTCGATCTCCCCGATTACGCTTAATAGATGAATTTTTCCGTGCAGCGTAACCTCACCAGTCTCCCGGATCGCCTCCCGCTGCTCTTTTTCCTGCTTATTCTGCCTCTCGGGACTTTCCTGTTTTTCTCTTTCCGGCTGTTCCATATCCACCATATTCGCCGCTCCTTCCTCGAATTTGGGCTGACTGTTACGTAAAGGCCGACGCATTCTGCACGTCAATCTTCGATACAGCTTCCAATTGATATCAGTATATCCGGGAAAAAAGTTTTTATACGAAAAACAGCCTGCCGCAAGGGAAGGCTGTTGTCTGGATCAGTGGAAATATTTTTTTTGAAGTGTATGTACCATCTCGATATAATGTTCCCGGCATGCTTCTTTTCGCCCGGATTCAATCAGGGAAATGCAGGGAGCCAGCCACTCTTCCCAGATGGAATAATAGATCGCGTCGGAATCTGGCTGCTGGTCAATGTGTTTCACAATGCTCGGCGCCACATCATAATATTCCTCAATCAATTCGCTGCCGCCGGGGCTGTCCGCAAGGTAGGTGTCCCGGTATTCGCGCAGCGTCCGCAGCTCGTAGCAATCATCCGGCTTCTGAAAAGAACGGCAGACCGCAGTCGTAATATAGCACCACGTCTTGTGAAAGCCACTTTCAATTGTTGAATAATCAGCAGCACTCAGATTTGTCTTCGGAAAGCTTTTCTTCCAGGATTCCGTCATCTTACTGGCCAGCAGCTTTGAGGATTCCCCATGATATTCCAATATCATCGGCAATACAAAAACTGCCATCGTCATATTCAGATCCATCTGGAGATGTTCTTTTTTGCTTTTCCGGGAGCAGGCGCCTACTTTTTCCACAGCATACGCCGCCAGCGCTTCCGCGAGTGCAGTCAAATACTGATCGCCGTCCTCTGCCGCGTGATACCCATCTTCAATCGCGTCAAACACTGTGACGTGCTCCTGATACATTTTCTGAAAGGCATCCGTGTAAGTCTTCTTCTGGAAAAACTGCATTACATCGCTGCCTTCACAGCAGTCAAGAAGCTTATGTATCCCTTCGATTTCGGATAATTCATCCTTCATTCCGCATCATCCTTTATAAAAGTATTATAACCGTCTGTCTGGATTATGCTTCGTCCAGATTCGTGTATACGGCCTGCACATCGTCATCATCGTCCAGCAAATCGAGCGTACGGTTCAGCTGTTTAATATCAGTCTCATCAGTCAGCGTAACGTAGGTCTGCGGAATCATCGTCACCTCTGCGGATGCCATCGGAATCCCCTGATCCTCAAGTGCCTGACGAACTGTACTGAAATCATCCGGATCAGTAAGCACCTCAAAGCTGTCCTCTTCTTCTGAAAAGTCCTCAGCTCCGGCATCCAATGCCATCATCATCAGATCATCCGGATCCATCTCGCATTCCTCACGATCGATGACAATCTGTCCTTTTTTATCAAACATATATGAAACACAGCCCTGTGTGCCAATGGTACCGCTTCCCTTAGTGAATGCGTTCCGCACATTGGAATAGGTGCGGTTCTTATTATCCGTCAATGCTTCGACGATAATCGCAATGCCGCTGGGGCCGTATCCTTCATACGTCACATACTCATAATTCACAGAGCCCAACTCACCGGCAGCTTTCTTGATGCCGCGATCGATGGTATCGTTCGGCATATTATTCGCCTTCGCTTTGGCAATAACATCACGCAGACGGCTGTTGTTGGCCGGATCCGGGCCGCCCTCTTTCACCGCTACCGCAATCTCACGGCCAATAATGGTAAATACTTTTCCTTTCGCAGCGTCGTTTTTCTCTTTCTTGGGCTTAATATTCGCAAATTTTGAATGTCCTGACATAACCGAATATACTCCTTCTTTCAATTTCACTGGACAAGATCAGGTAAATTCCAGTATCGTTAGGATAGCATTTTCCCCGTATTTCGTCAAGAACTATCCGAAATGAATCCTTTTCTCTCTTTCAAAAATGACCCGCGGATATTCCTCACGGGTCAGGTGTTTTCTGCTGCCGGAGTCTTATGTAAGCATCTCCAGGCCGTTTTTCATACTGCCGCAGGCGATCCGCGCCCTTCCCTGGCTTTGCGCCTGCGTGCGCGTATCAGACATCATCTGCAGCTCAAGGCTGACCTTCAGGGCTTTGTCGACCCGTTCCAAAAGCTCGTAGTCGACATGGCAGACCCAGTCCTTCAGACGCTTTTTGTCAATGGTACGCAGCTGTTCCAGAAGGATCACTGAATCCTTAACAATCTGATATTTTCCGGCTTCAATCTCGACGTGCGTCGGAAGCTTTGCTTTATTCATCTTTGATGTAATGGCGGCACAGATCACAGTCGGACTGTGGCGGTTCCCCACATCGTTCTGAATGATCAAAACCGGACGGATGCCGCCCTGTTCAGAGCCAATCACCGGCCTCAGGTCTGCGTAATAAATATCACCTCTTCGAATATTCACACAATCACACTCCTATATACAAAAGATTTTGGTAAAAGTATTCCCCAGATTCTTTTGTATATACATGTAAAAGCGTCCTCAATGGGAAGTCTCGTGCCATGCTTGCGTGGCTAAGAGACTGAACATATATTCTTTCACTCACAGTATATTCTCGGCACCCGTTTGCCAATATCACAGACAAATTCATACGGAAAGCGCCCGGAAAGCGCACCCAGTTCATCTACGGAAATCTCGTCGTTGCCGTCACGCCCCATCAGGGTCACTTCATCAAGAATATGTACGTCCATGCCGGTCACATCGACCATAAACTGATCCATGCAGACACGCCCCAGAATTTTCGCGCGTTTCCCGTTGATCAGCACAGAGCCTTTGTTGCTCAGAGAACGCGGATAGCCGTCGCCATAGCCGACCGGGATGGTCGCGATCTCCATCTCACGTTCAGATACAAAGGTTCCGCCGTAGCTGACCGGTGTACCCGCTGGTATTTTCTTACAATAAACAACATGAGATTTCAGTTCCATTACCGGAGAAAGATGGTTCGCTTCGCGGCCCATCTCATCCGATGGATAGATTCCATATATCGTGATGCCTGCGCGTACCAGATCCATGTTTGCTTCCGGCAGTTCAAGAATCCCGGCGCTGTTGGAGCAATGCCTTACAAATCCATGCACACCAGCCGCCTCCAGCTGGTCGCAAAAGGCAGTAAAACGCGCTGCCTGTGCCCTTGCCGCACTTTTATCTTTTTCATCCGCCCTCGCGAAGTGTGTGAAAACTCCTTCTATGGAAATCGCATCCATGCCAGCGATTGCAAGAGCTGTAGAGAGGCCTTCCTGTGTATCCGCAACACCAATGCGCGACATTCCTGTATCCACTGCCAGATGAACCGGGAAGCGTTTCCTCTCTGGTAAAGAAACCGGATTTGTTTGAGATGCTGCAATACTGGCCGCAGCAAAGCTGAATTCGCGGGCCATTTCGACGGTAAAGACAGTCGGACGAACGCCATTTTCCGCCATCCAGGCGTAATCTTCAGCGAAAGTATAGCCTAAAATGAGAATGGGCTTTTCGATACCCGCTTCTCTGAGTGTTTTCGCCTCCGTAACGGCTGCAACCGCATAGCCCCAGATATAATCGCAGGATTCCAGCATCTGTGCGATCGGAACCGCACCATGTCCGTATCCGTCGGTTTTAATCACAGCAATCATCGGAACATCCTTTCGCAGATTCTCCCTCATGACGTGAAAATTGCGTGCAATTGCATCCTTATGTATATATGCGGTAATCCGATTGTGTTTACTCATCTGTCTCTCCCCCTGGAATTTCTGAATGGTTCCTTTTCTCCACGTATGGCCGTTTTCACCGGGCATACTTTTTTATCACTTTTCCTGCAAAATCACAGAGATCTCCAGCCATCACAGCGTGGGCTCCCAGCTCGTCCCGGGCAGCATCTCCGGCCAGACCGTGCAGATAGACCCCCAGTGTCGCTGCGTCATAAACAGGCACTTTCTGAGCCAGCAGACCGCATAGCACGCCGGTAAGCACATCTCCGCTTCCGGCCACAGCCATCCCATCGTTGCCGGAGGTATTCAGATACGTCCGACTGCCGTCTGATACCACCGTCCGCGTATTTTTCAGCACACAGACCACCTCATAGGTATCGGCGAATGACCGCGCTGTTTCAATCGGATCCGCAGCAATTGTATGCTTCTCCATCCCGGTAAGCCGCGCTATCTCTCCA
>Ga0192278_1155_pt1 | contig 12782 bp, 12 predicted proteins | sample Koala_Koa24_K3_FD_131271 | JGI IMG/M metagenome (GOLD analysis project Ga0192278, IMG submission 131271) | Enriched cells from koala feces incubated with labeled cellulose particles, San Francisco Zoo, California, United States - Koala_Koa2-4_K3 ...
GTGAGGATCTGGAGAGTGGTACAACCATTGAGCGGGAACCGGTATACAGTGAATCCGGTTTGACACGGGAAGGCACGGACGATCTGGCAGGCAGCTACATTGAGGTCAGCCTGGATAAGCAGCATTTATGGCTTTATAAAGATTATTCTCTGGTGGTGGAAACGGATATTGTCAGCGGCAAATCTTCAGAGGAAGAGCGGGAGACGCTGCAGGGGGCTTTTTCAATCGCTTACAAGGCCAGCCCCTATACCCTGAGCAGCGAATATTATGGATACGAGACGGAAGTCACTTACTGGATGCCATTCGCGAACGGGCAGGGACTTCACGACGCGACCTGGCGTAGTTCTTTTGGGGGCAATCTGTATGAGACATACGGCAGCCACGGCTGCATCAATCTTCCATTGACGGCGGCGGCGACAATCTATAATACGATCACTGCCGGGTATCCGATTATTATTTATATGCGCGAGTGAACACTTGCCATATTGGAAAAAGTGGTATATAATGCGCAGAGAAAATCTGACAGTTGACGTCGGGATATCCGATGCTCAATGGAAAGAAAAGGAAGGTAAACAGTTATGGGATTATTAGAAACCTGGAGAAATACGGCATATTCACAGGAAGCAGACAAGAAGACGCTTCAGAAATTCTGGTCGGATTATTTTCTGAAAGAAAAAGGGATTTATGAGCAGCTGCTGGAAAATCCGGAAGAAGCAGTGACCGGTACCGTGAAGGAGCTTGCGGAAAAATATAATGTAACCGTGATGGAAATGACTGGTTTCCTGGACGGTATCAATGAAAGCCTCAAACAGCCGAATCCCATCGAAGAGATGGATGAGGATACGACGGTCAGTCTGGATTTTGACAATGAGATGCTGTATAAGAATATGGTAGACGCGAAGGCGGACTGGCTGTACAACATCCCGGCGTGGGAGAAAATTTTTGACGCGGACAAGCGCCACTCTCTGTATATTGAAGCGAAGAAGATGAATACTGTCGTGAAAGGGAAAAAGATCGGCCGCAACGATCCATGCCCCTGCGGAAGCGGGAAGAAATACAAATACTGCTGCGGCAGATAATGGAAATGCACAAGACATTCAGCTGGATGATATCCTGGCGGGATGGGGGTTTTATGAGACATGCTTTCGAGATAGGATGCTTAGGATTAGGCATCCTTTGTCTTTTTTATTATGTGGGAATCGTCTCCTATGCGGGGATTACGACAAGCTTTGCCTGGATCTGGATTGTGGGCGGCGCTGTTTTGATCGCGCTTAGCGGAGGCCTGCGCTATCTGGAAGAGCATCCGGAGAACTTTCTGAGGTTTGTGACAGGAGCGGTACTGGTGCTGCTGCTTTTTGCGCTGGTGATTGTTCTGCTCATCGGCAGCCGTGTTTTTTCTGCCATGCGCACGGACGGGCTCTACATGTTTTCTTCTTCGGCCTCTGAAGAGGGGAACCGAAAGCTCTTGCCGCGGCTGGCCTGGTCTGATACGGAAGAGGATTTGGACTATCTGATTGTACTCGGTGCGCAGGTGCGGGGGACAAAGCCTTCCCGTGCGTTGAAGAAGCGGCTGGAACGGGCGACAGCCTATGCAGAAGCGCATCCGGATATAATTCTCATCCTCTCCGGCGGGCAGGGCGCGGACGAAGATATCTCGGAGGCAGAGTGTATGTACCGCTATCTGGTTGATGCCGGGATAGCAGAAAGCCGCCTGATCAAAGAGGAGGATTCGACAAGTACCCAGGAGAATCTGAAATATTCAGCGGTAATTATCTGTGAGCTGGACAGTGATGCCGGTGCGCCTGATGGTGAGCTCAGCGCTTCGGTCGGTGTTGTCACGAATAATTTTCATCTTTACCGGGCACTTTTATATGCCAGAGCGCAGGGCTTTACGAATTTGTGCGGTCTTTCCGCTGTTTCCGATATCGGAATGCTGCCGCACAACAGCCTGCGGGAAATCTGCGCGATTCTGGTGAATCGCCTGCGGTCCTGATTTGTACTGAAAAAAAGCCAAGAAAGGCGAAAAAATATTTGATATTTTCTTGACAAATGTTTTTGGTTTGATATAATGAGGGACAAGTGAGAGGTTTTGATTGCTGACGGACCAGTGGAGCACCACAAGGTAATCAAAATAATAATTTTGTCGACCGTCTGGACAGCATGATGATGAATTGTTATGATGTCTTTTTTCTTTTCAAAGCCTTCACGGAAATTTTATATTGTTACGGGTAATGCTCCTGACCCTGTTCTGATGGGATGCCGGGAGATTACAGGTAGAGTAGATACTGTACGTTAAGTGTCACATGATGGGAAGGTCTTTGTTGTGAACGAAGGAGATATTCCGCGTTACGGTATCGCTTCCGCTACTGCGTTCAGAAGAATGACGTGCCATATACTTGCGGTATTATGGCAACTTATTCCCTGCGCAGTTTTTTTGTGCCATTTCAGGTTTGCTTCCGTTCATTGGGAAGAGGGCCTCTTCGCAGACACGTCGCAGGAATACCAGAGCTGGCCTCTGGGAACGTCTTTCTTCATTCTTATTCACTGATAAGTATTAAAAGGAGAGGAGATTTTTTAGCTATGGGATTCAAATCTGACATTGAAATCGCACAGGAAACACCGATGTCCCCGATTACGGAGATTGCGGCAAAGGCAGGAATCGACGAGAAGTATCTGGAGCAGTATGGCAAATATAAAGCAAAGATTGACTACAATCTGCTTCGCGAGACAGACAAGAAGGATGGCAAGCTCGTTCTCGTGACCGCGATCAACCCGACGCCGGCTGGCGAGGGCAAGACCACGACAACGGTTGGTCTGGCTGACGGTCTTCAGAAGCTTGGCAAGAACGTTATGGTAGCGCTGCGTGAGCCGTCTTTAGGACCGGTATTTGGTGTAAAGGGCGGAGCAGCAGGCGGCGGATATGCACAGGTTGTTCCGATGGAGGATATCAACCTTCACTTCACCGGTGACTTCCATGCGATTGGCGCTGCAAATAACCTGCTGGCGGCTATGCTGGATAACCATATCTATCAGGGCAACGCGCTGAACATTGACCCGCGCAAGATCACCTGGAGACGCTGCGTGGATATGAACGACCGTCAGCTTCGTTTTGTAGTAGACGGCCTTGGCGGAAAAACCAATGGTGTGCCGAGAGAGGATGGCTATGATATCACAGTTGCTTCTGAGGTCATGGCAGTGCTTTGCCTGGCAAGCGATATCACAGACCTGAAAGAGCGTCTTTCCAGAATTATCGTTGGCTATACCTATGGCAAGGTTTCCGAGCAGAAGCCGGTGACCGCTGGCGATCTTCACGCACAGGGCGCAATGGCAGCTCTTCTGAAGGATGCCCTGAAGCCGAACCTGGTACAGACTCTGGAGCATGTACCGGCTATCGTTCACGGCGGACCGTTCGCAAACATCGCGCATGGCTGCAACTCCGTGACGGCTACCAAGATTGCTCTGAAGCTTGCGGATTACACGATCACTGAGGCTGGTTTCGGTGCTGACCTGGGCGCTGAGAAGTTCCTTGACATTAAGTGCCGTATGGCTGGCCTGCATCCGAATGCGGTTGTTATCGTAGCGACGGTTCGTGCTCTGAAGTACAATGGCGGCGTTCCGAAGGCTGATCTGAACCAGGAGAACCTGGAAGCTCTGGAGAAGGGTCTTCCGAACCTGCTCAAGCATGTCAGCAACATCAAGAACGTATACAAGCTTCCGTGTGTGGTTGCGATCAATGCGTTCCCGACCGATACAAAGGCGGAGCTGGATCTCGTTGAGAACAAGTGCCGTGAGCTGGGTGTAAACGTTGCTCTGTCCGAGGTATGGGCAAAAGGCGGCGAAGGCGGCATCAAGCTGGCTGAGGAAGTAATCCGTCTGGTAGAAGAGCCGAATGACTTCTCCTTCAGCTATGAGCTGGATGGCAGCATCGAGGATAAGCTGAACACCATCGTTCAGAGAATCTACGGCGGTAAGGGCGTAGTTCTGACCGCAGAAGCGAAGAAGCAGGCGAAGCAGCTCGAGGATATGGGCTATGGCAACTGCCCGATCTGCGTAGCGAAGACACAGTACTCTCTGACCGACGATCCGACCAAGCTTGGCGCACCGACCGATTTCGAAGTTACCGTACGGAACCTCAAGATTTCCGCAGGCGCTGGCTTCATCGTAGCCCTGACTGGCGATATCATGACCATGCCTGGTCTGCCGAAGGTACCGGCTGCAGAGCGTATCGATGTAGACGAGACAGGAAAGATTTCCGGACTGTTCTGATTTTCGGATGAAAAGATTTCATTTACAGGGGATGGGGCAAAAGTACATCCCCTGTAAGATAATTGGATAGGTAACAGTTAAGAATAGCGGGCCGCGCTGTGGCAGATGTGCGACAGCGTGGCTCTCTTTTTCTCTTAAAAGGTGAGTGATTTGAAATGAAGATTAAAGAGGAAGATAACAGCAGCCTGATTTTTAAAGTCCTGCTTGGTTTTTCCATTGCGTTTATCATCGGCTCTCTTTTTGCCGGGGATATTGGGAACCTGATTCCCGGGTTCATCACAATCAATACCAGGCCATCCCAATTTACGATGGATTATTTCGTGCTTGGCGGATTAGGGAGTTCCTTTTTAAACACCGGCATGGTGGGACTCGGATGCTGCGCACTCATTTATTTTACGAAAGCGAAGTGCACCGGTCTGACGGTGGCTGCTTACTGGCTGAATGTGGGATTTGCGACTTTCGGCATGACGTTTGTCAGCATCTGGCCATTTTTCTTCGGCGTGTGGGTGTATTCCAGAATCAAAAAGGTTTCCTTTGGCAGCGTGGCGAACATTGCCATGTTTTCCACTGCCTTGGCGCCGTTCGCGATGGAGCTGATGTTCCGTTACCCGAACCTGGAGACCAGCGGCTTCAGCTTTGTTGGACTGCTGCTGGCGATTGTGCTTGGCGTTGTGGTCGGCTGCGCAATGCCGTCTCTGTGTGCGCACGCACCGGCTTTCCACAAAGGATATGATCTTTACAGCGCGGGACCGGCGGCTGGATTTTTAGCGTTTCTGGTGTACTGCGTCCTGTATCGTTCTCCTGGGGTGGAGGTTCCTTCCAACACCAATCTCGGAGACGGACACCGACTGTTCGTTAACGTATTTTTTATTATCGTATTTCTGCTGTGCTTTGCGGCAGGGTGGATGCTGGATCACGATTGCCTGAAAGCGTACAAAAAGCTCTGGGCGAGTGATGGCTATAAGACCGACTATACGTCCGCATTCGGTATGCCGGCGACGCTGGTCAATATGGCTTTCTATGGCCTGTTTATCCTGCTTTATTACAATGTCGTACAGGGAATGACCATGACAGATGGGCAGCTCGTCTTTACTGGTGCGAAATTTACCGGTGCGACGATGGGCGCAATCATGTGTATGTACGCGTTTTGCGCACAGGGCGCTCAGCCCCGGACGGTATTCCCGATCATGGTCGGCTACGCGATCGCGTCCCTGCTTCCTTTCTTCATGTATGTGGGCGGCGTGACTGACACGCAGAACTGGACGCTGACAACACAGGCAATTCTGGTGGGTATGTGCTTCGCCAGCGGCCTTGCTCCGGTATCCGGAAAATATGGTTTCTGGGGCGGCGTTATTGCCGGGGCGCTTCACGCGACGCTCGTTATGAGCGTTCCTCTGCTGCATGGCGGCTTCTGCCTGTACAACGGCGGCTTTACCTGCGGTATTGTTGCATTCCTGCTCATTCCGGTGTTTGAGTGCTTCTGGAAAACAAAGGAAGAGCGGCTTGCAGCGCGAAAAACAACGGGAAAGTAGTGCAACCGTTCTATATGGTTATGTGTTTTCCGTCGCTTTGGCGATGGTGAGCGCTTTCGAAACGGCATTTAATAAAAGCTGGGAGGTATACCTGGTCTGCGCGGAACAGGTGATGCTGTCCAGCTTTTGTTTTTCCAGGATCTGGGAAGCGATATTCTCCAAAGCTGAGGGAACCAGAGGATAGGCGGCTTCCGTTGTCTCGCTTAAGTTTACCAGCTCAATTGCCAGAATATGATCAGAGCTTACCGTGACCTGTACGTCCACAGCCGAGTCGCCCAGCGTGACAGAGGATGTGTAGACGCCGGCGATATAGGTGGTATTGGCTGATGAAGACGCGATATCCGCCTCCGCAGAGGCGCTTTCTGTGAGAATTGAATCACTTTGCGTTTGCGCTTCGGCAGAACGGTCCTGTGTCTGTGTTTTGGTGGAAGTGTTGGTGTTTTTCTTCGTAAACATCAGGATCAGACAGAGCAGCAACGTGATTATAAAAAATGCCAGAATCACTGTGTAAATAATTTCCCTCAGCTTAAAAACCATAATTTTGGGATCGGAACTCATAAGTTTTCTCCACGTACGAATTGTTGATACAGTATATTTCAGAGAGAGGCTTTTTTATGCGCCGAATCGCAGCAATTTGGAACTGCCGTCTGCAGGTTTACGCATCGCTCTTGAAATGCTGCGAAAAAAAGACCAATGCTTCTTTATGGAATCAGAATAAAAAATCTTTCAAACGTACATATTATAGTAAACGAAGTTAGTTCGTTTGCGTTTATAAAAGTGTAAAGGAGAAAGAGTAAATGAGACACTGGAAAAAGTACGTATTATGTATTGCCTGTGTGTGCTGTATGACATTGCTGGCCGGATGCGGCGCGGATGACGCTGCCGACGAAAACACAACTCAAGATAACACCAAACCACAAAACATCAAAAAAAACGATGCCGGAGATGCTGCCGATACAGATGAAGAACTTGGTGATGGTGCGGCAGACGATGCAACCGATGAGAATGGTCTCGTAAATGACGCGACCGGAGACGATGCAGGCGCCAATGGAACCGATGGAGACGCAGGCACCAATGGAACGAACGGAACGGATGAAAACAATACGGCGAATGACGATGGAACCATTGCCGACGACCTGAGTGACGCGGGAGACGATATCATAGATGGCGTCGGCGACGCGGGCAAAGATGTCATTGACGGTGTAGAAGACGCAGGCGACGCGCTTACCGGGAATGAGACGAATGATTAAGAAAAACAATAACTGATTTTTTTGATTTATGCGTTGCGTATTTTCCTGGCATATGCTATGATGGATACGCAGCGCATATTCTGTTTCTACCTACCAGGAGCGTTGATGACGGCAGGCTTTGTAGTGAAAGTTTGAGGGGGAATGACATGGAAACAAAAAATAGAATCAGAGAGCTGAGAGAAAGTACAGGCATGAACCGAAAGGAGTTTTGTAAGTTCTTTCAAATTCCTTACAGGACGGTCACGGATTGGGAACTGGGCAACAGACACGCACCGGAGTATGTGATCCGGCTGCTGGCCTATTATATTCAAACGGAAAACATTCACAAGGAGGCAACTGTTGCAAAATTTGCAACAACTCAAATGGAGAGTGATTATTGTCAACTTGATTAACCTGATTCGTATTGGAATACAGAACATAGCAGGACAAAGGAAAGGATAACAGGATATCATGAGATTTCGACCATGCATTGACATACATAACGGAAAAGTAAAACAGATCGTAGGCAGCAGCCTGCGGGATCAGGGAGATAAGGCCAGTGAGAACTTTGTCTCCGGACAGGATGCGGACTATTACGCGAACCTTTATCAAAAAGACGGGCTAAAGGGCGGACATGTAATTTTGCTCAATCCAGTCACCTCTCCCTACTACGAGGCGACGCGAAAACAGGCGCTGCGGGCCCTGGCGGCCTATCCGGGCGGACTGCAGCTTGGCGGCGGCGTTACCGCCGAAAATGCGGCCACATTTCTGGATGCCGGTGCGTCGCACGTGATCGTAACCTCCTATGTCTTTCGGGACGGCCGCATTCAATATGAAAACCTGGAGCGCCTCGTCGGCGAGATCGGAAAAGAGCATCTCGTACTGGATTTGAGCTGCCGCAAAAAGGATGGGGAATACTATATTGTAACGGACCGCTGGCAGAAATTCACGGAAGTTTCGCTGACAAAACAAACACTTGATGAACTCGCAGAATATTGTGATGAGTTCCTGGTGCATGCGGCGGATGTGGAAGGCAAATCGGCCGGGATTGAGCTTCCGGTTGCTGAACTGCTCGGAAACTGGGGAAAACGGCCTGTTACCTATGCGGGCGGGATCGGCAGCTACGAGGATCTGAGCTTGCTGCGTGAAGCGGGCAAAAACCAGGTGGACGTGACGGTTGGAAGCGCCCTCGATCTGTTTGGCGGATCGCTTTCCTATCGAAAAATTCTGGAAATCTGCAATAAGTATTTGTAATTGCCTGAGAAAATGAAAAAGTGAAAAGAACTCAGCGAAAAGAAGGGAGCGGCAAGTGCGAAAGACTGCATCTTTTTCACCGGATTTTTTCAAAAAATTGTAGAGAATATACAATAAGATTTTGAATTATTTGAAAAAATTGGAAATTTTTATTGTAAAATCCGAAAGATATGATATAATGACCCTATCATCAAGTAAAGGAGATGGATCGTATGAAGTTTAGGATTACAGGTAAAAATATTGAGGTATCTGATAATTTACGGATCACCATTCAGGAAAAGCTTGGAAAACTTGAACGATATTTCACTTCCGACACCGAAATCATCGTCACACTGAGTGTTGAGAAAGAAAGGCAGAAAATAGAGGTAACTATTCCAGTACGGGGCAATATCATCCGCTCCGAGCAGGTCAGCAACGATATGTATGTTTCCATCGACCTTGTGGAAGAAGTCATCGAGCGTCAGCTCCGCAAATACAAAGAAAAAATCATTGACCGTCATCAGGGCGGCAACAACTTCCGGCAGGAGTTTATCGAAAAAGAGACGGAGCCGTTAGAAGAAGTAAAGATTATCCGCACCAAACACTTTGGCATGAAGCCTATGTATCCGGAGGATGCCTGCATACAGATGGAACTCTTGGGACATAACTTTTACGTATTCCGCAACGCGGAGACAGAAGAGGTAAACGTCGTATATAAGAGAAAAGGCGGCACCTACGGGCTGATCGAGCCAGAGTACTGAGAGCTGATCGGTGCATGATAAAATAAAATCTGGTAAAACGGAATATAACATAAAATGAATAGAAAGATATAGAAAGATAAGAAAAGCCGTCTTCTCGGACATGCGGGGGGGGTGGCTTTTCTGTAGCTTAATGCGCAGAGTCTGGCAATATGTAGGCAAATGTCAAGCCTTGCTCAGTTTTATAAGGCGATATCATGGCGAGGCAGCTTCGATTATAGCATTTGATCGTTTTCAGAGGGGACATACTGACAAATATCCTGTATCTGCCAATCCAGGATGTGGCAAAGGTCGTTAAGCGTCGTCGTATTCATCGGTTTATTTTTGCGAAGCTTGTCTAAAATGTATATATCAAAGCTTCTGGTGTATCCCGAAAGCGCCTGAAAATTTCGGGGCTGACAATAGGCTTTTGCATCACTTGTGTTCAGAACGAATGCAGGTGTTACAGATGTAAATATCAAATTACCACTAAGGAGGACATGAGGTATGAAGAGAAAAGTTGGGTTACTGATGGCTGTTATGATGTTGGCTACAACACCAGGAAGCGTTTCGTTGGCTAGTGAAGTTTCGGATGCAGTGATTGTAGCTGATGAAATGGAATCTGTTCAGGAGGAAAGCAAAGAGACGGACGTTGATGTGGAAGAGACCGAGACGGATGATGTTTTTATTGAAGTCGTAGAAGAAATTTCAGAGGATGAACCTGCGACTGTCCAGGGAATGGAAGATGAACCGGCAACGATTGCAAGCAGCGGAACCTGTGGAGAAAATGTTACGTGGACATTGTCAGATGATGGGACGCTTACAATCAGCGGATCTGGTGCTATGACGGATTATGAAGTTTCCGAAAGTCCCTTTTATAACTCACGCGAGATTAAAAAAATTGTAATTAAGAATGGCATTACTAGTATTGGCACTTTTGCATTTTTGGGCTGTCAGAAAGTATCAAGTGTTTCTATACCAGATAGTGTAAAGAGCATAGGAGGTTCAGCATTCAATGACTGCGAACAATTAACTAGTATCATTATACCGGATGGAGTGACAAGCATAGAGGGCGGGACTTTTAGTAATTGTTATGCTTTGACAAGTGTCACCATACCGGATGGAGTGACGAGCATAGGAGGACGCGCATTTGCTATATGTTCATCTCTGACAAGTATAACTTTGCCAGATCGTGTTACAAGTATTGGAGATTACGCATTTGAAAGTTGTGTCAGTTTGACTACTATCACAATGCCGAAAACAGCAACAGACATTGGAGAAGGTGCGTTTTATTACTGCACTGAACTTACCAGTATTACAATCCCAACGGGAGTGACAAAAATCGAAGACTATACATTTGCATACTGTATCGGTATGACAGAGGCTGAGATCATTATTCCGGATGGCGTGGTAAGTATAGGTGATAGAGCATTTAGTTGTTGTGGCTTAAAAAGCATTTCAATCCCTGACAGCGTTACTACCATTGGAGACTATGCTTTTACTGAATGCTGCACAAGCGTAACAATCCCTGACAGTGTTACAAAAATTGGGGATGTTGCGTTTGGATTCACTTCTTCGGGTCGATTGATTGATGGCTTTATTATTTCCGGTTATAGTGGTTCCGCAGCAGAAACATATGCGAAAGAGTGGGATATTCCTTTTGTATCTTTAGGTAATAGTACCTCCACAGTCAATTTGTCAGCAGGCAAAATTTCCAGTCTGACGAATGTGGCGAAAGGCATTAAAATTAAATGGAGTGCGGTCAGCAATGCAAGCGGCTATTACATTTACCGCAAAGCAGGTTCAGGCAGCTATAAGAAGATCAAAACAATTACCAGCGCATCAACCATCAGCTATACGGACAAGAAAGTGGTAGACAAGAATGGTAAGACTTACACGTATAAGGTAGTCCCGTATTCCGGCAGCACCGAGGGGACAGGTTCGGAAAAGACAACCGTTCGTCTGACGGGGACTACTCTTACAAACGTGAAGAATTCTGCGGCCAGCAAAGCAAAGGTGAAATGGACAGCGGTCACGAGTGTGACTGGCTATCAGATCCAGTATTCTACCAGCAGTTCCTTTGCTTCGGGTAAGACGAAAACGGTCTCCGGTGCATCTAAGAGCAGTAAGACTCTGACAGGATTGGCAAAAGGGAGTACTTACTATGTGCGAATCCGTACTTACAAGACTGTGAACGGTACCAAGTATTATTCTGCGTGGAGCAGCAAGCTGAAAGTAACGATCACGAAATAAATTTGGAAGACAACCCTGAGATTCCTGCTCAGGGGTTGTCTTTAGCTATTACCTTTCCATTGCGTGCCCCAGATAGCTACCAAATAGGACAATACAAGCCAGATTTGATCTCAACCGATTCTGAATATCTGATGCACTATATAATATATCTGTTACGATCACTTTATCGCCCTCAATGACATAAAATACCGAATAATTGTCTACCAGTAATTGACGCATCCCTCGTGAGTGTTCCGGTTCAGAATCCATTACTTTAATGCGATCCGCCAATTCATCAAGTGTCAATATAGCATCCGCAATTCGGTCATATTGCCTGGCTGCGTTCTCTGGTGCAAGTAAGTTAGATGCAATATAATTGTATATTTGCTCCATGTCCAACAATGCTTCGTCCGTGATTTGGACAATATAATTTTTCATTTAGCGGTTCTCCCTGAATTTTTTAAAGGCTTCTTCCGCATTCTGTACCTTTCCAGCCGCAATGTCATCATAACCTTTTTGCAATTTCTCATGGATTTCTTCGGCAGTCATTTGATCCGCATTTATGGTATCAGGCGTTTTTGGCAATGTAACAGCGAATGGAATACCGCCAGTAAGTACGATCTGGTTTAAATACATATCAATTGCAGAAGACATTGAAACTCCAAGCCTAGACAGTACCGATTCAGCATTTTGCTTGATTGTAGGGTTTACTCTTAAATTTAATGTAGCCGTTTTTTCCATATTGAATACCTCCTAATGTATAACATTGTAATGCTGTTATCGTTACAAGTCAAGATGATAAAATACAAAAAGTGGGTATTTCGACCGTTTCTGGTTTTTCTGCAAATGGCTCAGACGTACGAAGCCCTGGCTTTAAATGTCTACACAGACATTTTCGACACGCCTTGAAAAAAAGTCTGAAAATCACGGGACATTCGATTGACTTTTGCAACGTTTACTATTAGAATCAGTGTAATATAAGGCGTTACAGATGAATGATCACCATATCAATCAGGAGGAAACGGTAAATGAAAAGAAGAATAGCACTACTGATGGCAGCTATGATGCTGGCCACAATACCGGGCAGTGTTGTAATGGCAAGTGATGTCGCAGACGCTGTTATTGTGGAAGATGAGGCGGAATCCGCGTTGCTTAAGAGCGAAGAGGCTGAATCGGAATTTTCGGACGAAGAAATAAACGAGGTGTTAGTTGAAGCAGTAGAAGAAGTTTCAGAAGATGAACCAGCGACCGTTCAGGAAGCGGAAGATGAGCCTGCTGCGATTGCGGGCAGTGGTGCCTGCGGTGATAATTTAACATGGTCAATCTCTACGAATGGTACTTTGACGATTAGTGGCAGCGGAGTCATGTATGATTATGCAATAGACTACTTACCTGTTGAAGGATCAGAATACCTGACGGACAGCTATTACGATGAGGAAGGTCATTATCATGAATTATATTCTTATTCGGAATATGAAGAAGTCTGGTCTGCTCCATGGGCAGATACGGCCTCATCTATTACTTCGGTAATATTTGGAAATGGAGTTACCGGT
>Ga0192278_1161_pt1 | contig 12309 bp, 10 predicted proteins | sample Koala_Koa24_K3_FD_131271 | JGI IMG/M metagenome (GOLD analysis project Ga0192278, IMG submission 131271) | Enriched cells from koala feces incubated with labeled cellulose particles, San Francisco Zoo, California, United States - Koala_Koa2-4_K3 ...
GCAGACAGCCTTTCGGCGGATAATTCCTTATCATCGCTGGGCATTACGACTGAGGGAGCGGTTGTATCGCCGGAATTTGCTTATGGTACGACCGAGTATGAAGTGACTGTTCCGGCGGGGACGACTTCCCTGTCTTTAAGTCCAACGACATCCAACAGCGCAGCCTATATTGACAGTATTTCTGGTACGGATCTGACAAATGGTTCAACGACTGTTTCTATTGTGGTGGTTGCGGAGAACGGCGATGCTTATACGTATTATCTTTACGTGACGGCGGAAGCAGCAGAAGTGGAGACAGAAACGCAGACAGAGACTGAGGTGCAGACAGAGACGGAAGCGGAGACGGAGGATTCCCGCTACGTGAGTGTGGCGAGGGAAACTCTTGAAGAAGCGGAAAATACGATTGAGACTCTGAAAAAAGAGACCAGCTCTTATCGCGACCGTGTGGAGCTTCTGATGAAGATTCTGTATGGCATGATTGCCCTGTGTGTCGTACTTCTGTTTGTAGTGATTAATCTTCTTCTGAAAAATAAGGATCTGAAATCAGAATTGAAAAATTACAGGGGACTGAATTATAATTCCGGACGCAAGGCGCCGGAGGATGCGGAAGAGGAGCAGCCGAAGAAAAAAGCAAAACAGAAAAAGAACAAAAAGAAAAAAGAGAAACCCGTAATTGTGGAGGATACCAGGCATCAGCAGGCACAGGAGCCGGATGAGGAGGATGCATTTGACCGTACGGGCCGCGATACGTTCTATGAGTCGGAAACTCAGCCAAGGGGACGGCAGAACGCAGATGACCCGGCGACTGTTCCGAAGCCTTCAAAAGCCAGAAATCAGGCAAAGCGGATGCCGGAATATGAGCCTTTGAAAGAACAGCCGCGCTATACGCCGCCGAAGGAAACAAACAGCGAAAACGGTGAGGTAGACATCGATTATATTGATCTTTAATAACCTACAGGTCTCCGTACTCGCTGCGAAGACCGTATGAGAACGTACAGGAAACCGCGAAAAGCCCTGCCAAGAAGGCAGAACGGTACAAAGGAGAGAAATAATGCTGATAGAGATAGACTTCCAGAGTGAAGAAGCACTGTATATGCAGCTTCGCAATCAGATCGTGCTGGGAATTGCGAGATCTATGATCAGGGAAGGTGACCCGCTTCCTTCTGTGCGGCAGCTGGCGGGCGATATCGGTATTAATATGCATACGGTAAATAAAGCTTATGCTGTGCTGCGGGATGAGGGCTTTGTGTCGATTGATCGGAGACGGGGCGCAGTCATCGCGCTGAATGGAGATCGGGAGAGGACAGAAGAAGAACTGCGTAAGCAGCTTCTTGTCATGCTTGCGAAGAGCATTTGCAAAGAGATTCCGCGGGCGGATGTACACGCGATGGTGGATGAGATTTATGATGAGCTGCTGTCAAATACGGAATGTGCCGGTTGAGTCAGGAGAATTGTATGGAAGTAGTTGTCGCAAAAACGGCCGGCTTCTGTTTTGGGGTAAAACGCGCTGTTGATCAGGTGTACCGCCAGATCGAGGAAGGCCAGAAACCTATTTATACATATGGTCCGATTATTCATAATGAAGAGGTCGTCCGCGAACTTTCCGAAAAAGGCGTTCAGGTTATTAACGGCGAAGAGGAACTATGCCGGGTGAAGGAAGGAACGGTCATTATTCGCTCCCACGGTGTACCGCGGAGAATTTATACGCTGATTGAAAAGAATGGTCTGCAGATGGTTGATGCGACCTGTCCATTTGTCAAAAAGATTCATCGTATTGTAGAGGAGCGCAGCGCGGCCGGCAGTGAAATTGTGATCATCGGAAATGACGGCCATCCGGAAGTTGAGGGAATCAAAGGATGGGCAGACGGGCCGGTGACGGTGATCGGCACGGAGGAAGAGGCGGAGAAATTCCGTCCACTGTCAGCAAAGCCGCTTTCCGTGGTCTCGCAAACGACATTTAATTACAAGAAATTTGATAAATTAGTTGAAATTATTTTAAAAATGCGTTATGATACTACAGATGTCATGTGTACGATATGCAGCGCGACTGAGGAACGTCAGTCGGAAGCCCGCACGATAGCGAGCAGAGCGGATTGTATGATCGTGATAGGAGGTACCCATAGCTCGAACACACGTAAGTTGTTTGAGATATGCAAGACGGAATGTGCAAATACTTTATATATACAAACTATGAAAGATTTGGATATTCGACTATTGCCATCCATGGGCTGCGTAGGCATTACAGCAGGGGCATCGACCCCAAATAAATTGATTGAGGAGGTATCAAAACATGTCAGAAATGAGTTTTGATCAAATGCTGGATGAATCATTCAAAACAATTCATAATGGGGAGGTAGTCGAAGGGACTGTGATTGATGTCAAGGAAGATGAAATCATCCTTAACATTGGATATAAAGCAGACGGAATTATTACCAGAAGCGAATACACAAACGAATCGAATGTTGACCTTCGAAATCTTGTCCAGGTGAATGACAAAATGGAGGCGAAGGTTTTGAAGGTGAACGATGGCGACGGCCAGGTTGTTCTTACCTACAAACGTCTCGCTGCCGAGAAGGGCAACAAGAGACTGGAAGAAGCGTTTAACTCTCAGGAAGTACTTACCGCACCGGTTGTACAGGTGCTGACAGGTGGACTCAGTGTTGTCGTAGAAGGGACGAGAGTCTTTATCCCGGCGAGCCTGGTTTCCGATACTTATGAGAAGAATCTTGAGAAGTATGCCGGCCAGGAGATCGAGTTTATTATTACGGAGTTTAATCCGAGAAGAAGACGCATCATCGGTGACCGCAAGCAGATTCTGGTAGCTCGGAAGGAGCAGATGCAGAAGGAGCTCTTCGAGCGTATCCAGCCGGGTGATGTGGTAGATGGTGTTGTGAAGAACGTAACTGATTTTGGTGCGTTTGTTGATCTGGGCGGAGCAGACGGTCTGCTTCATATCTCTGAGATGTCCTGGGGACATGTAGAGAACCCGAAGAAGGTCTTCAAGGTAGGACAGAAGCTGACTGTCCTGATCAAGGATATCAATGGCAGCAAGATTGCGCTCAGCCTGAAGTTTGCAGATCAGAATCCGTGGCTGACTGCCGGTGAGAAGTATGCGAGAGACAGTATTGTAGAGGGCAGAGTTGCCAGAATGACTGACTTTGGTGCGTTTATCGAGCTTGAGCCGGGCGTGGATGCGTTGCTTCATGTTTCTCAGATCTCACACAATCATGTGAATAAGCCGTCCGACATTTTGAAGGTTGGCCAGATGATCGAGGCAAAGGTTGTCGATTTCAACGGCGAAGATCACAAGATCAGCCTGAGCATGAAGGCAATTGAGAACCAGGCGCCTGTTCAGGAACCGGTAGAAGAGGAAGCTCCTGTAGAGGATGAAGCGCCGGTTGCTGAGACTTCTGAGGAATAATTATTCTGTCTGAAAGAATGAATGATAGCAGAAGAGAGGAAGGGACATTGGGTGCCTTTCCTCTTTTTTTTCCTGAAAGGAAAGTCCTTCGAGCTTTCCTTTCGGACAGAAATGCTGCGCACAGAAGCATAAGGTATAATATTGCTTTATAATACATCTCTGGCGCACAAAGATCATTCTCGAAAGATATAGGTAAGACATGCTTTGCAGTAGGAAAATAAAAGCTCCTTCGATTGTTCCGATTCTTCCATATATTCAAAGTAAAATAGTTTTGCTTCATAGCTTTCCCGAAAAACTGGTTTTTCCTTTAGCATAGCGAAATCATCTGACGCTGAGGAATTTTTCAGGAGCGGCAGAAAGTATCCTGTTTTTTCTACATAGCAGGTATCGGGCTTAGCGGGAACACGGTATTCTTTGGCAACATAGGAGGCGACGCTTTTGTGAATCGCCTGATGCTCGAGTGGAAGGTAATAATAATTTTTATAATCCGGGATGTAATAACGGAGCGTTCCGCAGAATATGGGAACGGTGAGGCATCCGGATGAAGCGTTTACGGACAGTGTCAGGAGCGGGCCGGTCTCTTCTTTTTTGAAAGCTGGTCTTGCCAGCTGCAGCGGGTGGGGCAGCGGCAGAGCTGTGGTAAAATGAAACTGCAGAGCAGAATGCGAATCTGATACAGAGATTGTTTGAAACATGGAATCTTGACCGGAAAAAAGCATACAGTATGCTTCAAGTTTCAGAATCTGCAGCATGCCAAGAAGATCATCGCGGTTGTGCTTAAGCAGAAGCAGTTCTGCGGTTTGTTCCGTGGAAGTGTCATTGATGTCGAGGGAGGCAGGGGAGGGTGTCTTTTTTATGGCTGTTCCTGGTGAGGCCGCATAGTTCCAGAACAGGGAGACAACCTCTTTTCCGCTAAGCTGATCTTCCCGCTCCCATCCAATGTATTTTTCCAGGAAGCTCTGATTCATATGTGGAAGCTCCAGAATCCTGCGCAGCGGACGGAAGTGCTGATAGAGGTCTATGGAGAGCAGGCCATCAAAGCAGAAACAAAGCCCATTTGCGGCAGCTCGTTTTTCAATAAAAGGGATATCGAAGGTATTGCCATTGAAATGAATCAGGAAACGGGCTTTTTTTGTTATCTCAAAAAAGGAAGAGAGCAGGAGGCTCTCTTCCTGTACCAGGCGGATACAGAATTGATGACGGATCCATTTTCCGTCTTCCTGGCAGATGCAGCCGATCAGAAAGACAAAGGATGTGTCCGCGGATAGACCAGTGGTTTCAATATCAAAAAAGAGAGCAGAAGCAGCGCTTTTGGGGGCTTGCTCCTGGGAATGAATCCTCTCCATCAGGATCGAGCGGAACGCTTTTCCTTCAATCAGCTGTATTTCTTCCTCATTTAAAGGCTGTATTTCGTGGAGCATTTTCGTGCTTCCTTTCAATCTTCGGGGAATCCGCTTGTGCGGTACATGGTCTCATCTTCTGTAATAAACAGGGCATCTACGCCGTCAATGGATTCGATCAGATCCAGGCCATCCCCCAGGCCGAGCACGAAGCAGGTCGTGCTGAGAGCGTCGCAGATGGTCGAGGAATCTGCCAGGATTGTGACACTGACAAGTCCGTTGTCCGCTGGATATCCGGTATTCGGGTCGAGAATGTGATGATAAATGATCCCATCCACCTCAAAATATCGCTCATAGGTGCCGGAGGTGACGACGGATTCACCGGTACATTCCACTACCGTAATGATATCCGAACTCCCGCCGAAGGGTTTTTGGATACCGATTTTCCAGCTGCTGCCATCCGGTTTCGTGCCGACGGTCTGCACGTTGCCTCCGAGATTAATCAGAGCGCTCTCAATCCCAGCGGAAAGCAGGTATTCCTCCAGACAATCCGCGATGTACCCTTTCGCGATGCCGCCGAGGTCGATTTCTGCATCGGGGTCAGAGAGAGTAACCGTCGTGCCTTCGCAGGAGACTGTTGTATAATCAATGTGCAAAAGCGCCTCTTCAATCTCCTCATCAGAAGGAATCAGGCCAGAGGCCAATGCTTCCTCGGTCGTCTCATCTTCGGAAACCTGACTGGCTTTGTTTTGCACATCCCAGAGCTCCACGAGCGGTGTGATTGTGATATCAAAAGCGCCGTCGGAGAGCTCGGAATAATACAGAGCTGTCTCAATCAGATATGCGGTCTCCTCGCTGACTTCCGTGGGTTCGCCGCCGCTGTGGTTTATATTCCAGACATCGCTGCCTTCGACGGTGCGGCTGAGCATATTTTCGTATTTATCTAACAGGTCAAAGCATCCATCCATGGCTGCGGAATCGGTATCTCCGTAGAGAGTGATGGTGATCACCGTGTCTAGAAAAAAGCCTGTTTCTGAAGTCTTTTCCTCTTCGGCGTAGACCGAGAGAGATGGGAGAAGCAGTGCAGCCGCAAGCATCAGTGGCAGTAAACGGCGTACAGGGGAATGGGTATTTCCCTTATCTGATAGAAATTTATATCGGAACATAAGGACTCCTTTCGATTTTGATGTGTGCGATCCGGAAAGTGACCTGCGTTTTCAGTATATCATAGAAACAGAGTTTCGCACAGCTGTTTTCTATGGGATTTTTTGCAGGAGTTTTGCTTTTTTTCGCGGAACGAACGTATTTTTCGGTTTACAAAACAGAGAGAAAAGTGTATCATGGGAGACGACCAGATAGAACCAGCGGGGCCAACCGCAGCTTATGACATTGGTTAAGGAGGAGAAAATGGCAGTATTGGTAACGGGCGGAGCCGGTTATATCGGCAGCCATACGTGTGTGGAGCTTCTGAATAATGGATACGACGTTGTCGTGATGGACAATCTTTATAATTCCAATGAAAAGGCAATTGAACGGGTAGAGCAGATCACAGGGAAAAAGATTTCTTTTTATAATGCGGATATGCTGGATCGTGATGCGGTGAATGCGATTTTTGAAAAGGAATCGATTGACTCCGTGATTCATTTTGCCGGATACAAGGCAGTTGGCGAGTCGGTGCGCAAGCCGCTCGAATACTATCACAATAATATCACCGGTACTCTGACACTTTGCGATGTTATGAGGAACCATGGCGTAAAGAAAATTATCTTCAGTTCTTCTGCTACTGTTTACGGGGATCCGGCGTTTGTGCCGATCACAGAGGACTGCCCGAAAGGACAGATTACAAATCCGTATGGGCAGACGAAGGGAATGCTGGAGCAGATTCTGACGGATCTGCATGTGTCCGACCCGGAGTGGAATGTCGTGCTGCTGCGCTATTTTAACCCAATCGGTGCGCACAAGGCTGGCATCATCGGTGAGGATCCGAAAGGAATTCCGAACAATCTCGTGCCGTACATCGCGCAGGTGGCGGTCGGCAAGCTGGAAAAGCTGGGCGTATTTGGCGATGACTATGATACACCGGACGGGACAGGCGTGCGGGATTACATCCATGTGGTCGACCTGGCAAACGGCCATGTAAAGGCGATGAAGAAGTTCGACGATGAGCCGGCAGTCCGTATCTACAATCTTGGCACCGGGAAAGGCTACAGCGTGCTGCAGGTGCTTCACGCGTTTGAAAAGGCCTGTGGGAAGACCCTTCCTTATGAAATCAAACCGCGCCGCGCGGGTGATATCGCGACCTGTTATGCGGATCCGACGAAGGCGAAAGAGGAGCTGGGCTGGGAAGCGCAGTATGGCATTGATGAGATGTGCGCAGATTCCTGGAGATGGCAGTCGATGAACCCCAATGGGTATAATGACTGATATTTACTATGCTTGTAAGCGGGATGGATTTATCCGCCGCTTTATGAGAATAAAGCAGTATTTATATTTTTACCGAAAGGAGTAAGACAATGATTTATTCACGAGAAGTAGAAGAAATGTGCCCAGTAGCGCAGGGAGTCCATCATGGCGCCGCTCCGATTCCGGAAGAAGCGAATTGGGTACAGGCAAAAGAGATCAAAGACATCTCTGGCTTTACACATGGCGTAGGCTGGTGCGCACCGCAGCAGGGTGCCTGCAAGCTGAGCCTGAATATTAAGGAAGGCGTGATCCAGGAAGCTCTGGTCGAGACGATCGGCTGCTCCGGAATGACGCACTCTGCGGCAATGGCAGCAGAAATTCTTCCGGGCCTTACGGTTCTGGAGGCACTGAACACGGACCTTGTCTGTGACGCAATCAATACAGCTATGAGAGAGCTGTTTTTACAGATCGTATACGGCAGATCTCAGTCTGCATTCTCAGAGGACGGTCTGGCAGTAGGCGCTGGTCTGGAGGATCTTGGAAAGGGACTTCGCTCCCAGGTCGGCACCATGTATGGCACACTGAAGAAAGGCCCGCGCTATCTGGAGATGGCAGAAGGCTATGTAACCGGCATCGCTCTTGACGCAGATGATGAGATCATTGGTTATCAGTTTGTCAGCCTTGGCAAGATGACAGATTTCATCAAAAAAGGCGACGATCCGAACACCGCATGGGAAAAGGCGAAAGGTCAGTATGGCCGTGTAGCTGATGCAGTGAAGATTATTGATCCGCGCAAAGAGTGAGTAAAGGAGGTGTGACAAAATGGCTTTATTTGAATCATATGAGAGAAGAATTGACAAGATCAATTCCGTACTGAACAGTTATGGAATCGCTTCCATTGAGGAAGCAGAGAAAATCACAAAAGACGCCGGACTGGATGTTTACAACCAGATCAAAGGCATTCAGCCGATCTGCTTTGAGAATGCCTGCTGGGCATACACCGTAGGCGCAGCAATTGCAATCAAGAAGAATTGCCGCAAGGCAGCTGACGCAGCGGCAGCCATCGGCGAGGGCCTGCAGTCCTTCTGCATCCCGGGTTCTGTAGCAGATACCCGTAAGGTAGGCTTAGGCCATGGCAACCTTGGCAAGATGCTCCTGGAAGAGGATACCGAGTGCTTCGCATTCCTCGCTGGCCATGAGTCCTTCGCGGCAGCAGAGGGTGCAATTGGCATCGCTGAGAAAGCGAACAAGGTTCGTCAGAAACCGCTCCGTGTCATCCTGAACGGTCTTGGCAAGGATGCTGCACAGATCATTTCCAGAATCAACGGCTTTACATATGTAGAGACAAAATACGATCCGTATACCAATAAGGTAGAGGAAGTATTCCGCAAATCCTACTCGGATGGTCTTCGCGGCAAGGTAAACTGCTACGGCGCAAACAGCGTTCCGGAAGGTGTAGCGATCATGTGGAAAGAGAACGTAGACGTTTCCATCACCGGTAACTCTACGAACCCGACCCGTTTCCAGCATCCGGTTGCTGGTACCTACAAGAAAGAGCGTATCGAAGCTGGTAAGAAGTACTTCTCCGTGGCATCCGGCGGCGGCACAGGCCGTACCCTTCATCCGGACAACATGGCGGCAGGCCCGGCTTCCTATGGCTTCACCGATACTCTTGGACGTATGCACTCTGACGCGCAGTTCGCGGGCTCTTCATCCGTACCGGCGCACGTAGAGATGATGGGTCTGATCGGCGCGGGCAACAACCCGATGGTCGGCATGACGGTAGCGGTTGCGGTGTCTATTGAGGAAGCTGCTCAGGCTGGTAAGTTCTAAAGTATATTTTTTCTTCGAAAATAGAAACAACTCAGAAAGTGCCGCGAATTCAAGGGCTTGCGGCACTTTTTCTTTCTAAACTTCCATGCCCGCTTTGCGGACGCCACTAAATATAAAAGTCGATTGCTTCGTGCTTTGCACTCACGCAATCGCTGCCGCTATTCGCAATCCGCGCTATCGCGCTACTTGCTCATACCGGTCAGGTCGTCTAATATCCATGCTCTTAGCCATGCAAGCATGGCACGAGCCTGTCTATTGACGACACTTTTATAGTAAATTTTCAGAATAAAACCAATTATGAAAACGTTGTGAGATTTCCTTCGAAGGTAACGCACAGGTAACATACAGGTAACAGGCTAAAAGCAACAAAAATGCACACATATCATGCTCTGTATAGACATTTTCAGTTATGTCAACGATATGGTGGCCGACAAGCCTTTTTATCGTGTATTCGTCAACTCTAGTAACTATTCAGAACAGCAGGCTACAGACCGCCTGCTTTTTCTATGCGTTTTCTTTGTATTACCATCAAATTAAGAAAAATTTTAGGAAAGGCGGTGAAAACAGGCGTATATTGAAACAAAAGCTGATTTTTTGTCATATCGGCGGTAGTGGAGGAGAAAAGAGAAAATGAAAAAGCGATATTTTGGGACGGATGTGGTTCGGATTCTGGCGCTATGTCTGTTATACTGGCTGCATTTTTTTCTGCGCAATGGGTTTTACAGTAAGCCAGTGGATAATCCGGTTATGATTGTCGCGGTGAGCGGACGGATTATTTTTATGTGCTGTGTACCGTTGTTCCTGATGATTACGGGATATCTGAAATGTGGAAAGGAATGGTCGCGCGATTATTATTTTTCACTTCTGCCGATCCTGATTTCCTGGGTGATGATCTCATTTATATGTATCGGCTATAAAATCCTGGTAGCTGGCACAGAAAAAACTTTATATGGATGGGCAGTGGAATTCTTTAATTTTTCCGGTGCGAATTATGGCTGGTACATAGAGATGTATATTGGGCTTTTGCTCATGAGCCCGTTTATCAATCTGGCCTGGAAGGCGGCGGAATCGCGAAAGATGCATCGGCTTATGGTTGCGGTAATGGTGTTCCTGACGATTTTGCCGAAGACAGTGAATGTCCTGACGTTGGACGGAGAAAATACGCTGAATCTCATTCCCAATTATTGGGTAAATCTGTATTTCATTACATATTACATCATCGGCTGCTATATCCGTACGTATCAGCCTAAGGTCAGCAGGGCAGCCTGTTTTACTGGTATCGTTTGTGTCGCGTTGACATTTGCCCTTATCAACTATATGACCGGACATGGGGCGAAGATCGGCGAGGGTTACACGATCAGCTATAATCACGCGGGAACGGCAGTGATTACGGTGCTGCTTTTTCTGTCTGTTTATCAGATAGATTGTAATAATAAGAGGATATGCCGGCTGGCCGCCCTGATTTCTGGTGTGACGCTGGAAATGTATCTGATTTCCTGTGTCTTTGACCAGAAGATATTTAGCTGGCAAAAGGGATATCCGGCGGGAGAATACTGGTGGAGAGGACTGGCGGCAACCGGGCTTGTCTTTTTGCTCTCGTTCCTTGCGGGGTGGTGTATTCATCAAATCTCCGTAAGAATGAGCAGCCTGATACAAAATAGAATGAATAAATGATGAAATACCTGGACTTGCCTGAATGTTAAAATGTATGTATAATCTTCGTATCAACTGAATACAAAGAAGGCGAGGATTATGGAGAATAACCTTAAAAATCATACAGAAAGCCAGTCCAGGCGGGAAAACCGGGCTGACACTTATGGCAGCCGTTATGAGGATAAAAATAAAAGACAGATTACAGGAAGATATGCCGGAAAAACTTCAAAGAAGCGGGGAAGCACCTCGCGCCGACAGGGGAGAAAACGCCGTAATGGGAAAAACGCCGGCAGAAAGGCCGTGCTTCTTTGCCTGGCTGTGTTTTTGATCCTTGTGATTGCTGTCTTTGCGGGAATGTATTTTCTTGGACGAAGCGGTCAGGAGAATGTTTCCGGCAGTCAGGGAATTCTGCGTTTTTTAAGCAGTTCTAAGGTCACGGATACAGCTCCGGACGTTACGGTCGACCTGGATTCGCTTTACAGTCCGTACGCTGTTCTGATCGATAAGAATACGGGCACTGTGCTGGGATCGAAACGCAGTGATGAGAAGATTTACCCGGCCTCTATGACCAAAATTTTGTCCGTGTGGGTGGCGATTGAGAATATTTCGAATCTGGACGCTTCTGTGACGATGTCTACAGATTATTATGATGCACTCTATGCGCAGAATGCCTCTCAGGCCGGGTTTGAGCCGGGGGAGACGACGGTGATTCGGGAATTGCTTTATGGGGCTTTGCTTCCGTCCGGCGCGGAGTGCTGTATGCAGCTTGCGATTGAGGCGGCCGGTTCAGAAGAAGGTCTTGTGGAACTGATGAATCAGAAGGTAGAGAAGCTGGGGCTGACACAGAGCCACTTTGCAAATTGCACCGGACTGCATGACGACGAGCAGTATACAACAGTATATGAGATGACTCTGATTTTGCAGGCGGCACTGGAAAATGAAACCTTCCGCACAGTTTTCACCACCCATTACCACGTAATGTCTGCGACGGATGTTCACCCGGATGGTTTTACTGTGTGGAGTACTTTCTTCAAGAATGTCGCAGATGAGATCGTCACAGGCGGAGAAATTCTTGGCGCAAAGACCGGCTATACGGAGGAGGCCGGACTCTGCCTGGCAACCATGGCACAGGTTGGTGAGCGGGAATATATTCTGGTGACCGCAGGATGGTCGTCGGAGGATGTCGGTTCCTACCATATTCTGGATGCCTTTACCGGATACAATCTGCTCGGCGAGGCACTTGGACTGGGAGATGAAAGTACGGATGCGGAATCATAGGGCAGAGCAGCTTCTGATGGCTTAATATGTCTATGAACATCGCAAGGGCAGGGGATTCCCTGCCCGTCAAGTATCATCAAACAGTATGCGAATTAATAAAACGGTTAGAACCGTATCTTGCTCACCAGGGAATATTATCCTAAAATTTCACCTGCCGTCCTTTTCTCTGCTCAAAAACGGTATAATAGCGAAAACCAAGCGATGTGAGCAGTTCCTCTGCCCGCTTAAAGTCATACGCGATATGCTGCGGCTGGTGCGCGTCGGAGCCGATCGTGACCAGATCGCCGCCCAGTTCCCAGTAGCGCCGGAAGACGGCGTCACTGGGATTGGTCTCGCCAAGCCCGTATTTATAGCCGCCGGTGTTCAGCTCCAGACATTTTC
>Ga0192278_1162_pt1 | contig 12306 bp, 10 predicted proteins | sample Koala_Koa24_K3_FD_131271 | JGI IMG/M metagenome (GOLD analysis project Ga0192278, IMG submission 131271) | Enriched cells from koala feces incubated with labeled cellulose particles, San Francisco Zoo, California, United States - Koala_Koa2-4_K3 ...
TTTCCTATCAATTCATCTTGGATTTTGACTTTTTCCATAACGGAAAAAGCAAAAACCACCAGTATCCCTACCGGCGGTTTCCTAATTCATATTTCTTCTTTTATAAAGTCAACACCTGTTTTTAAAGCAATATAAAGATGATTCTTCCCTTTGACTCATTCACGATACGTTTCATCGCGTTTTGAAGCTTTGTCTGACATTCTTCATTCACGGAACCAAGCTTGGAGCGAATTCCGTCATCGACCAGCTGTTCTACTGATTTTCCAAAAATAAGGGTATGAAAAACTCCGTCCTCCGTATTTTCGTTCTGTTTCATATAAGCGATCAGATCCTTTGCCTGTTCTTCGCTTCCAACAATCGGTGCTACCTCCGTGACCACATCAGCCCGAAGCAGATGAATCGAGGGCGCCTCAGCCGTGATTTTTACACCGAAGCGGTTTCCCTGTCGGACAACGACGGGTTCCTGCATCCGGATTTCTTCCTTCTGAGGCGCTATCACACCATATCCCGTCCGGCGGACTGACTCCAGAGCCTCCGACACCGCTTCATACTGCACTTTTTTGGCAGCCATCTCACTCACAAGAGAAATCAGCTGGTATTCGCTGCGGATATCCGCCCCCGTCATTTCGCTTAATATTTCATAATACAGAGAATCCTGCAGGGAAACAACGATCTCCGCACTGCCCAGTGCATAATCCACATGATCCAGCTTTGCCCGTTTTACATATGAGTTCTCGTGCAAAAAAAACAGTGTCTGCGTCTCTTGAAGACCGCTTTCCCGTTGCAGAGGCTTCCAACTGGTCCGTGTTCTCACCGGACTCCTTTCGAAATGCTTTCTCATCCACAGCATGTGTGACGTCACCAAGAGTATGCAGCCCCTGCATGGTTGATTTCGCAGAAGCAAACAGCGATTGCTTCAACCAGTGATCAGAAGAAAGCGTTTCAACCCACTTCGGAATTTGAAAAATCACCCGTGTGAGCGGAAATTCCGGAAGAAGTTGTTCGAACACCTGCTGAATCTCATTTTGTCCGATCTGTTCACAATTCAGGGACAGAGTCCGAACGCCAAAAGCTGATGAAATATAGGAAACCGTGTTTCTTGCCATCTCTGCAAACGGAGACGCTGAATTTACAATCACCAGAAATGGTTTTCCCATCTGTTTCAGGCTAAGAATCGCCTCTTTTTCCGCCTCCAGAAAGCTTTCGCGCGGCAGTTCCCCAAAGCTTCCGTCTGTCGTGATCACCAGACCGACCGTCGCGTGGTCACTGATCACCTTTTGGGTTCCAATCCTGGCCGCTTCCTCAAAAGGCATCGGCTGCTCCTGCCAGGGCGTCTTTACCAGGCGTGGTTTTCCATCCTCCTCAAGTCCTTCCGCTCCGGGGACAGGGAATCCGACACAATCCACAAGACGAATAGCCATCGAAGTTCCGTCCCCGGCAGATAGACGGGCAGCCTCCTTGGGGATAAACTTCGGTTCCACTGTCGTCACCATTTTTCCGGACGCACTCGCGGGCATTTCATCACGCGCGGCAGTTCGGGCATGCCCGTTGAGTTCCGGCAGAACAAGCTGTTCAACAAATTTTCTGACAAACGTCGATTTTCCTGTCCGCACAGGGCCAACGATCCCGACATAGATCTCACCATTCGTCCGCATGCGGATATCTCTGTATAAATCGAATTTCTCCATAAAAAAAGACCCCCTGCACTATTAAACCATTCCGTGTGAACAAAAAATGAAAATACAGCCTGTGGCAGATAAATCTGCACAGCTGCCTTTTCGTATTAATACTGTTCAGAATTTGTACAATATATGCAGGGAGTCGTTAATTTATGAATAGAAAAGGCACAATCTCCTCGGACATTGCGGACTGCCCTTTAAAGATTGTGCCTGGTCGTACAGATCAGCTTGCGGAACGTCATCTGTACGCTGTTCCAAAAGAACCCTCTCAATATTTGCGGAGTACTGAAAGGTCTTCTGGCACAAGGAGGTATGTTTGTGTATTGCCATTGCCTCGAGACAACATTCCTTTTCATTTCACGTGCCTGTTTCCCCATCACAGACGACAACAGCCATCCATATAATCTGGCTGCGGCGGAGTGTTCAGCTTTACTCGGAAGCTCTTCTCTCACACCAAGCAGGTTTCCTGGCTCACAGATCTTTGCTCAATCTCTCCTTCTCGCGCTGTCATATCGGGTACGCAATGGAATCATGAGATCTCACTCCCTGTATACAGTGACCGGATCGCTCAGGCGTCTCACCTGATTCCCTCTTCAGTCCCTTCACGGGTCTGCACTTGACGTGGCAATTTTTTATTACACATCAAAACTATAACATAAAATCAGGGGGGCGTCAACCTGTTTTTAGAGCCCGGCTTTCTTGGCTGCCGCCTCTACTACATGGCTCACCAGCACAGAGGTAGTCACGCTGCCGACGCCGCCCGGTACCGGGGTGATTGCGTCTACGATCGGCTCTACCGCAGCATAGTCAACGTCGCCGCAGAGCTTGCCTTCCGCGTTCACATTGATGCCGACGTCAATGATAACCTGACCCGGCTTCACATACTCTGCGCCTACGACGCCCGCACGTCCGGCTGCTACGATGATAATATCCGCTTCTCTCGCTACGGACGGCATATCGACCGTTCTGGTGTGGCAAATCGTCACCGTCGCATTTTTCTTTACCAGCATCATCGCCGCCGGCTTGCCTACTACAAGGCTTCTGCCGATCACAACTGCCTTTTTGCCGGTGCAGTCAATGCCATAATGATCCAGGATCTCCATGCAGGCCTGCGGTGTACAGGGCGGATAACCGATCGCTTTGCCTGTAAAGACGCCGGACATAGAACCATCGGTCATGCAGTCGACATCCTTCGCCGGATCCAGCGCATTCTCAATTACGCTCTGATCCAGATGCTTCGGCAGCGGACGGAACAGAAGAACGCCGTGGATTGCGTCATTTTTATTTACATCATCAATCACCTTGAGAAGTTCTTCCTGGGACACATCTCCCGGAAGCAGGATTTTCTCACAGGCTACGCCGAGGGTCTCGCAGCGCTTTGTCGCGCCTCTCTCATAAGAGATATCACTCTCGTTCTCTCCTACGCGGATAATTCCAAGCGTCGGTTTTACTCCCTTTGCCTCAAGCTCAGCCACTTTTGCTTTAATGCGCTCATTCAGAGCTGCCGTTACTTCTTTTCCCAGAAGCTGTTTTGCCATTTGTCTGCCTTCCTTTCTCTACCGCAGGCGTTCTGCAGCCTGCAGTTCTGAATAACTGAAAAATTGCTGCATTCACATTTATTTCAGTCTTGCGAGAACACTCTCATAAATCTCGTCCGCCATGGCCGGATACTTCGCGAGCATCGCGTCAGCCTTTGCATTCAATTCTTCGGCGTATTCCCGGTTTGTCATAGATTTTGTGTTAATATATACGTTCAGACTCGCGCCCTGCAGCGCCGCTTTGCAGAATACCGCGCCTACGCCCGCATCGCTGATCGCCAGTGCGGAACCCTTGGCCGCAAATTCTTTGATCAGCTCGATTGCTTCGCAGCACTTCTCCATAATCTCCATCGGAACAGAGCAGGCATCCTTAAGCACAATCTCCATCACGCGTGCTTTTTCTGCCTTTTCTTCCTCGGTCGCCCGCGGCATACCATAGGCTTTCGAGAGCGGTTCAAAAACTTCCGCATCCTTTTCCACGAGTGTCAGAAGCTCTGCCTGGAGCTTATCGCATTTCGCCTTCAGCTCCCACATCTCATCCTCTACATCCGCGTATTTTTTCTTTCCTACGGTCAGGCTTCCGACCATATTCCCAAGCGCCGTACCGACTGCGCCCACAAGTGCTGACGCGCCGCCGCCGCCAGGTACCGGTGCCTTTGAAGCGAGCACCTCTACGAATTCATTGCATGGTACTGTTGAAAATCCCATAGCTTCCTCCTTGCATGAATGACAGAAACTGGCTTTTCCCGCGTTCTGTCGTAATATATAATCTTTTAGAACAGCAGGCCGCTGTTCTAAACTGTTACGAAAAATTATAATTCGCCTGTGTCAGAAATGTCAAGAAAATTATAGCGTTACAGGTCACACCCCGACCAGATTTATGTTATTTTGTCCTCTACAGGTGTGACCTATAACGGCATCTGGCCAATTAAAATCGCTTCGCGATGGGCCAGATGCTCGCAACCTCTACGTTTTCGCTCCTGACCACGCAGCAAGTGCGTGGTCGGGGTGTGAACAGTAAAATTATAGCTTCATTGCCCCAATGATAACATCGCATGCAACCACCAGATCTTCCGCGTGAAACGCTGCCGCAAAATTATCGCTAAAGAGGATTTGGGAAGAAGGTGGAAATTCCTCGTCTCCGCCCCAGAGCTGGAAACGGATGAAATAACCCTCAAACACTTCGATCTCATACCCGGCGTCTCCGGCGGGTATCTTCTTTGCGCCCAATTTTTCCATCAAGGCGCAGAACGCGTCCAGGCGGTTCCCGTAAGAGTAGGCCAGCCGTGCCAGACATCTGCCGCTGAACTGGCGGTAGTAAACCTCTCCCCACGGCACCTCGCGGTAGGTCAGAAATTTTCCTGTACTTCCGGCCTTGCAGCACTCGATCAGAAAGCGAATCACAAGCGTCCTGGCGGCGGATATCTGCGTCAGAACAGCCGGACGGCCGTTCTCCGCGACGATCCGGATGGAGAAGTCAGGGTAACGGATCGCGTATTCCACGCCAAGAAAAGTGATAAGAAATTCAGAGGAATCCCCCGACCAGGCTGCTCCGGTACGCGCGCTCACTTCAGCGGGATCCGCTTTTTGATATTCCGCCAGATAGTGTTCAAATGGGACTCGTTCTTTGTTATCTTTTTCGTATGTGATCTCCATGGTGCCTCCCTCAGGTCATTTCTGTTCCCGCATCATTGCTGCGATGATTCTTTACCGGAAGAAAGGGAACGAAACCGTTCCCTTTATCCGATTTATCATTTCCAGTTTAAACTATCCTGCTTTAAATCGATACACGATTCTTTGTAATCAGCCGTTACCGAAGCCCGGCCTGCTGCAAAAGCGCAGGAATCTTTGACTCCCAGCCGAGTGCCATGATATGTACGCCCTGGCAGTACGGTTTGCATTCTTTGATGATGCGCGCCGCAATCTCTACGCCCGTGATACCTGCTTTGGTCTTTTCCTTGTCCGCGCGAAGCTCATCTAACATCTCCTGCGGAACATGGATACCGGCAACGTTGTCGTTCATGTACTTCGCCATACCCGCCGACTTCGGAATCACGATGCCAAGCTGTACCGGCTTGCCGAACTGGCTGGCTTTTTCCATAAATTTGATGAATTTTTCCGGCTCATAGACGGCCTGGGTCTGGAAATAATCCGCGCCCGCGCGCACCTTGCGCTCCATCTTCGCCAGCTGCGCATCTACGGAATCGCTGCACGGCGACACAACTGCGCCCTTCGCGAATTTTGGCGGCTCACCAACCAGTGCGTTGCCGCCGAGGTCTACGCCTGCCTCCAGCTGCTTCACGGTGTGAATCAGGGAAACGGAATCCAGGTCAAAGACCGGCTTCGCCTGCGGATGATCGCCCAGCTTTGTATGATCGCCGGTCAGAAGCAGCAGGTTCTCAATGCCAAACATAGCTGCACTTAACAGGTCAGACTGCAGCGCGATCCGGTTCCGGTCACGGCAGGTAATCTGAAAGATCGGCGTCAGCCCTTCGTCTTTCAAAGCCTTACAGGTAGCCAGTGATCCAAGACGCATAACGGAAGACTGGTTATCGGTCACATTAACGGCCGTAATGTCGCTTAAGTAGGTTTTCGCCTCTTCCAGCAGATTTTCAATGTGGCACCCTTTCGGCGGGCCAACTTCCGCGGTGACGACAAACTCGCCCTGCTCGAATTTTTCTGTGATTTTCATGTTCAGTCACTCCTATATTATTATTATATTTCTTTGTCTGTCGCAAAATTGCGAATCTGCACCGGACATTTCATCGCGTCCAGACGGCCGATTTTTTCCAGTCGCCGGTAAATGCGCTCCCAGCCGCATTCCATGTTAGGGTCTACCTCGCATTTTCCGTTTTTGGCGCCGCCGCACTGGCCATTGACCAGGCTCTTGGAGCAGGCCGTAATCGGGCAGATGCCGCCAGTCAGGTTGAGGTAGCACTCGCCGCACTGGCCGCAGTCGTACTCCAGCGGAGTAACTCCCTGAAATCCCGGCAGCCGGCAGGTGTCGCAGCAGGCACAGACGGTTTTCTCTTCCAGGCGGGCAGCTACAGTCTGTACACCAACGCCGCAGGAGAACACCAGCACCACATCCGCCGCGTCAATCGCGTCCTGATGGTTTTTCATCTGCAGCTCCAGATTGTCCGGATTGCAGATATAGTCTGTTGTCAGAATGCCCGTCACCTTTCCGGAAGCATTCAGATCACTCTGGAGCTCGGCCGCCTCTTCCAGCGGAAAATAGACCTCTCTGCATCCAAAGCAATTGATGATAAATACCTTTTTCCCGTCTGTCAGGGAGAGAATCGAGTCTTTTGTTTTTAACTGTGTAATCAACATATCACTTCATCCCCCTTACTGCGGTTTTCCCGGCCTTAATCTTTGTCACCAGCGGAATCTTCGAAGAGCAGATATACTCACAGCTGCGACACTCCACACAGTCCATGACACTCTTTTCCTTCATCGCCAGCCAGTTCTCTTCATCCGCATACTTCGCAAAATACAGCGGGGAAAGCTCCATCGGACAGACATCCACACAGCGCCCGCACTTGATACACGGCTGCTCTTCGGAATGCTCGGTATCGACGCAAATAATTCCGTTAGAACCCTTCATAATCGGGACATTCAGATCCGAGAGGGTAAAGCCCATCATCGGACCGCCTGCCTTGTATGTAATCTCCGTTTCCGAATCCACGCCGCCGCAGTAGTCGATCAGATCTTTCGTGTTCGTACCGATCTTTACGATGAAGTTACCCGGATTCTTCAGACGCTCGCCCGTCACAGTGACAACACGCTCAATAAGCGGCATACCCTTCTGAATCGCATCCGAGATCGCCTTGGTCGTACTGATGTTGCTCACAACGCAGCCGACATCCGCCGGAAGTCCGCCGCTCGGCACCTGTCTCTTCAGCACACGCTTAATCAGCATTTTCTCCGCACCCTGCGGGTATTTTGTCTTCGCGACTACCACGTCGAGATTGTCATACGCGGCAACCTTCTCTTTCATCAGCTCGATCGCGTCCTGCTTGTTATCTTCGATCACAATGAGGCCTTTCTCGGCTCCCACCGTCTTCACAATCGCGCGCAGGCCATAGATGACATCATCCGCAAACTCCAGCATCACTCTGTGATCCGCAGTCAGAAGCGGCTCGCACTCACAGCCATTCAGCAGAATGGTATCCACCGGCTTGGCCGGCTTTAATTTCACAGACGTTGGGAAACCAGCTCCGCCCATGCCGACAATCCCGGCTTCTTTGACAATGTCAACAATCTCCTCTGGGGTCAGCTCTTCCAGAGACTTATGCGGCTGAATAGACTCGTCCAATGTGTTCTTTCCATCGGACTGAATCACAACCGCCGGACAGGTTCCCCTGGTCGCATGTCCGCGTGTCTCGATCGCGATAACCGTACCGCTGACGGAAGAATGCACCGGGCTGCTGATAAATCCGGCCGCCTCGCCAATCTTCTGCCCTACCTTTACCGTATCGCCCACAGCGACCACCGGATTCGCCGGTGCGCCCGCGTGCATGGAGAGCGGAATCGCCACTGTCTCAGGCTCCGGGAATCTCTGCAGAGCCAGATGCTCCGTAAACTCTTTGCGTTCCAGAGGATGCACGCCTCCGTAATAGCCATCCAGACGTTTTTCCCGGATTGATTTTACGTAATCATTTACAAACTTAAAATTCACCTTAGAATAATCACGAAGCTGCACCGGCTGGTTCAGGAATTCCTCAAGTCTTCCCTGCTTTTCCAGTCTGCGGTAAATCTTTTCCCATGCGCAGTCCTTATTAGGATCTACTTCGCATTTTCCATTCTTCGCGCCGCCGCACTGCCCGTTCACCAGGCTCTTCGAGCAATCTACAATCGGACATACTCCTCCTGTGATATTCAAATAGCACTGCGCACACGCGTCACAGCTCTTTTTCGTCAGCGTCATGCCATGATGACCCGTATAATTCAGAGAATCCGCAGCCGCGAATACCGGAATCGGCTTCGAACCGGCTTCCTGTGTCTCCGTCATCATATCCGCAATGGTCTGCACTCCAAGGCCGCAGGATACGACATAGACGCATTCTGTACCTTCCGGAATCATATCCTTCAGCTTTCGCGCGGTCTGCGTCTTGTTGCACAAAAAGTCTACCTTCGTACTCCCCGTAATGGTCTTTCCCTGCTGCACAGCAATCGCCTCAAACGCGGCGCAGTCTGGTTCCTCCGTGGTCGTAAACTCTTTGAAGCACTTGTTGCAGGCAATCACGAACAGATGATCTGTCCCGGCCAGGATCGGCGCGAGCTCATCAGCGCTTTTTAACCGATACTTGGTGTAGTCCTCCAAATGCTCACCTCCCTGTAAATAATAAATACTAGTGAAATTCCTCAGATTATTTTCTGAAAGTCCCGTTTATTGTATCTCTTTATCTGGTTTTTTTCAAGCCAATCTTACGCAAAATCCTGTCGTTTTTCTGTAACAGTTACGTTTTTCTTTTTATACCTCTTCATCAATGGTCTCAAAAACATCCAGGAATTCGGACGGCTCCTGTTTTTTTTCCGTACCGTTCTTTCGTATAGAAAATATGCAGCCGATCCTTCGCCCGGGTCATGCCTACATAAAAGAGGCGGCGTTCTTCCTCAAGGTCGGCCTCCAGCGACGCCCGATGGTGCGGCAGAATTCCTTCATTCACATCCGGAAGAAAGACTTCCGGAAATTCCAGCCCCTTTGAGGCATGAAGCGTAGCGATTGTGATTGCTTCCGCGCCGTTCTTCCTGGCTTTTTGACGGTTTTCTTCGAGCGCGGCCCGGTATTCCTCGATATGTGCGTACCAGTCCGCGATGGTCTCATAAGGCTTCGCGCCCTGCTGAAGCTCGTCCAGAATCTCAAGAAGCTCTTCCGGCTTCATGCGGCGCTGCACTGCGTACTCCTGCAGGTATTTTTCATACTGCATCCCGTAGCGGATGTAATTAATCGCGGCATAGGGCTTCAGCTTCGGCAAAAGCTTCAGATCTGCCTCAAAACGAACCAGGTAGTCTTCCATCCAGTCCTTGTCCTGGTAAAACGCGTAAAGTGCGGCAAACGATACTTCCCCCTGAGGCGCCTGATCCTGGGGCGCGCCGGCCCCTGTCGGTGAACCCGACGCCGCCGGGCGTGGACTGCGCGCGGTCGCAGCGGCAACAGCGTCAAGGCTGATGTAACGCTTCGGATGGTTCATAATCCGCAGAAATTCGGTTCGATGCAGTCCCTCATACGCGAGGTGAAAATAGGCAAACAGATCCTTCGCGATCCAGTGTTCATATACACTTGGCAGGGTTTCCCGCATCAAAAACGGAATGTTAAATTCGGTCAGCCGCTCCGCGATCGGACCGGCACCCTGATTGGTGCGCACAAGAATGGCCAGATCCTGATAAGGAATGTTCTCCTCTTCCGTCCGTTTCCGGATCTGCTGTACCAGATACAGGCTCTCATGATCCGGATCCTGAAATTCACGGATATCAATCGGAGCGCCCTCTGGACGAACATAACGGATTTTTTTGGAAAAACGATGCCTGTTTTCTTCAATCACCCTGAGGGCTCCGCCGACCACTTTCCCGGTGGAGCGAAAGTTCTGATCCAGAAGAATGGTCTCTGTCTGTGGATAATCGTTCGGAAAATTCAGCATAATTTCCGGCTTTGCGCCGCGGAATCGGTAAATAGACTGGTCATCGTCTCCGACAATAAAAAGATTGTTCCGCGGAGCAGCCAGCAGCCGCAAAATCTCGTACTGAAGCAGATTGATATCCTGAAACTCATCTACCAGAATGTAGTGCCAGCGATCCTGCCAGGCATGCAGGATGTCTTCCCGCTGGGTAAGAAGCTCCCAGGTATAGGTCAGCATATCATCAAAATCCAGCAGCCGCTGCTGTCGGTGTGCTTCTTCATAGCGGCTGTAGATCGCACGGAAAAGATCCTCGGAACAGGAGCGGGCATAATAATGCTCCAGCGAAATATGCTCATTCTTAACGGCACTGATCTCAGCGGCAATCCCCGAAATTGTATCCGCTTCCGTCTCCATATTCGATGCATCCAGGGCGGCCGATGCGCTGCACTGTGCGTAGAGCTCCCGGATCAGCTTCATTCGGGTGTCCTCACTCATGACATTTGCTGCCGTATAATGGTACGCGTGTTTTAAGATACCAAAAAAGACCGCGTGAAAAGTGCCAAACGTCACCCCGCCGCGGCCGCAGATCGCCTGAAACCTGCCCTGCATTTCCTGCGCGGCGGCTTTGGTGAAGGTAATGACAAGAATTTCCCGTGGATTGATCTGGTACGCATCAATCAGATATTTGGTTCTCTGTGTAATAACGAGGGTTTTTCCGGAACCCGGTCCGGCCAATACCATGGCCGGACCGTCTTTGTGGGCGATCGCCCTTTCCTGAGCCTCACTGAATGCCATGTGAGTCCTCCAGTTTTTTGATAGCCGCGCGGATCCGCGCGATCGACTCTTCTTTTCCCAGGACATCCATAATCTCGGTCGCGCCGGCCGGCGTCATGGTTTTCCCGGAAACCGCAATGCGGACAGGCCACATCACGAAATTCACCTTACAGCCCTTCTCATCCACGTAAGCTTTGAGCAGAGCAAACAGTGCGTCATTGCTGAAATCTTCCTGCGCTTCCAGGCGGGGAAGCAAATCCTTCAATACTTCCAGGCTGGTCGCATCGGTAGATTTTGATTTTTTATTGGTATAAAGCGCCACGTCGTATTCCGGCATTTTCTCGAAGAAATCCACCATCTCCGGGATATCCGGGTAAATCTCAATCCTGGTCTTGACCATCGCCGCGATCTTGCGCAGATCCAGATCTTTGGTCAATGCCTGTTTCAAATAAGGCAGCGCCGCCTCATAGAAAACCTCGTCGTCCATCGCCTTCAGATATTCCCCGTTCATCCAGCGAAGCTTCTGCATGTCAAACACCGCCGGCGATTTGCTCATATGATGATAGTCAAACGCTTCTACCAGCTCCGGCAGGGAGAAAATCTCACGGTTGTCCTCCGGACACCAGCCGAGCAGCGCAACGTAATTGATGATCGCCTCGGAGACAAATCCCTGATCCAGCAAATCCTCAAAGGAGGAATGTCCGGAGCGCTTGCTGAGCTTTTTGTGTTCCGCATCCGTAATCAGCGGGCAATGTACATAGACGGGCACCTCCCAGCCGAAAGCAGCGTAAAGACGGTTGTACTTCGGCGCAGAGGAAAGATATTCGTTGCCGCGCACCACATGAGTGATGCCCATCAGATGATCGTCCACCACATTGGCAAAGTTATAAGTCGGAAAACCGTCTGATTTAATCAGGATCATATCATCCAGCTCTTCATTCGGTACCTCAATCGTGCCGTAAATCTCATCCTCAAACTTTGTCGTCCCCTCCTGCGGCACATTCTGGCGAATGACCCAGGGAATGCCGGAGGCCAGCTTCTCTTCAACCTCCTCTTTCGAAAGATGCAGACAGTGCTTATCATAAACAGAGATTTCTTTCCCTGCTACTTCCTGCTTCAGGGATTCCAGGCGTTCTTTCGTGCAGAAGCAGTAATACGCCTCGCCTTTTTCCACCAGTTCCTTCGCATATTTCATATAAATGCCGGCTTTCTGGCGCTCGCTCTGTACGTACGGTCCGACGCCGCCGTCCTTATCCGGCCCTTCATCATGCACCAGGCCGGTCTTCTCCAGTGTACGGTTGATAATATCCACCGCGCCCTCCACCAGACGCTCCTGGTCGGTGTCCTCGATACGCAGCATGAACGTGCCGCCTTCATGCTTTGCAATCAGATACGCATACAGAGCCGTTCTTAAATTGCCTACATGCATCCGTCCTGTCGGACTCGGTGCAAAACGCGTTTTTACATTTCCCATAATGCTCTCCTCTTTCCTGTTGTAAATCTGTTTTCGCGCAGGGCAAATCCTGCCTTTACAAGTATCCGGAACATCTGCATAGCCAGAGCGATCTCCCGGGTTACTCTCCCTTAAATTTAATCTGCCGCGACACGCCAAGTGCCAGACCTATCTCTGCCATAAGAAATAGAATGGACGTGCCTCCGTAGCTGATGAACGGCAGGGTAATTCCTGTCGTC
>Ga0192278_1163_pt1 | contig 12296 bp, 9 predicted proteins | sample Koala_Koa24_K3_FD_131271 | JGI IMG/M metagenome (GOLD analysis project Ga0192278, IMG submission 131271) | Enriched cells from koala feces incubated with labeled cellulose particles, San Francisco Zoo, California, United States - Koala_Koa2-4_K3 ...
CTGGATGTTCAGGCGGAGAACCTGCGGAAAATGTTTCTGGCGATGGCCAAGGATATCCGTGTGATCCTTGTCAAGCTCGCTGACCGTCTTCATAATATGCGCACCGCAAAATACTGGTCGCCGGAGACGCAGAAGAAAAAAGCACGCGAGACCATGGATATTTACGCGCCGATCGCGCATCGGCTCGGTATTTCCAAGATTAAGGTCGAGCTGGACGATCTGTCCCTGAAGTATCTGGAGCCGGATATTTATTATGATCTTGTGGACAAGATTGCGCTGAAAAGAGATGAGCGTCAGGCTTATGTAGATGGTATTGTCGCGCAGGTGCGCGGGCAGATTGAGGAGGCCGGAATTAAGGCACAGGTGGACGGCCGAATCAAGCATTTTTTCAGTATTTACAAGAAAATGGTAAACCAGCAGAAGACACTGGACCAGATTTACGACCTGTTTGCGGTCCGCATTATTGTGGATACAGTCAAGGACTGTTACGCGGCGCTGGGGGTTATCCATGAGATGTATAAGCCGATTCCAGGACGTTTTAAGGACTATATTGCGATGCCGAAGCAGAACATGTACCAGTCTCTGCACACGACGCTGATTGGCCCGAACGGCCTGCCGTTTGAAATTCAGATCCGGACGTTTGAGATGCACCGCACCGCAGAATATGGTATTGCGGCGCACTGGAAATATAAGGAAGCGGCGGATGGCAAAAAGAGCGATACCAGAAGTGAAGAAGCCAAGCTGAGCTGGCTGCGTCAGGTGCTGGACTGGCAGATGTCTGATAACCGCGAATTTATGAGCCTGCTGAAGAGTGATTTCGATCTTTTTGCAGAGAGTGTCTATTGTTTTACACCGGCGGGGGATGTGAAAAACCTTCCGAATGGTTCTACGCCCATTGACTTTGCTTACAGCATTCACAGTGCGGTAGGGAACCGCATGATTGGCGCACGTGTCAATGGTAAGCTGGTAACGATTGACTACGTGATTCAGAACGGGGATCGGATTGAGATTATCACTTCCCAGAATTCCCGTGGCCCGAGCCGGGACTGGCTGAAGATTGTTAAGAGCTCACAGGCGAGAAATAAGATTAATCAGTGGTTCCGCCAGGAACTGAAGGAAGACAATATCGTAAAGGGCAAAGAAATGCTTGCCGTTTACTGCAAATCCAAAGGCCTGGTGCAGTCTGACCTGATGAAACAGTCTTATGTGGATCGTGTGATGTCGAAATATGGATTCCGTGACTGGGACTCGGTGATGGCGGCGTTAGGGCATGGCGGCCTGAAGGAAGGGCAGATTGTCAATAAGCTGCTGGAGGGCTATGAGCAGGATCACCGCAAGGAGATTACGGACGAAGAGATCATCGAAGCAGTGCAGAGTGCGAAGGAAGCTTCTCCGGTGCGCATCCGCAAATCCAAAGGCGGCATTACGGTACAGGGCATCAACGATGTCAGTGTTCGTTTTGCAAAATGCTGCAGCCCAATTCCGGGGGATGAGATTGTCGGTTTTGTTACCCGCGGCAGAGGTGTGACGATACACCGTACGGACTGTATTAATATTGTAAACCTGCCAGAGAGTGAGCGGGTGCGTCTGATTGACGCGGAGTGGCAAAAGGATGCGACTGCCGGTGATCAGGGGATGTATCTCGCGGAGATTATGATTTACTGTAACAACCGAACCGGTTTGCTGGTGGATATTACAAAAGTATTTACGGAGAATAAGATTGATGTGCAGTCTGTTAACTCCCGTACGAGTAAGCAGGGGATCGCGACGATTGCCATGTCTTTTGAGGTCGCGGGAAAGGATACGCTGCAGTATCTGATTGAACGCTTGCGTCAGATCGAGAGCGTGATTGATATTGAGAGAACAACGGGGTGATGGAATGAAGCAGCTTCAGCTTGAGAAACTGGTGCTTGGCCCAGTGTCGACGAACTGTTATCTGGCAAAAAACAGAGATACCGGAGCGCTGCTGATCATTGATCCGGCGGATTGCGCAGATGTGATTGCGCGGAAAATTGCCGGGATGAGTGGCACACCGGAAGCAATTCTTCTGACGCACGGGCATTTTGATCATATTGGCGCGGCCCTGGAGCTGAAAAACCGTTTTGATATTCCGGTCTGTGCATTGGATAAGGAGCAGGAGGTTTTATCCGACCCGGTAAAGAACCTGACGTATTGGAATGGCAGCGGATATGGCCTTCGGGCGGATCGTGATCTGGCGGAGGGAGACGAGCTGGTTCTCGCCGGATTCAGGGTTGTTGTGATGCACACGCCGGGACATACCATCGGCAGTGTCAGCTATTATTTGCCGGAGGAAAAGGTATTGTTTTCCGGCGATACGCTGTTTCGATGCAGTGTGGGGCGAACAGATTTCCCGACGGGCAGCATGGGAGACATGCACCGTTCTCTTCATGAGAAGCTTTTTCTGCTGCCGGAAGAGACGGAGGTGTTTCCGGGGCATGACGCAGCGACGACGATTCAGTATGAAAAACGTTTCAATCCATATTAAAATGGCGGCGGATGGCGTCCGCTGCTGTGAATGGAAAATGGTTGAGAAGATATGATACAGGTAAATTTAAACAGACAATGCTTTCAATATGATGTTCATTCACTGGTTCGCGCGTTTTATCCCGGGGAGGAAGTGCGGGTGGATTGTACCCAGAGGGAAAGTGACGGAACAAATCCCCTTCCGACGGACGGGGAATTATTTTTCCTGCGGGTTGCATTTGTACCGGACTGTGTGGAAACGGCGGATCAGTGCTCCCAGATTCAGATCAGTCTTTGTGTCAATTCAGAAGAAAGGCTTCATATGGAGGGTTCCTGTCTTGAAGCGGAGCGCCACGAAACAAAAAATGAATTGAAACGGCTGCTTTATCGGCTGCTGTCTGACTATTCCGGGCGTACTCTTCCATGGGGGAATCTGACCGGTATCCGCCCGACCAAGATCCCGATGGCGCTTTTGAATCAGGGCTGGAAAAATAGTGCAATCGCGGATTATATGCGGAGCACATATTACACGAGTAATGAAAAGACGGCGCTTGCCATCGCGATAGCGAACCGGGAGCGTTATTTGCTGGAAAAGCTGGAATTGAACCAGGAATCGGCGGCCGGGCATCTGGATGAATCAGAGCCGCTTTCTGCCCCGGGGTTCACCCAGACTGATGTGCCGGATCACCCGGAGAGTACAGAAGGGTGTGCTGCAGATCCGTTTTGGAATGGTTACAGCCTGTATATCGGCATTCCGTTCTGCCCAAGCATTTGCCTCTATTGCTCGTTCAGCTCCAGTCCGATTGCGTTGTGGAAGAACCAGGTCGACGCTTATCTGGATACGCTCCTGTATGAAATGGAGCTGGTGGCGAAGCTTTTGCCGGGGCGCGGACCGGATACCGTCTATATTGGCGGCGGTACGCCCACGACGCTGGAGCCGGAGCAGATGGAACGGCTGCTCTCGAAGATTGAGGCGTGCTTCGATCTGAGCCGCACCCGGGAATTTACGGTCGAGGCAGGGCGGCCAGACAGCATTTCCAGAGAGAAGCTTGCGGTATTGAAAAAGCACGGCATTACGCGCATTTCGATTAATCCGCAGACCATGAACCAGGAAACACTGGACTTTATCGGCAGGAAACATACGGTGGAAGAGACGGAGGAAGCCTTTGCTCTGGCGCGTGAGATGGGCTTTACGAACATTAACATGGATCTGATCGTCGGGCTGCCCGGTGAGGGCGCGCCGGAGGTCGAACATACGATGCAGGTGCTCTCCGGGATGACCCCCGACAGCATTACGGTTCATTCCCTCGCGGTGAAGCGGGCTGCCAGGCTGCGCCTGTTCCGCGAAGAACACAAAGAGCTCACCTTTGAGAACAGCAGTGCGATCATGGATATGACGGCAGCCTATACGAGGAAAGCGGGACTTTATCCATATTATCTGTATCGGCAGAAGAATATGGCCGGTAATTTTGAAAATGTCGGATATGCCAGGGAAGGCTGCGAAGGTCTCTATAACATCCTGATCATGGAGGAAATTCAGACGATTCTGGCGCTTGGCGCAGGAGCCTCCACAAAGCTGGTATATCCCGGGAATCGGATCAGCCGGGTGGAGAATGTAAAGGATATTAAAAACTACATGGAGCGGATCGACGAGATGATAGAGAGAAAGAGGTCGGGACTGTATGGGTGAGAAAGCGCCTCTTTATAAAAAGAAATATCCGATTATCCGCCCCAGCATTGTAAAGGAACTTTCGCATGCCAGTATAGTCAGCAATCTGGCTTTTCATGTGGGGCAGAATATGCAGCTTTCACCGGAGGACTGCCATGACCTGGCTGTTGCCGGATTCCTGCATGACATTGGAAAGCTGGAACTGGCACAGTATGTGCGCGGGCATGAGAATGAGACGCTTGTGATCGAGGAGATGCGCTATGTTCGCCGACATTCGGTGATTGGTGCGGCGATCCTGGAAAAAATGGGTTATTCACAGAAAATCGTAGACATGGTAAAATATCACCACGAAAATTGCGATGGCACCGGCTATCCGATGAACCTGACGAGAGAGAATATCCCGATCGGGGCGCGTGTTCTGCGCGTCTGTGATGTGTTTGCTGCGCTGACCTCGAACCGCCCGTATCGTCAGGCGTTTGACGTGGATACGGCAGTAGAGATGATGATAGAGGAATCGAAGGATTATGACGTCGGCGTATTTCTGGCTTTTCTGCGGGTTGTCCACGAACCATGGCTGGAAGAGTTGCTGAATACAAAGGATCTGGAAGAAAAGCTGAAGGATTTTTTAAACACCAGTGATCTGGAATGGCGGGCAGAGGCTGAGAACAGCCAGACTTTTGATGAGTGAAAAAGTGCGTAAGGAGGTTTATGACAATGATTACACAGGCACCGAGAGGCGTACAGGACTGGTACGGAGAGGATATGCGCAAGCGCGCGTATGTGGAGAAGCTGGCGCGTGAGACAGCACGCACATACCATATGAGTGAGATTATCACCCCGATTTTTGAACATACAGAACTCTTTGCCCGGGGGGTGGGCGATACGACGGATGTGGTACAAAAAGAGATGTATACGTTCGAGGATAAGGGAAAGCGCAGTATCACTCTGAAGCCGGAAGGAACAGCAGGCGTAATGCGCGCTTATCTGGAGCATAGCCTTTACGCGAATCCGGCACCGACAAAGCTGTTTTATGTGACACCGGCTTTCCGCTATGAGAAGCCTCAGAAGGGCAGGCTCCGCCAGCATCATCAGTTTGGCGTAGAGATTGTCGGTTCAGAGAGTCCGCTCGCGGAGATGGAGCTGATTACCTTTGTGACGGGATTGCTTGGAAAATTTGGCCTGCGGGATGTGAAGCTTCACATCAACAGCATAGGCTGCGCGAATTGCCGTAAAACATACAATGAGGCGCTGCTTTCCTATCTGCAAAAATATGAGGAGCAGCTTTGTCCGACCTGCCGGGAACGGATGCAGAAGAATCCGCTGCGGGTATTGGACTGCAAAGTGGATACCTGTAAGGCGATTGTTGCAGATGCGCCGCGCACGATTGATTATCTGGATGATGCGTGCCGGGAGCACTTTGAAGAATTGCAGGCGCTTCTGAATGAGCTTTCGATTCCTTATGAGATCGATACCGGCATTGTCCGCGGTCTGGATTATTATACGAAGACTGTGTTTGAGTTTGTTAATGCGGATGGTTTTACCCTGTGCGGAGGCGGACGCTATGATGGTCTGATTCATGAACTGGATGAGAAGCAGGATATTCCATCTGTTGGCTTTGGCATGGGAATCGAGCGCATTCTGTATTTTATGGAAAATGAGGGCGTCTGCTTCCCGGAAGAAGAGCCGGTGGATCTGTATGTCGGGATTCTCGGAAAAGAAGCGCGTGCCCGCGCCTATCAGCTGGTAAGTGAGCTTCGGAAGAAGGGACTGATCGTTGAGACCGATTATATGGACCGCAGTGTGAAAGCGCAGATGAAATATGCGAATAAGCTGGGTGTGTTAAATACGGTGATCATCGGTTCGCAGGAGCTTTCGGACAACCGGGCGAAGGTGAAACATATGGCTACCGGTGAGCAGACAGAGGTCGCGCTCGATCAGATCGCGGAACTGATATCTGCAAAGTAACAGGCTGTCCTAGCATGAAGCAAAAACAGTTTTTGCAATGTGACTGAAAAAACCTGGCAGACTGGCTGCACTGTCATTTACTCTGAGGGGGATACCTCCTGGGATTCCTCCCCGGAGGAGGAAAAAGCTTCGATCGCTGCGGTCATCCCTCCCATTAGGGCGTCTGTGAAGTCGGTATCAAAGTAGACTTCCCAGGTGTAGCCATTGTTTGAAAAAGTGATGGTGACATCGGTGGAAGCAGTGGCCGTGTTTTCCTGTAAAGCTTCCAGCAGCATTCGGGAGGTTTCGTTTGAAAAGGTGACGGAATCGTCCCGAATGGATTGCGTCGTTTTGGCGTAAGAAAGGAGCGATTCTTTATATACCTCAAGTATACTGGTCATATCGACGCTTGTGATACGGATCACTGCTTCGGCAGAGGATCCGTTTTCTGTGCACCGGAGAATTTTACAGTCAAATGCGTCCGTCAGCTGGCGGATGTATGCTTCGTCAATCAAAGAATAATACTCTGTATTATAGGTGGAGAAGATATCTTCCACTTCCAGGTAATCCATCCATTCGGCTGCTGCCAGTCTCCTCCATCGCTTCATTGATCAGCATATCCACATAAGCCGCATGGTAGTGCTCCATCAAAGCCACGCAGGCCTCCAGTGTTTTCACCTCATCCGAGGAGAGAAGCTCCTTCACGGAATCCTTCAGAGAATAATATTCTACTGTCTGCGTCTTACCGTCTTCGCCGGTTACTTCCTCTTCTTGCTTATCCGCCAGATATTCCCGGTAAAATGCAACTGCTTTTGTCAGTGACTCCCCGATCACCTCGACATCCTCTGCGGTAAACTCCCCGTCAAACTCATCGATCAGCTCCTGGAGCGCACTCATCAGCATCTCAAAATTCGTCACAGAAGTCAGAAGCACCGTATCTTCATTTTCGTCAGGATCTACGGTCTCGATTCCCTCAATCTCAATACCAGAGCTGTCCGTCCCATCCGAGTCACCTTCAGCAGCTCTCTCATCTGCCGCGCTGTTCTCCGTCGATTCATCCAGAATCGCGTCGCCTGAAGAGGAAGTCAGCGTCGTCGCGGTCATCTCCAGAGAAGCAGTGGCCGTCGTACCCTGATATTTCTCCAGCTCCTTCTGATAGCGCCGAAGCTGAAGCTCATAGGTCTGCACTTCGATATCCTTCGACTCCAGGTCAATCTCCTCTTTCGTCATGTCATAGGAAAAAAGCGGTGTTCCAACGGTCACCTCATCTCCCTCTGACACATAAATCTCATCAATGTCATAATCCTCCAGAACCACTGTCTGGGAGACCTGCGAAGTCAACGTACCGGTAATTGTATCCGACGAGTAATAATAATCACCACTGTACCAGTAGGATTGATCTACATTTTTCACCGGAACAACCTCCACAGGAGAAACCTGTCCCTGCATCGTATAATAAGCCGCATAGACAACCCCCGCAACCAGTGCGCCTGATACGGTAATACTGATCAAAGCTGTTCTTATTTTCAAAAAAACTGCCACCTCCTGTGAAAAAAACGGCGAATACTTCCATCACATAGCCTCGTGCGGTCTCAGTTCCCCATCAAAAATGTCCACCACCCGCTTTGCGTGCCCCGCGATCTTACTGTCATGCGTAATCATGATCACCGTCACGCCTTCTTCATTCAGCTGCGCAAACAAATCCATGATCTGCAGGCCTGATTTGGAGTCCAGCGCACCGGTCGGCTCATCCGCCAGCAAAATCGTTGGCTGATTCACCATAGCCCGCGCGATTGCCACTCTCTGCTTCTGTCCGCCGGAGAGCTGGGTGGGCTTAAAGCTGATTCTCTCTTCCAGTCCCACGCGCACCAGAGCTTCCCTGGCCCTCTGTTTGCGGACCTTTTTGCGCACACCCGCATAAACCAGCGGCAGCGCCACATTATCCAGAGCCGTCATGCGGGGAAGCAGCTGAAAGTTCTGAAACACAAAGCCAAGCTCCTTCAGGCGCAGATCCGCCAGCTGTGCATCGCCCAGTCCCATAACATTCTGTCCGGCCAGCTCATAGCTGCCGGAAGTCGGGCGATCCAGGCAGCCGATAATATTCATCAGCGTGGACTTTCCGGAACCGGACGGCCCCATAACCGCCAGGTATTCCCCCTCCTCCACGTTCAGGCTGACATCCTTCAGGGCGGGAACCTTCATTTTTCCGAGAATATAATCTTTATATATATGCTCCAGTCTCAGTATCATAGGAGAAAATCCTTTCCAAAGCGCATTCCTTATTCTTCTTCCTCAATCACAGCGTAGAAATCCTCGTCGTCATATTCCTCATCGTCATCCTCTTCATAGATGACGTCATCATCTTCCTCAATTGAGTAATAAATGCCCTCGTCTACGTCATAATAGACATCCGGATCTACTTCTTCTCCATCTGCGTCCGCGTCATAATAGTCCTCTTCATCGTCGTCGGAATCATTATCACTAACCTCGCTGACAACCGCAATATCCGAATAATAAACCGGATCTCCCTCTGAAATACTGTCTGCCGGAAACGCAATGTAATCATCCGCTTCCAGTCCATCCAGGACCTCATACTCCGCCAGCTCTTCGTCATACTCGCCGAGCGTGATCTCATGCTTTTCAATGACATTGGAGGTATTCGCCAGCCACACATACGCGCTGTCACCCTCCTGGATTATATAAAACTCCTCCAGCCACATACCCGTCTTTTCTTCCGACTGGCCGGAATCTACTTCAATGTAAACATGCTGTCCGAGCAAAAGCCCCTCTGAACTGTCCAGATCAACATAAAAGCTGTATGTAGAAGAATCAGAGGAAGAACTTGAATAATAATAGTAGCTGTCCGAATCTTCCTCATCCTGCTCAGTACTGATATCCGTAATCTCACCCGTCCATGTCTGCGAAGCATCCACCCTCGAATAAACGATCACAGGTGCCCCCTCATAGATATCATAATAATTCAGTTCATTGATGGTGCCCTTGATCCGATAGTCGCCTTCTGCCAGAATCGTAATATATGCGGAGCTGTCCGAACCGTAATAATATGAGTCCGAATCCTCCTTTGTATCAGAAATCTTCTGGACGATGCCTCCCATCTCCGCCGTCACAACGGACTCATCAATCGTCTCCTGCAGACTCTCGTTCTCTACCTGCGTAGACTGGATGTCATATTCCAGCGAACGAATGGAGTTCTGCATAGACTGAATCTGCAGATTTGCCTCCAGAATATCATCCTCATCCGTATAGGTCGCAATCAGTTTTTCATAAGATGTGATCTGTGCCTCACAGGACTCAATCTCCATCTGTTTTCTCTCTATTTCAATCTCATTCTGGACAATCTGATCCTCTTCCTCCTGCGTCTCATAGGAAAAAAGCGCCTGCCCTTCCTCGACAATATCGCCTACTTCTACATAGCACTCGTCCACCGTGCGGTTCGAATCCAGCTTAATCTCCAGGGTTGCCTGCGCTTCCACTTCTCCGCTGTAACGATCCACGACGCCTGTACCGGATCCGTAGCCGGTGATTACCGACACTTTCTCCACATAAACAGCGTCCTCGCTGGAAGAAGAAACTCGCTCTGTCGTAGCAGAACCTCCCAGATAAAAATAGTAATACGCGCCGTACCCCCCACCGCCCAGGAGAGCCAGTATCAGGATTGTAACAATTGCTTTTTTCATAAACAGCCTTCCCTTAAGCTTTCATATATAGTCTCGATTCAAAACAGCCTTTGGCTGTTCTGACACTGTTTACAATATAACACACCCATGCTCAAAAGTTCTACAATTTTTCTTAAGTATTTCTGAACTTCACAAAAAGAAAAGGAAGAACTCCATATGCCTGCCGGCGAACAGGAATTCTTCCTGAAAAATTAAAGGAAATACCGCGATCAGATCAGCGGATAGCGATCCGTAAGTGATTTCACCAGAGCTCTGGCTTTTTCCTCACAGCCTGGCTCGCTCTTCACGACGCATGCAATCGCCTCCGCGATCGTATCCATATCTGCCTCATTCATGCCGCGCGAAGTAACTGCCGGCGTACCCAGCCGCACACCACTGGTCACAAATGCAGACTGCGGATCATTCGGGATCGTATTCTTATTACAGGTGATATTCACGGAATCCAGCAGGTTCTCCACTTCCTTGCCGGTTTTGCCTACGCTGGTCAGGTCAACCAGCATCAGGTGATTGTCCGTGCCGCCGGAAACGATCCGAACTCCGCGATTCATCAGGCCGGCGCAGAGCGCCTTCGCGTTCTTTGCAACATTCTCCTGATAAGTCTTGAATTCCGGCTGAAGAGCCTCTTTAAAGCAAACCGCCTTTGCCGCGATCACATGCATCAGCGGGCCGCCCTGCGTCCCCGGAAATACAGCTTTATTAAAGTTCGCTTTCTTTGCGAATTCCGCATCTGACAGGATCAGCCCGCCGCGCGGCCCGCGCAGGGTCTTATGTGTCGTGGTCGTCGTCACATGCGCATACGGAATCGGGCTCGGATGTACGCCCGCCGCCACCAGACCGGCAATGTGCGCAATGTCCACCATCAGATATGCGCCTACCTCGTCCGCAATCTCGCGGAAACGTTTAAAATCAATCGTACGCGCATAAGCGCTCGCCCCGGCCACGATCATCTTCGGACGGCATTCCAGGGCAATCCGCCGTACTTCATCATAATCAATAAAGCCATCATCATTCACACCATAAGGAGTAACATCAAAATAAGCACCGGAAAAATTCGCAGGGCTTCCATGAGAAAGGTGACCGCCCTGGGAAAGGTTCATCCCCATCACTTTATCGCCAGGCTGAAGAAGCGCAAAGAATACCGCCATATTTGCCTGCGCTCCAGAGTGCGGCTGTACATTCGCATAAGTACATCCGAACAGCTCCATGGCACGCTCTCTCGCAAGGTTCTCCACGACGTCCACACATTCGCAGCCGCCATAATAACGTTTTCCCGGATACCCTTCCGCGTATTTATTGGTCAGAGGGCTCCCCATCGCCGCCATCACAGCTTTCGAAACCCAGTTTTCCGATGCAATCAGCTCGATGTGGCTGTTCTGTCTTTCCTGCTCCGCGACAATCGCATCCGCGATCTCGCTGTCCACGCGCCGCACTTCATCCAGTGAATACATAATGTTCTCTCCTTAGTTGTTTTATTGTAGGTTATGTTTATTTTCACTTTTTCACACGTTGCTTATCTTACTTTGCTTTCCATAAAAAGTCAAGACTGTTCGCCGCTATTTCTTTCTCATACATCCGCTTTTGTACTGCTTCCGCAGGCCATCACAAATAATTACCTCACAGCCAAATCTAAGTTTATTCCCCGCGCAAATGGAAATTCTTCTGTTCACTTTATGCGCGAAATCAGGCGATTCTTATCGAATTATGTCAAAAACAATTTGAATTTTGAAATTTTTAAAAGTAGAGTTTGACAAACACATTCTTTTCGTGTAAAATCTTTCCATCAAAGGTACTTATTGTCAGAGGTGGAAGTGAAGACTTTTTTGATTACCTACATAATTATCATTAATATAATCGGGCTGCTGACCATGGGCATGGACAAGCTGAAAGCCCGCAGGCGAAAAAGACGGATTCCAGAGCGAACCCTTTTTCTTATTGCGCTTCTTTTCGGCAGTGTCGGAATCCTGATCGGTATGTACCTCTTCCATCACAAAACCAGAAAGCTGCGCTTCTCCATTGGTATTCCTGTCATCATGGTTGTGCAGCTGCTGCTTATTGGTTTGCTTTATCAATGGAACAGGCAGCAAATGGAACGACCCTCCCAGGCAGTTCTGCAAGAACTGGAACAGATCCAGGAGCTTGACGAGGATACCATTGCAGCCTTTATCTCCTATGAAAATCTGATGAACTCAAACCTCGCCTCCGGCGAGATCGGCTCGGACGCGGCACAGGCAGTCCGTCTCTTCTTTGAAAACTTTTCCTACAGCATCCACCAGGAAACCATCGACAGAGATACAGCTACTGTTACCGTGCAGATTACGAATATCGACGCGAAAGCCCTTGCAAGAGATCTCTGTACCGAAATATTGAAAAATTCTGTCGAAATATATCCGGAAGCCGACACCGACTCAACGACAAACGATTACTACTGCCTTCTGCGCGATACGCTCGTCTCCAATACCTATGATACGGTCGTCACCACGGCTTACTTCCATCTTCAGAAA
>Ga0192278_1164_pt1 | contig 12115 bp, 11 predicted proteins | sample Koala_Koa24_K3_FD_131271 | JGI IMG/M metagenome (GOLD analysis project Ga0192278, IMG submission 131271) | Enriched cells from koala feces incubated with labeled cellulose particles, San Francisco Zoo, California, United States - Koala_Koa2-4_K3 ...
TACCATCAAAGTCCACAAAAAAGCGATATTCCCAGTTCTGTCCGGGAATGGGACGGGATTCGATCTTTGTCATATTCAGGTTGTTGTAAATAAAATGCGACAGAATATGATACAGCGACCCGCTGTGATGCGGCACCTCAAAACAGATGCTGATCTTTTTCGCATCGCGCCGGAAGACGCGCTGGTTCGTAACCACAATAAAGCGCGTCGAATTTGCCTGATTATAGTAAATCTTCTCTTCGAGAACTTCAAGCCCGAATGTTTCCGCCGCAAACAGGCTGCCCACAGCTGCCTGTGTCGGGTCGCCCTCTTCTGCCACTTTTTTCGCTGCCCGCGCTGTATTATCAAAGGGAATCAGCTGCCATTCGGGATGCCGATACAGATACTCTTCGCACTGGGAAAGCGCCTGCTGGTGTGAATACACCCGCTTGATATTTTCAAGCTTTGCCCCCGGAACGCCAAGCAGCGCATGCTCACACTTTACAATCTGTTCCCCGACAATATAATTCTCAAAATTTACCAGCAGATCATAATTATCCGCCACAATCCCTGCCGAGGAATTCTCAATCGGCAGCACCGCGTAGTCCGCAGAGCCCTCCGCAATCGCCTCCATCGCATCGCGGAATTTTCGAACATGGAAGCAATTCACATCCTTGCCAAAATATTCCCGCATCGCCGCGTGGCTGTAAGCGCCCTCGACCCCCTGATAAACCACGCGGATATTTTTCCGGTCAATGTCCTCTACCTCAATAAACGGCAGACGGCCGGACACACCATTTTCCTCCAGCAGCTGGTACTGCAGCTTGCGGCTCATCGCCATAATCTGGGAAAAAAGCTCCTGTACCCCATGGCGGTTAAAGTCATTGTGCGCCATCGCGCCGAGCGTCTCCAGCTTGCTCTGTTCGCGTTCCTTATCAAAAACCTTCCGGCCATTTTCGATTTTGTACCGCGCGACTTCCTCACTGATCTGCATTCTTCGCTCAAACAGTTCGGTGATCTGTGCATCCACGACGTCAATCTCGTCTCTTAATTCCAGCAAATCCCTCATAATTTGCAATCCTCTCCTGGTATTTCCCTTTGTTGTCTATCCAAAACAACAGACCTTTGCTTCGGTCTGAAGCTGTTACCTATTTTTCAAAAACCTTCGCCGTCTTCTTCAGCCAGTCGGTCACCTTCAGCTGCTGCGGACAGACACTCTCACACTGACCGCACTCGACACAGTCAGAGGCTTTGCCGTGCTCTTTCGAAAGCTCTTCATAACGTGCCGCATGAGCAGGATTGTCCCGTTCCTCCAGTTCCGCGTTATAAAGCGCAAAATAATCCGGAATCGCGATATCCATCGGGCATCCTTCCACGCAGTAACGGCAGGCCGTGCAGGGAATCTTCGCCGCATCATGAATGATATCAACCACCTGTCCCAGAAGCAGACTCTTTTCTTCCTCTGTAAGCGGCTCCATATCCTGCATATAACTGCTGTTATCCAGCATCTGCTCCATCGAAGACATACCGCTCAAAACAATCATCACGTTCTCCAGGCTCGCCGCAAAGCGAATTGCCCAGGACGCATTCGACCAATCCGGATGAACCGCGCGGAGCAGCTTTTCTGCTTTCTCCGGCAGCTTCGCCAGCGTACCGCCCTTGACCGGCTCCATGACGACAACCTTCTTGCCATGCTTTACTGCCGTCTCATAGCATTTGCGGGACTGCACTTTCGCGTCCTCCCAGTCAAGATAATTCAGCTGCAACTGCACAAACTCTACTTCCGGATGATCCGTCAGAATCCGATCAAGCACTTCCGCCTTGTCATGGAAAGAAAAACCGATGTGACGAACCTTTCCAGCCGCCTTTTTCGCGGCAATAAACTCAAACCCGCCCAGGCGGTCCACCAGTTCATAGCGGTCGCCGCTCATGGCGTGCAGCAGGTAATAGTCAAAAAAGTCCTGCCCCGTCTTTTCCAGCTGTTCATTGAAAATACGCTCCATATCCTCTTTCTTTTCCAGCTGAAAGAGCGGAAGCTTCGTCGCCAGTGTGTAGCTGTCGCGGGCATAACGCTTCGTGATCACATCCTTCACCGCGCGTTCACTCTCGTGATCGTGATACATGTACGCAGTGTCAAAATAAGTAAAGCCGCACTCCAGAAACGTATCCGCCATCCGACAGACCTGTTCTTTGTCAATACTTTTCGAATCATCCGCATTCAAAAGCGGAAGCCGCATCAATCCAAAACCTAATTTTCCCATTTTCATATCCTCCTTATTTTTACAGTAAAAACTCCGCCATCACCTGATTGCTCAAATCCAGGCCGCGCGGCGTCAGAAAAATACGCCCGCGCTGTCTCCTTAACAGGCCAAGAGAACTCATCCGCTCCACCACATCACCGTACACCTGATCAACTGACACATGAAAGCGGTCAGAAAACTCTTTTTCAGAAACACCGGAAAGCAGCCGCAAGCCGAGAAACATAAACTCAGACATCTCATCTTCGACGGAAAGAATCTCATAATCGAAATTGCGAGCTTCCCCGATTCTTTTCTCAGTGATACAGGAATGAGACAATATAAGTTCAGAATCAATCTGAAAGTTTCCATACGCCGCGCTATATAAGGAATCCGATATCAATCTCTCATATACGGTGTGCTCAGTCGGATTCTGACATCGCATACTTACCAGAGGACGTTCCCCTGATTCATCAGCCTGTTCTTTACGAAGCCGAATCATAGACGAGGCTCCCAACCCAAATCCCATGTACTCTGTCCCCCGCCAATAGCCGATGTTATGTCGGCATTCATTCCCCGGGCGGGCATAATTCGAGATTTCATAATGCTCATATCCCGCCTCACCAAGCAGCTGCTCCGTGAGTACGTACATCCTGCGCTCGTCCTCCTCAGAAGGCAGATACAGCGGCTGTTCTCCATCCGCACGCCGCAAATCATCCTCGTGATACTTCTGATAAAACGGAGTGCCTTCCTCAATGATTAAACTATACGCCGAAATGTGTTCCGGCGCAAGCATTAAAATTTGCTGCAGCGTATTCTCCCACGATTCTACCGTCTGACCAGGCAGAGCCGACATCAGGTCTATATTGATATTTCCAAACCGGGCTGCCCTTGCCGCTTCATAGGATTCAAGAAATGTCTCCCAGGTATGGATTCGGCCCAGCACAGCAAGCTCAGCGTTGTCCGCAGATTGGAGACCAAAGCTGAGGCGATTGATGCCACAGGCCCGATAAGCCGCGAGAGTTTCTTTCTCTGATATTCTACCATTCTCAAACAGAGTTCCCGGGTTACACTCAATCGTAATTTCGCATGCTTCCGAAAAACAAAATCGGGCACGCAATGCTTCCATGATCCCGGCAATCTCTGATGCAGGAAGAATCGATGGCGTACCTCCTCCGAGAAATACACTGGTAACGATGTATTCCTCTCGTTCTGCGCATTCCATGCTTTCGGGCAGCGCGAACGCACTGACTGGCATCCCGCCATGAATTTCTTTTACTAATGCCCGGACATAACGCTCGCGCTGTTCTCGCCCTGCCGGAGCGGAAAGAAAATCGCAGTAAGCGCATTTCTTTACACAAAATGGAATGTGAATGTAGAGTTCCAATTCTTGCATAGCCTATTTACCTTCTTAAACCCTCTATTTTTAAACTACTCTGTCTTTCCACGTTATCTGCGTGTGTAAAAATCCGCAGGGTATTTTTATCCCTGCGGATTTTTCAGAAATTCATTTTAAGAAGAAGTGGTTTTGCATTCACAAGCATATGCAGAACTCTCAATATATACACAGTATGTTCCGTAAAATTTATATAGAAATAAATCTTATAATTTTTATAGTAGCACTTACGAATTCCCAGTGCCGCTAATTCCTCATCTTCATCCAGCTCATGCTTATCTGGCATAAATTCCAGTTTGGCAATTTTATTTCTGAAACCCGCAGATAATTTCAGAGCTGTCTCAGGAGACCTCTTCTCAAAAGCAATATAATCTGTATTATCCTGAATATCATTCTCAGCCAGGGGAAGCGTGATCACGCTATACATTTGCATTTTTATACCTGCTTTCCAACTCGGAGAAAAAATCCTTATAATCTCTGCCTTTTCCATCAAGCATATCCTGATAGCTGTCCATTACCATCTTGCGAACTTCTTTTTGATTCGCTTCCATTGCAGCTGTATAAACCACCTGTTCCTTATTTGATGTCATTTCCATAGAAAGATCCTCCTTCGAGCCATTTTCTTCTTTCAGAAACATATGTATCATAACACATTTGAGTATAAAACGCCACCCCGATTTTTCAAACGCCTATTAGTTTTTGTGATCCCCATCTTCTCCGGCAAGCCCGAATTTTCTCCATATCCGGTCATGCATCCGCAGGATGCGGGGCTCTCCATATCACCAGAAACAGCACAATACAAATCACTGCAGAAAGCGCAGACCCGGCCGGTGCCGCCATACCCATCGGAAACAGCGTATCCGGATACAATTTTGTCGCCAGATACGCGCCTGGAATCCGCACCAGCAGAACGGAAGTCAGGTTGTGCGCGAAAGAAAAACCAGACCGTCCATATGCGCAGAAAAAACCGCTGAAGCAAAAATGGATGCTCGCCATGATGCAATCAAACGAGTAGGAGCGCAGATATTGTGCGCCCAACTTGCGCACGATGGCTTCACTGGAGAACAGACCGACAAACTGTTCCGGCACAATCTGACAGAGCACAAAGCAGACAAAGCCAAACGATACGGATACCAGAATTGCGTAATAAAGCGTTTTCCTCGCCCGTTCGTGCTGGTTTGCTCCCCGATTCTGCGCCGCAATTGCGGAGACAGAGGAAAGCATCGCGGAAGGAACAAGAAACAGAAAGCTGATAATTTTTTCCACAATACCGACGCTGGCCGCCACGTCCACTCCCCGCTGGTTCGCGATCATCGTAATCACCAGAAACGAAATCTGAATAAACCCATCCTGGCAGGCCACCGGCACGCCGACCTTGAGAATGTCTGAAAAAACGGAGCGTTCCGGCCGAAAATCCGCTTTGGTAAGCTTAAGACCAGACATTTCTGCCTTGCTTTTTCTCGTCAGAAACACAAGCGCAAATACCACACTGGATGCCTGCGAAACCACTGTGCCGTACGCGGCGCCCGCCGCCCCCATTCCAAACCCGCCGATCAGCAGAAAATCCAGCGCAATATTGAGTACACACGCAACACCAACGAAATACATCGGGCTTTTGGAATCTCCCATGCCTCGGTAAATGCAGCTGATTACATTGTAGGCTGTGATAAACGGAATTCCCGCAAAACAGATCGTCAGATAGTCTTTCGTCTGCGAGATTGCCTCCGTCGGAACCGACATCACAGTAATAATCCCATTCCGCGCAAGCATCAGCACAGCCATAAGAGTCACGGAACCGATGACAAATAAAGTTACCGTATTCCCAATAATGCGGGATGCTCTTTCCTTATGTTTGCTTCCGATTGCCACACCCAGACCGACCGTAGATCCCATCGCAAGACCGACAATCACAACGGTCAGCATATGCATCACCTGGCTTCCGATTGACACGGCTGAGGTCGCGGCCGCACCATTATACTGCCCAATCACATACAAATCCACCATCCCGTAAAAGGTCTGCAAAAAAGAAGAAAGTAAGTACGGCAGGGAAAACCGCAGCAATACTTTCAACACACTTCCTTTTGTTAAATCCTTTTCCATATGTATCCTTTCATTCATTTCAGTTCATTGTACGAGGCAAAAGCCTTAAGCTTAACAGTTAGTCCTGGTTATCTCCCAGCTCTGCCTCATACTCATCCAGGAAATAATGCCGCACACCATCTTTCTTCCAACCAATGACCGTATTCAGATTCACATTTTCCACGCTTCGGAAAATATTGCTCTCAATCACCGGATCCCTCTCGGCAAGAAAAGCGATCAGTTGCTTGATTTCCGCGCGTTTCGAGCCTTTCTCTGTGCCGCCGCAGGATGCACAATTTTCAGTAAACCGGCACGCACACTGAATAAAATGCAGATCATTATACTCCGCCCAGTGAATGATATCCTTCTCCCGAATCAGATACATCGGACGGATCAGCTCCATTCCTTCGAAATTATTGCTGTGCAGCTTCGGCATCATCGTCTGCATCTGTCCGCCGTACAGCATTCCCATCAGAATGGTCTCAATCACATCGTCATAATGATGTCCGAGCGCAATTTTGTTACAGCCAAGCTCCTTTGCTTTACTGTACAGATAGCCCCGGCGCATCCGTGCGCAGAGGTAGCACGGAGAGCTCTCTTCAGACGCTACGATGTTAAAAATCTCTGACCGGAACACTGTGATCGGAACATTCAGAAGCTTCGCATTGTCAAGAATCCGCTGATAATTCGCGTCATTATAGCCTGGGTTCATCACCAGGAAAACCAGTTCGAAATTCCGTTTCCCATGGCGGTACAACTCCTGAAAAAGCTTCGCCATCAACATAGAATCCTTGCCTCCGGAAATGCAAACCGCAATCCGATCCCCATCCTGAATCAGTTCATATTCCTGCACTGCTTTCGTAAACCGGCACCAGAGTTCCCGCCGGAACTTCTTAATAATGCTGCGCTCGGCCGTGTCAGCCAGACGTAAAGTGCTTTTTGCATCGCCGACGCAAGCGGCCCTCGCCGGGAGGCATCCTCGCCTTCCAGGCGGGATATCCCTCGCCGGGAGGCATCCTCGCCTTTCAGGCGGGATATCCGCCAAGTTTCCGCGAGGGGGCGTTTCCATCGCTGTATCAGCCAGCATACCCTGTAACTGATACCTCAGATATTCCCGATATCCACCCGCGATACTGTAAGCGTCGTACCCTTCTTCCTCCAGTTCACAAGCCAGTTCATCGCTCTCATCACCTGTATGGCACAAAAAACAGAGCGGGCGATCCTTTGGCAGAATCTCCCTGCTCTCTCTGATCCCGGCGGCATCTATATGGATCGCGCCTGGAAAAGTTCCTTTATTATAATCCTTCTGCGAACGCATATCAATAATAATGCAAGTGACATTCTCCCGCAAAAGTTCTTCAATAGTGATTCGCTTCATATTACAATTCTATCCATTTCTGTATTCCATCTGTCTCACAAAAGCATAAATCCATATAAAACTCAGAGCCTGATATACTCTTTCTGCCCTGTTATGCTGCATTATCCTAATATGCTTTTCCTGCCAGAATCTCCTTATAATCCTTCAGATTCTTCTCTAGCAGTGTCGGCGTATCGAGGTGATAAGGGCACTTACTCTTACACTTGTTGCAGTGCAGGCACTCCTCAATCTTCATCATCTTCGCCTGCGTCTCAGGCGTCAGCTGCGCTTCTGACGGCGAGCGGCGAATCATCAGAGACATCCGCGCACAGTTATTGATCTCAATGCCCGCCGGGCAAGGCATGCAATAACCGCAGCCGCGGCAGAACTCACCCATCAGTTCCTGCCGGTCTTTCGCAATCAGCGCACGAATCTCGTCCGACAGCATCGGGGGACAGACAATATAAGAAAGAAACTCCTCCAGCTCACTCATCCGCTGCACGCCCCAGATCGGAAGCACATTGTCATACTGTTCCTCAAAAGCATAAGCCGCCGCGGAATTTGTGATCAGCCCGCCGGAGAGTGCTTTCATCGCGATAAATCCCATGTCTGCCTCCTGGCAGGCAGCTACCAGCTTCTCATCCTCCTCCGCTGCCAGATAGCAGAATGGAAACTGGAGCGTCTCATACAGCCCCGACGCAATCGCCTCATTCGCTACCCTCAGACTATGATTCGTGATTCCGATATGCAGAATCTTTCCCTGCCGCTTCGCTTCCAGCATACACTCATACACGCCGCTTTCATCCCCTGGCTTCGGACAGAAGGAAGGATTGTGGAACTGATAAATATCCAGATGATCTGTCTTCAGATTCGTAAGAGTCGCCTCCAGATCGTTCCAGAAATCCTCCGGCCGCACCGCCGCAGTCTTTGACGAAATAAATACATGTTCCCGCACATCCGAAAGCGCCAGCCCCAGCTTATGCTCGCTGTCCGTATAAAGCCGCGCCGTATCAAAAAACGTAATCCCCCCATCATACGCTTTGCGGATGATCTTCACCGCGTCCTCATCACTCACACGCTGAATCGGCAGTGCGCCAAACCCATTTTTATTCGTGACAATCTCTGTTTTTCCGAGTCTTACCGTATCCATCTTCTGTACATCCTCCGTTCTTATCCTATACCCGCAATCACAAGGAAACGTTTTCCTCACCTGTGTATTTCGCAATTTTCTCTCTCCGCATTATCCATACAAAATATCATTCCGATTTTATCACGCATATTCCTGTGCATCAAGCGCAAATTTCGCATCTCCTTATTCCGGATCTATCTCATACAAAATTCTGATTTCCTCATATATCTGCGCAAAATCTACCCTGCATTTTCCATCGTAAATTCCCACTGGTACAGAAGCATCAAATCCATAAAGAGTCGCTGTATCCCCTTTTTCGAACTCATATACCAGTACCGTCTTCCGCTTCGGATCTACAATCCAATACTCCCGGACTCCAGCTCTTTTATACTTACTCAGTTTCAGACTGCGATCTTTTTTTGACGTCGACGGGGAGAGTACCTCCGCCACCAGATCCGGGGCTCCGTATACGCGTCCCCAGCGAGCTTTCGACAAATCACAGAGAATCAGTACGTCCGGCTGCACCATCGTCCGATCGTCGCAGTCCAGTTGCACGTCAACCGGCGCGACAAAAGGCATACAAGAGCCCTTTTGTTTTTTGATAAAGTCATCAAAAAATCGCCAGATATTACTTCCGATCGCCTGATGAATCAGATTTGGAGCTGCCATGTCATAGATCACACCATCGATTAACTCCACCCGCCGCTCTTCCGGAAGCGCAAAATAGTCTTCCAGGGTATATTCCCCCTGCCGTTTCCTGTGTGCGTACTCTGCCAGGGCTTCTGAAACCATGTAAGCTTCTTCTCGCTCATAGAAATCGCTGTATCCGCCCTTTTTATCCATATATTTCACCCTTTCCCTGCTTCTTTTTTCACCCTATCTCATACAAAATCCTGATTTCTTCATATATCTGCGCAAAATCTACCCTGCATTTTCCATCGAAAATACCCACTGATACAGAAGCGTCAAATCCATAAAGAGTCGCTGTATCCCCTTTTTCGAACTCATATACCAGTACTGTCTTCCGCTTCGGATCTACAATCCAATACTCCCGGACTCCCGCTCGTTTATACTTACTCAGTTTCAGACTACGATCTTTTTTTGACGTTGATGGGGAGAGAACCTCCACCACCAGATCCGGAGCTCCGTATACGCGCCCCCAGCGAGCTTTCGACAAATCACAGAGAATCAGTACGTCCGGCTGCACCATCGTCCGATCGTCGCAGTCCAGCTGCACGTCAACCAGAGAGGTAAATGCTCTGCATGTACCATGTTTTTCACGTATATAGTTATTGAACCACGTCTGCAAACTGTCCCCGATCGCCTGATGAATCAAAGTCGGAGCTGCCATGTCATAGATCACACCATCGATTAACTCCACCCGCCGTTCTTCCGGAAGCGCAAAATAGTCTTCCAGAGTATATTCCCCCTGCTGTTTCCTGTGTGCGTACTCTGCCAGGGCTTCTGAAACCAGACATGGTTTTAAGCCTGCCGTATGTGCTGCTTCCAGCTGCAGCAGATAATCCTTTGCCTCAATCCCACATCCAAATCCTGTCAGACTGCCGTTTTTCCCTATCACACGATGGCAGGGGATCAAAATCAGAATCCGGTTCTTATTATTCGCTCCGCCAACCGCCCGGCAGGCCTGCGGCTGTCCGATTCTCTCAGCAATATCCGCGTAGCTTCTCGTCTCTCCGTAGGGAATTTCGCGCAATGCATCCCATACTTTTTCCTGAAACGGAGTCCCCTGCGGGTGCAGCGGGATATCAAACTCCGTTCTCCTGCCGGAAAAATATTCCTCTAATTCGTCACAGGTGCGCTGCAGTAGATCAGAAACAGTATCCTGCCCAGGAAGATTCTCTGTCGGATACAATGCCGTCAATGCCTCACCGTCATCCTCCAGACAAAGACTGCCAATCGGCGAATCATAATGCATTCTGTGCAGAACCATTCTGTTTTCTTTTCTCATTTTTGTCCCCCAACATGCTTTTTATCTATATTCTCACGTTCGTTACTATCCAAATGTTCCTGATACCCAGAAACAACCTGTATTTTCCAGCACAACTAACTGATTTTCTTATAAATTCGTCCAAAATCTATCTGACAGTTTCCGCTAAAAATCTGTACCGGAATCGGCTGATCAATCCCGTAAATGACAGGACTGCTGTGATTCTCGAAATCATACACAACCACCCGCCTGCGTTCAATATCAATCATCCAATATTCCCTCACCCCGGCTTTGCAGTATTTTTCTGTCTTAATCACCTGATCCTTCTTTGCGGTAGAAGGCGACAATACTTCCATGGTCAGATCCGGCGCCCCATAAATACATCGGTGAATGACCTTATCTCTGTCGCAGATAACCACTACGTCCGGCTGCACCATCGTCCGTTCATCCTGATCCAGCTGTACATCCACAGGGGATACAAGAACAAGACAATCCCCATCCTGTGAATCGATATAATTCTCCATCTGATGTGCAATCTGAAATCCGGCAACCTGATGGGTAGTCGTCGGTGCAGCCATATCATACAGAACACCATCAATCAGTTCGAATCTCTGATCATCCGGAAGCGCGTAGTAATCATCCAGCGTATATTCCCCCTGACGCTTTTCCGGGAGCAGTCCCGCGTACTGAAAAACGGCTTCTTCTACAAGATCCTTTTTCGCGTACTTATCTTCCATATTGCCTGTTCTATAATCAGTCATTTTCTCCTCCTCTTTTTTTCTCTGGTTTATAAATGCATATTACTACATCTCCAAACGCTTGTCAAGATGTTTCTTAAATATTATTCTAATCAGTATTTTAACGTTCTATGCTCATATTGTTTTATATTTTTATGTGTCGTTTCATTCAACTTTTCGCCAATCAGATAGGGGGAGTTCTCTCTCCCCTATCCGTCTGCGCGAGCCGGGTGCGGCTTTAGCCGCAAAACTCCTTACCCGGCTCTGTGCAATCGAGTAGGGAGATTTTCTCCCTACTCGCCGCGCGGGGCGCATCCAGCGTCAGCTGGAAAACTTCCATGTGCGCCCCTGCGCATAAAAAAAGGATGCAGGCAAACACCCGCATCCTGAACCTGTAAATCGCTTACTCGATTGTAATATACTTCTTCTCTTCTACTTCAGGCCGCTTCACATTTTTCGGCACCGTAAGGATCAATGTACCATTCTCAAATCTGGCCTTGATATCCTCCTGCTTTACCGCTTTTCCAACAAAAAAGGTTCTGCTGCAGGATCCGGTAAAACGTTCCCGGCGAATATACTTTCCGTTCGCCAGATTTACAGTAGCCTGGATTGTCAGATACCCTTCCTTCAGCTCTGCCTTTACGTCCTCTTTCTTCACTCCCGGAAGATCCATCGTAAGCTCGTAAAGATCGTCTGTCTCCTGCACATCTGTCCTCATCATAGCCTCCTGGCCTTTGGGCGGCTCTGCATGATGTGCTGGTTCATGAAAGAAATCATCAAAAAAATCATCCCACATATTATTTGCATAAATCCTTGCCATATGTCATTACTCCTTTGCTTTTGCTTAGTATTTTTATATATTTATAAACTGAGAGAAGGTATTTTCTTTTCCCTTCCTTCGTTCTGAGCATGTTATAGTACAGGTTGTTAGCCACGTCAAGAGGTGAGTGCTAATTCAATTATAAATTTTTTATAAACTCATGTTGACCAACATTATAGTCTTTAAATAATCTGATTCAAGCTGCAAAAGGAGCACAAATAAAAATGTAACTATTCACACAAATGCGCATTCCCAGACGTCCACACCGCTGTCCTGGAAGACTTCGTTCAACCGCTCCCGCAGGTCATCCTTGGTAACACCCTTTTTCAGCACCACCTGCAAAAACCCGCCTCCACCGGCGCCGCAGATCATTTTGCCGTCTATCAGATCGTCAATAACAGCAAATATCTGATCAATACAGGTATTTGTGCTG
>Ga0192278_1168_pt1 | contig 11917 bp, 8 predicted proteins | sample Koala_Koa24_K3_FD_131271 | JGI IMG/M metagenome (GOLD analysis project Ga0192278, IMG submission 131271) | Enriched cells from koala feces incubated with labeled cellulose particles, San Francisco Zoo, California, United States - Koala_Koa2-4_K3 ...
GTCTTGTAGGACCCGAGCTTGAGGGAAAGAGGTTCGGTATTATCGGCGCAGGGGCAATAGGATTACGGGTTGCCGCTATTGCCAAGGCATTTGGCTGCAGTGTGTTTGCTTACAGCAGAACGAAAAAGGATATTGACGGAGTGACATTTACCGATTTGGATACACTTATGTCAACCTGTGATATTGTTTCCGTACACGTTCCTCAAAATTCCTCTACCGTAGGGCTTATAAATGCCGAAAAAATAGGACTTATGAAGAAAAACGCAATTCTTATTAACACTGCGAGAGGACCTATAGTAGACAGTGCCGCTCTTGCGGATGCGCTTAACAGCGGAGCTATTGCGGGAGCGGGAATTGATGTGTTTGAAAGTGAACCGTCCATAGACGAGAGCCACCCTCTTTTAAACGCAAAGAACTGTATTGCCACGCCCCACGTTGCTTTTGCTTCCAACGAGGCTATGTATAAAAGAGCGGTTATAGTGTGTGACAATCTGAAAGCGTATATTGAGGGAACTCCGATTAATATAGTTTCCTGAATAAATAACAATGTCAAAGGCAATACCTCACAGGTAATTCTTGTGGGGTATTGTCTGCAATATTTTGTATTCGGAGTATAATTGACAGTATTTTCTTCATTATGATATAATGAAATAAAGAGGAAATCCCGCTGTCGTTTAACGAAAGGGTTGGTGTTTATGAGTGTAACGATTCGGTGGCTTGTAAGCAGTGGAATGCCTGAATGTGGCTTTATTGCAGGAGAAAGCGGAAAGGAAAATGTCATTACCGGAATAAATATCATGGATAATCCCGACACGGTCAGATGGCTGCAAAAGGGTGAGCTGGTGCTTTCTACGGGGTATCTGCTGACATCTCCCGAGCTTTACAGCAGCCTTATAAATCGGCTTTATGAAAGGGGCTGTTCGGGCTTCGGGATAAAGCTAAACAGGTACATTGACACACTGCCCGATGAGATGATAACACAGGCAAATGCCTTGGGATTTCCCATATTCAGTATACCCTTTTCCAAAACGATGGAGAATATAATAACTATCGTATATCACGAGATATTTCTTTCCGAAACCTCACAGGTACAAAAGCTGTCACAGGCATATAGGGACGTTACCACAGCCGCAACAAAGCCGCACGGTATGAAGGCTATGCTTAAGCATATAAGCGAATATGTAGGGTGTCCCGTATTTCTGACCAACGAGTGCTTTTATGTGCTGGATTATTATATACCCGATGATTCCGATATAAAATTTCCCTTTTCCGCCGAAAAAACTGCGGCGGAGGTATTTCCCGAAAAGGAAATAAAAAGGATTATGGAGGAGCAGGAGGAGAGAAATGTACCGGTAAAATCCGTTCACACAGACGGCAGGGATTTTGAACTGTTTTCAGTTTCCGTAAGGGATAAAATAATAGGCTATCTTGTCTGCGTTGAAGAAAAGAAAGCCTTTACGACCCGTGAATTTGATTTTATAGACGGTATTAACAGTGCTGTCAGCGTGGCGATTATCAGCAACTCCTTTTCCGCCGATATAGAGCAAAATGTGTGGGACAGACTTCTTTCGGGAAATGTATCCAATGTTCATGAGGCTGAGGCGCTTTGTATAAGGAGCGGATTTGATTTTGAACGGAAGCGCATATGTGCGGCTTTTGAGATTCCCAACTATGCTATGATGACAACCGCAAAGAAGCATTCCTTTGAGAGAACGTTCCGAGGTGAATGTGACCTTGTGATGAGTGAAAATTCGGTTAAATATCATTTTATAGTCTATAATTCCACGCTGATATTGTTTATAATGTCCGACAGAGATGAGGATAATCAGAACACTGCCGCACAAAAGGTCTATTTGCTGATTGAAGGTCTGACGGAAGGGCTGAAAAAAATAAGGGTGAGCTGTCTTGTGGGATACAGCAGGAGCATGAGGGGAGCGGAAACCATTTCCGAAAGCTATTTTCAGGCGGTAAATGCGCTTAATGTGGGAAAACGTCTGCACAGCGGCAGCAATATATTTTCATATCAGCAGGACTATGCAATGCACCTCTTGTATAAGGGGTATTCCACAGAGGAGCTGAAGAGTATTTACAATGAATTTATCTATCCGCTAAAAAAATACGATGAGAGCGTCAACGGAGAGCTTTGTAAGACAATAACGGAGTACATCAAGTCAAAGCAGAATATATCCACAGCCGCAAAAAATCTTTTTATACACCGAAACACCATGATGTACAGGCTTTCGCAGATAGAGGATATTCTGGGGCTTAAGCTCAGCTCCTCCGATACCATATTCCGCATATCAATGGGGCTTTATATTGATAGGGCTATAGATTGAGAGCTTTCCTACAGTTTGCTTATACAAGCGTAAAATCGTTATTGTCCTGTGCAGCCGCAGTGCCTGAATCGTGAGAATTGGCTATCAATACGCCCTATTTATTGATGTATCAAATATAAGTGATCCGTCACTATTAACGTGTTCCGTTCCGCCAAGCTATTACCCCTTTTACTTATTTATATAAATTTCCGTATATTGACATTATACTTTCTTTGTGCTATAATGCTTATAGATGGAGGAGGTGACGGTATGTCAATTTTATCATCTTATCACAATGTTGTATTATCGGGAAAACACGCCGGAGAAATTCTCACGGTTGATACAATGGGATTATACAGTTTTGGAAATTATATAATCAACAAGCATAATGTAAGAAAATTTACTTTTATCAAATATCGCAGTAAAAAAATCGCATTGCTTTGATGTAAGATAATCAAGCAGCTTATCCCCGCCATCTCTCTTTATGTTAGTCCTGTATATATCGAGAAAACGTTCTTTAAGCGCATTTATATCCTGCTCCATAATTCTCCTCCTTATTCTCTTTCCGTAAGCTGCATTGCCTCAAAATAGGATTGAACACGCAGCTTTTCGGCAAATTCCTCGGCAGTCTGCGGTCCTCTGTCCGAAAGCTTTGCGGCATAAACCGTGACAGTGCCTGCATGGACATCGAACCAGTTGTCGCTGAACAGACAATCGCTGTCGGAAAGCTCCAGCATAACTCCCTTGGCGAAAGCCTTAGCGGAAACGTCAATTTTAAAGCAGCCGTTTTCCTCAGTTACATTGACCTTAATGTGAGGATCACGGAAAGCAAATGACTTTGGCTGTACAAAAAGACTTGTTCCTTGGGAAATTATCCTGCCGTCCCTGCAAAGCTCATATTCAAGGTAAACATTGGCACGAATTTTCCGACTTTCATAGGTATCGGCGGTATCAACTCCCGTGAGATCCAATGTAAGCACAACCTTATCCTCGGCGCAAAGAGGATTGACGGTTATCTCCTCCGCACCCCTGCGGAAAACCGTACCGTCCGCACAGCGCACACGCCAAATTATCTTTGCGGAAAAGGCTTCCTGCTTTTCCGAGGACACGTTAAGGTGAACAGCTGTGTAATCAGTCATATCCGCGGAAATCAGAACAGGCGCATAGAAACGCTTTGCATAATAATGAAGCGCTTTCCAGCGGTGGTAATAATCTATGGACGACCATGAAATAACGGGGTTGGAATCATTGACCTGCCAGTAGAGCGAGCCCATACATACGCCCCTCATTCGCCTCATTCTTTCCACATTAAGACGTATTGCATCCGCCTGCACAAGCTGGGAGGCATAAACCAATCCCTCAAAGTCATAGGGGTAATGCACCATCTGTGCAAGGTAGTACATAAGCTTTTCATTGCCCTGCTCGCACTTCTGATGAGCCTCCATCACAGGCGACATAAGGTTGAGATCGTCATAATCCGCAACGGATATTACGGTTTTCATGCTTGGAACGGATTCAAAGCCATACTCCGAACAGAAGCGGAATGAATGCTTGTTATATTCGGTAAAGGGTGCAAGGCTGTGCCATACCTGCCAATAATGGGAATCCCCCTTATTCTCTGCATCCAAATCGCTAAATCCGCCGCCGGATGAGGGTGATGACGGCCAGTAAAAGGTTTGCGGGTCATAGTGGGAAAGCACCTTGGGCGCAAGCTCCTCAAACAGTCGCAGATAGTCCTTTTTATAGCTGTCCGCTCTCGGTATACCCCAGTACTGCAATGCGGATTCAATTTCGTTATTGCCGCACCACATTGCAAGTGACGGGTGATTTCTGAAACGCTTTGCATTTTCCTCAATCTCGTGACGAACATTTTCGCAAAAGCCTTTATCCGCCCTATAAACGGCGCAGGCAAACATTAAATCCTGCCAAACAAGCAAGCCCAGCTCGTCGCATATTTCATAGAAATAGTCTGCGGGGTAAAAGCCGCCGCCCCACACACGTATCATATTGTAGTTAGCCATTGCGCACTGCTTCAGCAGCTTGGCGGTTTTTTCCCTTGAAATTCTCGACAGTATTTGATCCTCGGGAACATAGTTTGCACCCATGGCGAAAATCTTTATTCCGTTTACAACAAAGGCAAACTCCTCACCCATATCGTCCTTTTCCCTTGAAACGGCAACTGTCCTAAGTCCGATTTTTTCCGTCCTTTCGGAAACAACCTCGCCGCTTTCCGTGTCAATAAGCTCTGTCTGAACGGTATAAAGGGGCTGCTTTCCATAGCCGCGAGGGTACCATAGCTTAGCATCTGATATTTCAAAGGAAATATTCACATTTCCCTGTCCCGGCGCTATCACCTTGGAAGCTACAATTGTTTTTCCGGACGGTTGAGGGACGGTAAGTACAAGCTTTTTCTCCCGTTCATCGCAATGGGTAAGGTGTATCTGAGCAGTAATGTCCACAATCCCCTCGGCGACACGGCTGTGATCCTGCTTGATATAAAGGCTGTCTATAAGCCCGCCCTTTACTCCTATAAACTCGCAGCTGCGCCATATTCCCATATCGGGTAGCTTTGGACCCCAATCCCAGCCGAACATATAATGCGCCTTACGAATGTGGGGAAAGCCCTTTACCGTTGAATTAACTCCCCATAAAGGCTCGGCGGCATCCTTTTCCGCAATGTATTTAAGCGGAGATGTAAATTTAACCTCCAGTAAATTTTCATCGCCTTTTATAATATCGGTTACGTCATATACCCATTCACAGTGCATATTGTCCGCTTTCCCCAAAAGAGTATTATTCAGGAAAATATCGGCAATGGTATCGATACCGTAAAACTTCAAAAGCACCTTGTCACAGCCCATCATATCCACGGTAGGTTCAAAGATTCTCGCAAAAACATAATCATCCTCACTTACGGAGGTGCTTATATATTCATTTTCCCGAAAATAAGGATTGGAAATACGCTTGCTGCCCAGTAAAGCCGAATAAACCGAGCCGGGTACGGTTGTGGGAATTTTATCCTCGGTATCCGCTGCGGGGTACATAGTCCAAACTCCATCCAGTATCTGTTTCATAGTCAAATCTCTCCTTACTGATCAATAACATATCTTAGCAGGTCACAATTGCCCATAAAGAATTGGGAAAAGCGCTGTGAGGTCATATCGTTAAAGTATGAATCTATAATCCTGCAAACACCACCGTGACTTACTATCAGGACATTTTTACCCTTATATTTTTCACGGACATCATCAAGAAACGGATAAATTCTTCCCACAAGCTGAAAAACCGATTCTCCCCCGCCGGGCATTTTGCAGCCGAATTGCAGCTTGGCTTCACGGTAGCCCCCGGTATCCCTGTGTTTTCCCTCAAAGCTGCCGTAGTTCCATTCCCGCAGACGGCTGTCGGTAATAATATCCAGTCCAAGAGCCTTTGCGGTGTAGCCTGCGGTTATCTGCGCCCGTTTCATAGGCGAACAGAATATTGCGGATATATCTCCACATTCGGCACAAACCCTTTCTGCAAGCAGCTTTGCCTGCTCAATTCCTGCGGGAGTAAGCTCCACCTCGGTTATCCCGCTGATTTTATCCAGTGAGTTCCACTCTGTTTCGCCGTGTCTTGTCGAATAAATAATCATAGCCTCTCTCTTTCATATGACAGTATGCGGTAATTATCACGCAGCACTTTCTAATTCTCTATCAAAGCCCGAATATACTCCGTCAGCGCCGCTGCCGCCTTTTCATGGGTCGCGGTACTTGGGTGATAATCCGTACCGTACCCGTCCTCCGCTGACTGAGAATCAAACCTATAGGTATAAATATTCTTGTCCGCGTGATCATCGCTGTATTGCTCCGCTGCATATTCAATCTGACCGTACAGCTCCGAACCCAATATACCTAAGGTACAGATTATTATAGCATCGGGGTTATTTTCACGGATTTGCCCGATAAAATTATAGTATGCATCACCGAACTGCGCCTGCAGTTCCTCGTTTTTTCCTGTATAGGTATAATCGTTCGTACCCAAATTGATAACCACAATATCGCTGCCGCCGCCAAAATCCCACTGAGTAAGCTCCGATACACTGCGATGAAGCTCAAAATATATATCACTGTATTCATACATTTTCGGCATCAGCAGATAATCCTTAAGAACACCCTGCGTTGTACAATCGGAAATCAGTCCGATTCCGCTTGCACAGACAAGACTGCAATCCGCATTAAGAGCCTGCGCCGTAAGATAGGCATACGTGCTTAAGCCGTTTTCCTCCGCCGTATCGAACACACCGCTTTCCGCCGAACCCTCGTTGCCGTAGCCGCAGGTTATGGAATCGCCTATAAACTCGATTTGCAGCTCTTTGTCACGGCTTGGGGCAATACTGGTTGCATTCACCGTTACGCTTTTTACCCCAAGACTTGCGGCTGTGGTTTCACTTAGCTTCACAAGGGAAACCTCGGCGTTTATCAGTTTATCGCCCTCATACAGAACATAGCTGTTTGTACCGTTTTCAACCGCAATTCTGCTTGTAACCTCGCCGTCTATCACCACTGCAAGATATGCACGATTTTTTTCACTGTAATCACTTGCATTTGATACCAGCACCGCCTCAATCCTGTCACCTGTCATAACAAAATCTATGGACGAACAGGTATTGCTGAGATATTCCACTCCGTCAACGTTTAAATGCCTGCCGCTGAAATGCACGGAGCTTTCCGTGGGGTAAAACTCCTTTTCCGTAAGAGTAAGAGCGGAAAAGAATGTATTGATATTTTCTTCGGAATTCTGTTCGCCGATATAATCCAAATCCCTTTGCGGACCGTCAACGGTTATCGCGGACGTTACAGGTACCGAAGCTTCACTTTCATCCTCTATACCGCTTTCTGCATTGCAGCCTGTCATAATCACAGCAAGGACAACGGCAAGGCACGATTTCAGTTTCATAAAACCATCACCCCTAATATTATTCTTCCTCATTCTCACCCAGCCCCGCAAGCTCCTCGGCTATTTCCTCCCCCGTTTTGCTTTCGGACAGCTTATCTATTGTGTAAAATTCATCGTAGTATGCGGATATGATTTCCTTGATCATCAGCTTGGAATACTCACCGTGTTCGATAAATCCGCTAAAGGCTATTTCCGGGTCATCGGCAGGATAGAAGCCTATAAATGCCGAGCCTGTATCGGTTGAGGAGGTTATCTGGGGAGTTCCGGTCTTTATGGCAACATCATAGGGCAAATCCGTAAGCAGATAATTATCCGTATAATAATCCTCGGCCGTGGGATAGGTATACTCGTCAAACTGTGCCACCTCACGCATACCCTCTATAACCGTATCAAAGGTATATCCCGTCTTGTCCTCAATCTCCGCCGCAACTACAGGCTCTGTCTTAGAAATAAGATTTTCCATGCCGTAATCATAGATGCTGTCCACCATATAGGTCTGATAGCGTGTTCCCTTATTTCCTATAGTCATAGCCTGCGCCGCCATCTGCAAAGGGGTAACATAGGTATCAGCCTGACCTATGGCAGCCTGGATAACATTTCCCGCCTGCCATGTCTGCTGCCTTTCCATATAGGATTCGGGGGTTGCAATAAAGCCTTTCTTCACATCTCTGCCTATTTCAAGACCCATCTCCTCGCCAAGCCCCAGCTGTGATGCATAATCGGCTATAGTGTCGATACCCGTTATCCGTCCCACCTCGTAAAAGAATATATTGCAGGATTCACGCAAGGCGGTTATAACATTTATGCTGCCGTGAGAGCCTGTGCATTTCGGCGACCAATTCTCCCAATAGGTATAGACGCCGTTGCAGGTAACTGTGTAGCTTCTGTCAATGATACCCTCGTTCAAAGCTGCTATTGCCGTAACCGTTTTAAAGGTAGAGCCGGGACGATACATTCCGCTGACCGCCCTGTTGGTAAGGGGAGCATTCTCCCCCGCCGCCACTGATGCATAGTCCTCTATATAGTCGTTAAGGTCATATGTCGGGTAAGTAGCGGCAGCAAGCAATGCACCCGTTTTGGCGTTAAGCACAACTATCGCACCTGCATCGGCGGATGTTCCGCTTGCACGCGTTGACGTTTGATTTTGCAGCCAATAAATATGGTTTTCCAAAATAGTTTGTACATCCCGCTGATAATCGCTGTCAATGGTGAGCTTTATGCTGTTTCCGGGGACAGCCTCCTCAGTAACCGTATCGGAAATAACCTGACCGCTCTTTATTTCAATGGTTCTTGTACCCTTTTCACCTCTGAGGGTATCCTCCATGGCACTCTCAATGCCGCCCTTACCGAGGGTATCGCTGAGCGCATATCCGTCATCCTTAAGCTCCGCATACTCCTCCGCGGAGATAGCGCCGACTGTGCCGATCAGGTGAGGAACAACATCTCCCACATTATTTACCCTAACTGCCTCTTCCACAATATCCAATCCGTCAAGCTCTCCTGTAAACTCTTTAAGCTGTACGGCTGCCGACATGGGTATATCCTCCGCAAGTGTAAATTGGTTTGAAACTGAAAAATCACGGACATACATGGTATACCGAACACCTGCTATTATTCGCTTTTCCCTGTCGGTATAATCATCGGAAATACCGTAAATATCCGACATGGCTATCATGCAGTCCTCCGCTGTTCCATAGGCCTGAACGCCGATATTTGTACGCAGACGAGCGGAATCACTTTCACGGTCTTCATCAAATTCAAAGGGTGAAGCTGTGCTTATGGGGAGAATGTCATTCCACTCAACGCCCTCGCTTTCAAGGATATTGACTGCGGTTAATATTATCCTGTTTATTTCCGAGTTATCAGACGGAAAAAATGCCTTTTCAAAAACCACATTCAATCCCGATTTGTTGCTTACAAGCCACTCCCCGTCATAATCTGCAATCTGCCCTCTCGGCGCATTTATACTCTGTGTGGCCACTGTTGTACTCTGTGATTCCTCGTAATAGCTTCCGCCGTCTACAATTTGCAGCTTCATAAGTTCCACTGCACCGCATGACATCAAAAACAGTGACAGTCCCATTATGATAACAAATCGAAGTCTATCCCTGATTTCAGCCAAAATAACACCACCTTGACAAAGCTACACTATTACCTTTTTGTATAGAATCAGCGCAGCTATAACACATAATATCTGGGCAAGATTTACAGACATAATAAATCCGAACGCCAGCCTAACCACGATAAGATCAAGTATAACCGGATCTCCGGTATCTATGCCAATGCTTACCGAGTGTCCCAGCCAGCTCAAAAAGGGTATATCCGAGCATATCCCCGCAATAACCGTTCCTGCCGCTATCCCTGCAAGCAGAAAAAACAAAAAGGCTATTGTTCTCTTAAATCCTTCTTTCATATGATCCCCCTATAGTAAAGTCCCTTGGTATATCTCTCTCCATGCGGAAGCTCCGTTCGCACATCACAGCCCTTTGCAAGCATAGCCGCCTGTGCCTCGGAAATTTCCTCCGTCAGATCTACCAGTGCAAAATCAATTTTGCCGAAATCCTCAAGTCTGTCAAGAACATCCAAAAAATCACAGTTAAGCAGCTCCGTATACTCTCCGCAGCAGCGGACGGGAAATTTTCTGCCCGTTCTGTCGGTGACAGCCCCTGTGCAGTGCCGACACCCTGCCTGTGCCTTTATGGGACAATTCACCGTAAGCATAAGCGGCATACGCCCATATGCGTATATTCCTATAGGTATGGGGGATTTCAGCGCTCTTATCTGTCCCGCCCGAAGCTCTGCTGAAACGCATAACGACATGATACCCATTTTTCCGTACTCATCGCAGGCATAGGAGTTTGCCGCATTGAGCCGCGGCGAACCGAGAGTCGCCATTCCTATATCTTCGGCAATCCTTATGTGCGCAATATTCTCGCACCAAAGCTGCCTACAGCCCTTTTTGTATATATTCATCAATCTGTCTGTCATTCTGCCTTCATCAAAGGTAAATGCAGGCGGCATAACCGCAAATCTGTCATATCCGCCCTCAAAATCAAGCCTTTCAAATTCATCAAGAGGAATAATAATCTTCTCCGCCGACGTACCCGCCACACACGGCACAAGCGCCGCATTGCGGCAGATAACCCATATTGCGGGGCTTTCCGTTACCGCATCCGATCTTTCTCTCACCGATGGCATATTCCTACTAATGGAATAGATTGGTGTATTACCGGATATAATCTCCCTGTCAATATATTCAACCGCACTGCGCCTAAGGGCGTTAAGCGCGGATATCGGCAGCATGGCGTTATCCTCAATATCGGTATCGGCTTCGCCAAATTTATAAGCGGTTCCGCCCAGCTTTGAAAGACATTTTATTACATCCTCCGCTGTGGTCGGTCGAGTAACCGCTCTTTGCACCTCTGCACCGAAAACACTGCCGCTAATTCCGTTTACGGAAAAATCCAGCCGTGATTTCTCACCTGCCTTAAGGGTACAAAGAAAATGTATTTTACCTATTCCCGCTTCATTACGGTATAGCTGTGAAAGCTGCGGCAAAACGTCCTTTGCGCTTTCCACGTCCTCTTTTCGGCGAAATCCGAACATATCCCTATTAATCCTGCCCGAAAGATAGCCGTCGGTAAAGCCGCTTCTTGAAAAAACAGCCCTTAGCCGCTTCATATCATCGGGTAATTCTCTGTCGCCTAAAATACTGTCCTTTAACGCAGTAACGGCGGCTGCCGTATATTCCGCGCGTTTCATTCTTCCCTCTATTTTCAGGGAAAATACGCCTGCGTTAAGCAGCTCCTTTACCCTTTCAACATAGGACATATCCTTAAGCGACAGGTCATACCTGTCACCGTCAGTGCTTCCGTCAACGGCTGAAAAAGGCAGTCTGCACGCCTGCACACACTGCCCCCTATTTGCGCTTCTCGAACCTATTACCGCACTCATATAGCATTGCCCGGAAACGCTCATACACTGCGCCCCGTGAACAAAAGCCTCAATTTCAATACCTGTATCGCAGATCCGCCTTATTTCCCTCAGCGAAAGCTCTCTTGCCGCAACGACACGGCAAAATCCCAGCTTCGCTGCCTCCATTGCGCCGCACGGCGTATGTATTGTCATTTGCGTTGATGCATGGAGAGGCATTTCAGATACAGCGGCACGTGCAAGAGCTGCGGCGCCCGTGTCTTGAATAATAAGCCCGTCAACGCCTATCTCGGCGCTGTAAATAACAGCCCGAAAAAAATCCTCGGTCTCCGAATCAAAAATAACGGTATTCATTGCCCTGAAAAGCTTAACCCCGTGTAAATGGCAATACTCCGCCGCCTGCTTCATCTCCTCATCGGTAAAGTTATCCGCATTTGCCCTTGCAGAAAAGCTTTTCCCTCCGACATAAACCGCATCCGCACCGCAGCGAACCGCGGCATAAAGGCTCTCCATTCCTCCTGCCGGAGCGAGTATTTCATAATTTAGTGACATCTTATCTTTTCTTTCCTCTTCTGCGCCCGACCGATCTGTCTTTCTCGGTATCGGGATTGTACAGACAAACATTTTCATCGTCCGAGGCAATTAAAGAAAACTGTCCCGGAAGCTGGACCTCAGCCTGCTCCTCGGATAGTGCCGCCGCACCGTCACCGTTATGCTTCTCCGTCTTATCG
>Ga0192278_1170_pt1 | contig 11863 bp, 10 predicted proteins | sample Koala_Koa24_K3_FD_131271 | JGI IMG/M metagenome (GOLD analysis project Ga0192278, IMG submission 131271) | Enriched cells from koala feces incubated with labeled cellulose particles, San Francisco Zoo, California, United States - Koala_Koa2-4_K3 ...
CGACAGATAATATATTTCATCATAATAAGTAAACATAACGCTCTTCAGATTATCACACTTCTGAAATGCGCGTTTCCCAATCATCTCCAGTGTCTTCGGGAACGTAATTTCAGCCAGGCTGGCACAGTTATAGAATGCCCAATTTCCAATACTGGTAATTCCCTCCGATAATATGATCTTCTCCACATAATTACACTCAGCAAACGCATAGCTACCAATACTGGTTACTCCCGATTCTACAACTATCTGGAGAATCGATTCCCGATAATCATACCAGGGTGCGTTTCTGCTGGTGTAGTCATCCATCGCACCACTGCCACTGATCGTCAATGTACCAAGTCCATTCAATTTCCAGGTAACCTCACCGGAAACGCCGCTATCAAGCGTCTGCATCCCCTCCGTATACATTTCAGACGTGTATTCCTCCGACATCGGTTCATGCCCATCCGTACTTAAAAGAAAAGCTGTAACAAGGAAATACTCCGGGATATCGCCCTCAAGTGTAACTGAGGTAGAGGACTCGCTACCCGTAACAGCCTTCGTACCGGACGCAACCATCTGAAGACCATCCTCTGTATAAACGGCAACCACCAAGTCACTGTCTTTCTCAACCTGAAAATCCACCTTGGCTGTCAGCCCCGTCACTGTGATACCCGTGATCTGTCCGAATGACTCTTCGTCAGTCTCCTTTTCCGTCTCCTCACTGATTTCAGAGACCTCACTGGCAATCATGGTGCCGACCGAATAGTTATCGATGACCTCCAGTTTTTCTGTTTCCGTCTCTGTTGAGACAACTTCCTCCTCATCCGCGGACACACATACTGTAGTGCTCCCCGGCAGAATGGTAAGTACCATCGCCAATGATAAAGCTATTGCCAGCAAACTTCTTAAATAACTCTTCATTTCCTCTCCCTCTTGCCAACCCGTTTGCACCTCTACCCTTGGATGCAGGGTCGGCAAATATATTATTCCTTCATAAAAAAACTTTAAATTTCATTCAACAAGTGATTTTTAATCCCGTATTACCGTAATAATATTATCCTCCCCTCTCTGAACGATGGAGCCTTCCGGAATAACTCCCTTTACCACACAGCCAGCGCCGACCACACAATTGTCTGAAATCTTTGCCCCTTTTAGAATGATCACTCCGGATCCGATCCAGCAATGCCTGCCAATTTCGACACTTCCGCCTGAGTATCCCTGTTCTTTAAAGGGGATGCCTTTTTTAAACTTGTGATTGCTGTCATAAATCTTTACTGACTCCCCGAAGATACATCCATCCCCAATTGTGATTTTCGTATCAGCTGCTATGGAGCAATCGTTATTAAAAAAACAGTTTTCTCCTATAGATAATTGCCCTTTCTTGCTTAAAATTACGGAAAAATTTCGCCGCCAGGTCGTATGAGAGCCAATGGACAGGTTTTTCCCATAAATCACTTTCAACCAGATGAATTGGAAAAACGCAAGGATATGATATTTTATCTTTACAAACACCATATTATCACCTCATACTCCGGCCAGAAGCTCTTCATAATATTGAGCCAGCTTTTCTGCTTCCATCACAGAATCAAATCCGGCTTGTAACACATCGGAAGATCGGTCTTTTCTTTTTGGTATATTGCTCTTTGTAACTGACACGATTTTTTCCGCCCACTCCGCAGCGCTCCTGTCAAGGCCTGTAAAGATTCCCAGGTCGTCACAGGGACTGGATTCTCTTGAAATTTCGGTTGAAAAAATACAGGCAAACCATGTGTTTCAGCCTCCACGCCGACTACCGGAAGTCCCTCGTATAGGCTGGGCAAAAGGAAACTGTCCATCGCGTTATAAAACTGATGAATGTCTTCCCGGCGGCCGAGATATAAAACGCTTTCGCTTAAGCCTGATTCGGATACTTTTTTTATCATTTCCTCCCGTAAGTTACCTTCGCCTATAATCAGCAAAATCGCTTCCGGCTCGATCTTGAGCACTTCAGCGAAAATATCTATAATAAACAGCGTATTTTTCTGTTCTGTCAGCCTGCCTATGTGCCCCAGAACCAGTTTATCTCCAAGCCCGTACTCTGCCCTCGTTTTTTCTCTCATAGCAGGATCATATCTGTTTTTTGAAGTATTAATGATCGTTTTAAAAATCTGTACCCGACCGCCCCGAAAAAGTTTCTCACCAAACTGCCATTTTCCACACGCTTCGCCGTTCGCCATAAAATGCGTTGCAAAGAGCCTGGAAAAAGGTTTAAGGAGTTTTTTGATAATCGTCTTTTTATCCGCGTCATGCGCCATAGATATACTTTCATTGATTCTTACAGGAATATGCGTTTCCCACCCTATAAACATAGGAAACAGGTTCAGGGTGCCATTGTATGCATGCATAATTCTATATTGGTTTTCTCTGCATATTTTATGAATGGCAAGTAAATTCTGAACGATATTCTGATACGGCGGAATAATATAAACCTGCCCCCCCAATGACACGATTTCATCCTCCGGGATCGCATTCGAATCAATGTCGCAAATGAAATCAAACTGTATCTTATTCCGATCTATGTGTCTGTAATATTCCATTACGAGGTTTTTCTTACCTCCGGAATGCATTTTCCCCATGATAACAGCAATCCGTTCCATCGATCATCTATCCATTCCTTTCCACATTAGCACTGTCAATAAAGTCTGTGCCATAATTTTTTCGCATAAACTCGGCCGTCCTCTTTATCCCTTCTTCCAGGCTTATGGGATTCAGTTTGCCAAATTCCTGTTCATAGCGACTGATATCCAGATAATTTACCGGTACATCGACCTGTCTGCTTCCCTTATACGTAATTTTTAGTTCAATATTTAATGTATCTTCAATAATGTCCAGTAATTGTTTTATGCTCGTCCCATAACCACAACCCAGATTAAAAATATGATGTCTGCTCTTTCCATTCACAATTTTCATTATGGCTTTTACCGCGTCATCAATATAAATAAAATCCCGAACGACGGAGCCATCTCCGTAAACCGATATTTCCTTTCCCTTCAATGCCTTATACGTAAAAGTAGTAACCGCACCCAAAACACCATTTGGCCGCTGGTAGGGACCGTAGGGATTTGACAGGCGAATAATCCTGTAATCCATTCCATACATGTAACTATACAGATATAAAAGCTTTTCAATTGTTATTTTCTGAATTCCATAGGAAGATATGGGATCTGTAGCCGTAGTTTCCTTTAATGGACAATCTGCTTTCCCATACACAGTGCCTCCTGAAGAGATAAAAACGATCTGCTTGACATTGTTTTTTGCACAGGCCTCAAATAGATTGGACGAAAAAACGACATTCGCTTCCAATTCCTTAGAAATCTGCTGATTCGATGTGGCCGGCGCAGTGGTACTGACCAGATGATACACAACATCCTGACCAGCCAGTAATTCATCAAAATCCGTGTTCACCAGAAGCTTTGATTCCACATATTGGATATTGTGAAAACCCAACTGCTTTATGGGCAGGAAATAGTCCAGGCATTTATCAACGAGCATTATTCTGTCATCTGTTTTCTCCGCAAGCTCTATCGCAAGGTTTGTTCCTATAAAGCCTGCTGCCCCCAAAAGCAAAACATTCATTGCAAACAGTCCCCTATAATGTATATTTCCAGCCAGTGAAAACCATCACTGTACTGAAATCGAAGCATATCTGTTTTCTTTTACAAAAATATCACATTTTGGTCCGTTCTACAAGACATTTTTTCTTTCATACTCCATTTGAAACAATCACTATGTTGTATCCTGATCTAGCGCTTTTTCTGTTGCGTCCGCGATTAAACGATTTCATTTACCGCATAGCGCGGCCTCTTTCCAGCATAAAAATCCAGAATATTGTCCATACAGCCGGTCTGTATCCGCTGATGCGCTTCGGCCGTATTTCCCGCGCAATGAGGGGTAAGGACGACATTTTCCATCCTGATCAGAGGATTATCCCGCTTGAGAGGCTCATTCTCATATACATCCAGCCCGGCTCCCGCAATTCTCCCCGTCTGCAGCGCACGGATTAAGGCTTCCTGATCCACAACGCTTCCACGGGAAGCATTGATAAGAATCGCGTTCTTCTTCATAAGGTCCATAGAAACAGCGTTAATCATATGAAAGGTGCCCGATCCTCCGGGTACGTGGAGCGAAACAAAATCCGCCACTGAAAGCGCGTCGTCAAGACTTTTATAGACCTGCAAAAAAGAAGGAATATCCGGTTGATGTGCAAACGGATCGTACCCGATTACTTTCATCTCAAAAGCATCCGCCAGCCTGGCCACTTTTCTGCCAATGTGGCCAAGTCCTGCAATACACAGTGTTTTTCCACGCAGCTCCATACCCTCATATCTGTCACGGCACCAGAAATCCGGGTCGTCACAGCGCAGATACAGGGAAATCGGATAAACCCTCTTTGCCACTGCCAGCATCAGCATCAGCGTGTGTTCCGCCACTGAAACCGAATTTGTATCTGGCGTGTTAGCTACATAAATCTTCCTGCGCGTACAGGCCTCGACGTCAATCCGGTCATATCCTGCACCTGATTTCACAATCAGACGCAGGCCGGGAGCCTGATTCAGAATTTCCTCGTTTACCGTTACCCTTCCGCCCGGAAGCAGCACCTCACATTGAGAAAGCAGCTCCGGATGAAAAACACCGTCACCTGTCTGATAAGGAAATCCGTTCGCCTCCAAAAGTTTTTCAATCAAGCTTCCATGAGAACGAACCAGGTATACATTTTTCTCCATTTTCAAAACCTCCAGACTTTTTTCGCCTATATTCAGAAAGCATAAGCTCTATCCGCATAGTTATTTCAGCCCATAGGTGCACTGCTTCACCATCGCGTTCAGTTCCGCCAGCTTTTCCCCCCGTGGGCGATCTGACCGGAGCCAAGGTTGCTTCCTATGTTCGCTTCCACGATCGTCCACCCTTCGTCAGTCAGGGCAAAATCCCATCCTATGTACTGGATTTCCGGGATTTTCGCGAGAAGCTCCGGCAAAAGTGCGAGCAATTCGTCCCATCTGGGTATCTGGAAGCCCCGAAAGGAAATTCCCGTATCCGGATGGGAGGCAAAGGTTTCATGCTGGTAGGTAAAGCCATCCGATATCAGCACACCGGTCTGCGGATCAATCGCGCAGAATATTCCGCCTGAGCTGGCGTTATCTACTACCATCCCCTTTCTGCCAATCCGGATGATCGGGAGGAAAACCGTGATTTCTGATTTGATATGGAAAGTAGTGACCCGGATGGTATTCAGCGTCCCCGGATTGAGCTTCTGCAGCGCATCTGCTTCCACCAGAAACTCTTCGCAGATGGCTTCGCCTTCTGACAGGATAGAGCAAAACAGTTCCCGGCTTCTGTGTTCGGTGTAGGCTTCGTTGACAGTGCGGATGCCATGGCCATGACTTCCCGCCGCCGGTTTTATGATAAAGTGTGGATGTTTCCTGAAAAAAGAGTCAAACACCTGACCATCCTTCTCCTCCGAAACACAGATCACCTCTCTCCTGTAATATGGGCGGTAGAATTTATAAGTCTCATACTTCTTCATGAAAAGATTGATGTATTTCTCAGAAAAGTTGCCCAGCTTCAGGCACATCCGATCCTTATATTCATAGGAGATCCACTGCTTTCTTTCACGGACCGGCATCCGTTCGAACTCAAAGCAGTTGTATTCCACCGGGGTAAAGCCGTGCCAGGCACTCCAGTATTTTACATCCTCCATAAGCTTTTTGTTATCGCCATACATCTGCTCGATCCGCTTTTCATACTTTGGAAACGAATCCAGGTAAAGCGGCTTTACCATTTTGTTCGCGAGCGGGCGCAATGCCGGAACATAATCGGTCACATTTCTGACCGCAATCCTTATGCGCTCTTTTTTCCCACCGTTTACAACCATCCCGGTTCCTCCTCTACTGTGCGACTCCAAACAGCTTCAGATAAGCACTCTCATTTTCTATCACGCCGTAGGCCCGCGCCCTGTGTAAAATGCGCTCCGCCCACCTGTGATGCGGCGCTATTTCATTCATTTTATTGCCATTTCTGCTTTTCACAACACCACCGCTCTGTGCGTGCAGAATCTGGTAAGCGTCCTCATATTCCTCCCGGGTGACAGCCAGCATGCCATTCACATACACAATATGCGACGGATGGATAATTGTCTTCCCGACAAACCCATTCGCCTTATCCAGAATCAGCTCCCGCATCAGGCCGTCCACAGCGTCATTCACCACCGGCTTCCTGCCAAGCAGGGATTCCTTTAAATCTACAGATTGAAGCTTGCTCTGAAATTTCATGCTCTTATTCACGCGGAAGTATTCCCATACCGGCCCGGAAACCGTATAATCGTTATCCCGCGTAAAAACGTTCAGAATATCCATCAAAATATCCCGAACCGTCATAATATCGTAAATGGTGTAATTGATATCGCGTCTGGCTCCAAAGATCGAGGAGAAGTCGGTTCCCCCTACACGGATATTCAGGACCAGCTCCTTCCGCTCGTCCAGAATCCGCTTGATCGCGATCAGCTCCTCCGTGCGCGTCTCCTTATACGCGACACGCCTGTCCTCCAGGATGGGAAGCCCATATAAGATTTCGCCGAATTTTTCATTGTATTCTTCGAGCAGGCCAAAATACCTCGCTCCGTTCACCGCGTTGAATTTCGGAAAATTAAATCCGGTAATCAGGTGAATATGCTCCGGCCGCAGCATCCTCGCGAATTCTTTAAACTGTTCTACCGATCTTACGCGAAAGATCAGCAGGGGAAGATTCGCATAGTCAAACAGCCCTTTATCCATCGCTTCATTTATCTTATCCAATAGTTCAATGCAGTTTTTTTCTGCCCTGGGAACATCTGCTTCGTCACAGGCGTCCTCAAAGCACATCACCATAGACGTCAGGCCGGGATACTTACAATTCAGGATCGCCTCAAAAAAATCCTTTGTCCCGGGCATATACATCGTCGCGCCCAGACAATACTGCAGGTCCGAACGGTCGGTATACTTATTGAAATCCTCCGGTGCTTTCAGGAATCGGTAATCCGGATTATATTTATGGTGTCTCATTTGCTTCCCTTTTCTCCTTCTCTTCCTCTCAGAACATTACGTCATCTGCACTGCCAAGGTACAGATCTTTGCGCAGGATGCTTCTTCCGTTCACGTCTAGGACATCGATCTTCTCATAGATTTCCCGGATCTTTCGCAGTACCTCCGGCATTGCTTTTCCCTTTACCGTGAATGCCCCCACCCTGCTTGAACTGTTAAAATGATCGTCGATTTCCGTTCCTTCGGCCTTGTAGGGCACATAGTCTTCCATCTGCCCTTCCGCAATCTGCTCTTCCGTTCCGGTGATCTTTCCCAGAATACCACTTTTTGCATAGACAACATTGGTCACCGTAATCTGTTCCTTTTCCTCAATTTCTACACAGACCTCATTCCCTAGCCAGGAATCAATAGAAGCGGACAGGATATCAAACCCCGTATTCTCTTCAATCGCCCGATAACTCAGCCCACCGCCAATCCGGGGGGCAAATTCCAGCACCTGGATGGTATCCCTATTCAGAATTCCCTGAAAAAAAAGAGGCGTATTATCCAGCTGGAAAGCCTGCGCGATCTGGTCAGCAATCCTTTCCGCCCCGGCCTTTGCCTTCTCAGACATCCGAGCCGGATAGACGATGGAATAGCAGCGGATTACCTGGTTCTCTCCCTCCACGCGGCTGAAGCGCTCGTTCGTGAGCAAAAGATGCGCCTTTTTCTTCGAAATGTAAAAATAGGCGCTGATTTCCCGTCCGTCCACATAACATTCTGCCACCGCACGGTGATTCCGGCTGATCGCAATCGCTTCATCCAGGTAACGTTCCAGCTCTTCCTGCGTATCAGCCCGTTTTACTCCATTGGAAGTATTACTGTCAGCAGGCTTTACCATCACGGGAAAGTTCAGGTGAATCTGCCTGTCCTGGTTCCATTCATCCACGTAAACGTAATCCGAGGTAGGGATCGCGTTCTCGCGCATGACCATTTTCATATATCCCTTGTTTGTGATCTTTTTTGCAGTCTCATAAGAATATGGCGCGTGAAGCCCCAGCTGTTCATTTACATAACATGCGGTAATATTTGCCTGGTCAATGCAGGAACAGATGACAGTATCGGCATGATATTCTTTTGCCAGCCGAAGCACCGCTTCCTGATCCAGGGTACTCTCCTGTAAGTGAAGATCCGCTTCCGCCTTTGCCGGGGGATGATCCAGGTAATCCACTAAAATCGTGTAATATCCCCTGTTTTTCAGTCTTCTGATCAATTCCGCATGCGGAGCTGTACCGCCCAGCACAACCGCCGTTTTTTCGTTGATTTTCTTCTCCATTTTCTCAATCCCAAAGCTTCTGCCGCCCTGACATTTCCTCCAGACCCGGATAAACCCTGGCCAGAATCATGGCACATTGCGCAGAAAGCGAATAAATATTTTTTGTGTCAGACGATGCTTCCTCTTGGCGACTGTATTGCATCCGGGTAATACTGGTCTATCATTCTTTTCACCAGACTGACCTGCTTCGCCCGCTTTCTCGCATCACTTTCCGTACTCTCCCAGCTATGGGTTCCTGCCACAGAGCCGCCGGTTTTCAGGTAGATCGGGGAGGCTACCCGAATCATCTCCGGCACCTCATAGTGACGGATAAAACCGCCGGTGGATTTTGGATTTTCCGTATGAATGTCAATCGGAATTTCTATCGCGGCGCGCATGGCTGCCAGCATCTGCAGTTGAATGTCGCGGACCGGATTTATGGAATTCGCGCCAATCCTCTCCAGCAGCTTCGCAGAGCAGGGATTCCCATGCCCCGCATGTGCGGACACCTTAAACCGGCAGTCGGATGGGATTTCCCCTGCCTTCCGCATTTCATCCAGCACCCACAGGCAGCCCTCATCATAGACCAGGAAGGAACGGCAGCCAAAGGATGCCGCGCGTTTGACGTCTTCGATTGCCCGTACAATCTGCTCCTGTCCGCGCAGGCGGTAGCCCATACGGACGCCCTCCTCCGTATGTACGGAAGCACTGGTATCCGTCGTCGCTCTCGGGCCGATGGCCAGAATCAGATCCGTCTGCGCTTCCTTTGCCAGGCTGACCATTTTCATTATTTCATTGTCTGTGAGCAGCATAATCCCCTTGGTCTGTGTTACACGGTGCAGCCACAAGCCATAGCTGTCGACCGTCTCCAACAATACCTCCATTACCGTTGGCCCCTGAATGCCAGGAACCTCAAAGCGGTACTGCCCCCCGTCCGGGAATCGCTTTTCAGAAGTCGGAAGATTGTACAGATCCCCCTCCGGCAATCCCATTGATTTCAAAAAAGCTCTCGTTTCCTTCATCGCCCCATCCTCCTCATTTACTGATCAGCGTTTTCACAGACGCATTACTCCAGATACCGTCCACCACACGGTCACACCACTCCTTTTGCCTTCCTGCAGTGTGCGCAATCGAAGTGAATTTATCTTTCAATTCCTCAAAGGAGATAGGATTCTCCGGCTCCCCCTTCGGGTAATCGACTCTGTACGCACGGCTTTCGCCGCCCTTATAAAACACGGTCACAACTGCTGCTCTCTTCTCCGGCACCAGAACGGACAATTCTGGATCCTCCGTAACCCGCACTATTCCTGCCAGCTCCAGGAGCTGTCTGGAATGTATCTTGTCTTCGCGGAACATTTCCAGCCCGCATTGTCCATACAGCCACGCAGCCGCAACACTGTAAGGAATGCTCATCTTTGCCGAATTACTGCCGTCAATCTGTGTATGGTCATGCCCGTAAACTGCCAGTCCATAGGTGGCGACGTGAATGGACTCTACAGATTCCATATCCCTGTGCTCCGTCTCATCCCCGCGCAGCTTTAACGTTGCCTCCACAGGCGCATGGCAATGGCGGCATGCCGCATAGGGCTTCATATAGATTCCCTCTATTGCAAAAGAAGCGTCCTTTTTCACTATTTGCTCCGTTCCAGAGCCGTCTGAGAAGTCGTGAAGAAACCCTCTGGGCCTCCGAGGACGTCTCGGGGTCCCTGCAGATATTTTCCAAAAAGTGCGGCATTGATACCAGCGGAGACTGCATTTACCACATTGTAGGGCTTCTGCCTGGAGGCTCCAGTGATCACTTCCAGCAGGCCGGCTCCCGAAGTAGCAGCCGCGCTCAGTGCGTTTTTCATCTCCTCCATGCTGTAATTCAGCATGGCCGCGACCGCCATCGTACTGCCAATCGCTCCGCAGGTCCCGGTTGCGTGGAAGCCTCTTTTTTTATGCTCCGGCTGAATCGCGCAGGCGACTCGGATCGCGGCCTCATAACCAATCACCGCGCCGCGCAGCAGATCCGGCAAAAGACAGTCCCTTTCTTCTGCCACACTCAGCAAGGCAGAAAACACCGGCGCTGCCAGATGAAACATGGCTGCACGATGCCCATCGTCCAGCTCCAGCGTGTGCGAATTGTACGCATTCACCAGCGCCGCAGTACGGCAGTCCGCCGTACGGTCGTATCCGATCATATGGCAGCTGCCCACACAGACATTTTCTGTGAGAAACCTGTCCATCGGTTCTTTATTCTCTGCACTTCCGCCCAGGGTAACCCCCACATAATCCATCAGGCAGCATCTGGCTTTCTCAAGGACTGGCTCCGGCAGTTCGCTCTGGTTTTTCTCAAAGAGCAGGTTCACAAATTCGTCCGTTATATTTCTCTCTTCCATCACTTTCTGTCTATCCTTATCCTTCCTTTTCTTCCTTCTTCCCTGCGAGTCCTTTCAGCATCGGCTTCAGAGTATTCCATATAAAATAAAAAGATTCCATCTTTGTCAGAACAGATCCGCCCAGATACACTGCCACACCAATCAGGATCTGCAGAATCAGTGTCACAAGATGCGACAGCCCCAGCCAGGTGACAGGAAGGGTACAGAAACCCATAAATACCGCCAGCAAAATTCCCGGGAGGATATCCTTCAGCTGCTCCGGATACCCATAGTCCAGCAGTTTTTTATTCGGCCAGGTATTAATCAGCTGGTTCAGCACGGACGTGACCAGAAAGCTGTACGCCACAGCCAGAGGCCCCCACCAGATCGCCACGAAGATGGAAACCAGACCGGTGATCTTTTTCAATATTTCCAGCTTCAGGATCAGATCGCTTCTCCCCATCGCCTTAATCGCATTCAGGTTCGCGGTATGGATCGGGCGAAACAGCAGCACCACGCAGAATACCCGCAGGTAAGGGATACACGGCGACCATTTGTCTGTCAGCAGCAGCGGAATGAATGCGTCCGCCGTAAACGCCATACCCATCATCATGGGCGCCATGATATAGGTGCTGGTCTTAATCGAATGCCTTGTCATGCTCTTCAGGGAGCTTCTGTCATCCTGAGCGGTCGACATAACCGGAAGCAGGACACTGTCAATGGCACTGTTGACATTATTTATCACGAAATGTGGAAACTGTTTGCCTTTGTTATAGTAGGCTAGGTCGCTGCTCGTATACAGTTTCCCGATAATCAGCTGCCTGAGGTCACTGTAAATGGTATCCAGCAGGCTTGACACCAGAAGCTTCCATCCATAGCGGAACAGGCCTTTAAAACGCGAAAAAGAGAACTGCAGATGCGGTCTCCATTTTACTGTAATAAACAGGATCAGGGTGTCAATCGCCGTATTTACCACCTGCTGGATCACGATTGCCCATGCACCATACCCATGGTAAGCCAGAGTAATGCCGACCACCGCCGCTGCGATGGTTCCCCCTAGGGTGGAAAAGAAAAACTTTTTAAACATCAGATTCTTGGACACATATGCCTGCTGGATGTTTTTAAACCCGGAGATCACAATCGTCAGCCCCAGCACGCGCATCAGCGGAGTC
>Ga0192278_1022_pt2 | contig 11620 bp, 10 predicted proteins | sample Koala_Koa24_K3_FD_131271 | JGI IMG/M metagenome (GOLD analysis project Ga0192278, IMG submission 131271) | Enriched cells from koala feces incubated with labeled cellulose particles, San Francisco Zoo, California, United States - Koala_Koa2-4_K3 ...
AGAAATTTGTGTAGAAGATGTATTAGAACAATTACAAAAATCATTTAAAACAAAAAAGTGCGATAAATAATTTTTAATCGCACTTTTTCATTAATTCAAGTTCTTACTGAGCAGCTTTACTATTCCCTATAAAATCATCCACCGTATTCTTCAATATTGCTAGCTGCTGTTCCATTTGTTCATAATTGGCTGGATTCGCTTGCATGGCACTACGGAATAAGGACATCGCGGTTTCCATTTTGCCATAATGGCTTAAACTGGCTCCACGCATGGATAATTCATTCGCCCCCCAAGTGGCACCAAAACGATGGAACTTGGTTCGAATTTGTTCAATATTTTTACTGGCAAAAACTTGTTCTAAGTCTTGCAAAGTAGGGAGCACTTGCTCAGCAAATTTCTGACGATTTTTATCATGATCCACTGGGTTTTGCTCTTGCTCAAACGCATAAAGATCTTTAGAAATTTGTTCTACATTAGCTAAAGTTGGGTTAGCAATAGCGGTTTCAAGTGCTTTACTGGTTTCTTTACCCGCTTCTGAATTATGGGTTGGAATGGCATTAAATTCTTGTTGCAAAGTTCGTAAATCGTTTTTGGCTTGTTCGCTATTTTCTTTTTTAACTGCGGACAAGGCATCCGATAAATGCACAAATAACGCTCCCAATTCCACTTTGGCATAAGCCGAAGTAGAGAAACATAAGCCTAATAATAAACTCAATTTAAAGGGCTTCAAAAAGGGCTTTACCCAAATAGTCATTTTCATCTTTTACTCCTGCGAAACAAGCGAACAGTCCACTGCCAATATGGGTAATGTACTCGTTCATTTTATCAATATTACCTAACTTATTTTGAATGGTAATAAATTGTTGTGGGTCTTTTTGATAAGAGATAAACAATAATCCTGCATCAAATTGCCCGGTACGCGAATCGATACCGCTAGAATAAGAAAACGATCGACGTAACATTTTTAACCCAGTTTTATGAGCAAGGTGCATATGAGAATCTTCCGGTACAACCGGCTGACCATTGGCATCTTTTTTGTCTAAATCAACGGGATCAAATTCTTTTTTCTGACCGTAAGCCGCCCCCGAATCACGATGACGACCAAAAGTATGCTGTTGTTCGTTTAAGTTGGTACGATCCCAAGTTTCCAAGAACATCTGAATCTTACGCACCACTAGGAATGAACCTCCTTTCAGCCAGTTATTACCCTCATACCATACGGTTTTATCCAGTTCTTCTCCCTGCGGATTCCCCGTACCGTCACGGAAACCGAACAGATTGCGTGGCGTATCCGTACCTTCAAAAGAATTAAACCCTGATTGGCTCCAACGCATGGTAATTTCTGAACGGGCAACACGGACTAAATTTCGCACCGCATGAAATGCCACTTGCGGATCATCTGCACAAGCTTGAATACAAATATCACCGCCTGTAAATTCCGCTTTCAGTTGATCACGTGGAAAATGCGGTAAATCAACTAATTCGGCTGGTTTAGCTTTCTCAATGCCTAATTTAGTAAAGAAACTTGGGCTGACACCAAAAGTAAGCGTTAAATTATACGGATTTAGGCTATCTGCTTCGCCCGTGTCAACTGCAGGAACATAGCCATTTTGACTATAGGTTTGTACGTTTTTACCTTGTGTTAATTGGCGACTGTATTCCGTCCATGTTTTAAACATTTGGTGAATTTCGTCGACATCTTGGCTATGTAAATCAAGCACAATAAAATAAATATGATGTTGTGCTGGGGAAGTGATGCCTTGTTGATGAGGGTTAAAAAAAGGATAAATATTTTCTATGGTAATTTTTGTACGTGGTTCCAAAGAATAAGCGGTGCCAGCCGCTAACCCCATCGTGAGGCCAGCACCGATGATAACACTACTCTTTAAAAAATCACGACGAGCATTATTGGTATGACTCATTGTGACCTCGTCTGTTATTTCTCTAAGAGAACACCTAATTGAGCCAATGGTTCACCCAATTTGTTGACCGCTTCTGCAAGGGCTTTGGTGTCTTTTTCGGTTAAGGTATTGTATGGCACATAGTCATAACCGCTGGTTGATCTATTATAGGTTTGCAATAAATCATTTACTTCTTTGAAATGTTGCTCGATTTTTGCACTTAATTTAGCATCTTTTTTCAATAATTCAGGTTTGAATAATTCATAGATTTTTTCTGCCCCTTCAATATTGGCTTTAAAATCATATAAATCCGTTTTAGAGAAAATATCTTCTTCACCCGTCACTTTACTGGTGGAAACTTCATTTAATAAATCTACTGCACCAGTAATCATTAACTCTGGCGTGACTTCGGCTGTTGGAATTTTAGCACGCAACTCTTTTACGTCTTTGAGTAACTGATCGGCAGTTTCTTCCGTGCCTTTGGTAGTATTTTGTTCCCATAATACTTTTTCAATTTTGTGGAAACCAGACCAATCTTTTTCCCCTTTGCCTTCTTCTTCTAAGTCCGCAAGACGGGCATCAATACGTGGGTCTAAATCACCAAAACTTTCCGCAATCGGCTCGGAACGTTCATAATACATACGAGCTTGCGGATAAATAGCTTTAGCTTTTTCCACATCACCGGCTTTTAATGCATCAACAAAAGATTCAGTATGTGTCACAAGTTCATCAATCTGAGCGACTACAAAATCTTTATAATCTTTTGTTTCTTTTGATAAATCTGCTGCCATAGCTGGGGTAGATAGAAGTAAACTTGAAATCAGTGCTGCAATAAATTTTAAACGCATATAAGTTCTCCTTGATTGAGATGAAGATTAAGATGAAACATCGTGGCTATATTAGATCAAATAAAAATAATTCTCAATATACTTATAATGTATTTCTAAGGCAAAGCATCTATTAATCGTCCTTGATATTCGTTTAAGAGAGCTTTTGCTTGTTGAATATCGACATTCGCTAAAATCATCATAATCGCCAGTTTACTGTTATTTTCTGCCAGTTTTAACGCTTTAATCGCTTTGTACTCTGAACAATCTGTCGCTTGCATGACAATGCGAATTGCTCGAGCTTTGAGTTTTTCATTACTGGCTTGCACGTCCACCATTAAATTTTGGTAGCATTTTCCCAACAAAATCATACTCGCTGTGGTGAGCATATTAAGTACTAATTTTTGTGCGGTGCCTGATTTCATTCGGCTTGAGCCTGTTAGTACTTCTGCTCCGACCACGGTTTCAATGGCAATTTGTGCAATTCCTGCCATCTCTGAATGGGGGTTACTGGCAATCGCTACCGTAGTCGCTCCCAGTTCATTGGCATATTGTAACGCTCCTATTACATAGGGTGTTCGACCACTGGCAGCTATCCCAACTAACACATCTTTTCCCGAAAAATCAATCTGTTGTAAATCCAATTTGCCCTGTTCTTGATTATCTTCCGCTCCTTCAATCGGATGCCGCAACGCCCGTTCACCGCCCGCAATTAAACCCACCACCATAGCCGGATCAACACCAAAGGTTGGGGGACATTCGGAAGCATCTAACACGCCTAATCGTCCACTGGTACCTGCCCCGATATAAACTAACCGACCGCCAGCTTGAAAGGCTTGTACAATTTTTTCTACTGCAACCGCAATTTGTGGCAAGCATTTTTCAATGGCTAGTGGCACAGTTTTATCTTGCTGATTGATTAAGCTAACAATTTCCAACGTGGTCATTTGATCTATGTTGGTAGATTCGGGATTGCGTTGCTCGGTGATCATTTGCTCAAGAGCATTAAGTAAGTTTTGTTCTGTCATCTTTGTTTCCTATTTTGGAAAAATTACCCCTAAACTCACCGCACTTTTTGCCCCCGTGACCGCAGGCAAGTTGCTCGGTAAATTGTTTATGCGTTGATAAGCCAACCACGCAAAGGCGGCAGCTTCCATATAGTCCACATCAAAGCCTACATCATGAGTTGTAGTAACAAACCAAATTGGCAATAAATTGGTTAAACGTTGCATAATTAATGGATTTTTCGCTCCACCGCCACAAACCAATAATTCACAAGGCAAACCTGTTTTTTCTAGTGTGAGTAGCTCATTCGCTATACCTTGTACGGTAAATTCAAGTAATGTGCGTTGCACATTTTGCGGTGAAAGTGCGGTGTGTTTTTGCAATTTTTTTTCTAGCCAAGCTAAATTAAATAGCTCTCGCCCTGTACTTTTCGGCGGTGCTTGGCTAAAAAAAGGCTCGTCTAATAAATCTGTCAATAAGCCCTGATCGACTTGTCCGCTGGCAGCCCAAGCACCATTTTTATCGTAACGTTTGCCTTGATGTTTTTCAATCCAACCGTCTAACAGCGTATTACCCACGCCGACATCATAGCCGATAGTTGGACAAGTTGGATTGAGCACGGAAATATTACTCATTCCACCGATATTTAAAATCACTCTTAGCTTATCAGGTGTACTTAACATTGCCTGATGAAAGGCGGGTACCAGTGGCGCACCTTGCCCGCCCACTGCCATATCTTTACGGCGAAAATCGCCAACAGTGGTGATACCCGTTTGAGCGACAACAATATTCATATCGCCAATTTGCATAGTAAAAGGATCAGTTGAATTAGGCGAATGCCAAACGGTTTGACCGTGACAGCCAATGGCTAAAATCTGTTCCGATTTTAACCGCAGTTTAGCAAGAAATTGATTGACACAATCGGCATAAAGTCCCCCCAGTTGATGATCTAGCTCGCCCAAATCTTGCAAACTGGTTTGTCCCGATTGCACAAGTGCGGTGATTTTTTGTCGAATTTTTTCGGGCATCGGTATGAAATTACAAGCGACGATGGCTGGTGGATTCTTGCTAAAATTCATTAAAGCGAGATCTACACCATCAAGGCTGGTGCCAGACATCATGCCGATATAGTATTGAGGTTGCATTATTTATTCTCATTTTGTAGGGGCGTATTGCATACGCCCTATTGCTCGATCTTTTTTGGGCGTATGCAATACGCCCCTACGGCGATATATTATATTATAGTCATATTAGATCATTTCACAAAATCCGTGTAAAATAGACCGCAGTTTAATCCAATGTTGAGAATATCAAGATGACCCAATCTAACAATAAATTAAGCGTAGTGATTCTCGCCGCAGGCAAAGGCACCAGAATGTATTCTGATTTACCTAAAGTGTTGCACAAGGTAGCTGGCAAGCCAATGGTGAAGCACGTGATTGATACTGCAAAGCAACTCAATGCTGAACAAATTCATTTAATTTATGGACACGGTGCAGATTTATTAAAACAATGTTTAGCGGATGAGCCTGTAAATTGGGTTTTCCAAGCAGAACAATTAGGTACGGGACACGCCATGCAACAAGCTGCACCGTTTTTTAACGATGATGAAAATATTGTCATGCTGTATGGTGACGCCCCTTTAATTACACCAGAAACCTTACAAAAATTAATTGCAGCTAAACCGCAAAATGGCATTGCGTTATTAACTGTGCAACTAGATAACCCTACAGGCTACGGACGAATTATTCGTCAAAATGGTTCCGTAGTGGCGATTGTTGAACAAAAAGATGCCAATCCTGAACAATTAAAAATTAACGAAGTAAACACGGGGGTGATGGTATCAGACGGAGCAAGTTTCAAAAAATGGTTAAGCCGTTTAAATAATAACAATGCTCAAGGTGAATACTATATGACGGACGTGATCGGGCTGGCAAATCAAGACGGTTGTCAAGTTGCGGCGGTGATAGCAGATGACATTATGGAAGTAGAGGGGGCAAATAATCGTTTGCAACTTAATGCGTTAGAACGTTATTACCAACGTAAACAAGCTAGCCGTTTATTATTAGCAGGTGTGAGCTTAGCGGATCCTGAACGCTTTGATTTACGTGGTGAATTAAGCCATGGCAAAGATTGCGAAATTGATATTAATGTGATTATTGAAGGCAAAGTACAATTAGGTAATGGGGTAAAAATTAGTTCCGGTTGCGTACTAAAAAATGTGATCGTAGGGGATAATGTTGAAATTAAACCTTATTCTGTGTTGGAAGACTGCGTCATCGGCGAAAAATCGTCTATCGGACCTTTCAGCCGTTTACGCCCGGGGGCAGAACTCGCTGCAGAAACCCATATTGGTAACTTTGTGGAAATCAAAAAAGCCAGTATTGGTAAAGGTTCAAAAGTTAATCACTTAACTTATGTGGGAGACGCAGAAATCGGCACCAATGTAAATGTCGGTGCGGGTGTCATTACTTGTAATTATGATGGTGCCAATAAATTTAAAACCGTAATTGGGGATAATGTATTTGTCGGTTCTGACTGTCAACTGGTTGCCCCAGTGAAGATTGCAGATGGTGCAACAATCGGTGCGGGTACAACGATCACCAGAGATGTAAGTGAAAATGAACTTGTCATTAGCCGTGTGCCACAACACCATATTCAAGGCTGGCAACGACCGGTGAAAAAGAAATAATATTTTATTTAAAGAGAAATTTATCAGTTTGTTCTTTAGTTAACGGAGAATATTGATGAACTGATAGATGATATGGATTTCAACTTGATCCATATCAAAAAAACATATAAAACTCCAAAATTTTTTCAAAAATTTGATCTAGTTAACGTTTTTTCTTCTCAAAAAGTAATAGAATAGCTTATCTTTTAATTTTCTAACTCTAATGAGGTAATGTATGACTGACTTAAATAAAGTAATTAAAGAACTTAGTGATCTTGGTATCAATGGTGTAACAGAAATTGTTCATAACCCAAGTTATGAATTTCTATTTGCAGAAGAAACCAAAGAAGATTTACAAGGCTATGAAAAAGGTATCGTCACCACAACGGGCGCAGTAGCCGTTGATACCGGTATTTTCACAGGTCGTTCACCAAAAGATAAATATATTGTGTTAGATGACAAATCAAAAGACACCGTATGGTGGACAAGTGATGCAGCCAAAAACGACAACAAACCAATGAATCAAGAAACTTGGAAAAGTTTAAAATCATTAGTCACTAACCAGCTTTCTGGTAAACGTTTATTTGTAGTTGATGCGTTTTGTGGTGCAAACGAAGATACACGTTTAGCGGTGCGTATCGTCACTGAAGTGGCATGGCAAGCTCATTTTGTGAAAAATATGTTCATTCGCCCAAGCGACGCTGAATTAGCTAACTTCAAACCTGATTTCGTGGTCATGAATGGTTCTAAAGTCACCAATCCAAATTGGAAAGAACAAGGCTTAAACAGCGAAAACTTCATTGCCTTTAACCTTACTGAAGGCGTGCAATTAATCGGTGGTACTTGGTACGGCGGTGAAATGAAAAAAGGTATGTTCTCAATGATGAACTACTTCTTACCATTACGTGGCGTCGCATCCATGCACTGTTCTGCCAACGTGGGCGAAAAAGGCGACGTAGCCGTATTCTTCGGCTTATCTGGCACAGGTAAAACCACCCTTTCAACCGACCCTAAACGTAAACTTATCGGTGATGATGAGCATGGTTGGGACGATGACGGTGTATTCAACTACGAGGGCGGTTGCTATGCGAAAACCATCAACCTATCTAAAGAAAACGAACCAGACATCTATGGTGCGATCAAACGTGATGCATTATTAGAAAACGTGGTGGTTCGTGCAGATGGTTCTGTTGACTTTGCTGACGGTTCAAAAACTGAAAACACGCGTGTTTCTTATCCAATTTATCATATTGAAAACATTGTTGAACCAGTATCTAAAGCAGGTCATGCGAAAAAAGTGATCTTCTTAACCGCAGATGCGTTCGGTGTATTACCGCCAGTATCTAAATTAACCCCAGAACAAACTAAATACTACTTCTTATCTGGTTTCACAGCTAAATTAGCCGGTACAGAACGTGGTATCACAGAACCTACCCCTACATTCTCAGCCTGTTTCGGTGCGGCATTCTTAAGTTTACACCCAACCCAATATGCTGAAGTATTAGTAAAACGTATGGAAGCAGCAGGGGCTGAAGCCTATCTTGTGAACACTGGCTGGAACGGTACGGGTAAACGTATTTCAATCAAAGATACGCGTGGTATTATCGATGCAATCTTAGACGGTTCAATCGACAAAGCAGAAACCAAAACATTGCCAATCTTCAATGTAGCAGTGCCAACTGCCTTACCAAACGTTGATCCTGCAATTTTAGATCCACGTGATACTTATGCAGACAAAGCACAATGGCAAGCAAAAGCAGAAGATTTAGCTAACCGTTTTGTGAAAAACTTTGAAAAATATACGGTAACTGCGGAAGGTAAAGCGTTAGTGGCCGCAGGTCCAAAAGCGTAAATATTCGCTATAGTCACTCAAAAGTGCGGTGAATTTTTATTTTTCACCGCACTTTTGTTTTTAAAACCAGTATTCTTTATACCAAAGATAGATACAATGAAAGCCCCCCAAAAAAATCAACCTATTTATACAGATTGCATATAACGTTATTTATCAAAAATACAAAATATCATTTGACAAAACAGTATTATTGTTACATTTTTGTTAAAATATAATTCATTGATATTTTTGGAGGATAAAATGGAAACAACATCTGTAACAATAAGTATGTTTGAAACCTTAGGGCTAGCTGTTATCGCCATTTATTTCGGTGATTGGTTGCGTCATATATTCCCCATATTAAGAAAATATTGTTTACCAGCTTCTGTTGTAGGAGGAACGATATTTTCTATTATTTCCTTACTGCTTTATTCAACTCATATCGTTGAATTAAAATTTGATTACCAAACCATTAACCAATTTTTCTATTGTCTTTTCTTTGCGGCTTGTGGTAGTGCTGCCAATGTGTCTTTACTGAAAAAAGGAGGTAAGTTAATTATTATATTTGCTGTATTAGCCGCCTTATTAGCTATTATGCAAAACATCATTTCTCTTGGTATTGGTGATATGATGAATGTTAATCCACTCATTTCTTTAATGACTGGTAGTATCCCAATGACTGGAGGTCACGGTAATGCAGCCTCATTTGCACCATTGGCAGAGGAAGCCGGAGCAATAGGAGCAATGGAAGTGGCTATTGCGTCCGCCACATTTGGTTTAATTGTAGGTTGCGTATTGGGCGGACCTTTTGGTAACTTTATTATTAAACGTCATAAATTAGATACTTCCAGTATAAAACAAACCCTAAATGAAAATCTACCTACCCAAGCCAAACGACTTTATCTAAATAAATCGGAAGTGATCAATGCCGTATTTCTGCTTTGTATTGCTTTAGGTTTAGGGCAGGTGATTAATTCTATTTTAAAACATTATGACGTGAATTTTCCTATCCACGTCAGCTGTATGTTCGGTGGTATTATTGTCCGCTTATTATGCGATATCAGCACTAAAGATCATCAAACTTTATATGAAGCAATGGATACCGTAGGTGAATTTGCTTTAGGTTTATTTGTGTCAATGTCAATTATCACTATGAAACTATGGCATTTATCCAATTTAGGTTTAGCCTTATTATGCTTACTTTCAGCTCAAGTCGTATTAGTATTGATCTTCTGTTATTTCTTGACGTTTAAATTATTAGGCAAAAATTATGATGCCGCAGTAATGGCTGTTGGGCATACGGGTTTTAGTTTAGGGGCGGTTCCAGTGGCAATGACAACGATGCAAAGTGTATGTAAAAAATACCGTTATTCGTCTCTCGCCTTTTTTGTGGTGCCAGTGATCGGAGGATTTATTAGTAATATCACCAATGCAGTGATTATTACACAATTCTTATCTATAGCAAAACATATGTTAGGAATTAGCTAGAACAATAAATAGAAATGGCGATCAAAAATAAAATGATTTTTTGACCGCCATTTTTGTTACTTCTGCAACGCCCCCAAAATCCCACGAGTAATCTGCTTGGTAATTTGAGAACGAATACTTCGCCCAACCGATTTACTTAAACCACTGACAATTTCTTCTGTCACGGTTAATTTTTCGCCGCGTTTTTTAGTACCAAAAATCATTCGACTCAACGAACCCAATACACCCTCGCTTTCTTGTTGTTCCGCTTGTTGGGCTTGTTGTTGTGCCACTTGATTTAAATTAGCTTGTTCTGCTAACATCTCAAAGGCAGAATGGTTATCTACATAATTGTTATAATAAGCAAACAAATCATCATCTTTAACCCACGCTTGACGTTGCTCTTGCGTTAATGGTGTAAGCTGGCTTTTTGGTGGATAAATGGTCGCAATTTCCACTGGTGTTGGCATCCCTTTTTCATCTAGGAATGAAACTAACGCCTCGCCTACGCCTAAGGTAGTAATAGCTTCCACCACATTTACCTTTTTATTCGTTCTGAACGTTTCGGCTGCAGTTTTCACCGCTTTTTGATCTCTTGGCGTAAAGGCTCGCAACGCATGTTGGACACGATTACCCAGTTGACCTAACACGGTGTCTGGCAAATCTAATGGATTTTGCGTGACAAAATAAATGCCGACGCCTTTAGAACGAATTAAACGGACTACTTGCTCCACTTTTTCAATTAAGACACTTGGGGCACCATCAAATAACAAATGAGCTTCATCAAAGAACATCACAAATTTTGGTTTATCTGGATCACCCACTTCAGGTAATTGCTCAAATAATTCAGCCATTAACCACAACAAAAAGGCACTGTACATACGAGATGAATTAATTAATTTTTCTGAATTCAAAATATTAATTACGCCACGTCCATCACGAGTTTGTAACCAGTCTTCCAAATTTAATGCTGGTTCACCAAATAATTTTTCCGCTCCCTCATTTTCAAGGGTCAATAAGGCACGCTGAATTGCCCCCACACTGGCAGCGGAAATATTGCCATATTGTAATTGAAATTCCTTAGCGTTATCGGCGAGATATTTCAACATCGCACGCAGATCTTTCAAATCAATAAGCAACAACCCTTTATCGTCTGCCACACGGAATAGAATATTTAATAAGCCTTCTTGAGTTGGATTGAGATTTAATAAACGAGAAAGCAACAATGGACCCATTTCCGAGATTGTGGTACGTAATGGAATCCCTGTTTCGCCGAATACATCCCAAAAAGAAACTGGATAACCGTTTAAATAGCTTTCACCACCTAAGCTAAATTGTTCAATACGTTGCGCAATTTTGCCTTGCATGGTACCTTTTACCGTCATACCTGAAAGATCGCCTTTTACATCGACCAAAAATACAGGCACGCCGTTATCACTAAATTCTTCCGCTAATTTACGCAAAGTGACGGTTTTCCCTGTCCCCGTTGCCCCAGCGATTAAGCCATGACGGTTTGCCATTTTGGCATTGATCCCGAAACTGTGTCCCTCACTATTGCGTGCGATTGCAAATATATTCATGACATATCCTTTATGTTGTAAATTTTGAGCATAATAAGAGAAAAATGACTGTTAGTCAAAAAATGAGATTTTGTGATCTTGATTCCAAAATCTAGCAAAAAATCTCGACTCTTTTCCTTTCGACTTATAACCTAAAATTTCCGAAAAACCAACCGCACTTTTATCATTCTCATGCAAAATATCGAACTCTTATTACGTCTAATGCAAGTACCTAATCTTGGTGCAAATGCAATTCAAGAAATTTTAACTCAAATCACACCACAAACCTTGTTAGATTACGATGAAACCGCTTTTCATCACATTGGTTGGCAAGCAAAACAAATTCAACGTTGGTTTCA
>Ga0192278_1177_pt1 | contig 11477 bp, 9 predicted proteins | sample Koala_Koa24_K3_FD_131271 | JGI IMG/M metagenome (GOLD analysis project Ga0192278, IMG submission 131271) | Enriched cells from koala feces incubated with labeled cellulose particles, San Francisco Zoo, California, United States - Koala_Koa2-4_K3 ...
CAGACAGACACAGAAAAGCAATCAAAAAAACAGCTCCCGCTCCCCGCAAAACCTCGCAAAATACCGCAGCCTTCTCCTGCCGCTGCTGATCATTATCATCTATACCATCTATCAGTTTGTAGGAGGCGCTACCGCAGCAGATTTTGCCTGGTCAGAGACGTCTGTGACCGTGATCTGCCCGGATGAAACGGAATTCACCATTGATTACGCGGACGTTACCTCACTGGAGCTCTACACTGGCGCGGACTACGGCACCTGTGTTTCCGGAAATGATTCCGGCAGCGCATATTACGGTACCTGGGAGAACGACCTGTGGGGCACCTACAGTCTGTGCGTGACAAAATCGATCGGAAACTGCATCGTCATGCAGACCAATGATACCACGCTCGTCATCAACTACGAATCCGAAGAAATCACCTCTGCCCTCTTTGAAGAGATTCAGAAGTATTGCGACGCCGCGACCGTTCAGGCCGCGGCTTTTTTGTAAACAAATCAATCCCGCAGCTCCAGCCCGCCGCTCACCGCGATCGTCTGTCCGGTGATATAAGAGCTCTCTTCGCTGGCAAGGAAACAGATCAGTTCTCCTAAGTCATCCGGAGTCCCCAGCCGGCCCATCGGACTGCGTTCCAGCATTTTGGACGGATCCACATCGCCCGGATTGACGCCCTCGATACGCGGGATGGCTCCCTTGGAAATGCAGTTGACTGTAATCCCATCCCTGGCCAGGCGGGCAGCAGCGTTGAGCGTCAAAGAATGCACCGCGCCCTTGGCCACCGCATTCTCGAAGCTCTCGTGAACGCCTCCCTGTGTTCCTTCTACGGTCGTCATAAAGATGACTCTTGGGGCACAGCTCTGCCTCAGGAAAGGGAGAGCAGCGTGCAGCATTCCATAGGCTCCGCCCACCAGATGTTCGATGCCATGCAGCAGATCAGCCGGTGCGACTTCTTCCATCGGTACATCGCGCCCGGTCGCTCCGGTATTTGCGATCAGCACATCCACAGAGCCAAATTCCCGGGCAATCCGCTCATAGGTAGACGGATCTTCCTCGGCAGGCCCGCTCTCTAAGGCGCCCACCGCGATACAGCGCCCCGGCAGCTGCATATCATTGATCTCATCGACCAGCTTCTGCGCGCGCTCTGCCATATGCGTCATCATAATTACATTCATCCCGCCGGCACAGAGCAGCTTTACCGCCGCCACTCCATCGCCCGCCGTAGCACCCGCGAACACGCAGGTGCGGCCTTTTAATGTCTGCATAATTTGTCATCCTTCCTACAGGAACCGCCCCGGTTTTCCGAGCCATTCATCCAGATAATCAAAGACAACCTTTTCCGTATCACCGAATTCCGTTCTTCCTTCATTATCAAAATTATGGCCTGCGCCTTCCATAAATGCGATGGATTTATCTTCGCTGGCCGCATTATGATAGACAGTTTCAGAAGCAAGAAATTCATACCCGCCCGTCATGCCCATGACCAGCAGCGGCGCCTTAATATAACGGATGTTGCCTGGAGTGCAGCTGTAGGTATTCTCGTATAAGATTCCTTCTGCCCCGTCCTCATTCACACAGTAATCCTCTCCGGCCATCACCGCACGGTTGGTCAGATAAGAACGCACCGTGTCCATGATGCAGGCCTGGCTGGACGGCGTCATGGAACGGCCGCCCAGCGGACGCCGCAGGCTGCGGATTATTTCAAAGGTAGCACTTCCGTCCTTGTGAAGCAGTTTGTACTCCTGCTTCGTATGAGAGAGCAGACGCAGGTCTTCCGGAAACAGCTTGTTGCATGGCTTGATCTGGACAGCCGCAGTGACATTAAACGGCTCATCATCCACATAATTTCCTTTTCCGCTCTCAATGGCTTCCAGGCGATCGAGTGCACGCCGGATAATCGCATTATTCCGCTCCGCCTGCGCGGCAAAAAACTTTTTCAGAAAGCTCTCGCTGTAGGTAGAGCCTTCCGGATCATAGCCATTCGCCGGGTTAAAAACGTCCAGCTCCGGATCCAGCTTCATGCCATTGCCTTCCTCGATGACTGCCGGGTCAATGCTAAACAGAGTCATCGCGCCATTGCCCCAATTGGAATCCAGTGTCATAATGCCGTCCGCGGCAGGCAATTTTTCAGTAATGGAGCATTTAATCAGATAATTGTCTCTCTGAAACAATTCGGGACCGTTTTCTGCGGCGGCCTGGTAAGCGCTCATCAGAGTCGCGCCGCCGCTGTGTCCCATCAAAATCACCTTTTCAATACCCGGATACGCACGCATGAATTCCACAGCTTCCCGGATATCCAGCATTTTCGCATCCAGTGTCGCGTGAGCATCGCTTACCTGCCCGCATAACACGCGATAGCCTCTCTTTGCCAGCTCACCGCCCAGATGGATCAGACTGTAATCATCATCGGAATGGATCGCGATAATACCGATCCGGCTTTTTTCGGTCGGAACCACCGGTTCATAAAGCATACAGTGCATCCCCTTCATGATAAAGCCCAGATGCACATAAATATCCCGGATCATCAGCCCCTCCGGACGATACCCGCCGGTGGTGCCGATTATTTGTTTTGTATTTGAGTCATATTGCAGCATAGGATCCTCCCCTATCAAGTCACATAATACACGCTTTCATACGTACTTCGCAGCAAATGCGAAATACTGTCCTGAATCATTTGTCGCCTCAGTAGTACACAGCCTTCAGCAGATTTTAAATCCGCCCACCGGCTCTGCCTCTTTGCTTTCCTCTTCCCTGTAGGTAATCTTCCTCTCCAGAGCGCAGATTCCCAGACTCGCTCCCGCGGAAAACAGCAGGCACAAAGCACAGCGAAATTCTGCCAACACAGCAGCGTCCAGATGCAGCAGCAGATAAACAACTGTCAGGACAGAGGCCGCGAACAGTCCTGCCGCCGCCATTCCTGTGGAGCGCCGGATGGAAACGCTGGTGGTACGATACTCATAAATGGTCAGCTTACGCGGCGCTGTCAGATAATTGACCAGCGTGCACAGAATCCAAAACAGCCCCACCAGAGAAACCACCTCCGCAGCTGTCACGTAAACAGTGGTATTACTGCCCACACTTTCCAGCGCTCCCGCCACAAACAGGGCTACGGCAGCCGCAAACAGAAGGATATAAGCCGCGCGCAGCCCGATTCTCTGACGGCCGGACAGATCCTGTATGCGATAAGTATCTGTATACACATGCTCAATCTTCGTCTTTCCGTTGGGCAGTACCTTCTGCACCTCTGTGTAGCCTTCAAAATAGCTGTGGTATTTGCGGCTGTGGAAATCCAGGGTTTTTCCATCCGGCTTTTTTATAGTGGATTCCTTTTTTCCGCCGTAATACACCATGTTTTCGCTCATACAGGATCCTTCCTTTCATTTTAATGTCAGAGTTCAAAAACCTGATACCACGGCATTGCCATAAAGTAATTCTGCATACCGTGGATCTCCTTATTTAATTGATTTCACGTACCCGACAGCACGACACAAAATGTCCGGGCTCGATTTCCTCCAGCTTCTGCGGCTGATGGCAGGCCTCCGTCGCGTATGGACAGCGGGCTGCAAAACGGCAGCCGGGCTTCGGATTAATCGGGGAGGTGATTTCGCCGGTCAGCTGGATTCGCTGCATCGGATGATCCAGATCCGCTGACGGAATCGCCGAAAGCAATGCTTTCGTGTACGGATGCAGCGTTTCGCGGAACAGATCGTCCGCGGAAGCTTTTTCTACCAGCTGCCCCAGGTACATCACGCAGATGTTCGTAGAAATATGCCGCACAACAGACAGGTCATGTGTGATAAACATATAGGCCATCCCCATCTGCTCCTGCAGATCCATCAGCAGGTTCAGTACCTGTGCCTGAATCGAGACATCCAACGCAGACACCGGTTCATCACAGACGATAAATTCCGGGTTCAGCGCCAGGGCGCGCGCGATGCCGACACGCTGCCTGCGGCCTCCGTCCAGTTCATGCGGATAGCTTGCCCGCAGCCGCTGGTCAATGCCTACCAGATCCATCAGGCGGTTCGTTTCCTCCTCCAGCTGCGACTTCTGAAAACGTCCGGAATATTGCAGCGGCTCCCGCACCGTTTCCTCAATCGTCATACGGGGATTCAGAGAGGAGTAGGGATCCTGAAAGATAATCTGCATCTTTTCCCGAACCTTCTTCAGCTTCTTTCCCTGCACATGAGTGATATCCTCACCGTTTAACAGCACCTGGCCGTCCGTCGCCTCATGAAGACGGATGACCGCTCTGCCCAGAGTGGATTTTCCACAGCCGGACTCTCCTACCACTCCCAGAGTCTCCCCTTTCGAGATGGTAAAGGACACATCGTCCACGGCGTGATTCATCCCGGCGGGAACCTTAAAATATTTCTTCAGATTTTTGACTTCAATCAGATTTCCCATGCCTTACACCTCCGATTCTCTCTGGCAGCAGCGCACGAAATGACCCGGTGCGATTTCTTTCAGTACAGGATGTGCCTTACAGCCCTCCTGCGCATATTTACAGCGAGGCGCGAACGCACAGCCTTCCGGAAGATCCGTAGGATCTGGCGGCATACCGGCGATCGGTTCCAGACGTGAGGTACGCACATGAATATCCGGAAGAGAATGAAACAGTCCGATCGTATATGGATGCGTCGGATGCCGGAAGATCGCTTCCTTCGTGCCATACTCTACCAGCTCGCCGGCATAAATCACAGCCACCTTGTCGCAGGTCTCCGCCACGATGCCCAGGTCGTGTGTAATCAGGATCATGGACGTCTGATATTTTTCACGAAGCTCACGGATCAGATCCAGCACCTGCGCCTGGATTGTCACGTCCAGCGCGGTCGTTGGTTCGTCTGCCAGAAGCAGTGCCGGATCGCAGGCCAGCGCCATAGCAATCACTACACGCTGCTTCATACCGCCGGAAAACTGATGCGGATACTCGGAATAACGCTCTCTGGGGATGTTTACCATCTCCAGCATATCCTGCGCCCGCTTCACCAGCTCCTGTTTGCTGACTCCTTTATTGTGGAGCTCCAGCACCTCCAGAATCTGGTCGCCGACCGTCATCAGAGGATTCAGCGCCGTCATGGGATCCTGGAAGATCATGGCGATTTTATCGCCGCGGACCTTCAGCATTTCTTCCTCCGACAGTTCCATCAGGTTTACGCCCTCCAGTTCGATCGTACCGCCCTTAAAGATCGCGGGAGGATCGGGAAGAATCCGCAGGATCGACCGCGCGATCGTCGTTTTGCCCGCGCCAGTCTCGCCTACCAGTCCCAACGCCTCACCCTTTTCCATGTCAAAGGAGACACCGTTTGCCGCATGGACAATCTTTTTTCCGGAAGTATATACAACTTCTATATCTTTTACCGAGAGGAATGTCCGCTCTTTCTGTTCTGTCATGACAAATTCCTCCTTTATCAGCTTCTGAGCTTCGGATCCAGCGCATCGCGGAGACCGTCGCCCAACAGGTTAATAGCCAGCACCGTCAGAGCGATGATCAGGCCGGGGAACAGAATAATATGAGGATAATAAAGGATATCCGCTTTGCCGTCTGCGAGCATGGCGCCCCACTCCGGTGTCGGCGGCTGAATGCCCAGGCCGATGTAAGAGAGCGTCGCCGCCATCGTAATCGTCTGGCCAATCGTCATCGTCGCCGTGACAATCGTCGGAGCGATGACATTCGGCAGCAGATGCTTAAACATGATCTTACTCTTCGGGCAATTGATTGATTCCGCCGCCTCCAGATATTCCTTATTCCTCTCACGCAGGATCTGCGCACGCTGCATCCGGACATTTCCAGGAACGCCGCCGATCGCCAGTGCGATAATTGTATTTGTAAAACCGCTGCCCAGTGTCGCGGAAATCAGCAGGCACAGCAGCATACCGGGAATCGCGGACCAGATATCCATAATACGCATGATGATCGTCTCCACAACGCCTCCAAAATAGCCCGCCAGAGATCCTAAAAGAACGCCGACCACACTTCCCAGAAGAGCCGTCAGAATGCCCAGCGCCAGAGAATAACGGCCGCCAACCATCAACCGGGTCAGAATGTCACGTCCGAGTGCGTCCGTGCCAAACGGATGCGCCAGGCTCGGCAGCGCTTTGATATTCATCAGATCAAACTGATCATACGTGTATGGCGAGAGGAACGGTCCGATCAGACAAAACAGGACAATGGCGATAAACAGGATGGCGCCCAGTTTCGCACTTGGTGCTTTCACCGTGCGTTCCAGAGTCTCTGCCAGCATGGATTTTTTCTTTATTTTTTGTGGTTTTGCCACAGCTTCTTTTGCAGCCATCTGATCACCCCTCCTTCTCTTTCTTCTTCCCGGCCAGCTTGCCGGAAGCAGAATACTGTGCCTTGATGCGGGGATCCACAAATGCGTACGCCAGATCCACCACCAGCATGGCAATGGAAGTAAACAGCGCGAAGAATACTACGCAGCCCCGCACAATCGGATAGTCCCGGGAATTGATGCCGGTCAGCATGTAAAGTCCGACGCCCGGAATAGAAAACACAGATTCAATAACCGCGCCACCCGCTACGATACTTGAAAAGCCGGTGCCCAGTGAGGTGATAATCGGCATCAGGGCGTTCGGCAGCATGTGCCGGCGTACAACCACGCCTTCTGCCTGTCCCTTCGCACGAGCGGTCGTGATATAATCCGCACGGAACACCTCCAGCATGGAGGAACGGGTCTGGCGGGCATTCACCGCGATGCCAGGAAGAGACATCACGATAATCGGCATGATAAAGCTCTTCCAGCTGTCCACACCATACGCAGGCAGCCAGCCCAGCCTCTGCGCAAATAATACAATCATCATCAGTGCCAGCCAGAAGTCCGGGATCGAAATGAAGACCATTGCAATCACCATGGATACAGAATCCTGCCACCTGCCCTCATGCGTCGCCGCAAAAATTCCAAGGGAAAGGCCGACCGCCACATTCAGAATCATCGCTGTCAGACCGATAAATACCGTGTAGGGAAGACGGTTCAGCAGTTCCTGCATCACCGGTACGTTGTAGGTCCAGGAGGTTCCCAGATCCAGATGCAAAAAGGTATCGGACATGAAGCTGGCGAGCTGTGCCAGATACGATTTATCCAGGCCAAGCACGGCTCTTAAGTTTTCCACATCGGCAGCCGTAGCAGTCGGGCCCAACTGATTTCGCGCCGGATCACCGGGTGTGAAATACAGGATCGTAAAAATGACAAAAGCCGCAGCGATCATGATGACGATAACCATCAGAATTCGCTTGATAATATACCTTGCCATAAAGTTTTCTCCTTTTTGATAAGGCAACGGCGATTTCGCCGCTGCCACAGGAACTCACGGGCTGCAGGGAGGCGCAGCCCGTGAGGAAGTCTATCTTATTTTTCTCCAGATCCGTATGAACTACGTATCGGCGTTGTTTACTGCTCTTCGTAGGTCGAGCCGCCCGGAACATAATTCAGGTTGTTATCGTAGCAGATCTCCACCAGCGTGTTGCTGTAGATCGTTGTATTGACAGGAACACCGATCGGGCATACATATCCATTGTCCATCCACTGTGCACGCAGTGCATCCAGATTTTCCGTCGTATTTCCTTCCATAGTGTTGCACAGCTCATAAAGGTCCTGCAGGGTCGCGTCGTCAACGTTGTTGATCGTCAGACCGTCATCATTGATCGTATTGTCCAGGATTACCTGAGACAGGCTGATGCAGAATCCGCCGGATGCGCAGTAGGTCAGCATCAGATCCCACGCATCGTTGTCATACTGTGTCGTCTGTATCGTGCTGTTATCTACCGCCTGCATGCTTACGGTCACACCCAGCTGGCCCAGCAGAGCCGTGATGATGGTACCCATATTCTTAAAGTCCTCGTCGCTGCTGGTATAGAAGCGCAGGGTCTCACCGTTATAATTGGAAGCCGCAAGATATTCCTTCGCCAGATCCAGATCATATACTGTCATGTAATTTTCTTCCGATTCCCACTTCTCATCATAATCAGCAAAAATGCTGGTACCCAGGTCATAGGCCGGGTTGAATCCGGAAACCGCCGCGCAGATCTGTGTATTATCCAGCGCGTAGTAAATTGCCAGACGCAGGTTCACATCATCCATAACTCCGCCCGCAATGCAGTTCGACTCCAGATAGTACACCATGTTGCTGTCCGAATAGGAAACAGTAAAGTCATCTGCGTACTGTCCGCCTTCTTCGAACTCAGAAAGGCTGGAGGTATCAAAATAATCGGAATACTGAATCGCGCCGGTCGTTAATGCCACTGTCTGAGAAGCTGCTTCGGCAATAATGTCATACTCGATGGTCTGTACATTTCTCATATGACTCTGCTTCGTCAGGTCATCGGTCTGCCAGTAGTTGTCATTCGCCTCAAGAATCACCTTGGAACCGGACTGATACTGGCTGATCACATACGGACCGGTCGCAACCGGTTCTGTTGCAAAGTTATGTGACTCATAAGAAGCCTGAGAGAAAATCGCCGTGCCGGCCCAGATAAACTCGAGTGATCCAATCGCTACCATTGGGTCGGTGCTGAACGTAAAGCGAACTGTGTAATCATCTACTTTCTCAATGCCCTCAAAAATATCATATTTCAGGCCATATCCGGAATCAATCAGCACCTGATAGGAATAAATGATATCATCCGCCGTAATTGCATTTCCGTCCGCGTCAACGATATAGTCATAGATTTCCACATCATAAGTCGTCTCGTCCACCGCCGTATAGCCTTTTGCCAAAACCGGCACATACTCTGCGCCATCCATATCGAACAGGCACTCATAAACCTGATGCCATACCAGGTTCTTGCCGGACTGGTTTGGATTCCACGGAGAAAACTCCTGCGGATCAGAGCTCATGCCAATCACAATATTGTCCAGACGTCCATTATCCAGGATCTCCGCATTCGCTGTCATAGGTATTCCCATAGTCAGTCCCAATGCTCCGGCAAGGATTCCCGCTGAGGAGCCCTTCAGAAAATCTCTTCTTGTTATTTCTCTCATTATCGTATCCTCCTGTTTGTTTTCCACCGATGGTACTGTTCTTATCTTCACAGCTACCAACTAACAATATTCCGCAAACGTTACCTACAGGCCCGTAGTAAAATCGTTAATAAAATACTAATTTAGTTTTTAATTTTTGTCAATATGCTGGGCATTTCGTCTTATTAAACGCAAATTTCCATTTCAGAAACGACAAATTGCACAAAAAGAAGTCTGAGTTTTTCATCTCAGACTTCCCTTCTTTCTAATCTTCTGTTTTCTTTATTTTCCGGTATTTTCGTTTCCGTTTTCTTCTATCTTCTGCCGTACAAAGCGGATAAAATCCTGCACCGCCATAGAGCGCCTCCGGTTCTTCCGAACCCAGAGGTCTACGTGTACTTCAATCTCCGGCTCCAATGGAACAATCGCGATCTTCCCCTCATTCTGCCGCATCGTCAGGTTCTTCATCATAATCGAACAGCCGCCGCTGTCCACGATATTCTGTACCACCGCATCGCCGCGCGCGCAGATCATAGAAATCCTCGGTGTGAAATGCGCATCGGCAAAAGCACGTCTGCAATAATCAAAATGACGGCTCTCCGCAGGCAGCATAATAAAATTCTCGTTCTTAAGCTGCTCCAGACGAATCGAAGCCTCCCCTGCCAGCGGATGACGCACCGGCAGCACAACTGCCATGCTGTCCACAGCAAACGGAATGCGGTCAAACAGTTCTGTATCCAGTTCCTCATCACAAAGCAAAGCCGCGTCAATCTCTCCTTTGGCAAGCATCTGAATCGATTGGTTCCGGTTCTCTTTCTCCAGATTGTGAATAATATAATGCGGATATTTCCGATGAAACAAGGTGATCAGATCCACGATACGATAATCTGTCGTAAAGGTAATGCTGTCATTCGATGTAGCTTTCCACTTGGCCAGATCACCCAGACACCAATCTTCATCTTCTATCAGCCTTCTGGCGTGGGGCAGAAACTCCTGGCCGAATTCACTCAAAGAGATCGAATGCCCCTCCCGCTCAAACAAAGTACCACCGATATCGTCTTCCAATGTCTTGATATGCTTAAACAGGCTGGAATGAGAGGTATAAAGCTTTTTCGCCGCCTCTGCGTAATTGAGCGTGTCCGCTACCACAAGAAATTCCCGTACATAGGTTGTCTGCATTTTACTATCACCTCCGGTTTTTCTGCCTTTTTGTTATTTTAACATGATATTTCGTAAAATGCATTCATTTTATTTCTGGAGTACTCGAATCATCAGTATGTCGTTTGACATTTTTACGATAAAGGAGCAGAAAACGATATGCGTCTCCTACTCCACACGATCCTTCACCGCGCTGATGATAAAGGAATTGTAAATCTTTCTAATCTTTCAGGCACCCTATCGGCACGATGAAAACCCCATCTTCCCTCTGATAGGCACATTCTGTTCCTGTCAAAACCATCAAAAAAGAGGGCTCTCTCATTTTTTCTGTATTGACCTTCTCCTTCAATTCACGAAGATGAACGGCTGCTTCCTCAATTTCTCTGGATCCCAGTTTCACTTCTACCGCTGCCCAGCGTCCGTCGTTTAGACAAATCACCGCATCTGCCTCCAGGCCGCTGGCATCCCGATAATGAAACACCTGGCCATCGTTCGCCTCCGCATATATCCTCATATCCCTGTCGCAGAGAGACTCAAACAAAAATCCAAAATAACAGAAATCATCCAGCAGACATTCCGGCGTAAGCCGCATGATGGCTGTGGCAATAGACGGATCGGTAAATTGCCGTTTTGGAGAAGTACGAATTGCTGTTTTGGAGCGGAGTGCCGGATTCCAGGCGGGGAGATTTTCCGTTACAAAAATCCGATCCAGCGCATTCAGATACTGACTGATCGTTTTTTCTGACAGTGAATCATCTCCATCCCCATCGCTATGTCGTTATGAATGGTCCGAATCGTGGCAAGCCTAGAAATATTGCGCGAGAGCGAGCGCAGCAATGCCCGCACACGGGTTGGACTTTTTTCAACTCCATCCACCCTGGAAACATCCGCGTTAATCACTGCCTCTACATAATCAATCGCATGACGCATGGCAACTTTTTTCTCTTCTCCGATCGATGCCGGCCAGCCGCCTCTCACAATCACATCAGCAATCTCTTCAATCGTCAACTCCGAAATTTCTTCAACATCCGTATCTCCATCAAATAATTTTTTCAATGAAACGCTGCCATTTGATTCTCCTGATTCGTACAGACTCATAGGGCGCATCAGCATTCTTGAAATACGGCCGGTACCAGTATGCTGAACGACATTATCTCTGGGTACGGCGGAGCCAGTCAGAATAAACTGCCCGGTCTCTCCCCTCTGATCCACCGTAAATCGTACGGCATCCCATAAGACAGGAGCCATCTGCCATTCATCCAGAAGCCGGGGTGTCTCTCCCTTCAGCAGCAATGAAGGTTTTGTATCAGCTGCTTTTAAATAAGAAACCACACGGTCCGGATCCTGCA
>Ga0192278_1182_pt1 | contig 11143 bp, 15 predicted proteins | sample Koala_Koa24_K3_FD_131271 | JGI IMG/M metagenome (GOLD analysis project Ga0192278, IMG submission 131271) | Enriched cells from koala feces incubated with labeled cellulose particles, San Francisco Zoo, California, United States - Koala_Koa2-4_K3 ...
GGTGATTTCCCTGCGGATTGGCAGTTATTTTTTAGAGTATATTGACAGAAAGCATGGTTCCTGTTTTGTGTTAGCCGCTCCGGTGGATGTCCAGCTGGATTGTGATGACAGGACTGTTGTTCAGCCGGATGTATTAATTCTTTGTGATCCGACGAAATTCCGAAAAGGACGTATATTTGGGGCTCCTGATATGGTGGTAGAGGTATTATCAAAATCGACATCTTCCAGGGATCGCAGACTGAAGCTGGTAAAATACAGAAACGCAGGGGTGCGCGAATACTGGATTGTAGATCCGGACAAAAAGAGAGTTTTTGTTTATGAGTTTGAAAAGAGCGATTTCCCCAGGATTTATGGATTTGAGGATAGAGTGCCCCTTGGGATTTATCAGGGAGAATGTGAGGTGGACTTCTCACAGATATATGAGCGGATACGGCCTTTGTATGATACGATGTGAAGAAACAATGTTCATGCGGAATAAAGTATGTTAAAATATGCGTAATAGTTCAAAGGCGGAGCGCAGATCTGTGTTCGGCTGTTCTGAATTGTAATAAATATGCATATGGGCGCATAAGGAGGGCGGTTTCAGAATGAACAATTTTAATAATATGTGGGATTTCCCGGTAACAGATGGGGTTTCTTTTTCAAATGCAAATCGTATTCACCCGCTTATGCAAAAAAGAGTTGATACACTTATCTCCGCTTTGAAAAAAGATGATAATATTCGTAAACTGGTATTATTTGGAAGCTCGCTGGAATTTCGGTGCAACAGCTACAGTGATATTGACCTTTATATAGAAAAATATGATAAAAACAAAAAAATAGTAAATTTCCCGGAACTGGACTGTGAGGTGGATGTGATTGCAAATTTGCCGCCGGATTCCAGACTGTATCAGGAAATTGACAGAACCGGATTATTGTTGTTTGAAAGGTAGAAAGATTTCTGCGTAATAAAAAGAATGTATGAAAAGAGGTGATGTTATGTGTGATATTCGATTATTTCGGAGTGCCAGAATGGATTACCGAACGGCAGAAATGGTATGGCGGGCGCAGATGAATGATGAGATGATTTTAAATAACGCTGCATATCATTTACAGCAGGCGGTGGAAAAGGTTTTAAAAGGTGCTTTGGAATGTGTGGGTGTGACAGTGCAGGAGATGGATCTTTACCGCCACACTGACACCGTCAATGAGCTGCTGGCGCGGTATGGCGTAAAATTCGGTATTTACAAAAACAACGAGTTCAAAGAACAGCTGTTTCCGTTTGACGCGATCCCGCGCGTGATCGAAGCGGAAGAATTCACGTATCTGGAAAAGGGCTTAAAACAGCGTGTCATGGCGCTGAATCTGTTCATCAAAGATATTTACAGTGAGAAAAAATCATCCGGGACAAGATCGTACCGGAGGAGTTTATCTATGCGTCAAGCGGGTATCTGGCGCAATGCGAGGGCGTCATGCCGCCGAAAGGTGTTTACGCGCACATTGCCGGGATTGACCTGGTGCAGGGCAAGGATATGGAATGGTACATACTCGAGGATAACCTGCGTGTGCCGTCGGGCGCTTCCTATCCGATGATTGCGCGTGAGCTTTGCCGCAGAAGCAGTCCGCTGACCTTTCAGCAGACACACATTGCAGACAACCGCAATTACGCGGAACTGCTGCGCCGGACGATGGATTATGTCAATACGGGCGGACATACCGTTATCCTGACGCCGGGCCGCTACAATTCCGCATATTTTGAACATTCCTATCTGGCGGAAAAGACAGGGGCGCACCTCGTCACCGGCAGTGAATTGCTTGTGGAAAACGACCATCTGTATTTCATCGATTATTCCGGACGCAAGGAACCGGTCGGCGCAGTATACCGCCGTATCTCGGACGAGTACCTGGATCCGATGAATTTCTACGAAGGATCGCTGATCGGCATTCCGCACCTGTACGATATTTTCCGCAAGGGCAATGTTGCGCTGCTGAACGCACCAGGCAACGGCGTAGCAGATGACAAGGGCATTTACTACTTCGTGCCAAAGATGATCAAATACTACCTCGGCGAGGAGCCGATCCTGCACAATGCGCCGACCTACCTGCCTTTATATAAGGAAGACATGGATTACGTTCTGGAGCATTTTGACGACCTGGTACTCAAGGATGTTGCGGAAGCCGGCGGCTATGGCGTGCAATTCGGCAACAAGATGACAAAGCAGGAAAAAGAAGATTTCATTGCGCTTCTGAAACGGGAGCCGCGGCGCTTTATCGCGCAGGAAGTCATCGATTTCCTTGATATTGATATTTTTGAAAACGGAGAATGCGTACCGCGCAAAGCGGACCTGCGCGCATTCGTACTGATGGCGGATGAACCGCTGGTATGGAAGAGCGGACTGACCCGTTTCTCCCGCAACCCGGATTCCTTCATCGTCAACTCATCTCAGGGAGGAGGATTTAAAGACACATGGGTATTATCTCAGTAGAAAACACAGACCGCCTGTTCTGGCTCGGGCGGTACAGCGAGCGCGTCTATACTACCATCAAACTGTTCGCGGAAAGCTTCGATACCATGATCGATATTGATGAAATGGGCAGCCTGGACGGCTTTTGCAAAAAACTGGAAATTCCGAACATCTACACATCCGGAGAGGATTTTGTCGGCCGTTATTGCTTCGATCCGGAGGATCCGAACTCAATCTACTCCAACCTGACCCGCGCCTACGACAACTGTATCGTACTGCGCGAGGAAATTGGCAGCGACACCATTTCCTACATCCAGCTTGCGATGTACGAAATGAACAAGGCAAGACTTTCCCCATCGCCGCTGATTGAGCTGCAGCACGTACTCGATGACATTCTCGCATTCTGGGGCATCGTAGACGACGAAATTGACAGTGAAAACGTCCGCAACATCATCAAGGTCGGCAAGCGCGTAGAGCGTCTCGACCTGTACGCGCGCCTGCATATGTCCCGCGAGGAACTCAAGCGCGAGGTAGACCGGCTTTCCGGCCGAATCTGGCGCACCTGCCTGAAATACCGGCAGTCTTATCTCGACGAGCTGAGCCGGCTTGTCGACGCCCCGCGGATTGATTACATTACAATCGTGCAGAAGACGGAAGCACTGCTGGAGGAATAATAATTCCTTATGACTCTGACTGCCTGGCACATCACCTCGCAAGGTCAAATGCCCAGATGCTGCTATCAGGGTGTTTGACCTCGTGGGAATAACTTATTCTGAACAGCAGGCCGCAGGTCTACACTCCGCTTCGGTCGTCGCTAAACGGACATCCACTGGATGTCCAGCGCCCGCCCATCCCGAAATGAAAAGACATCCCTTAGCAGGTAAACCTGCACATCTCCGCTTCGCTCCGGTCGGTGCTAAACGAGCGCCACTGGCGCTCAGCACCTGTCTTTCCATTTCGATGCTGTTCTGAACTGTTACAAACAAAAACTGACTCCGGAGGATTCGCGCATGAAAGATCTGCTCTTTGAGTACGACATGCACCTGGATTTTGCACCGCCGGTCGAAGAACACCGCTTTACCCTGAAATGCATCCCTTTGACAGACGAACGACAATTGATTAATCGACTCGACGTGGAGGTATACCCGAAGGAGTTTTTGTCTACTGATAAAGACTCCTTTGGCAACTACAGCATTTACGGCTACACAAAGGGAAAACATGACCGGTTTTTCGCCCGCGTCCGCGGGCAGGCGCGCACCGGGCTCGCGCCATACCTGACTGCGAAGGAAGAGCATCAGATCGGACTGTTTAAATATCAGACCGACTATACCAGGCCTGGACCTGCGATTTTGAAATTCGCCAAACAATTTGAAAGCGCTGCGGAAAAATACCAGAATTTAAATTTTGCCATCACACTCATGCACGGCCTTTACGAGAATTTTTCCTATGTGCAGGGTGTTACGGACGTCCGCACCACCGCAGAAGAGGCGATGGCGCTCGGCAAAGGCGTCTGCCAGGATTATTCACACATCCTGCTCTCCCTGTGCCGTATCTGGAAAATTCCCTGCCGCTATGTGGTCGGCATGCTGATCGGCGAAGGCCTGAGCCACGCCTGGGTCGAAGTCTGCAGCGGCGGCCGCTGGTACGCGCTCGACCCGACAAATAACCTGATTGTCGACGACCAGCACATCAAAATCTCCGCCGGCCGAGATTACCACGACTGCATCGTCAGCCAGGGCGTCTTTGTAGGACGCACCACGCAGACACAGACGGTTGCGGTGCGAGTGAAGGAAATGAACCCGTAACTGTATTTTCATATTCGGAATAGACCGTTACGTAAGCATAGTTTATAAAAAATATACCATTGACACAAGAAAGGGTATCCTATGATACAAACAATCGCAAAAACCAATATGCCGGTGGATGAGGTGCTGCGCATCCGCAAGAATCACATCCAGCCGGAAAACATCTCTTCCTCAAAGCGCATCAGCATTGTCACCGGTATCCACGGCGATGAACTGGAGGGACAGTATGTCTGCTATGAAATTGCGCGCAGAATCGAAGAACATCCGGAATGTCTGAAAGGGACAGTCGACATCTACCCTGCCCTGAATCCATTCGGCATTGATTCCGTGACAAGGGGCATCCCGGCCTTCGACCTTGACATGAACCGCATTTTTCCGGGAAATACAGACGGAGACATGAACGAATACCTCGCCGCGGAGATCATCCGCGATCTTCAGGGCTCCGATCTCTGTCTCGACATTCATGCGAGTAACATCTATCTGACGGAAATTCCGCAGATTCGCATCAACGAGCTGCACACGGAAACTCTGCTGCCCTGGGCAAAACTTGCCAATGTCGATTTTATCTGGGTACACGGTACGAGCACGGTATTGGAATCCACGCTCGCGTTCAGCCTGAACAGCCGGAATGTTCCGACCCTGGTGGTTGAGATGGGCGTTGGCATGCGCATCACAAAAGAATACGGCAACCAACTCACAGACGGCATCTTCCGTCTGATGAAAGAAATGGGCATCTGGACCGGCCCGGCACCAGAAGTACGCACACCAGTCATCTCCGAAAATCCAGATGACGTTGCCTTCCTGAATGCACCAGTTTCCGGCATTTTTATCAAGACACGTTCTCATGGATCTATGCTGAAAAAAGGCGATGAGATCGGCCGGATCGTAGACCCGCTGCGCGGCACATTGCTTAGCGTCATTACCGCCCCGGTTGACGGATGGCTTTTCACCGTACGGGAATATCCGGTTGTAGACGAAGGATCTCTGCTCGCACGGATTCTACAAAATGTGTAAAGAGGAGAAGCGTTATGAAACAATCCGTTTTATTTGAAATAAAAGCACTTTACCGTGACAATTTCCGCGTCACTGGCTTCACCTTCGGTGAGGGTGAAGAATCCATCTGTATTGTCGGAAGCATGCGAGGCAACGAAAACCAGCAGCTCTACGCCTGCTCCCGCCTGATCCGCAAGCTGACCGAATTAGAAGAGCGCGGGCGCATTCTGCCTGGAAAACAGATTCTTGTCATTCCCTGCGTAAACCCATATTCCATGAATATCAAAAAGCGTTTCTGGACGATTGACAACACGGACATCAACCGCATGTTCCCCGGCTACGACCAGGGCGAAACTACACAGCGCATCGCAGCCGGCGTATTCAATGCCATCCAGAACTACAAATTTGGCGTCCAGTTTGCTTCCTTTTATATGCCGGGAGCTTTTGTACCCCATGTACGCATGATGAAAACCGGATTCGAAAGTGTCGATCTGGCACAGCAGTTCGGTCTTCCCTACATCGTTCTGCACGACCCGCGCCCATTCGATACAACAACGCTGAACTACAACTGGCAGATCTGGGAAACAAACGCATTTTCCATCTATACCACCAACACCCAGCGCATTGACCGGGAAAGCGCAAAACAGGCCGAGGAAGCTATCCTGAACTTCATGGAAAAACAGGGCATCATCCGCTACCGCGGCTACAGCGGCTATCACTCCCGCGTCATCGAAAGCCGCGACTTCATCCCCGTCCGCGCGGAGGATTCCGGCTTTTTCGAAGCCCTGGTACACCCCGGCGAGGAGGTCGACGAGGGACAGCTGCTCGCCCGGATCTACGACCCTTATCTCGGCACCGTCCGCTGCACTCTGCATGCGCCTGCCCACAGCACCATCGCTTTTGTCCATGACGAAGCCATGACCTACCAGAGTACCGCAGTGCTCAAGCTCATTCGGGAAGAGGATTATTAAAAACGCAAAAATTGCTATCTGCTCCGCTGTTTCGCGGAAATGAAAAAGACGCAGGAACCGGAACCTATCCTGGCAGGAAATTCGTTTTCCGCCGCAGATTCCGGCTCCTGCGGCTTTTCGTCCTCGATCCCGCAGCCAATATTCCGTTTCTCTGACTGAATACCGCAACGGTCTCCGGATATGAAATCTTTGAGCAATTCAGGCAATCAAATCTGAACATATCTTTATGAAGAATATGACCAAAGCAAACAGCATCAGCGGCTTTACGGATTTTGCTCCCCACCGCGCAAAGAACCATGTGCCAGCATAATTCCCTGCTATGCTGAAACACCCTGCCGCCAGCCCCAGAATAAAAATTACTTTTCCATTCAGAAGATAGACAGCAAGCGCAGTGATATTCGTTGTCAGGTTAATTACCTTTGCCACTCCGTTTGCTGATGTAAGCCGCATATGGGCAATGGCAGTCAGCAGCAGTAACAGGAATGTACCCGTTCCCGGGCCATAAAAGCCATCGTAAGCGCCAATCACCGTTGCAGCGATCATACTTAAAATCGTGGTTTTTTTCTCACTATAAGGAGTCTTCTGTATATCAAGCGAATGACCGCGCATCACATAAAACGCAGTAATCGGCAGGATGACCAGCATAATGATTTTGAAATATTCATCGCTGATCATCAATGCCAGATTTGCTCCGACACTGGAACCAAGCAAAGCGCATAAGACACATAAAGCAGCCTGTTTCCAGATGATATATCCGTTTCTGGCGAATCGCCAGGTAGCCAGCGCGGTTCCCATGCCTGAACTGAGTTTATTTGTACCAATCGCCATATGCACAGGAAGCCCGGCAATCATATAAGCAGGCAGGGAAATTAAACCGCCCCCGCCTGCAACTGCATCCACAAAGCCTGCCAGGAACACCAGCGGGCATATAATCATAAACTGCAGCGCAGTGATTTCCATACAGCGCCTCCACAGTTATTTCAGTTTCAGACCGTCTCTGAATGCTTCGCCTACCCGCTCCGTAACCTTGTAATATCCATGCGTATATGGGTCAAAAGCGATTGCAGAAACTTTTGAAATATTCACCTTGTCGCCATCCATAACAGCTTCATCCGCGGTCGTATTAACTACTTTACCTATCACCCCGCAACCGAATTCTCCATCCTGATATTCGATAAATTCGCATTCCATACACAGGGGAAATTCGTTGATGATCGGGGCATCCACATATTGAGATTTTGTCGTGGTCAGACCACTCTTTTCAAATTTATCCGCAGTGTTATTCCCGGATACAACACCAAAATAATCCGCTTCCACTACGTGCGCTGCATCCGCAATACTTACTGTAAAAGCCTTTCTTGATTTGATATTTTTTACCGTCTTATGTGACTCCGTCAGGTTCAAAATCACCTGATTTCTTTCAAGCATGGTTCCCCACGCGGCGTTCATGACATTAACGCTTCCATCCTCGTTGTAGGTTGCAATCATCAGCACCGGCATCGGAAAGATCGCTTCCGTAGTCTTTATATCTTTTCTCATTTCAATAAACCTCCTGGATTTTTTCTGATTGCCCTTTGGCTGCACCTATGCTATCATAGTGTCAGATTTAAAACAAGTACCAACTTTTATGTCAGGTACTTACCTGGAGGTAAGCATGAAGAAAAATATAGAAACCGCAAACTTTGAAGACACCGGATATTGCTATACCCTGTCCCTTATTTCCGGCAAATATAAGCCGATTATCCTTTACTGCCTGATGGAATACGAGCCAGTGCGCTTTAACCAGATGCGGAGATACCTGAAAAACGTAGCCGATAAAACGCTGAGCCAAAATCTCAAAGAACTGGAAACTGACAATCTGATCATTCGCCATGAATACCCACAAATCCCTCCGAAGGTAGAGTATTCTCTCACGGAAAGAGGGCATTCGCTGGTCCTCGTGTTGGATAAATTATGCGAATGGGGAAATGAGAATCGAACCACTCCTTTTTGATTTTTTCTCCATCCAGCAGCTATGCTCCATCAACAATATGATGAAAAAGCCGCTTGCAGAGATAGATGTCAAAGGAAGTCCGCTGCTGGGTTTTTTATGTCCTACGTATGATTTTAATATGGCATATGCGGTTGCGGAATTTCTGGAGAATCTTGTTATAAAGAATGTACCAGACGGCTACTATATATTTGCGGTTTTCACCTGCGGTAAAAGCTGCGGAACGGCAGAAGAAACCATGAGAGACATACTGAGCAAAAAGCGAATGCAGTTAAGCTCTACGCTGAAGGAAAACTGAGCCTGACAATCGACAAAAAGTATCCGTTCGATCTGGAAGGGATAAAGCAGGCTCATCATGATTTTGAATACGGACATAATAAAGGCAAGAAGATTATTGTGTTCTGATAATAGTAGAGTATAAGACAGTTTTAACCCGGCAGGTTGTCACAACAGAAGTTGTGATGTCCTGTCGGGTTATTTTTATTCCATGCTATTTTTATACTCCGTTCCCCATGCCTCCATAGCGTCAAGGATAGGTTTCATTGACTCACCCAATTCACTGAGAGAATACTCTACCCTGGGCGGAACCTCAGCATAAACAGTACGAACCACAATCCCGTCCTCCTCCATAGAACGCAGGCTGTCCGTCAACACTTTCTGACTGATCCCCTCCAAATCGCGCCGCAATTCATTAAACCGCCAAGGACGTACCATCAGATTTCGTAAAATCAGGAGTTTCCACTTGCTTCCGATCAGAGAAACTGTTGTCGCCACAGGGCAGGCAGGCAACTCGTCTTTTGTTTTCATAAAAGGCACCTCACATTCTGTTTTTTTCTAACATCAAATCCGAATGTTATACTCGAATTATAATGCGGAATGCGATTCATACCTATGCGGGGATTCAGCTTCGCGCTGCCTGTGCAGAGCTGATGTCAAAACAGGGACATGAGGAGGAAACCGGCAGAGCAAAAATCACGCCGGCATTCAACCTGCCCTGTGACTATGTACTCCACACTGTCGGCCCCATCATCAGAAACTGGCTGACCAGAAAAGATAAGGAACTGCTCGCTTCCTGCTATCACTCCTGTCTGGAGCTGGCTGACCAGAATAACATCAAAAGTGTCGCGTTTTGCTGCATCTCTACCGGAGAGTTTCATTTTCCAAATGACAAAGCGGCGCAGGTTGCCGTCAATACGGTAAAGCACTATAAAGAACAGACCAACAGCGAAATCGAAGTGATCTTCAATGTTTTCAAAGACATCGACTTGCAAATCTACCAAAGGCTAAGACCGGCAACACCACAAATACTACAGCTTACGATGCCTGGTATGACGCGGTTTATATCCCGTCCACCACGACTGACGACAGCGGCACCGCTTAAGGTGCCGCTTACCTGATATGGAGGTAACGAATCATGGGTTTAAAGAAAACAGTACAGATTGACCTCTTCTCTCTGGAGATGTTTGAGAACATCGCCTACATCATGGCAAAGCACGCGGAGCCGGATAAGGTTCCTGACTCGCCGGAGGAGTGGCTGGATGAGTTCAACACCTTCTCCATCTACCAGGTGCTGCCGGAGATTATTAAGCTGTGGGGATTGAACATCCAGAGCGATGTTGAGTCTAAAAAAAACTTCGCAAAAGTGAGCGGGAAATGACAACCCCGCTCTTTCTTCTGCGGTGCGTACAGCTGGGCATCAGTATCCGAGACCTTGACCTGCTGACCATTGGGCTTGTGAATGATATGTATTGCGAAAACGGCAATGATTCCTGTAAGTATGCAAGGCTTGCCAATCAAGAAGATTTTGACAGATGGTAATGCCACTGCTTTTATATCTATGAATAAAAATGGAGCCTTCGCATATATTAAAAATATCTGGCAGAACTCTTGACTTTCCGAGTAATTTCAAGTATTATACAGCCAGTGAATGCGTTGCAGACACCTGTGAGGCCTGTGACCGGAGGAGAACCTGCGGGGGCTCCTCTTTTTTTCTGTGATTAGGTGGTGGTTTTATGGCAAAGTGCTTTTTGACATACGAGCAGCAGATAGACAAGCTGATAAATGAAAAAGGACTGCTGATTACGGATCGCGAATATGCAGAAAATGTGCTAAAACGAACCAGTTATTATTCTTTAATCAGCGGCTATAAGGACTTATTTAAAAATCCTACAACGAAGGCATACCGAGATGGTACCCGTCTTGAAGACATTGTCGCGTTGTATGACTTTGACCGTATGCTCAGAGAGCTTTTCCTGAGCTATATCTTACGGGTAGAAAACCACATCAAGTCACTACTGTCATATGCGTTTTGCGAAAAATACGGAGAGTCTCAGAATGCGTATTTAAATAAACAAAATTATAATTATTCCGGCAGGAGAAACAAAGCAGACATTGATAAGCTGGTTGATCATGTATTGGCAAAATATGTTACACGCAATACGGATTATCATTACATCAATCATGCACGGACTGTCCATGGAAACGTTCCACTCTGGATTTTAAAGAATGCTTTGACTTTTGGCAATATTTCAGTCATGTACTCGGTGCTTCCTCAGGACATACAGTTCAAGATTAGCAGTGAGTTTCAGGAAATCAATGAAAGCCAGTTAAAGCAGGTTTTGCGTTATCTTGTTCGCTTTCGCAATGTCTGCGCCCATGGAGAACGCCTGTTTTCCTACCGGAATGTGGAAAGTATCCCAGATTTTCCTATACATAATAAGCTGCAGATTCCTAAAAATGGCAATCAGTATATTTACGGAAAACATGATCTGTTTGCAGTTATAATTACTTTAAGATATTTATTACCGAGAGAAGATTTTCGGGAGTTAAAGCGAAGGTTGACACGCCTGATCGATAATCATTCCAAAAATCAACAAGGAATAACGCAAACCGAATTATTGAAAAAAATGGGATTCCCAGAGAACTGGAAGAAAATTACCA
>Ga0192278_1194_pt1 | contig 10557 bp, 10 predicted proteins | sample Koala_Koa24_K3_FD_131271 | JGI IMG/M metagenome (GOLD analysis project Ga0192278, IMG submission 131271) | Enriched cells from koala feces incubated with labeled cellulose particles, San Francisco Zoo, California, United States - Koala_Koa2-4_K3 ...
ATGTATCTGCTATTTCGATACTCCCGATTACAGCATAAAGCCTATAAACGAAAGCATGGATCTGAGACTTATGCTGTATGATGTCTTTGATTTGGACGATTTTGAGGTTCGTAAGAAAACAACACCTATGGTAACGCTTTTTAATGCCAAAATGGTGAATGGGGTTATAGAAATTCCGGATTTTCATTCGGACAGTGTTATTCGTGGGGGAGGCAGGTGACTTATGTGCTGAAAGAGCTTTATGATTATTCCTTATCCAGGGGACTTGCAGTTACCCCCGGATTTTCCAAGAGGACAATCAACGCATACATTTCCCTGGATAAGGACGGAAATCTTTTAGGTATTGTCCCGACACCAAAAGACAAAAAGGTGGTTGCTCCCGATCTGGGCAGTGATGCCAACGGAACAAAGAAATGCCACATTATTGTAAGCAAGGCTGAATATGTCCTGGGGATAGGAGAGGGAAATACTCTTGTCAAGCATGAATTTTATAAGGAAACGCTGAAAGCAGCGTCCGAATTTGAGCCGACCTTCAAGGTGGTCTGCGATGCGCTGGAGGATGATGTGCGGCTCGATGAAATGCGAAAGGCTCTTGTTGACAACAAGGTAAAAAGCAGTGCGGTTATTGGCTTTATGGTGGACGGTAAACCGATTGAAAGCTGTACCGGCTACCATGAGTGGTGGCAGGAATACAGAAAACAAATGTCAGATAACAAAAAGGACAGCAAGGTTTGTATGATTACCGGAGTCAGCAGTGTACCCGTTAAAATAGTTCCTAAGGTAAAGGGACTAAATCTTGTGGGCGGTCATTCAAGCGGGGACAGTCTTATTTGTTTTGATAAGGACGCTTTCTGTTCATATGGATTTGATCAGGCTGACAATGCAAGCGTATCGGAGGATGCCATTTCCGCCGTGAATGCTGCGCTGAATGAGCTTATTGAAAAGGCACCCATTCATGCCAAGACAAGGCTTGTTCACTGGTTTAAGGAGGAAATACCCGAAGATCCGTTTTCAATGCTGGACTTGGATCTGAGTTTAAGTGACGACAGTGACAGCGGTGATGACAGCGGTGATGACAGCGGCAATGCACCTGTAAAAAAATCGGAAATCCGTGAGCTGTACAGAAGCATTCGCAACGGTGAAAGACCGAACAAGCCCGATAATATATATTATATCCTGCCTCTTTCCGGCAATAACGGCAGGGTAATGGTGAGGGGCTTTGAGTCGGGCAGATGCGAGGAGCTTTGGCAAAATATCGGAATCTGGTATGACGATCTGGAGCTGGTGCGAGTCGGCGGCGGCCTTGTAGGCAGTCCCAAGCTGTTCAGGATTTACACACGGCTTGTAAAGTACACTTCCAAGAAAGCCGAAATTGGAAAGAAAATATCTGAGGAATTAAGCGGTCTGGATAATGTAATTATGAGGGCTATTGTGAATAACAAGCCTTTGCCGGATATGGTGGCGACAAGAGCGCTTGCATATATCCGCAGCGATATTTATGCGGACAGCGAAAGAAATCAGATGAAGCATCCCGACAATGTATGTTGTCAGATATTAAAGCTATGGCTCATAAGGAGGGGCAGGAACATGGGAATATGTGTGAACGAGAATTATGATTCCGCAGCGTATCATATGGGCAGACTTTTTGCCGTGTACGCTAAAATTCAGGAGAGCTCATCACCTGGAGTAAATGCGGGAGTGGTTGAAAGATACTACGCCGCAATAAGCACCAGACCGGCATATGTGCTGGGAAAGCTTGCACAGCTTTCAAATTATCATCTTGATAAGCTGGAAAAGGGTAAGGCAATATATTACAGCAAAATGCTGAACGATGTTTCCGTAAGGATAACACCGCCTATACCCGCAAGCTTTAGTGTAACGGAGCAGGCGGAGTTTGCACTGGGATATTATCATCAATGTGCAAGTTTTCCACCCACCAAGGATAAAACCAATAACGATAACGAATAAAACGGAGGAATATTATTATGGCTATTTTAAACAGATACGAGTTCTTGTCCTACATTGAGTGCGTAAACTCCAACCCCAACGGTGATCCCGATATGGGAAATGCGCCCAGGACAGATCCTGAGGACGGTCACGGCTACATAACCGATGTGGCTATCAAGCGCAGAATCAGAAATTATATACAAACTGCCTATTCCGATGACGAGGGCATGAATATTATCATGCAGAACAGTATCAACCTTAACAAGAATATAGCTAAGGCAAGGGTTTCGGCAGGACTGGAAGCATCTGCAAAAACCGCAAAGTATAAAAATTCCGTATATAAGGCACGGTAGGAGGCTTGCAGGCTTTTCTACGATGTAAGAACCTTTGGAACGGTTATGTCAACGGGACCCAATGCGGGTCAGGTGAGAGGTCCTGTACAGCTTGCCTTTGCAAAGTCCGTGGATAGGATATATCCTACAGATATTTCCATAACAAGAGTTTGTGCGACCAATAAGGATAAAACGGCTACCTGCTATGAGGATTATGTGGAATCCGAAAATAAAACCGAATTCGACAAGCTGCGTACTATGGGAAGAAAGCAGTTTATTCCCTACGGACTTTACGAGGCAAGAGGATTTATAAGCGCAAATCTTGCGGGAGAAACAGGATTTGATGAGGACGATTTGAAAAAGCTCTTTGAGGTGGTGCTTAATATGTATGAGCATGACAGAAGTGCAAGCAAGGGAATGATGACGGTTGTTTCACCGCTGATTATTTTCAAGCACGTCAGCACGGATTCCTGCGAGGAGCAGCGGGTAAGGCAGGCTAAGCTCGGCTGCACCTCTGCACACAAGCTCTTTAAGCTTGTAAATGTAAAGAGAAAGGACGGTATAGAATACGCAAGGAATATCGGTGATTACAGCTTTACCGTAGACCTTGACGGCTGCCCCAAGGGCATTGAAATAGGCTTTATGACAGACCCCTACGGTGAAATAAGCTGGAATGAGATCCCCACCGATTGCGATATAAGCCTTACCAAAGCTAATGGATAATGACAGAAAAAAATTGCTCTGTCCCTGTTGTCCCAGTATTATTACTGCCCCCGCCGTGCGGCCTTGATCATGCTTGAACAGGCATGGTCGGATAACGAGTACACGGCGGCGGGAACTCTTGAACATTCCAACGTTCATACACAGCACGTTGAAAAAAGGGGAGAGCTTGCAAGGATTTATGATATGTATGTTTCCTCGGAAAGACTTGGATTGGCGGGAATGTGCGACTGCGTGGAGGCTGAAAGGGACGACAGCGGGGTGTATATTCCCATGCTTGGTGACAAGTACAGGCTTTTTCCTGTGGAGTATAAGCACGGCAGAATTCGCAGCGAAACCGAGTATAATGTGCAGCTGTGCGCTCAGGCTATCTGCCTTGAGGATATGTTCGGCTGCAGTATTGACAGCGGCGCTGTTTTTTACATAACCGCCCACAGACGTTCACAGGTAATATTCACCGATTCACTCAGGAAAATGGTTGCAGACGGTGTCGATGATATTCGTAGGATTGAGAGCAGCATGATTGTGCCGCAGGCAAGGTACTCTTCAAGGTGTATGAAATGTTCCATAGCAGAATTATGCAGTCCGCAAATTAAAGGCTCGGCGGCGGAATATATGGAGCGGCTTATTGACGAATGCTGCGAAAAATGATATAATCTGAAAGGAATATGACAGATGAAAAAGCTGTTAAAAACTTTGTATATAACAACGCCCGGCTCATATCTCCACTGCGAAAACGACACCGTTGCGGTTATTGTCAACAGCGAGGAAAAAGCGAGAATTCCCGCCCATATGCTTGAGTCAATCGTTTGCATAGGCAATACCACGGTATCAACGCCGTTGATCGGGTATTGCGGAGGTCATGGTATATCCTTGTCCTTTCATTCCGACAGCGGCAGATTTTACGGCAGAATATACGGACCCGTCAGCGGAAATGTGCTGCTCAGAAATCGGCAGTATAAAATCCTTGACGATAATGATAAATCAGTAAGGCTTGTGCGTAATATTCTTTACGGAAAGATACGCAATTCAAGGACTGTGTTGATGAAATCTGCAAACGATATTTCCGATGACAGAAAAAAGGCAAATCTGAAAACAGCGTCAGACAGTCTTGCGGAAATTGCATCGGAGCTGGCGGGAATTGATAATATCGACAGCTTGAGAGGAGCGGAGGGAGCGGCGGCACAGGGCTATTTTCGGGTATTTGACGATATGATAAAGAGCAATGACCCCGAAATGGAGTTTGACCGCCGTTCAAAGCACCCGCCGCTGAATAATGCCAATGCACTTATGTCGTTTATGTATATGCTGCTGAAAAATGATGTACAGTCGGCACTTGAATCGGTGGGGCTTGATCCCGCCTGTGGCTTTTTGCATACGCTGCGTCCGGGCAGACCATCGCTGGCACTGGATATGATGGAGGAGCTGCGGGCGCCGTTATGTGACAGAATGACACTGTCGCTTGTGAATCTAAGGCAGATTACAGCCGATGATTTTGAGCATGACGGAGAGCGTATAAAGCTAAGCGATAAGGCAAGAAGACTTGTGATAAAAAGTTGGCAGGATCGCAAGGAAGAAATCGTTACACATACATTTTTGGGTGAAAAAATAAAAATAGGGCTTATACCTTATGCGCAGGCAATGCTTTTGGCAAGGGTAATAAGAGGGGATCTCGATGAATATCCGCCCTTTATATGGAGGTGAGAGATGAATATATTGCTGACGTATGATGTGAATACATCAGCCTCAGATGGAGCAAAGCGGCTGCGAAAGGTAGCAAAGCAATGTGAAAAATACGGATTAAGGGTGCAAGACTCCGTATTTGAGCTTGATGTGGATATGGCACAGCTTACCGTATTGACAAATGAGCTTGAGAAAATAATTGATGAGAAGAAGGACAGTATCAGGATATATCACCTTGGAAAAAATCTTAAGGAGCATATAACCGTAATCGGACGTAAGCAATTGATAGAAAATACAGAGGCATTTATCCTGTAAGGAACGAGCAAGGAAGTCCAATAGCACAAAAAACACCGACAGGTTCGTGCAGCAGAATAAGGATAATTCGTGATAGTACGGTTAATTTTCTGTGACGCAAGCATTCCCGTAAGGTAGCTTATAGTAAAAATGACAGTATAGCGGACAAAAAGCGGCATGAACATCCAACAATATGCCGTTGCCCCCTACGCGGGGGCATGAATTGAAACTGAATATGAACGTAGAGTGAAAGCAAAACATCAAGTTGCCCCCTACGCGGGGGCATGAATTGAAACATGTGATGGTTGAAAAAATAAAACAGCTTGTTAAGGTTGCCCCCTACGCGGGGGCATGAATTGAAACTTTGATATATGACACAGGTATTAGGTGTGTCACCGGTTGCCCCCTACGCGGGGGCATGAATTGAAACAGATGATTATGCGGCGGCTAATTATACAATCCGCTCTGTTGCTCCCACTTGCGGGGCAATAAAACCGGGGAAATACCTACGGGTAGCTTTTACAACTCTTTCGGTAACGTATTTTCCGGGGTCGGAAAGGTGCGGCTTTGCCATTAAACCCGGTGGCATTGCTCCGACACAATGTTGTAACGGTAAAACCCTATTCAATAGATATTACATAATTTCTACCACGAAAAGGCATATTCCCTGACCGTTAAAGTCGCCTTTTGGGTACAAAAGACTTATGTTACGTCAATTTAGAGGCTTTCTTGTTTTGCGGTTGTCAGGCTCGAAAAATAATATAACTCACCGATGATGTCCCCAGCATCTTCAGTCAGGGGAGCATATGGTCTTTCAGTGATGTATTGTATCCCCCACATTTTCTCCCGAATTATTATCCTCCTCGCCCCAGCCGTAGACCACATAGTCGCTGATTAAGGCGATTAGCTCGGCATTTGTGGGCTTTTCGGTCAGACGGTAATTTCCCAGCTCAAAGGGTTTGTGTTCGGGATTATTCTTTATAAAGTCCTGCTTTTCCCATGCAAGCTCAATGGCATTTCTTATGGCACGTTCCGCCTTTGTAGGCGAGGTGCAGCTCATTTTTGCAATTTTAGGGTAAAGCTCTTTCGTAATCCCGTCCGGCATATTTTTATCCTCAAGCACAATCAAAACCGCATCTCTTAAATATCTGTAGCCCTTTGAATGTATCGGAACTCCAAATCCCCTGACCAGCGAGGTCGCAAGGCGTTCATTTTGCGTAATCCGTTCGGATTTTGATTTACTGTGACTATCGCTTACGGGAAAATCGCAGCTGTCAAGGATCATTCTGAAATCATCCGCAAAAAGCGGCTTCCTCAAAAAGAATACATTTTTATTGTACACAAAGTCCGCAAGCTTTTCCCTGCAGCTTGAGGGGTAGTATGTAAGGAAAACTATTACCGGCGCTGCGGGCATTTTCGGCCAGACGGCGGCAAGCTCCTGCAAGGTCGGAGTTACGGAAAATACGTCGCCGTCCGCGACTATTATTTTCGGAGAGCCCTTGTTTATTTCGCAAAAAATATCCAACGCTTTTTCGGTAAAATAATATGTATTGCATCCGAACCGCGACAGCAGCTGGGCAGTTTTCAGATACTCCTTTTCCTGAAAATCAAAGATAAAAATATCGGCGCGCTGTTCCATGACAAAAACCTCATTATGTTATAAAAAAATTCCGACTTAAAAAGCCGGAATATATTTTATCACTTCCGATTGTCCTTTGTCAAACAGGAAAAATCATTTCGGGAAATTGTATAGAAATAAATTATATTTTTTTGAGAAATATTTATTCCGATTTTTAGCTCATAAATCGGTTAAACACTCGAATTATGTCTAAAATCGTTAAAATATCCTACGCATTTTGTTATTTTATATTTATATATTATTATAAGAATTTTGTCGAAAAAGTGGGGTTGATTTTGTTGGGGAGGGGGAGATTGACTTAAGTCAACCCCGCACAAATTATAGACAAGCGGTAAGAAAAGTGGTATAATATAAATATGGATAAACAACTTACATTTTTTGCTGATAAGCGATGAACTTGCGAAAGCAAAATGAGTAAACCCATATTTAGCTATGTGGAAATCTCCGATAGCTTGATTAGTTGTGCCTTAGCTGAAAAAATAGGGGCTGTGACACTTTTTCGAGGATGTATTTTGCGACAAGATTTTTCTTTGATTTATTTAGGCGCAGTGTTGCCTAAAGTTGTCACCATCCATGCGGAGAGTGAGGATTGAAACATTGGTACGGACGCTGTGCCTATTGCAATAAATCGTAGCCACCTGCGCAGTGGCAAGAATTACATGACTGTTAATTGCAAAAGCTGATGGTTGGTGGATTGTAATGGCTTAATACGTGCCTTGACTGCCTTGACGGGTATTTTATGCTATTACGGGTGCTTTTTGCTGTGGCGACAGGGAACGAAATTCGTCCCAAAGTCAGGTATAATATACCCTTAACGCCAAATAGGCTGTGACATTTGAACCGTGTCACAGCCTATTGTTATTAGGCAATACCGATAAGATAATTATACAATCATGCTTTCTCGTACAACGGCTTCCATGCCGCAAATCCTGCAAGCGCTTCCTCGGTACGGTTGTAATAACGAATGCCTTTATTCAGCTTCGCAATTTCTGCCATATCATCCTCCGACAGCTTGAAATCCAAAATATTAAGGTTATCACGAATATGCTCCTCATTTTTACTGCCGGGAATTACTGCAAAGCCCATCTGCGTATGCCAGCGGAGAATTATCTGTGCCGAGGTTTTGCCGTATTTCTTTCCAAGGTCTTTAAATATCGGCTCGTCAATCAGCGATTTATCCCCATGTCCCAATGGATACCATGACATAAGCTTGATTCCGTATTTATCAAGAACCTTACGCAGTTCACCCTGTGTAAAATACGGATGTGCTTCCGCTTGGATAAATTGCGGAACAATCTCCCATTTTGTTTCAAGCTCTTCAATGTATTTCCCTTCAAAATTGGATATGCCTATTGACTTAGCTTTGCCCTCATGATAGGCTTTTTCAAGCTGTCTGTAGCCTGCAAGCCAATTTCCGGCAGGCTGATGTATATACAGCAGGTCAACATAATCCACACCAAGCCGCGCTAAGGTTTCGTCAACGGCATTTTCGTTTTCATATTCGGCAGCCCAAAGCTTTGTGGAAAGAAAAATTTTATCCCGCGGAACACCGCTTGATTTTATCCCCCGTCCGACCGCTCTCTCATTGACATAGGCATTTGCGGTATCAACACACTCATAACCCATTTTTAGTGCCGCTCTTACGCTGTTTTCCGCATCGGCGGGCGCAAGCATAAAGGTTCCGATACCGATTATCGGACATTTTTCGCCGTTGTTCAGTGTTATATATTCCATAAAAATATCCTCCTTTGTTTCATCGCATATACGGCTTTAAAGCCGGTTTAATTATCGTGTCACAGAGTATATCCGTTTGTTCGGAGCCTTTTACCTCACCGTCCGTCATGCACCATGCTATCATCAATCCGTAAAGCTGGGCGTTGAAAAAGAGCGCAAGGTCATCAATCGGCAGGTCATCGGTCAGCTCCCTGCGCTTTATCCCCTCTGCTAAGACAGATTGCATGGCACGATAATCATATTTGTATTTGGTAGTTTTCTCTCCGTTTATAAGTATATTTGTGGGAGATAGGTTGTTTCTTGTCCACTGCCTGCATATTTCAATTCCCGTTTTCTCTATGCCCTTTAAAAAATCATTGCAATATCGGCGCAGTCGTTCAATAATATCCTTTTCAGTCATTTCGTTGACGATTTTAGCCAATTGAAAGAAGTCTGTTCGGCTTAATTCCTCCACTACATCCTCCTTGCGCTTAAAATAGGTGTAAAAAGAGCCTGTGGAAACGCCTGCTTCCTTTGCAATGTCTTCTATGGAAATATTTTCAAAGCCCTTTGCGGAAATCAGAATATTTGCAGCTTTCACAATTTTTTGCTTTGTTTCCATAGCGCGAATTTGTCGGTTCGTTAGTCTTTCCTCCAAATCATCACCTCGTTTCGTTGGTATGCTTATATTATAGTACAAAGTTGAATTAAATTCAGCGAATGTAATTTAACTATTTGTAAATTATTTGTGACTGCGTCCGACATTGCCGTTATAGTTGGCGCGGCAGGAATGCTGTCCTTTTTCCCGTATTGCTATCGCTTATGGGTAAAAGGTTCAAAAAATATTCTCGTATTAGCCATTGTTTTTACGCTTGCAGTGCTGTATAATATGAGTTAGCCATATCTAACTCGTGCGCGCAGGAATTTGTAAAGCTGCGTATCATTTGTACTGATTGAAAAATAGTATTATTTTGAAAATATATTATGGAGGAAGCAGGATGAATGCAGGAATTTATATTTTAGAATGTATTATTATGTGTATTGTATTCGGAACCGTTGTTATGAGTATTATAATAAAAAATCCGGTTTCGATGATTTCCGATTATCCGCCTGAAATACAAGACAGATACTATCAAACCCAGGGAAAAGCGTTTGAGAAAGAAAAAATGACAGTCGGCGCAATGATTAGAAAAATTATTGCTTTAATAATATTTGCTGCTGTATTTGCGTGGATGGTGCACATTGCCGGCGGAGATACCTTTTTAAAAGCGCTTTTCATGACGTATGGATACATATTTGTTATATTTGCGTTTGATACATTCTTTTTGGACTGGGTTTTGTTTGCAAATATTAAAAAATTAAGGCTGCCCGGTACAGAGGATATGGATAAGGAATATCATCAAAAATGGTTCCATGTTAAAGCCTGCTTTCCTATGACTCCTGTTTTTTTAATTGGCGGATTGGCTATTGCCGGTATTGTGTTGTTAATTTGGTAAAAAGGATAATTGATCATGAGATTGTGACATATGGGGTTAATTTATTATTTGTCTTGGATTGATGTGTTGGTATTTATAGAAGCGGAGGAAAAATATGGCATTTGCAGAAGAAACACAAAGGTTTAGCGAGACGCACCCCTTTGCAGAAGAAAAAATAGATGGGATTAGCACCCGCTATCTTCTGTGCGGTAAAGCTGATGCTATGTATACGCTGGTGTATCTTGTAGGCGGCACGGGAATTTCAGATGTTTGGTTCAACCATATTATCCAAATGGAAGAGGATTATCGGTTTCTTACCTTTGATTATCCTATGGAAATTAACGATTTGGAACAGCTTGCCGACCATATCATGAAGCTTATAAAAAAGTTGAATATCAAGAACCCCGTGTTAATCGGCGCTTCATTGGGCGGGTTTACGGCTCAGCTTATTGCAAGGCGGTATTCGGATATGGTGTCCGCTGTGGCTTTATATTCTACGTGCAGCCTGTCACAGGCGAGCATTGCGGATTTGAAAAAGCAGTATAAATCATACGATGTGATTATGGGGCTTATGAAAATTGTTCCTTATTCATGGATAAAGAAAATGCTGTTTGCGGTGTCAAAAAAGCAGGTCGGCATGGAAAATGAGAACCCCATTAACAGAACCTATATGGAGGATTTCTTCGCTTGGATTTATGGGCAATACACTAAGGAATTTGACCTGCATATGACAGGCTTGATCATGGATGTGGCA
>Ga0192278_1195_pt1 | contig 10538 bp, 9 predicted proteins | sample Koala_Koa24_K3_FD_131271 | JGI IMG/M metagenome (GOLD analysis project Ga0192278, IMG submission 131271) | Enriched cells from koala feces incubated with labeled cellulose particles, San Francisco Zoo, California, United States - Koala_Koa2-4_K3 ...
GCTAAGATTTCCCGCAAGCAAAATTACTATTTTGTTGTTTTCAGGCACTCCGCCTCTATATTCTCTATCATAATTAAAATCTCTGCCGTGTTCGATTACGTAAAAATTATCCTTGATACGGGGATAAATTTTTAGATACAATTGCTTTGTATATTTCGAGGTGGTCACAAAAGCTGATACCTTATCCAATAGAGATGATATTTCATTTTGCCATATATTCTGTGTCCACATATTTGAGGGAACATTCAGGCTCATTGTCTTGGAAAGCACACAGTGTCTGTCACAATCTCTGCATTCTGCGTTACAGTATTCTGCGCTTGTATTAACCAAATTAATAGTGGGACATATGAAGTAAAAATCATGGAAAGACAAAATCATGGGAATATGCATTAAATGTGCAACATTCACAACGTCAAAGCTGTGCTTGAACAAATGTCTTATATGAATAATATCAATGTGGAGATTAGCAATAACATCAAAATAAATGTTTGCATATTCGGGAACATAGAAATCAGTAATATTCCACTTTTTACGCAAGGTTATACACTTGAGCAAATTAAGCGTTCCATCTACCAGCGAATACAGCTTCATCTCCTTGGTATTTGATGTCAACATATAAACGTCCATGTTGTTCTTTTCAACAAATTGCATTAAATCTTCATTTGTTTTTACAGTTCCGCCGCTGCCCTCATGCAGTACATATAGTATACGCTTTTTACGATAATTCATCGGACAGGATTGTTCAACGGAAGTCTTAATTCTGCTGCGATCTTCATTAAGCAATTCGGATGTAGAGAAAATCTTAATTTCACTACTGTATGTGGGATATCTTTCATCCAGTATTTTTCTGTTGTTTGCGATAAGCTGCAGTTTTTCTTCCTTAAATGAAGCACTTCTCTTGTGGTAAATATACGTGTCATCGGCAATAATATTAATAAAGCCTCTCTCTTTTGCACGCATACAAAAATTGTTTTCTTTCCCATATCCCCTGGAGAATGCCTCATAATCAAGTATTCCCACCGCATCCAGTGCTTTTCTGGTGACATACATACAGAATCCGTTTCCGGTCGGGACTTGAACATAATCAAGCCTTGAATTTTCCTCTACCAACGCAGCCATTTCATCAAGGCTGTATCCCTCCGGTATATTTTTATTCTCTCCCATAACCGGCACACTGAAAGCGCCCGCTGCATTTGAAAACGGTGTAACTGTAGCAACATTATCCTTATGATAAGCGGCAATAGCTAATTTTTTCAGCCATCCCTTTGATACCTTAGTATCGCTGTTCAGAAAGACAACGTCACCGGTGGAATGTGTAATACCGTAATTGGTTGTTCCCACAAATCCAAGGTTTTTCTCATTGTTTACGACAATGATATTTTCATATTTACTGTATTCCGCTAAGAGATCCGCAATTCTTGAATCAGGACTGCAATCATTTATAAGCATTAATTTATATGGAAAAACAGTATTTTTAATTACGCTTTCAATACATTCGCAGGTTTCTTCATACGCATTATAAATAGGAACGATAATTGTTATTAAATTTTCATGCAGCATTTCAAGCTTGTCCGCAAACAAACTGTAGTTAAAATTCTTCAGATTGAAGTTTTTCTGAGCATTTTTAATTATTATTGAAGATTCCGGATTTTTAATCACTGTGCTTGTCAAATTAGAAGCGTTGCTTTTCGTCTTCACCTGTGAATTATTCTTGGAAACGGGCGCATTCTTTTTGACATTCGCCGCATTCTTTTTGACAGTCCCCGCAGTCTTCCTCTTTTCTCCCTTTCCCCAAAGTACATAGTGGGCATAAGGGTTTACCTTGCTTTTTCTGACATCACTGTAATTTTTAAGATACCAAGCCACATCAAAGCCCTTATACGGGTTTCTGTTTTCATAACCTCCGAACCAAATAAAGTGAATAAGAGGATCAATTCCTCTTTCAAGGACATCCTTATAGCTTTCACAATAATAAACCATGTCAAAGCTGCCCTGCTTTCTGATAAGCTTAAGGGCTTTAATATTCGCTCTTGTGGCACTTATACCGCGGCTGAACAGCGATTTAAGCGCATATCTCCAGCCAACAGCCTTATTTAAATTCAAAAAGCGCTTGAGCAGTCTGTTTCCGATTTTCAGACTGTTGTTTGCTTTGGTAAGCGCGGCATTCTTCTTCTTTACATCCTCACTGAGTGCGGTATTTTTCTTGCTTATTTCGGTAATCTTATCGTTTGTCAGCTTAATTTGCTCGTCACTGCCCAATTTTAGCAGGGACAGATTCCTTTCGGAATTTCTCAAATTGGTGTTCAGCCTTTCAATCTCTCTGTTTTTACCCACAACCTGATCGTTAAGCTGACGCTTTTCCTCGGAGAGTGCATTGTTTTCACTCTCAAGCTGACACTTTTCATCCTCCAAATATCGGTTCTTCTCTAAAAGAGCATTCTGTTCATCCATTAGAGCGTTCTTTTCATCCAAAGCGTCGTTAATAAGCTTAATTGCCGCAACGCTCTTAAACGGGAAAATATCCGCCTTTATTTCAAACCTCTTGCTCCTGTGAATATTTTTGTATATAATTTGCGGGTCACGGTTTGTAAATACATACCCCCCGTCAGAGCTGTTCCGTTTGCGGAGTAAGGTTCAATTACTTCATTACCGTCATATAAGCTAATATTTTCCAGTATGCAGCTATATCTGTCCACAGGATCAAAACGAATAAATTCGGGCGCTTTTTCAAAAGTGAATGCGGCATAATAGCTGTCACTGTTAGGATTGTATTCTCCCGTAAATAATGCGGTTTCCTCGCTGTATCCCTCACCGAAATTCGGATACACCTTACCCACTTGAGGACCTGCCGCAGGCTTTTTTTCGGCGTCCAGAAGCTTCTGTACTTTTTTTGTCAATGCATTGATTTTAACCGACTTGTCAAGTCTTTCACTCTCGCAAATCTGCATTGCGCCTTTAAGCGCCGATGCAGAATAAAAATGCTCCACAGCCTCAGGATATTTTTCCTTTGAAGCTATCATTCCAAGTCCGTGAAGCACATCGATAGTGTATATATCCAAATTCGGCGTTGGATGTTCCTTAACAAAATCCTCAATAGCTGTCAGAACTCCGTTCTTTTCTCCGCCGTATTCTTTTGCATTGAAAAGATATCCGTTTATGCCTTCGTTCACCAAGTTTTTGGATGACGGTGCCATTGCTTTCTTTTCATAGTCATGACGATATATTGCAGGAATAGTTTCCGGAGAGTAATAAAGATCTCTTCTGTCATATGGCCATAGAATGTCATGGAACATCACCAAAGGGAAATTATCTTCACCGTATGCTTCGTAAATCTGACAAAGCTCATTATATACGGTATACCAGTTGTGATCACCGTCAATAAGAAAGCACTGCGCATCCTTTATGGCTTTTATTACATTAAGGCTCAGATCCCTGCACATGGTAAATGTATCGGGATTTTCACGTTCCCACTCCTCCGAGTCAAAGCCGGGAAGTGGATCTATAGAATACACCTTTCCCCCAAATCTATTGGCGTATTGAATAAGCTTGGCTGTGTTAAGCCCCCTATCGGCACCTATTTCCACTATTGTACGGATATTTTCTTTCTCGAAGATTGGCTCAATTACCGATTCAAAAAATCTCTTCATTTTTTAACTAATCCTTTCAATATTTTTACGCTTTCCCGTGCCCTTAAGTTTTATTTAAGCTACTGATATAATTATGCGCTTTCTCATGTATTTATCCTGAAATGCACCGGAATACCGTTGCGGTAGATTACCTGCGGTTCTCCCTGTATCAAAGGGAGAAAATAGTTTACGGCATCCATGGCAACCCCGCACAAATCGGGAGTTATCCAGCTTTCGGGAAAATATTTCACTTTATTTGCACTCTCCGCCACATCACAGGAGGTTATTTCTATGCGGTATGGCTCGGAGCTTATGCGGCGATAGCACATCATCCATCCGCTGTTTCCCTCAAGAGCGCAGTCAACGGCAGCAGAGCCGATTTTTTCCGCCTCGCTGATATCTGTAAGGGAAGCGATATGGGAGCTGCACCGCTGCATAACGTTAAGCTCAACGGAACGAACCTTGCAGCCGAAACGCTTTGAGCAGGCTTTCTCAAGGTATTTTCCCACGCCCGAATTATCCGTGTGACCGAAAGCGTCAGCACCTGTTTTCACATAGTCGCGATCAGAGGGAACTATCCCCTCGGAAACAGCGATTATAACCGCGCGGTAACGCTTCATCATCTTCTCCACATCGCTTAGAAAATTCTCCATATTAAATCCGTCACGAAAAGCCTCTGGGAGATACACCAAATGGGGCGCAGGCTCACCGTTAGCCCTTAAAACACAGGTTGATGCGGTAAGCCAGCCCGTGTCCCGTCCCATTATTTCCACAATGGTTATAGACTGTATGCTGTAAACGCGGCTATCACGGATAATTTCCTGCATGGTTGCGGCCACATACTTGGCAGCCGAGCCAAATCCCGGCGTATGATCCGTCACAGGCAGGTCGTTGTCAATAGTCTTGGGAATACCGATAATCTTTATATCCTCACCCAGTGCCTTACAGTATTTGTCAAGCTTTAAAACCGTGTCCATAGAGTCGTTTCCGCCGATATAGAAGAACATTTTTATGTTATGTGCTTTTAAGGTGTTTATTATATGGATATAGTCATTCTCACTCTGTGCATACTCCGACAGCTTATAGCGGCATGAACCGAGAACGGTAGAGGGAGTCATTTTCAGCAGCTCTATGTCGTTTTCCGAGGTAAGTATTATGTCCAAGGGAACAAGCACATCGTTAATCATTCCCTCAATGCCGTTTATCGAACCGTATATTTTATCTATCTCCGGACAAAGGGCGGCGCGTCTGAACACTCCCGCCAATGACGCGTTTATCGCCGCCGTCGGACCTCCTGACTGTGCCACTGCAATGCTGTATTTTTCATCCATAATTAGCCTGACCTTTCGATTTATCAATTACGGTACCGGTCATCTGCCGTGCAAACCGATTGCTACACAATTATTTTACCATATTTAAGGCAGAAAAACCATATGCACTATGACGGATATTACCCGATAAAGCGCAGAATTTGTGGTGTTATTTCACAACGCCGACAGCTACATGCCTGCGTGCTTACGATTATACTGTCCGCCTTTATTTTCATCACGCCGCAAAAAACGTTTTCTCCATGATACATACGATGTTAGTATACCATAAACTTGCAGGAAAAGAAATATAGTGCTGTGACTGATCAGTGAACAGTTTATCAATTTTTTTGTAAGCACAGGAAGCAAAGCCCCCACAAAGCGCCTGAATGAAAACCGCAGCCCAATTTAAAAATTAATAAAAGGAAAATTTTATATTAAAAATAATATTTAGCAAAATTATCGCTTTACAAAGCGCAAAAAACGTGCTATAATATTGTAGCAATTTCAGGGGATTATGTATTCCATTGAAATTCGAGGTGTGGCTCAGTTTGGTAGAGCGCTTCGTTCGGGACGAAGAGGCCGTGGGTTCGAATCCCGTCACCTCGACCATGACAAAACCCGCCCAAGCACTGTAAATGCAGTGTTTGGGCGGGTTTGCTGTTGAAGCTCACCAAATGCACAACAGTCGGCTCATACCTGTTACGCCCGCCGTAAATTGTGCCCTTAGTTTTTGTTTCGAGTTTTTTCACTACCCAACTCTTACGCATCCAACCTGTACGAACGGTGGATTGTTTGAAGCAGATTAACCCTCATTTCTTTCTGTATCTCTTTCGCCGCCTGTTCGGCTTTCGCACGCACTTCCTGCGTATAAGTAACCATGGACTTGTAAATCTCACCCGCTGATACATTGCTCATTGTGTGACCTCCTTTCCCGCAAAACAAAAACGTCCCTCCACGGTATTAGCCGTGGGGAACGCTGTTTTTATTCATCATTTTTTTCCTTTGCGTTTTTTATCTGCATCCATGTTTTGCCCTCTGCCCAAAGCTTACGATACTCATTAAGGCTTTCGGGATTTGCACCACCTGCATAATCGGGATCATCATTCTGTATAATGTCATTTTGCCAATAGCAAATGGGGCATATGTAGTCATCCCCATTGTATTCAAACTGGTGCTTGCCACAGACGGGGCAAGTGTATTTACTTTTAATCATTTGTTTCCCTCTCCTTCTTTTCGTTTTTTTATCTGCATCCATGTTTTGCCCTCTGCCCAAAGCTTACGATACTCATTAAGGCTTTCGGGATTTGCACCACCCGCATAGTCGGGGTCATCATACTGTACACCATCGTTTTCCCATCCGCAAAACGACAAATATCAAAATTGTTTTCTTCTGCAAATGTGTACTGCCCACAAGCAGGGCATTTTACTCCTGCTTCAGTCATTCCTTAACCACCCCCCTTTTATCCTTTTTCTTTTGATATCAAGGTTGTACACAAGGATAGGTTCAGCCAGTTTTTCAATCTCAATATCAGCAACCTCAACCTCGTCGCCGTCAGCGGTAACAAGTGTGTCACCAACTTCAAGATCACCTGCGGCTACCCAGTCCCTACCGTCAACATAGAACGGGTGGTTAGTGGTGGTGTCAATAGTTTCACCGTCAGAAGTTGAAGGGCGGGTCAATAAATTGTACAGCAGCCTATAGGTTTATTATAACACCGTATCAATTGTCATTATACTTTTTTCACATAAATCAAGCTATAATCCTCATCTTAAAATTGTTGAGAAAGATATCTGATAAAATTTGTCTTTTTATTTTTAGGAATGGTTATAATAAAAGGAATCATATTTACGTATGAGGTACTTACACATCAATGAATAAAATTGACATACTGCAAATGCTGTTTTCTTTTGAGTACCCAAAATACACAGGATATACCCCGTCGCCATATCTCGATGAAAATATCGGGATATGATAATAAGTCCCAGGAATAATAAAATCAATATAATCTCCGCAACTGCGCTGAAAAGTAGGAGCATTGCTATATGATTTTGCGAACAATTTCCCCAAAAAATCATCATAAATATTTTTATCCGGGTTGTTATTGCACCATTCACTTTCAAAATCAAGATACGCTTTTAACGATGCAGTATCAAGTATTGCTGCAAGACCTGCATCAACGAAAAAGCCAAAAAATTCTCCTTCCGCAAGTGCAGCAATATCCTCCTTGCTCTCACTTCCGTCTAATGCCATTTCAAAGCGTGCAGGCTGACAGTCTACAAACTGCACATTTACAGCTGCAATTCGGGTATCGCTTTCTTTCCCTACAATGCAAGCCGTTACATTGAACTCCCCAATGGGTACTTTTTGAGTATATGGCGGGAAATCAGCATACAATCCAAAAGGGTCTGCAACAATAACATTCCCATCTGAAATAGACAACTTTGAAATTACTGTATTATCATAGTCCCCATTAAAATATTTACTGAATTTTTCAATATTCATACAACACCTCCAAAATACACGCTTGCCGTTGTATAAATTTGTTCAAACAATTCCTTTGTGTATAGTTTCCAGAGATCGGTATCATACGTGAGGATCGAAATTGGCATTATGGTTGTTTTTTCAACCGGCAGCCATGCGTATTTGCACAGATCATAAACCGCATCAGGAATCATTTCGATTTTGTTCATTCGCAAATATGTTTTTATTACATTTATGCGGGTATGTTCACGCAATGTCGATGAATCGTGAAAGCGTTCATAAAGCTCAATATATTCATTCGGTTTGATTTTTTGATAATATGCGCTTAAAATACGATCTGCATTCTCCGGAGAATCAGCGGTAAACTGTCCTTCTTGATATCGTGATCTCCATTTTTCAACTGCCTCATCAACGGATAACAGATCTTCAAGCTGTGGGCTAACATTTGCTTTTTCAAGATTATCGGTAAGATAATTTATAGATTTATTTATCTTTCCCAACATATGACCTTTATATCTTTCATCCTCCTCTGTTTCAAAGCGGAGTTTGAGGCTTTCCAAATATTCCGTCACCTCTTCCTTGCGCATATGTGCCGCACTGAATGTGATCATAGCAAAAGATGCGTCAAGCATATTAAACGAGCGCCATTCATTCAAGTATGGAAGAAACTCCATACATTTTGTAATCGTATTATCAAGATCCCATTTGAACAATGTAAGCTGAGCCTCAATAGCCTGCTTCTGATGATAAGGCTCAGAAATTTTTTCCATAATCCTGTCCGCTTCTTCAAAATTCCGCTCTAAATAAAGCTTACAGGCTTTGCTCATATTTCTTGGAATTGATATTATTGACATAAATTTAATCATTCCTTTCATTGTACTCAAGGTGCAAAACACGTGAACTATTGCACCTTGGGCAAATAATGTAATATTTAAAAATGCACATAACTGCAAAGAAATTGACATTGCCTTCTAATTGTTGATATGTTCAGTCTACAAAAGTAAACATTACCTTTGTATTGTCTGCAAACTGTTTCAAAGCTTGCCCGATAGCTGAACCCAAAGATCTATTATCGTGCGGATTCACATACCAAACACTTGCAAAGGCACCGCCTTCTTTAAACATTGCCATTGGAAACTCATCTCGATCAAGTCCTTTAATGCAGTCATACCCTGCTAGAGAGGCTTTCCTTCGTGCAGCTGAATTTCCTCGATCTATTGTAAATAAATTTGTTACACTGTCTTGCGACATGTAACTTTCTATATGTTCTGCAGCCTCCCCATATTGACCACGGGATACCCCTACTTCAACGACACCTGTTTTATTATTTTGAACTGTTAAGCAACTATTATGCACCAGCACCCCATACTCACCCACAAAGTAAGTATCGAAGTCAGCTACATCAAGGTTGTAAACAGTAATAGGTTCAGCCAGTTTTTCAATCTCAATATCAGCAACCTCAACCTCGTCACCGTCAGCGATAACAAGTACGTCACCGATTTCAAGATCACCTGCGGCTACCCAACCTTTTTCCTCCACATAGAACGGGTGGTTGGTTGTGGTGTCAATAGTTTCACCGTCAGCAGTTGAAACGTGAAGAATTTCGTCAGTTTCCTTGACCCAGACGTTCAGAACCTCTTTAAGCTCCGTTTCGCCTGTTTCATAGTTATATGCGCGAACCTTATCGCCGACTTTTATTTCATCTATCCGAACAAAGCCGTCTTCAACAGCAACTTCTGTATCACCGGTAAAACACGATGGCGTATATGCCGCAAATAGTATCGTTACAAGCTGCAATACTCTCGATACTGCCGTACCTGCATCTCTGTCGTAGATGGCTTTGCCTATTCCAACGCCTACCGTAAGTGCTGCAACAGCGAATATTGCCACTCCCCAGGTTCCCAATGCGAGTATCTGACAAGAAAAATTAGTTACTATACTTGTCATTATTCCACTGGCTATGGCAATCACTAAATCTATTCCCTGTAAATTTTGGTTCAGTGCATCGGCTACAGAAGTCCCTAAATCTATAGCAAAGGAAATTCCTTTGAAGAGCTTCATAAGTGCTCCGCCGTTGGCTGAAAGTATTCCGTTAAGATTACTCTGTACGCCTATTGTTGCCTCTTGATCCGCAAGGGTAACATACCCACTTGGGTCACTGTTGGAAACAGGATTAGCGTTTGCGTAAAGGTACTTATGCAAGCTTACAGGGTCGTCAATCGAACCGTCATAGCTGTCCATAGAAATGAACGTACCGACAGAGGGATTCATATACCTCGCACGGAGATAATACAAGCCTGTTGTGCTGTCAAACTGCTCTCCCGCAAAGAGAAAGTCGTTTTTCGTACTTCTGTAGGTTTACATCATACACATAAACAGCGGCATAACCGTTGCGGTGAGAGCATTGCATAGCTGTAATTTCCGGTACTACAATTTACGGCATACCGTTCTTGTTAAAAAATCCTATCTCCTCGGGTGTAAATTTGGGTGTCTTACTTAATAAGAACTCGATTACATCGGCGCACAATTCCATGTTTTGCCTCAATCGCGGCGGTAATTTGCCTGAGGTATCATTCCCTATTACAACTGTATCATGCTTTCTTTTATAAGCAGGATTTATAACAGTTGAATAAATATATGCTCCATAATCATATTCCTTTCTATATTCGTTGTATTTGAATGGATGGAAATTTAAATCCTTCACAATATCCATATCCGGTATGCTGTCTCCTATCCAGTCATAAACCGAACAATACATCCATTCGTCACAAGCGAGTTCAGGCATTATATGAGATATCGGCTTTTTATCAACCCTCACTATTTTCAGCAAAATGTACTTCCCATAAAACCAGTAATCGCTTGGTTTCCTATATTCATTTTCAAATATATTTACAAGATGATAGGCAACTACATCGTTTTCACGCCATATTGCTCTTTCACGCTTCGGCTTAGATATCTTTTTTCTCGGAACGGGCTCGCTCTCCAGTTGTTTTTTCAGTTTGTCAAGCACAGCTTGTCTTTTTTTCTCGTCTTTAGGATTATACCAGCCATGAACAGTATATTCTCGTTTAATACATTCAAGCGCATTTTCTTTAACCTCATCACATAATCTCCCGTATT
>Ga0192278_1200_pt1 | contig 10336 bp, 6 predicted proteins | sample Koala_Koa24_K3_FD_131271 | JGI IMG/M metagenome (GOLD analysis project Ga0192278, IMG submission 131271) | Enriched cells from koala feces incubated with labeled cellulose particles, San Francisco Zoo, California, United States - Koala_Koa2-4_K3 ...
CAGTACCTCCGTCACAGAGCCAAACGTGTAGACAATCGAGGTAGTCTGATAATTCGCAAGGCTCTGATTCAGCTGCTCCAGTCGGTCGTTTATCTCTTCCGAGTTCTCTGTCACTTCCACCGTCTGATAGGAGTTCACATCAATTTTCACTGTAATTGATTTCTGAAAAAGCCCGCTTTCAAAGCTTTCATTCATCGTATCTTCCACAACTGCGCGAAGATTATCGGCGTCTATGACATCCCCCTGCCAGCTCGATACAATCACAAACTCGCCTTTATCACTGTCGTATTCCAGATAGGCGTCTGTCGATTCTGTCCGTTCCAGTTCTACTTCAAAATGCTCCGCTGCAAACGTTTGCACCAGTTTATCCTCGTCCGCGAGAACGGTGTATTCGATTTCAATATTTTTTCCCGTCTCAATAAATCCCCGCTCGCCCAGCATTTCTGACTGCACTTTTGACAACTCTTCCCTCAGGGCATCTCCATCCAGGTAATATCCGGCCTCGCTCAGCGTTGTCCGGTAGAGCTCCTCCCCGTTTTCAGTAAAAACCAGTTCCGTCTCTCCAAATTTCTTTTCCAGCTTCTGCGCAGCCTTTTCGGTTGTCATGCCTGACACACTGACTCCATATATAGAAAGCCAATGTGCCATATGGGTCTGATCAGACAGAAAATCGCCTAAAAAAACGCAAAACACAAAAAGAACCAGAACCAGCACTGCGGCCTGCTTCGTAAGGGTCTTTTTGCGTTTTGCTTCAATCTCAGACTGCCGTCTCTGATATTCCCGCTCTCTCCTGTAATAAGAATGTCTGTCCTGATTCATCTGTAACACCCAGGTATGCTGTCCACTAAGCTACACAGCTGCGCAGCCACGCTGCCTGACTTTCCTCCCCGCTTACCATCTAACAAAGTACCGTTCCCGTATAAAAACAAATCTCCGTAATCCACCGGCAATCATTCAGCACAGAATGGTAGGATTCACGCATATAAGCATCATGCGTCATCTCGATATATGTACACAACTGCTCCGCTGTATGAATCTGCCCTGCCCGCAGCTTCTGGCGTTCAAACGCCACTCTTGCCTCTGAGGTACATAAATACGCGCGCAGCAGGTATTTCAGCTCGCTCTCATGCATACAATGACCACGAAGGCTTCCATCAAAGCAGGTATTATGTGGAAATGTAAAATAATCCGCCAGATAATGCATGACGATACCAGTCTGCATCCAGATGGCGCGTCTGCTGTAATCCCCGTCCCGTGTCTCGGCCTCGATCTGTAAGATCAGCTTCTGAACCTTCTCCCACGTCTCATCGAACTGATGTGGTTCTGAGAACATCCTGGGATTCAGATCCGGCTGGATCGAGCCTAAATAAAACGCTTTTCTGTGAAAATCCAGTTCTTTCAGACGAAGCTCGCTCACCAGAAACACAGACAAAGCTATATGTGATTTTTTTCGCATAAAATTCTCCCTTTTCCGCCGTGGAATCGTTTTTTTCTTTTCCACCGCGGCAGAACTGTAATTTTCACTCAAAAGATCCGTTACAGTTCCTGCCTGGCTTTTCTCGTTTTCTATCCACGTGCATTGTACCGCTTCCAAGGGCATTATGCAAGAAAAATAGTGTAAAATCGAGGTGAAATACACCGGAAACTGCTGGCATTTTGTGAATTTCAACAGCCTCCGGCCATCTAAATCGTTTTGTAAGTCCAGCTTCTGTCCGTTACATCCGACGATCAATTTCTGCGATGTCCACCAGGGTCAGCCCATGGATATTATTGTTTTCCAGGCTGGTGATCAGCGCGTTCGCGGTATCCAGCGAGGTGAGCACATTCACGCCGGTCTCAATCGCGTTGCGGCGGATGAGGAAGCCATCCTTTGAATGCCCGACTCCCTGGAACGGCGTATCGATGACCAGGTCAATCTCATGTCCCAGAATCAGATCCAGAATATTCGGCGACTCCTGCTCCACCTTACGGGTCATGCGCACCTGTATATCTGCTTCCATCAGTGCGCGCGCAGTTCCTTTGGTCGCAAAAATATTGTAGCCCAGGGCTTCAAAGCGCTTTGCGATATCGACTACGTCCAGCTTATCCGAATCGCGCACGGTGATGATCATGTTTTTGTATTTCGGAAGATTGATGCCGGCGCCAAGGAACGCCTTGTACAATGCCTCGTCGAACGTTGCGGCAATACCAAGACATTCTCCCGTCGACTTCATCTCCGGCCCCAGGCTGATGTCCGCGCCCTGAATTTTCTCAAAGGAAAACACTGGCATCTTGATCGCGAAATAATCCGCTTCCGGCTGCAGTCCTGGTTCAAAACCAAGATCGCGAATGGTAGCGCCGAGAATGACCTTGGTGGCCAGCGGCACAATCGGGATCCCCGTTACCTTGCTGATGTACGGCACCGTACGGCTGGAGCGCGGATTTACCTCGATCACGTAAACCTCATCGTTGCTGACAATAAACTGAATGTTGATCAGTCCGATGACATGCAGCGAACGGGCGAGCTTACGCGTGTAATCCTCGATGACGCGTTTGATCTTCTTTGAGATACTCTGTGCCGGATATACCGAAATACTGTCTCCGGAGTGAATTCCGGCACGCTCAATATGCTCCATGATACCCGGAATCAGGACGTCCGTGCCATCGCATACGGCATCGACCTCGATCTCTTTGCCCATCATATATTTGTCTACCAGAATCGGGTGCTCCTGCGCAATCCGGTTGATCACGCCAATGTACTGCTCCACATCCTCATCGTTGATGGCAATCTGCATTCCCTGTCCGCCAAGCACGTAGGACGGGCGCACCAGCACTGGATAGCCCAGCTCATTAGCCGCTTTTTTCGCTTCTTCGGCGGTAAAAACGGTATGCCCCGCGGGACGCGGAATATTACACTTCTCCAGAATCTCGTCAAACAGCTCCCGATCCTCCGCCGCGTCCACGTTTTCCGCGGAAGTACCAAGAATCGGCACGCCCATCTTCATCAGAGATTCCGTCAGCTTGATCGCGGTCTGCCCGCCAAACTGCACCACCGCGCCGTCCGGGTGCTCCAGGCGCACAACATTTTCTACATCCTCCGGAGTCAGCGGCTCAAAATACAGCTTGTCCGCGATATCGAAGTCTGTGCTGACCGTCTCCGGGTTGTTATTGATAATGATCGTTTCATAGCCCTCTTTTTCAAAGGCCCAGGTACAGTGTACCGAGCAGAAGTCAAATTCGATACCCTGCCCGATACGGATCGGGCCGGAGCCGAGGACAAGGACTTTTTTCCTGCTGGAGGACGTTTCCGCCTCGTTCTCACTGCCAAACACCGAGTAATAGTAAGGTGTCGTCGCGGCAAATTCCGCCGCGCAGGTATCCACCATCTTGTAAGCGGCAATGATCCCGTTCGCATAGCGCAGCTGTTTGATGTCATCTTCGCTCTTTCCGGTCAGGCGCGCGATCACGTTGTCCGGAAATTCAATCCGCTTCGCCTCTTTCAAAAGCTCCACAGTAAGCTCCTCAGTGCGCAGGCGCTCTTCCATCTCGGTCAGAATGGCAATCTTGTCGATAAACCAGATATCAATCTTCGTCAGCTCATGTATTTTCTCATAAGAGAACTTCCGGCGCAGCGCCTCCGCAATCACCCAGATCCGGCGGTCATCTACAACCGCAAGCTGACGCAGCAGCGCATCGTCATCCAGTCCGGAGAAATCATAGGAAAGCAGACAGTCCACATGTTGCTCCAGCGAGCGGATCGCCTTCATGAGCGCTCCCTCAAAATTCGTACAGATGCTCATGACCTCGCCCGTCGCCTTCATCTGGGTCGTCAGGCGGCGACTCGCGCTGATAAATTTATCAAACGGCAGGCGCGGCATTTTGACTACGCAATAATCCAGCATCGGTTCAAAGCTCGCGTAGGTTTTGCCGGTGATCGCGTTTTTGATCTCATCCAGGGTGTAGCCCAGCGCAATCTTCGCCGCCACCTTCGCGATCGGATAACCAGTCGCCTTCGAAGCCAGCGCAGAAGAACGGCTCACACGCGGATTCACCTCAATGACGCAGTATTCAAAGCTTTCCGGGTGCAGCGCGAACTGAACGTTGCAGCCTCCGGTGATTTTCAGCTCGCTGATGATATTCAGCGCGGAGGTACGCAGCATCTGATATTCCTTATCCCCCAGCGTCTGTGAGGGCGCTACAACGATGCTGTCGCCGGTATGCACGCCGACCGGGTCAATATTTTCCATATTGCAGACGGTGATCACATTGCCTGCGCCGTCGCGCATCACCTCATACTCGATCTCCTTCCACCCGGCGATGCAGCGTTCTACCAGCACCTGCCCGACACGGCTTAAACGGAGACCGTTCTCCAGGATCTCTACCAGTTCCTCATAATTGTGCGCAATGCCGCCGCCGCTGCCGCCCAGGGTATAGGCCGGACGCAGCACGACCGGATAGCCGATGGTCTGCGTAAAAGCAACGCCCTCTTCTACCGACTCTACCACCTTCGACGGAGCCACCGGCTCACCAATTTTTTCCATGGTATTTTTAAATTCCTGACGGTCCTCCGCCTTTTTGATCGTCTCCGCGGTCGTACCGATCAGGCGGACGCCATTCTTCTCCAGAAAACCACGCTCCGCCAGCTCCATCGCCAGGTTCAGTCCTGCCTGACCGCCCAAGGTCGGCAGTACGCTGTCCGGACGCTCCTTCAAAATCAGCTGCTCCACCACTTCCACCGTCAGCGGTTCGATGTACACATGATCGGCGATATCCTTATCCGTCATAATTGTTGCCGGATTAGAATTCAGCAGAACAACATCAATTCCTTCCTCATGCAGGGCGCGGCAGGCCTGCGTACCCGCATAGTCAAACTCCGCGGCCTGACCGATCACGATCGGGCCGGAACCGATCACCAATACCTTTTTAATATCCGGATTCTTTGGCATTATGAACGTACCTCCCTCTCTTGATCTGATTTTGAACTTTCTTTTCCATCTATGTCTTTCGCCTGGCACATTTCAGAGACGGCTTCCGGGCACATCATACCCATAAAGCGGTCAAACAGATACCCGGAATCCAGCGGCCCCGGTGACGCTTCCGGATGGAACTGGATTGTAAAAATGTTCTTTCCGGTATAGGCAAGCCCCTCATTTGTCCCATCGTTGACATTTTCAAAAGCCGGTACCGCAACGGCAGGATCCATATGCTCCGCATCCACCACATAGCCGTGATTCTGGGAGGAAATATAGACACGTCCAGTCGCCAGGTCACGCACCGGATGATTGCCGCCGCGGTGGCCATACTTCATCTTGTAGGTATCCGCACCGTTGGCAAGCGCCATCAGCTGATGCCCCAGGCAGATTGCAAAAATCGGGACATCCGACGCGTACAGCTTTTTGATCTCCTCTATGATCACCGCACATTCTTTCGGATCACCAGGGCCATTGGAAAGCATAATGCCATCCGGCTTTGCCGCAAGAATCTCCTCCGCTTTCGTCAGTGCCGGATAAACCGTCACCTCACATCCCCGCTGGTTCAGACAGCGCGCGATGTTTTTCTTTGTCCCCAGATCAAGCAGCGCCACTCTGGGACCATCGCCTTTTAACACATACTTCTCCTGGCAGGTGACCTTTTCAACTACTTTTCCGGTTGTATATGCGGCGAGTCTGGGAAGGATTTCTTCTAATTGATAGTTCTCATTCGTGGTAATGCAGCCATTCATGGTGCCTTTCTCACGAAGAATCTTTGTAAGTGCGCGGGTATCGATACCGGCGATTCCTGGAATATCATATTTTAACAGAAAATTCTGAATCGTATCTTCGGAACGGAAATTACTCGGGATGCGGGAAAGCTCCCGGACAATAAATGCGTCAAGCCAGGGTCGTTCGGACTCCATGTCCTCATAACAGATCCCATAATTGCCAATCAGCGGATACGTCATCACTACCGCCTGTCCGGCATAGGACGGATCCGTCAACACCTCCAGATAACCAGTCATCGATGTATTAAATACAATCTCACTCACCACTTCACGTGATGAGCCAATACTGGTACCCGCAAACACCGTGCCATCTTCGAGTATCAGAAACGCTTTCATACGAACGCCGCACTCCTTTCTGCTGTCGAATTATATATCTCTGCTTTTCCTGTAAATCGCTCAATTTTACCATATCTTTTTTTAGATTTCAACTTGTTTTAAATTGATTTAAAAAAAGAACAGCGCAAAACGACAACAATTCTGCATCACGGGAATATTCTAAACTGTAGCAGCTTTTTTTGTCTCTGGGCAACCGCAAACCGAGACAAAACGTGGGATGAATGAAACAGGAGGGTTTACAAATATGAATTCCAGAGCTTCCAGCCAAAAAATCCATGCCGCCCAGGTAAATGACCTGCCGGATACCGGAACGCTAAAAGTAACTGCTATCTCAGAGAGGAATCTTCCGCTTTCGGATGCCATGGTAGAGTTTTCTTTTACCGGAGATCCGGACAGCATCCTGGAAGAAGTACACACAGACCAGAATGGTCAGACAGAGCCGGTGACACTCGCGGCTCCGCCGGTCGAATATTCTCTGGAGCCCTCAGAAGAACAGCCTTACGCGGAATATACGATCCGGATATCCGCTCCGGGATACGAGACGGTCACCGTTAGCGGAGCAGAAGTTTTTAGCGGCCAGCTTTCCCTGCAGAATGTAATCCTGCGTCAGCCGCGTCCGGATGAACAGCCGGATACCATTGTTATTCCGGAACCCACCCTTTACGGCTATTATCCGCCCAAAATCGCAGAGGCGGAAGTAAAACCGGTCAGCGGGAACGGGGAAATTGTACTGGATCAGGTGGTCGTGCCGGAGTATATTGTCGTACACGACGGAACGCCGCAGGATTCCACGGCGCGTGATTATTATGTGCAATACAGGGACTATATTAAAAATGTCGCGAGCAGTGAGATTTATTCTACCTGGCCTTACGCGACGCTGGTCGCAAATATCCTGGCGATCCAGTCCTTTACCCTGAACCGGGTCTACACAGAATGGTACCGTAATAAACGGTATGATTTCACCATCACATCCTCGACCGCCTATGACCAGAAATGGGTCTACGGAAGAACCATTTTTGAGAGCATTTCCGAGGTGGTGGACGATGTATTCCAGAACTATCTCTCCCGTCCGAACGTAAAACAGCCCATTCTGACACAGTACTGCGACGGTTCCCGCGTAACCTGCCCGCAGTGGCTCTCGCAGTGGGGAAGCGCTGCGCTCGGTGAACAGGGATACACGGCTTCCGAAATTATTCGTTATTACTATGGAAGTGATATGTATATCAATTTTGCCGAACAGGTATCCGGCGTACCGTCCTCCTATCCGGGCTACCCGCTGTCGGTCGGCTCAGTTGGCGCGGATGTGCTCAAAATTCAGGAACAGCGCAACGCCATTTCCAACAATTACCCGCTGATCCCCAAGCTCGTACCGGACGGCATCTTCGGAGAAGCTACACAACAGGCGGTAAAAGTCTTCCAGTCCGTTTTCGGTCTGACCCAGGACGGCATCGTCGGCAGCCGTACCTGGTATAAAATATCCGACATCTATGTCGCGGTGACAAGAATCGCGGAGGGTGTATAAGAAAAACTCCGCTTTACGGCGAAGAACTGTTCCGGCAGCATCTGTAACCCGCTTTTGCTGTTTTTACTCCAGGAATTTCTTCAGTTCATCCATAAACGTATTGACATCCTTAAATTCCCGATACACGGACGCGAAGCGCACATATGCTACCGCGTCCAGTTCTTTCAGCTTATCCATGACAATCTCGCCAACCAGCTTGCTCGCGATTTCTTTTTCTTCCATATTAAACAGATCCATCTCGATCGCGTCTACGGTCTCGCGGATCTCCCGGATCGGGATTGGACGCTTATAGCATGCGCGCATGATGCCTGCCTCAAGCTTATTCCGATTGTACTGCTCCCGGCTCTGATCTTTCTTAATCACGATAAGCGGAATTGACTCCACCTTCTCATAGGTCGTAAATCGCTTGCCGCAGGCGTCGCACATCCTGCGTCTGCGGATGGAAGCCCCGTCATCCGCCGGTCTCGAATCTACAACACGGGTATTGTCCAGATTGCAAAATGGGCATTTCATAATACATCCTCCTCAGTCATCATCCAGCTTCAGCACACTCATAAAGGCTTTCTGCGGAATCTCTACGCTGCCAAACTGGCGCATCCGCTTTTTGCCCTCCTTCTGCTTTTCCAGCAGTTTCTTTTTTCGGGAAATATCGCCGCCGTAGCATTTTGCGAGTAGCACGTCCTTGCGCACCCCCATACCCGGCCCCCGCGCAATGATCTTGCTGCCGATCGCCGCCTGAATCGGTATTTCGAACAGCTGGCGCGGGATTTCCTGCTTCAGCTTCTCACACATTCTGCGTCCGCGCTCGTAAGCCGTATCCGCATGTACGATGAAAGAAAGCGCGTCGACTTCCTCCTTGTTTACAAGGATATCCAGCTTCACCAGCTCTGAGCGCATATACCCCTTCATCTCGTAATCAAAAGAAGCATACCCGCGGGAACGGGACTTGAGCGCGTCAAAAAAGTCATAGATAATCTCATTCAGCGGCAGCGTATATTTAAGCCTTGCGCGCGTCTCTTCCATGTATTCCATTCCCTCATAAATGCCGCGGCGCTGCTGGCACAGCTCCATAATTGCTCCCAGATACTCGGTCGTCACCATAATCTCCGCGTCTACGACCGGCTCCTCCATATAATCAATCTCCGAGGGATCGGGCAGATTGGTCGGGTTGGTCAGCTCGATCATTGTCCCGTCCGTCTTGTAGACCTTATAAATAACGCTGGGGGCGGTGGTAATCAGATCCAGGTTATACTCCCGCTCCAGGCGCTCCTGAATGATCTCCAGATGCAGCAAACCAAGGAACCCGCAGCGGAAGCCAAAGCCCAGCGCCACGGAGGTCTCCGGCTCAAAATGAAGCGATGCGTCATTGAGCTGAAGCTTCTCCAGCGCGTCCCGCAGATCCGGGTACTTGGCCCCGTCTACCGGGTACATACCGCAGTATACCATCGGATTGACCTTTTTATAACCCGGAAGCGGCTCCGCGCAGGGGTGATCCGCATCCGTCACGGTATCGCCGACCCGTGTATCCTTCACATTTTTCAGGCTGGCTGTCAGATAACCAACCATACCGGCGCTCAGCTCCTCGCAGGGGATAAACTGTCCCGGCCCGAAATAGCCTGCCTCTACAACCTCTGCCTCCGCGCCGGTCGCCATCATGCGAAGCCTCGTACCCTTTTTGACCGAACCATTCATCAGTCGGATAAAAATAATATCACCCTTGTAAGAATCATAGACGGAGTCAAAAATCAACGCCTGCAGCGGTGCGTCCGCATCTCCGGTCGGCGCGGGAATCTTTGCCACCACCTGCTCCAGCACCTCATGTACATTCTGACCGGTCTTTGCTGAAATCTGCGGCGCATCCTCCGCCTCAATTCCGATCACATCCTCGATCTCATGGATGACGCGCTCCGGCTCGGCGCTCGGAAGATAAATCTTATTTATGAACGGCATCACATCCAGGTCATGATCAAGCGCCAGATACACATTCACCAGTGTCTGCGCCTCAATCCCCTGTGCCGCGTCCACAACAAGAATCGCTCCGTCGCAGGCCGCCAGCGAGCGCGACACCTCATAGTTAAAGTCGACATGTCCCGGCGTGTCGATGAGGTTAAAAATATATTCCTCCCCATCATCCGCCTGATAAATGATCCGGACCGCCTGCGATTTAATCGTAATACCGCGCTCCCGCTCCAGATCCATATTGTCCAGCACCTGATCCTGCATCTCACGGCTGGTCAGAAGGCCGGTCATCTCAATGATCCGATCTGCCAGAGTCGATTTGCCATGGTCAATGTGCGCAATAATACAAAAATTCCTGATTTTGCTCTGATCTACTGTCACTCTTTTATTCCTCCCCGGTTCTCCCGGATTTACTGTATTTTTCCATCCGTATCCGCTCAATACCTGCTTTCTTTTTATCCGCAGGCGCAACGTTTCAAGATAGTATAACACAAACCGGCAGCCAGGCAAAACAGAAAATCATGAAAATTCGCAAAAATTCAAAATGCGGCTGCCTGTGCTCAGCCTAAAATCTGCCGGAGCAGGTTTGCAATCGGTGCCATCGCATTTTTCTCCTCCTCCACCGTATTCAGCTGTGTCCCGGCTTCGATCAGCAGAGAACGTGCGCGCAGATGCAGATTGTAACGCTCTGCCTGCAGATAGATTTTGCGGGTAAAGCCCGGGTATTCCGCATTTGCAAGCACCTGCATCTGCAGGGAAAAGGCAAGATTCTCCGTCAG
>Ga0192278_1202_pt1 | contig 10213 bp, 10 predicted proteins | sample Koala_Koa24_K3_FD_131271 | JGI IMG/M metagenome (GOLD analysis project Ga0192278, IMG submission 131271) | Enriched cells from koala feces incubated with labeled cellulose particles, San Francisco Zoo, California, United States - Koala_Koa2-4_K3 ...
CCGAAAGAGGAGCGCCAGGTCGCGTCGTGCAGTCCCTGTCCATCGTGGAATGGCATCCAGTATGTCACATCCGTCTCCCAGGCACTTGACCCTGAGCCGCCGCTCAGCGTCACATTCATCTGTTTGTAGGGAATCATAAAGACGCCGGTCGCTGTCTCCCGTTCTTCCGTCGGCTTACCTGTGACACAGTCACTCTCTACAATCAGCTCTCCATCCTTATAATACCAGATATGCTGGCTCGTCAGATCTACCTCAACATACGTGCCGCAGATATCGTCTGTGCCATTGCGCGCCAACCCTTTCGTAGAATAAACCGGCTCACGGGTCACCTCCGTGTTCGACGTAATGTCCGCAATCAGCTGTTCTGCTTCCGCGCTCTGGTCAATCTGGTAGCCGTAATCGCTGCTCGCATACGTGATCGTATCCCCATTGCTGGTCGTAAACGTGCGCGGCAGATACAGGGTATTGTAAGTTGCCGCCAGATTATAGACAAAATCTTCCACCTGCTCTTCATCAATCGAAGCGAGCTCACCATCGATGATGATCCAGTCCTGAATCGTGGTCCAGTCAAGAGTCACCGTCTCATCACCGAAAGTCAGCGTAATGACAGCATTACAATAAGAATTATAAATATCCATGAGGGTATTCATATCCAGATCATCCTGCGTTACCGCCGGCAGATAATAAAAGGATTCCGGAAGCGTAATCACCACATCCTCCTGCGGACGGCTCTCGGCCACAAGCTTATCCACACAATCCTTCACCATAACCTGGAGATCCGCGTCATCAAACTGTGTACCGTAAACTTCCTCTTTGATGTAGTAATTCGTTCCGTCATATTCCAGCGTTGCGTCCTCGCTTTCTGTACGCGCAGATGCAAAATTAGCGGAAGTCACGGCCGACAAAAAGACGTTCTCGTCAAAATCAAACGTCACCTCCACCTCAAACGTATTCCCCTGATACAGGCTGGAAATCAGTCCCTGATTCTGCTCACGCAGGCAGGTCTGTATATCGCCCAACAGCTTTGTCTCATCAATCGTGTAACCCATCTGTGAGAGCTTTAACGCCAGCGCCGTCTCATCTCCCTCCAGAATCGTAACCGTCGGTGCGCTGTAGTCTGCCTCCAGCATGTCAAAAACCTCTGAAACATTCATTCCGGATACGTCATACCCATTCAGCGTCGTCTCCTCGAAAAACAGACCACTGTTCGCCTGCTGGTAAAGATAGTAGCCTGCTCCTCCAAGCCCCGCCAGCAGCACAATTACAATGAGTACAATCGCAATCCGTAATCCCTTATGCTTTTTTTTCATGAAAATCCCCTTACCCTTCTTGTCATTCTCCTATCTTGCACCATTTAGCAAAAATAGTCAAGCCTGGGAATCTTAAGAAAATTATAAAAACCGGGATTAACGCGTATTTTGCACGTTTCCCGGTTATTTGCCACATCACTCCCTTATGCAGCCTTGTCAAACCACACGGTGATTTCCGTCCCCACTCCAACCTTACTCTCTAACTCGATCTCGGCATGATGCTGCGCGACAATATGTTTTACGATTGCAAGACCCAATCCGGTTCCTCCGGTATTTTTCGAGCGGCTTTTGTCCACACAGTAAAAACGCTCAAAAACACGCTCCTGGCTTTCTTCAGGAATTCCAATACCAGTATCCTTTACCGAAAGCATCACCCGGCCGACCCGTTCCCCAACCGTCACTGTCACGGTTCCGTTTGGCCGATTATAACGGATTGCATTGTCACAAAGATTATAAATCAATTCATCCAGCATATTCTTATCCCCGCGAATCATGGTCGGCTGACCCACGCAGCAAATATGGATTCCCTGTTTTTTTGCATTCAGGCTGACAGACTCCACACAAGCCTCAGCCGCAGCGTAAAGATCGACGTCTGCTACTGCAATATCCATCCTATCCGCGTCGAGCTCTGATAATTTGATAATATCATTAATCAACGTCAGCAGCCGCTGTGCGCTGCGGTGGATTTCGTGAGCAAAATGCCGGATCTCTTTTTCCCCCGCAATTCCGGTTTCAATCAGCTCAGCGTATCCAGAGATGGATGTCAGCGGGGTTTTCAGCTCATGCGAAACATTCGCCGTAAATTCCTGACGCATTTTCGCACTTTTCATAATATCCTCATGCTGTTTGCGTATGGTCGTAACAAAAGGAACCAGTTCCTCATAAATTTCTTCTGTACTGGCGCTGTCTATGTTGGAAGCCATCTTCTCGATCGGATTTACAATCCCCTCTGTGATGCGGCGCGACAGAACCATGCACACCAACAGCATAATCACCCCTACGCCGAAAATACCTTTCAGCGTGCTCGTGAAAATTCCCCAGATACTCGCTTCTTCCCGGCTGATGCGCAAAATAGAGCCGTCGGAAAGCTTCACCGCATAATAATACATTTCACTGTCCAGGGAATCAGAATAACGGATTGTCCAGCCTTCCCCTTCGGCTTCCGCTTCCTGCACTTCCTCCCGATCCGCATGGTTTTCCAGCGTCCCGCTCACATCACTGTCATACACGACGTCTCCGTCCTCATTAATGAGCGTAACGCGAAGACCCGCCACATCCTCCGTATACTGCGTCTCCAATTCCTCCGCTGAAGTCGACAGGCTGCCAATCAGAGCAGCATATGTCCGCATTTCTGAAAGTACCTGTTCCTTATACATATTACGAAAAATGGCAACCGCTATCAAAAGCGTTGCCACAAGAGTCACAAAGACCGTTGAAATCAGACAGATATTGATCTTCTTTTTCATGCCATTTCACCCCACTTTTTGCCCTTTCCGGCCGCACTTTGCGGCAGCTTGCGCCGGATTTTCACGCATTCCGCCTGTTCGCCGTCCATCCGGCGAGGGTTGTGAACAGTAACGATCATTTTTCATCATTCAGCATATAACCGACATTGCGCACCGTCCGTATCATCGTCCCAGCCGTACCCAGCTTCTGCCGCAGCGTCTTTATATGCATATCCAGTGTCCTCGACTCTCCTTCAAAATCCGTCCCCCATACACGATCCAGAATCATGTCCCGCGAGACCACAATCCCCGCATTCATAAGAAGCAGCTTCAGCAGCTCATACTCCTTAAACGTCAGCTCCACCGGCACATCATTCACAAATACCGCCCGTTTCTCATCATCCATAAAAATCGAAGCCAGACGGATCAGCCGTTCCTCCTGCATATCCTGCGTACGGCGCATCAGAGCCTTAACGCGGGAAATCAGTTCCATTACGCCAAACGGCTTCGTAATATAATCATCCGCCCCAATATCCAGCCCCTTCACCTTATCCAGCTCCGTCGTCTTCGCCGTCACCAGAATAATCGGAATCCGGCGTGTGCGCGCCGAATACCGCAGCTTCTTCACAATCTCCAGCCCATCCTCATCCGGCAGCATAACATCCAGCAGCACCAGCGACGGCAGCCGCTCCTTCAGCCTGGCATAAAAAGCAGAGGCACAGTCAAACCCCTGCACCTCATACCCCGTATTCCTAAGAGCAAACATCTCAATCTCTCTAATATTTTCATCATCTTCCACAATATAAATCAGCGCCACGTACTACCTCCCCATCTTCTCTTACTTCGCATACGCACCAAACACATTATACACCTTTTTCCCCTGCCTGTGTACCCCGGTCAGTGAAAATTCTACCCATTCGCCAATGTTTGTCGCATGGTCGCCGATTCGTTCATAATATTTCGCTATCATCAGAAGATCCAGAATCTGGTCATTATTCAGTGTTTCATTAATGTTCGGATCTGTCAGCGTTTTTCTCACATCCAGGAACATGGCGTCAAGCTGGTCGTCGCTGTTAATCACTTCCCGTGAAAGCTCCAGGTCACGGTTTACGTATGCCTCCACACTCTTATTTACCATACTGACCGTAAACTCCGCCATCTGCGCGATTGCCACACCCTTTACCGGCACATCAATGCTGCCGGTCTTCATAATCTCCGCGATATCCGTCGCCTGGTCGCCGATACGCTCCAGATCTGTAATCATCTTCATCGCTGCCGAGATGCGGCGCAGGTCAGACGCCACCGGCTGCTGCCGCAGAAGAAGCTGCAGACAAATACTCTCTATCCCCTGCTCTTTCCCGTCAATCTCATTTTCCAGATGGTCGATTTCCTCCGCCGTCTCCTCACGGTTCTCTGTCGAAACAAGCAGACGATAAGTCTTCATAATCGCCTCTTCACAAAGCATTCCCATCTCAAGCAGCTCTTTCTGCAGCTGGTCCAGTTTTTCCACAAATCGATCTCTCATAATCAGCCAAACCTCCCCGTAATATACTCTTCTGTTTTTTTATTCTTCGGAACGGAAAACAACGTCGTGGTATCGTCAAATTCAATCATTTCGCCGAGAAGGAAAAACGCTGTTTTGTCTGAAATACGTGCTGCCTGCTGCATATTATGCGTTACCATCGCAATGGTATATTTCTCCTTCAGTTCGATCACCAGATCCTCAATTCTGGATGTTGAGATCGGATCCAGTGCTGAGGTTGATTCGTCCATCAGCAGTACCTCTGGTTCTACCGCCAGTGCCCTCGCAATGCAAAGCCGCTGCTGCTGCCCGCCGGACAAGCCCAGCGCGCTCTTTTTCAGACGATCCTTGACCTCATCCCATATGGCCGCGTTCCGCAGCGCTTTCTCCACAATCTCATCCAGCTTCGCCTTGTTGCGTATCCCGTGTGTCCTCGGCCCATACGCCACATTATCATATATGCTCATCGGAAACGGATTTGCTTTCTGAAATACCATTCCGACACGCTTTCTCAGCTGATTGACATCCATATCTCCGTAAATGTTTTCCCCGTCCAGCGTGATCTCACCCGTAATTTTGCAGCCCTCCACGAGATCATTCATGCGGTTTAAGGATTTTAAAAGCGTCGATTTTCCACAGCCGCTCGGCCCGATAAAGGCGGTAATCTTATTTGCCGGGATTTCAAGATTGATATTCTTGAGTGCATGAAAATCCCCATAATATAAGTCCGTGTTTTTAATGTCTATCTTTCCCATTATATCTTTTTCCTCTCACTCCTGTGCGATGTTTCTGTTTTATTCTGTCACTTGGTATCCGGCTATTTGTTCCCGCTAATCTGGAAATTCACTGCCGGCTTTGCGGTCTGGCGAACCTGTTTCTTTTACTTTTGCCCTTTCATCAGCTTACCCGCAAACAGGGATGACAATCCATTGAGAATCAAAACCAGCACAATCAGGACAACGGCTGTCGCGTAAGCCTCACCCATATGCAGTCCCTCATTCGACAGTACATACATATGAACCGCAAGGGTACGCCCACTGCCGAAGAGAGTGCTTGGCACCTGCGCAACCGTACTTGCTGTATAGAGCAATGCAGCTGTCTCACCGACGATTCGTCCGGTAGCTAATACAACACCAGAAAGAATTCCAGGGATAGCAGATGGAAGTACGACCCGGAAAATTGTGCGCAGCTTACCGGCACCCACGCCAAAGGAAGCCTCCCGATAAGCATCCGGAACAGCAAGCAGCGCTTCCTCCGTCGTACGCATTATCAGCGGCAGAATCATGATTACAAGCGTGAATGCGCCAGAGATCAGAGAAAACCCCCAGCCTAATGTTGTTGTAAAAAACAAAAGGCCAAACAGACCGAACACGATAGACGGAATGCCGGAAAGCGTTTCTGCTGTGATGCGCACCAGGCTTACCAGCTTACTTCCTTTTTTCGCATATTCCACCAGAAAGATCGCCGCAAAAATACCGACCGGAACCGCAATTACCAGAGCCAGAGCCGTTATTATCAGAGTATTGATCAGAGCCGGCATTAGTGAAACATTATCGGAAGTGTACTTTAATGCAAAAAGGCTCGGTTTCAGGTTTGGCACACCCTTAGCCAGAATAAAACCAACGATAAATACCAATACCACTGCTGTAATGATTGCCGCCAGCCATACCAGGCATTTCACCAGGGCAGAGAATGGATGATGTTTAAAATAGACAATCGTTTTATTCATGCTCAGACCTCCTCTTCAAGAGTGAAACGCTCAGATTGATAATCAATATGAACACGAAGAGCACCACGCCCGTGGCAATCAGCGCCTGCCTGTGCAAGCCTGACGCGTAGCCCATTTCTATTACAATGTTTGCTGTCATTGTACGCACGCCCTTTAACAGCCCTTTTGGCATCCAGGTCTGGTTACCCGCAACCATAATAACTGCCATCGTCTCCCCAATGGAACGGCCGATTCCAAGTACAATTCCTGCTACCACACCAGACTTTGCTGCCGGAAGTATAATACAGAATACACTTCTCTCATGTGTCGCTCCAAGCGCGAGAGAACCCTCATAGTAGCTCTCCGGGACGCTCCGAAGCGCAGGCTCCATCACGCCAATGACTGTCGGAAGAATCATAATGCCAAGCAGAATACATGCGGTCAGCATTGTGCTTCCGGAACTGCCGATAATCGACTTCATGGTCGGAACAATCCAGACCATACCGAAAAAGCCGTATACAACGGAAGGAATTCCCGCCAGCAGATTAATCATTGACTTCAGCGGTGTGTAAATCCGTTTGGGGCAGTAAAATGCCAGAAAAATTGCGGTCAGCATCGCAATCGGCACACCGATCACAATAGAACCGGCAGTAACATAAATGCTGCCCAGAATAAACGGCAAAATTCCATAGATATCATTCGATGGTTTCCAGGTCGTCCCGAGCAGGAATTCCGGAATGCCAATTTTTATCATGGTCGGAATCCCATTCGCGAAAAGGAAAACGCAGATCAGGGCAACCGCCAGTATCGACATGCAGGCCGCAATTAAAAATATAATCCGCATATCCTGTCCCAATTTTCGAAGAAAATTTGGGACGCAGGCCGAGCCATCATCCGAAGGATGTTTTTTCATTGCGAGACTCTCCTTTCTCTCAGAAAACTTCTGTGTCATATTCTCTCCTTCGTAACATATAAGCCATGATGCCACGGACCGCTCCGTGCTGCGCACTTCCGCAATCCTAACAACATAATCAGGGCAGGAGGCGGCTTTTTCGCCCCCTGCGCATAATCAAAGGCACCAGCCAGTTCAATCCGTCTGGCCGATACCTTCTTCTGCCATCACAATGTATCTGTTTTTTACTCAGCTGCCTCTGTAACCTCTTCCCAGGTTGTGATCTCGCCAGTATAAATCTGCATTACCTGCTCTGTAGTAAGCTCAGTGATACCGCTCTCGTTGTTCACAATTACTGCAATGCCATCCTGCGCAATCATGGTAGCGGAGATGCCTTCCTCTTCTTCCTCTTCCTTCAGTTCACGGGAAGCCATTCCGATGTCATAGTTGCCATCAATTGTGGATGTTACGCCTGTTGTAGAATCGCTCTGCATGACCTCAATCTCCAGATCCGCATTGATCTCTGCATAAGCCTCAGCGAGCTTCTCCATCACCGGAGTCACAGAAGAAGAACCGCCAACTACAATCTTTCCGGAAACACTGCCACCCGCAAACGGCTCTGCGTCAGAAAAAGCAATGTAACCATTCTCAGAAATAACCGCCTGGCCTTCCTCGCTCAGAATGAAATCAATGAAATCCTGTGCTTCTTCGCTGACTTCTTCCATTGTCAGGATATTGAACGGACGTACAACCGTATAATCGCCAGACTCCACATTCTCTACCGTCGCCTCTACTCCGTCAATCGCTACTGCTGTCACGCTCTCATCCAGAGAACCCAGAGAGATGTAACCGATTGCATTCTCATCACCAGCCACCTTTGTGATCATAGCCGCTGTGCTGTTGGTAATCTCAGCTGCCTCTGTCGTCATATCTACTTTGTTGCCATCCTCATCCTTCTGCTCTACGCCAACCAGTTCAATGAACGCGCCGCGTGTACCTGAGCCATCTTCTCTGGAGCATACTACAATATCGCCGGTCACATCCGCCATTGCGGTTGTTCCAAGGCTTGCTACCATCATTGCTGCGATCACTGCTGCGATTGCTTTTCTCTTCATAATCATTCGTCTCCTTTTATAATAGAACAAATTATTTTGCAGAGGACTTACCCGTCCTTTCGCTGTTGTCGTTTTCCGGTGCCTCATTACGATGCTTATTCTAATGCGGCTATGTAAAATACATAACCCAGTCAATGTAAAGTATCTGTAAATTCAAGGTAAGGAACTTAAAGGAAATGTAAAATGATCTGCTGATTTTTTTTTGCATAGAAAAAGGGATGGGCAAGCCCATCCCCTGCAAGTTACCTCTTACCAGAGCTTCTGCGGATAAAGTCCGTCATCTTTCATTTTCTGAATCGCCTGCATCAGCGCCGGCTTATCCTCTTTGTATGTCACACCATACCACTTATCAGGCGTCTTCATCACCTTTACAGTCGCCTTTTTCTCCGTCAGCAGTTCATCCACGACAAACGGAAGGAAATATTCGCATTTCAGCGGATTTTTCTCCAGATTTTCTTCCAGGAAAACCTGAAACCTTTCCTTTAACTGAATAAGAATATCCGCCGAGAACCCCCACATATTCAGAGAAACGGTTGTGTCCGCTGCAAGCGGTGTCCAATTTTCTCCGCCATCCTCTGTATAAGCAATGCCGTCGCCATGTCTCTCGATACAAGTACGCTCCGTGATCTTAATCAGATAGCCGTTCTCATCCGTCTCACAGATTCCCCGCGCGACGGAGCCGTTTTCAGTAAGCGTGTTCTCCAGCCGATAGCCAACCATCATATAGCGGCCATCCGTCTCCCTGGCCGAATCATTCTTATGAGTCAGAAAATCATAGGCCAGAGAAAAAGCATGGCTTCCGTAATAATCATCCGCATTGATCACTACCATCGGCCCGTCCACCTCATTCAGACAGCTCAGAACCGCGTGGCCGGTTCCCCACGGCTTCACCCTGCCCTCCGGCACCGCAAACCCCTCTGGAAGATTGGACAGCTCCTGAAAAACATAGGATACCTCTATCTGCTTCTCCAGGCGGTCTCCGATCGCCTTTCGGAAATCTGCTTCGTTTTCTCTTTTGATAATAAAAATCACCTTTTCAAACCCGGCGCGAACCGCGTCATAAATAGAAAAGTCCATAATAATATGTCCGTCCGCGTCTACCGGGTCGATCTGCTTCAGACCGCCATAGCGGCTCCCCATTCCTGCTGCCATTACTACCAGTACCGGTTTTTTCATAATTACACGCTATCTCCTTTTGATCTGTCAATTTAGTCTTCCGTGTCCTCAACATCATCCTGTTTTTTGGGTAACTGTTCAGTACCCTCACAGTTACGTTTTTTGCACTTCACCAGCGAGTGAAGATTCCGCCAGCCCCAATTATTACCCTGATTTCAAACATACCGCGGCACTGTATCCTTCGAGCGTATACTCTTCCAGCGTATATTTTTCATCATCATACTGCTGCCTGAGCGAGCATAAATCTTCTCCCTCAAAAGTAAAGCAAAAAGAATCAAGTGAAAGATGAAGCCCCATTCCCGTCGCTTTTAAAAAGCTTTCCTTCAGAGACCAGAGCCGGTAAAACCGTCTTTTTTGCGCCTCCAGATCCTCCGGTTGCGTCATCCAGGCATATTCAGACGGGCAGAAAAAACGTCTGGCCAGTTTTTCATTAAGCCTCTTCTGATATTCAATATCACATCCAACCGGCGCACCCGCAAACACCGCCATGGCCATCTCATGCGAATGAGAAAGACTGAAATGAATATCCGGAAAATCCGGAAGATACGGCTTTCCATACGCTCCATAGGCAATCCGCACATCCGCCTCCCGCAGGCCATAGGTCTGCAGCCCCTGATCAAGAAGAATCCCTGCCGCCAGGGAAAGCCTTCGGTCTTCTTCTGCGTGAAGCCGTTTAATCTTTTCCCTGCGCACAACAGACATTTCGCTGTAATACCGTGCATAAACTGCAGAATCAGTCAGGAATTCCGTGTTCACTGTAAAAAGCTTCCTGCCGTCATCCGGGAAATCCTTCCTCATTATGCCAGACATGGAATGTTACAGGCCTTTTTTAAAGTGGCAATGTCCGAGCTGTGATGCTGCACGGAAATTTCCAGCACGTCTACGGAATCCTGCATTTTATTTACCTTTTTTTCTGTCACTCTATAATCTCTGGCTACTGAAAGATAACTGCCTGCCACCTCATTTATATAAGGTCTGAGATCTGTTTCAATCGAAAGCTCTACCTTTTTCAGACGCAGATCAACAGCATCCACTTTTTTCTCAA
>Ga0192278_1199_pt1 | contig 10185 bp, 9 predicted proteins | sample Koala_Koa24_K3_FD_131271 | JGI IMG/M metagenome (GOLD analysis project Ga0192278, IMG submission 131271) | Enriched cells from koala feces incubated with labeled cellulose particles, San Francisco Zoo, California, United States - Koala_Koa2-4_K3 ...
CATCGGCTCCTGCTTTATCGGCGGCGCTTCCGCATACGGCGGCAGCGGTACAATCGGCGGCGTAATCATCGGTGCGCTGCTTCTCGGCGTCATTAACATGGGAATGTCCATCATGGGCATCGGCGACTCCTGGCAGTATGTCGTAAAGGGTGCGGTGCTGCTTGTGGCAGTTATCTTTGACGTGGTATCCAGCCGGAAGACGTCCTGAGTATAGCGGGAAAGCAGCACAGTATGGCAGAGAACGGATCAGAAAACGACGTATTTCGTTTCCGGTAAATATAGGAAAGGGTAGAGGCAATCCGGAGTCCTCTATCCTTTTTCTTTTTTTGCACAGAGCTGCGAGAGGTATTTTCCGGCTGTCGCCGGACGCAGCTCGCGCAGCGAAGTAGGATTTGGCAAGCCGCCTCCTACTCGATTTTGATTTGCTTTATTGACAATCATAGATTTTACTGGTACGATAAAGTAATCGTTTGATGAAGGAGAGGAGTCCTGCCCTATGAATCGGCTGAAAAAACTGTATTGCCGTGCTTTTCAGACTGTCTTTAAAATCGCTCTGCCGTTTTTGCCCTATCGGAATCCTAAAATCATCAGTCAGGCAGATCAGCTCTCTGAATTGTTAGTAAAGAAAAAATGTACGCGTGTCCTGATCGTCACGGATCCAGGTATTGCAAAGCTGGGGCTTACGAAAGACCTGGAGAGAACGCTTACAGAGAATGGCATTTTCTATGCCATGTATGATAAAACGGACGCAAATCCCACGACGGCGAATGTGGAAGAGGCGCTGGAGCTTTATCACGCCGGATTCTGTGAGGCGATCATCGGCTTTGGCGGCGGCTCGAGCATGGACTGCGCCAAAGCAGTGGGCGCACGGGCGGCGAAGCCGAAGCAGTCTCTGGCAAAGATGAAAGGCATATTGCGCGTGCATGGACGGCTCCCGCTTCTGATCGCGGTACCGACGACCGCCGGAACCGGCAGTGAGACCACGCTGGCCTGTGTTATTGTGGATGCCAAGACGAGACATAAGTATGTGATCAATGATTTCTGCCTGATTCCCCGCTACGCGGTGCTTGATCCGAATGTGACCTTAAGCCTTCCGCCCTTTGTTACGGCAACGACCGGCATGGACGCTCTGACTCATGCTGTTGAGGCTTATATCGGCAAAACGACGACCCGTGGCACCCGCAGACAGGCCGAACAGGCGGTGAAGCTGATTTTCGAAAATCTGGATGAAGCTTACACAAATGGAAAGAATGTAAAAGCAAGAAGGAATATGCTGCATGCTTCTTACTATGCGGGCTGTGCGTTTACGAAATCCTATGTCGGTTATGTCCATGCGGTGGCGCACTCGCTGGGCGGCCAGTACAATGTTCCGCATGGGCTGGCGAACGCGGTTTTACTGCCGTTCGTTCTGGAAGAGTATGGCTCCTGTGTGTATGGAAAACTGGCGCGGCTGGCTGTGGTGGCTGGCGTCGCGGATGAGAACGCGACAGAGGAGACGGCTGCAAAAGCGTTTATCCAGGCGATAAAAGATATGAGGAAGCGTTTTGACATTGGCGATACGATTCCGGAGATCTGGGAGGAAGACATACCGAAAATGGCGCATTACGCGGACAAGGAAGCGAATCCGCTGTATCCGGTACCGGTGCTGATGGATGCGAAAGAATTGGAACGATTTTATTATAAAGTGCTGCAGAAGTGAAAATCGAACCTTGCAGCTGTGAAAGCATAGATTTCGAAAAAGAAGGTCTTTGACCGCCCGAATCATATATATGGAAAGGAAGCGAAGAAATGACCGAGACAGAGATTCAGGAAATTGTAGAGAAGCAACGGAAGTTTTTTTCTTCCGGCGCGACGCTGAACGTGGATGTTCGACTGAAGGCAATCAGTCGGCTGAAAGCCTGTATCAAAAAATATGAATCTCAGATAGAAGAAGCACTGAAAAAGGATCTTGGAAAAAGTGCCTCAGAAAGCTATATGTGTGAGATTGGGCTGACTTTAAGTGAGATCAGCTATATGCAAAAGCACGCGAGAGGTTTTGCGGGAGAAAAAACGGTGCGGACGCCTCTGGCGCAGTTTTGCGCACACAGCTTTACGAAGCCTTCCCCCTACGGGGCGGCGCTGATCATGAGTCCGTGGAACTATCCGTTCCTGCTTACAATGGAACCGCTGGTAGACGCGCTTGCGGCCGGGAATACGGTCGTGTTAAAGCCGAGCGCCTATTCACCGAACACGAGCGCTCTGATCGCGAAGCTGATCGGGGAATGTTTTGATGAGCGCTATGTCGCAGTGATATCCGGCGGACGTGAGGAGAATCAGTACCTTCTGCGGGAACATTTTGATTATATCTTTTTTACAGGAAGCAAATCCGTAGGGAGGGAAGTGATGCGGCAGGCGGCCATTCATCTGACGCCGGTGACCCTGGAGCTGGGAGGAAAAAGTCCCTGCATCGTAGACCGCACCGCGAATCTGAAGCTTGCCGCGAAGCGGATTGTGTTTGGCAAGTTCCTGAATTGCGGTCAGACCTGTGTCGCTCCGGATTATATTTATTGTGACCCGGCGATTAAGGATGAGCTGATTGCCGAGATCCGCGTGCAGATTCGGAAACAATTCGGTGAATCACCGTTGAAAAATAAGGATTATGGAAAAATTATCAATCAGAAGCATTTTGAGCGAATCCGGGCGCTGATTGATCCGTCAAAGGTGGTTGTCGGCGGACGCGTGGATGCGGATTCTCTGCGGATAGAGCCGACTGTGCTGGATGCGGTTACTTTTGACGACGCGGTGATGCAGGAAGAGATCTTTGGACCGGTACTTCCGGTGCTTACGTATGAATCTCTGGATGCGGCTGTCCGGAAGATTAATTCCATGGAGCATCCGCTGGCGCTGTATCTGTTTACACGCAGCAAAGGCGCTGCCCGCATGGTGACGGCAAAATGCGGCTTTGGCGGAGGCTGTATTAATGATACGATTATTCATCTGGCAACCAGCGAGATGGGATTTGGCGGCTTTGGCGAGAGCGGGATGGGATCGTATCATGGAAGAGAAGGATTTGATACCTTTTCCCATAAGAAAAGCATCGTAGATAAAAAGCTCTGGATCGATCTGCCGATGCGTTATCAGCCGTACCGGAAGCTGTACGATCAGATGATTCGGATGTTTTTACGCTGAAATATAGTAAGTAATAGAGAAGGAGCAAGAATGAACATGAGCGAGGAAAACGTAAAATACCAGATTGACACAGAGGAAAACCGGGCTTTTCTGGCTGAAATCCGTGAGGATCTTCTCCGGTTCGGCCATCAGTTCCCCTCACCGGGAGGAAGCTCGTATTATCTGGGGGATGATGGGACGCCGTGGAAGGAGCGCAGCCGCGAGACCTGGATTACCTGCCGCATGGCGCACGTCTACAGCATTGGTGCGCTGCTGGGACATGAGGGCAGCGAAGCACTGGTTGACGCCGCACTGAAAGGTCTTACCGGGGAACTGCATGACGCCAGATACGGAGGCTGGTATCCGGGGCTGACGGCGGATGGGGAGATTTTGCCTGACAAGCAGTGCTATGCGCACGCGTTTGTGATTCTGGCGGCTTCCTCTGCGACACTTGCCGGGAGACCGGGCGCGCAGGAGCTTTTAAAAGAAGCGCTGATTTTCTATGATTCTCACTTCTGGAATGAGGAAGAGGGCCTTGCCTGCGACACCTGGAATACAGAAATGACAGTTCTCGATGATTACCGTGGGCTGAACGCAAATATGCACACGGTCGAAGCTTTTCTGGCTGCGGCGGATGTGACCGGAAATGATGTTTATCGTGTGAGGGCAGAGCGGATTATTGATCATGTGCTTGCATGGGCGGGCGCGAACCATTGGCGTATTCCAGAGCACTTTACAAAGGACTGGACGCCGGACCTGGAGTGCAATAAGGATCGTCCGGACGATCAGTTTAAGCCCTATGGCGCGACGCCCGGTCATGGCATTGAATGGGCGCGGCTGATTACGCAGTGGGCTTTGTCTGTTCCGGCATTTGAAGAACGGATGGGGACAGAGGGAGAGGACTGGCGCCAGCCGCAAAAATATATTGATGCGGCTGAAAAATTATACAACCGGGCAGTCGAGGATGCCTGGAATGCCGACGGTGCGCCGGGTATTGTCTATACGACGGACTGGAACGGTCAGCCAGTCGTACATGACCGGATGCACTGGACGCTCGCTGAGGCGATCAACACCTCCGCGGTGCTTTACCGTGCGACCGGCAAGGCAAAGTACGCGCAGGACTATGCGCAGTTTATGCGTTATCTGGATGAGTCGGTGCTGGATCATGTGAATGGTTCCTGGTTCCACCAGCTTGACCAGAACAATCAGGTGATCGGCACCGTCTGGCCTGGGAAATCTGACATTTATCACGCTCTGCAGGCGACGTTGATTCCGTATTACGAGCCGTCTGTATCCATTGCTCCGGCAGTAAAAAGAGGATTGAAGAAGAATTAATAATATTATAACAGATTCGCGCTTCCGGCGTTTTTGCATTTCGCGAAAACGCGTGGGAGCGCGATTTTAGAATCGGATGAAAGATTGCTTATAATATGCACACAGGCGCACAGGGAAGGCAACTAACGTTACCTGCGCCTGGCGCGCGAGCATACGTCGTTCTACCGATGCTCGATAAGAAGCTGCATAAGACTGGTATGCGGCTGCTGTGGATTTGCCTCAAAAATATTGACATATCGCTCATCGGAGCTTCGGTCACGGAAGGCCGGATAGAGGAAACCAAACTCCGGACTGCCGGCTTCATAGTCGCCGGATAGAGGACAGAGCGCACAGATCAGATATTCGTAAACCTCCTCAGAGCCCTCCAGCCATTCCTTGTCTGTTCCTTTCTGCGGAACGTCGTAGCGCCCGTGAAAGACCAGAAACGCGTACGAACTGCCTGGATGATGGGCTTCTCCAATCAGCTCGTACAGGATATCCAGAAACGCATCATTTTTCAGGCCGCTCTCCTTTATCCCTTCCAGAAGCTGCCAGAGGCTGCCTGGTTTTTTCGCGGCTGCCGGGATTCGGTAATCCTTCAGATATGTATTTGTTTCAGAAAAGAGGATATCCTTCGCAATTTTCAGATGCCGCCCCCGTTCCGGGGCATCCAGCTTCAGAAAATGTGTGTTGAATGTCCCGTCTACATAGCCTTCCTCATCGTAATAAGCACCCGCGATGCGGTCGATGGAAGACCTCGCAAGGGTCATTCTTCTGGTTAATTCCAGCATATCGTCACGGCTTATCATGGACGTTTCCTTTCAAATTTCTTTGATATGCTCTTCCCCCTGCGCGAGGATGGTTCTAACATGGTCATCCGCAAGGGAGTAAAAAACAGATTTTCCTTCCCTGCGGCTCTTCACCAGACGGTTTGTTTTCAGAATCCGCAGCTGATGAGAGATTGCGGACTGATTCATATTCAGCGCTGAGGCAAGGTCGCAGACGCAGACTTCCGCCTCGAACAGCACATAGAGGATGCGGATGCGCGTGGAATCGCCGAAAACCTTGAACAGCTCTGCCAGATCGTAGAGAGTCGTCTCGTCCGGCAGAGTTTCGTTTACGATTTGAAGCAGATTTTCATGGACTTCGTACTCGTCGCAGCCGCAGCAGTCATTGGGCTTTTCAGATAGTTTTATTTTTTCAGACATAAGGTTTTCACTTTCCTTCATTGCGTATGATCCTAAATGATTAAGCTAGCTTTACAGCTTCTTCACAAACAGCGCGCGAATCGCGTTCAGCACGGCGAGGATCATGACGCCGACGTCTGCGAAAATGGCCATCCACATATTGGCGATGCCGAGTGCTCCAAGAATCAGGCAGATTACTTTGATGCCGATCGCAAAGTAAATATTCTGGTAGACGATGCGGATGCACTTTCGTGAAATCCGGATGGCTTTGGCCACCTTGAGCGGGTCGTCGTCCATCAGTACGACATCCGCAGCTTCAATCGCCGCGTCGGAGCCCATGGCGCCCATCGCGATGCCGATATCGGCGCGGGAGAGCACCGGGGCGTCGTTGATACCGTCGCCGACAAAGGCCAGCTGTTCTGTTTTGGCCTTTTTCTTTTCCAGAAGCTCCTCAACCTTAGCCACCTTGTCGGCGGGGAGAAGCTCACTGTATACTTCATCAAATCCCAATTCTGCGGCTACTTGCTCTGCGACACGCTTCGAATCGCCGGTGAGCATGATGGTTTTGGCAACACCTGCTTTTTTGAGGCTTTGTATCGCTTCTTTTGCTGTCGGCTTTACAATATCTGAAATCAGGATGTGTCCCGCATATGCTCCGTCAATGGCGATATGTACGACCGTGCCGACATGATGGCAGTCCTTATAGGCAATGCCAAGCCGGTTCATCAGTTTTGCGTTACCGGCCGCGACGGTTTTTCCATCTACTATCGCTGTCACGCCGTTGCCGCTGATCTCTTCGATATCCGAGACGCGGCTGCGGTCGATGGGTTTTCCATAAGCGCGCTGCAGACTCTTGCTGATTGGGTGCGAGGAGGAGTTTTCTGCAAGCGCCGCGTATTCCAACAATTGTTCCTTTGCCAGTGAACTGTGGTGGACGCCGCTCACCTCGAAGACGCCCTGGGTCATAGTGCCGGTTTTGTCAAATACCACATATTTTGTCTGCGAGAGGGTCTCCAGATAATTGGAGCCCTTGACCAGTACGCCCGCATTGCTCGCACCGCCGATTCCGGCGAAAAAGCTGAGCGGGATGCTGATAACCAGTGCGCAGGGACAGCTGATGACCAGGAACGTCAGAGCACGGTAAATCCAGTCGCCCCATTCCGGAGACAGCCCCAGAAATAGCATTCGAATCAGCGGCGGCAGGATCGCCAGTGCGACCGCTCCGTAGCAGACCGCCGGGGTATAATAGCGCGCAAATTTTGAGATGAAATTCTCGGATCTGGACTTGCGCGAACTGGAATTCTCGACCAGCTCCAGAATCTTAGATACGGTAGATTCGCCGAATTCCTTTGTGGTGCGTACCCGGATCATGCCGGTCATATTGATGCAGCCGCTGATGATTTCGTCGCCCACGGCAGCATCGCGAGGCAGGCTTTCTCCGGTCAGCGCACTGGTGTTGAGCGAGGTCTTTCCTTCCAGGATGATGCCGTCGATTGGAACCTTTTCCCCGGGCTGCACGACGATGGTTGTGCCGATTTCCACTTCATCCGGGTCAACCTTTTCCAGGGTACCGTCATGTTCCACATTCGCGTAATCCGGGCGGATATCCATCAGGTCGCTGATGTTGCGGCGGCTTTTGCCGACCGCATAGCTCTGAAAAAGCTCTCCGATCTGGTAGAAGAGCATCACGGCTACGCCTTCGCTGTAGTCGCCGAGCAGGATGGCGCCCAGCGTCGCAACCGCCATCAGAAAATTCTCGTCAAAAACCTGACGGTTGCGGATGCCTTTTCCGGCCTTTTTCAGGATATCATATCCAATGACCAGATAGGGAATCATAAAGAGCCCGAAGCGAAGATATCCTTCGAACGGCAGGTAAGAAAAAAGAATCATCAATGCTGCCGCGACAAGGATGCGAATGAACATTTTTTTCTGCTTTTTATTCATAACCGTGTCTCCCCTTATAGCAATATCTCCTCAGGCAGAGGAACAGGCAAGTCTCCTGTCTGAGGGATTTGTGAGTTTTCTTGTAATTATTCAGGAAGTACCTCGCATCTGCTGCGAGGTACGTATGAAAACGTATATTTTACGTTTTCTTTTACAGGTGCCCGCAGGGCAAATAACGCTGCAGGGTGGTTTACAGGAAAATTTCGCAGTCGTCCTCGACTTTTTTGCAGTTTTTCAAAACCTCTTTCATGACGGCCTTTGGCTCCTGACCATCTTCAAATTCTACGATCATTTTGAGTGCCATGAAATTTACGGTCGCGTCCTTGACGCCAGCTGTTTTCTTCGCTGCTTCCTCCATCTTGTTTGCACAGTTTGCGCAGTCAACATCAATCTTGTAGGTCTTTTTCATTTTCCGGGTTTCCTTTCTTTTAAATTTTTGAATGAACAAATGAACAATCATTCATATGTATGTTTCCATTATAGTGCTGCAGAACAATTTGTCAATACAAAATTCAGAATCTTTGCATATCTGAAAAGAAAAGCTTCCTTTTCAGCTGGAAATAGATTAAGATGACAGGTAAGAATGGGCGGATGAGTGAAGAAACCTGTGCGCATACTGTCAGGACTGGTTCAGGAAACCATTTGGGAGCCATATATTAAGAAAGGAAAGAAAATGTTAAATACGACTTTATGTTATATTGAGAAAGATGATGCTTACCTGATGCTTCACCGGATAAAAAAGGAACAGGATATCAACCATGGAAAATGGATCGGCGTGGGCGGCAAGTTTGAGCCGGGGGAGACACCGGAGGAGTGTCTGCTGCGGGAAGTGAAAGAGGAGACAGGTCTGACGCTCCTTTCTTATCGTTTGCGGGGGATTATTACCTTTGTGCTGGATGGGGAGACGGAATATATGTTTCTGTATACGGCCTCCTCTTTTGAAGGGGAGCTCAGTGTCTGTGACGAGGGGGAGCTTGCCTGGATTCCGAAAGATGAGGTGTTAAATCTTAAGCTGTGGGAAGGCGACCGTGAATTCCTGCGTCTTCTGGATGCAGAAGAAGGTTTCTTTTCTATGAAATTGAGTTATGAAGGGGATGACCTGGTGGAGACGAAAACAAGAGTATACCCGATTCGACTGTAAGATGGAGTAAATTGATTGTTACGCCGTTTGCAGCAGGGCAAAACAGGTTTTTTGTTCAGAAATGGAGGGAAAGGTATGAGGCTTGATTTTATCGGGGCGGCTCATGAGGTGACAGGAAGCTGCCATTTTCTGGAATTTGGTGAGAAACATATTTTGGTCGATTGTGGGATGGAGCAGGGGGCAGACATTTATGAGAATGCCTCTCTGCCTGTGAATGCTGCGGAAATTGATTATGTGTTTGTGACCCATGCGCATATTGATCATTCCGGACGACTGCCGCTTTTATACGCGAGAGGATTTCGGGGAACGGTTTTTTCGACAGAGGCGACTGCCCAGTTGTGTATGATAATGCTCAAAGACAGTGCGCACATTCAGGAATCGGAGGCAGAATGGAAAAACCGTAAGGCGCAGCGCGCCGGGAAAGCGGAGACGGTGCCGATGTACACGGTGGCGGACGCGGAAAATGTGCTGAAGCTTTTTGCGCCCTGCCCATACGGCCGGAAAGTGGAGGTTTGCGAGGGGCTGGAGGTGTGTTTTCGGGACGCGGGGCATCTGCTGGGCTCTTCCTTTATCGAAATGTGGGTGACAGAAGGAGAAGAATCACGCAAGCTGATTTTTTCCGGTGACCTGGGAAATGGGAACCGCGCCCTGATTCGTGACCCGGAAATTCCGGATTTTGCGGATTACCTGATTCTGGAATCGACCTATGGCGACCGGATTCACGATGTGCCGCCGGATTACGCGACGGAGCTGGGGAAGGTGCTTTCTGCAACGTTTTCCCGGGGAGGGAATGTCGTGATTCCTGCTTTTTCCGTTGGCCGCACGCAGGAAATGCTGTATTATCTGCGGCAGATTAAGATGGAACAGATGCTGCCGCTGTTTCCGGATTTTGAGGTATATGTAGATAGTCCGCTTTCTATTGAGGCCACGAACATATATAATGAAAGCGTAGAGGAATGCTTTCGGGAACAGGATCTGGAACTGATTCGCAGCGGAGTCAACCCATCCGTTTTCCAGGTCTGCGCCAGTCAGTTACCAGCGCAGATTCGCAGGCGATTAATGTGAATCCGAATCCGAAAGTGATTATTTCCGCTTCCGGTATGTGCGAAGCTGGTCGCATTCGCCATCACTTAAAGCACAACCTCTGGCGCCCGGAGAGTACGATTGTTTTTGTCGGGTATCAGGTGCCGGGTACCTTAGGACACAGCCTTTTAAACGGTGCGCGGGAAGTGAAGCTCTTCAGGGAAACGATTCAGGTACGGGCACAGATTTTGAGCCTGCCCGGAATCAGCGGGCACGCGGACCGCGATCATCTGACCGCCTGGGTGCAGGGGATGGAGCAAAAGCCGAAGCGAATCTTTGTGGTTCACGGAGAGGATCAGGTGACAGACGAGTTCGCGGCGCACCTGACAGAAGTGACTGGTGTGGAGGCAACCGCGCCTTACAGCGGCG
>Ga0192278_1210_pt1 | contig 9975 bp, 9 predicted proteins | sample Koala_Koa24_K3_FD_131271 | JGI IMG/M metagenome (GOLD analysis project Ga0192278, IMG submission 131271) | Enriched cells from koala feces incubated with labeled cellulose particles, San Francisco Zoo, California, United States - Koala_Koa2-4_K3 ...
AGTGAAAGAATAATGGCAGCAATCGCATCAAATCAGGCAGCAGTCAATTATGCCGGAAATAAATCAAAATCGGAGCTGGAGCAGCTGCATCAGTCAAAAGAGCAGGAAGCCATGAATCGGAAACGAGTCCGGACAGCCTGCCGGGGCATCCTGAATGTAGTGATGGCACTTTTGATTCTTTCCCCGCTGCTTTACGCGGTGAGCATCGCTTTTATGCCTTCGAGTGAGCTATATTCACAGGCACTGAATCTGATCCCGAAGAACCCGACTTTGCAGAACTTTATACAGGCCGTTACAACGGTTCCTCTGTTTCGGTTTGTGCTGAACTCTTTCGGCGTATCCATTGCGATTACGCTTGGTCAGATCGTGACCTGCTCCCTGGCGGCGTTCGCTTTCTCTTTTCTTGAGTTTAAAGGAAAAGGCGTGCTTTTTATGGTAGTCATGGCGACCATGATGGTTCCCGGTGAAGCGACCATCATCTCGAATTACCTGCCCGTCAGCAGCTGGGGATGGCTGGACAGCTATTATGTACTGATTATCCCGTATCTGACTTCGGCTACCGGCATCTTCATGTTCCGCCAGTTCTATTCGGCTTTCCCGATTTCTCTTTATGAGGCGGCAAAGCTGGATGGCTGCAGCAACCTGCGCTTTATCTCAACCATTCTGGTTCCGCTGACCAAGCCGGCAATCGGAGCGATGGCTGTGTACACCTTCATCAATTCCTGGAATATGTATATGTAGCCTCTGCTGGTTACCGGTTCTCAGGAAAAACGAACCGTGCAGATCGGTATCAGTATGCTGAACAGCGTCGACGCACAGTCCATGACCATGATGATCGCAGGTGTTGTAATCGTTATTATCCCGTCCCTTTCCATATTCGTGGTAGGGCAGAAACAGCTCATCCGGGGGATGTTCTCGGGCGCAGTGAAGGGATGATATATACGCAGCCGGGAGGAAAAACTGTTTTGCAGCCCTCGGTGTGCGTAATGACCTTGATTGATTGAAATTCAAAATCAGGGAATTGCCCGCAATTATGATTTTATGAGTCAGGGCGGACAACAAAAAAGTGTAACTGTTCAGTACCTTCACAGTTACGAAATATCATGTATATAATTTGAGGAGGATTGAAAAAATGAGAAGAGAAATATCAAGAAGAGACTTTCTGCGCGGCTCCGTAGCGAGCGCTGCAACACTGGCGATGAGCACGGTACTTGGATCAGCGATGACCGCTGCCGCATCTGAGGCAGTTACCATTGAGTTCTGGCACTCTATGGGCGGCGTGAATGGTACCGCAATGGAATATCTGGTAAACAAATTCAATGAAGAGAATGAGTATGGCATCACTGTAAACGCAACCTATCAGGGAGACTATGACGATACGATCAACAAGCTGAGAAGCTCTCAGATCGGAAGCTTCAGCGCGGATCTGGTTCAGATTTATGATATCGGCACCAACTTTATGGTAAACTCCGGCTTCATCGTGCCGATGCAGGAGCTGATCGATACGGCTGGCTACGATACATCTGTTCTGGAGGAGAACATTCTGGCATACTATACCGTAAATGATGAGCTGTACTCCATGAAATAGATCTCTAAAACCGCGGGTCTTTATTATAATGTAGGAATGTTCGAGGCAGCTGGCATCACAGAGATCCCGACCAGCCTGGAAGGAATCGAGGCAATCGCGGAGCAGCTTCTGAACGAGGGCGGCGCACAGGAAGTGATTTCCCTGAGCATTTACGGCTGGTTCTTTGAGCAGTTCCTCTGCAAGATGGGTCTGGATTATGCGGACAATGGCAATGGACGTGAAGGTGCGGCGACCTCTGTCGTATTTGACGCCAACGGCGGCGCAGAGAAGATTCTGACCATGTGGAAGCAGCTTTATGACGAAGGCTATGCTCCAAACGTAGGTACCGGCGGAGACGCAGGCCTGACCGATTTTGTAGCCGGGAAATCCGCAATCACGCTCGGCTCCACCTCTTCTCTGAAGCAGATTCTCGAAGACGTAAACGGTACCTTCGAAGTAGGAACCGCGTACTTCCCAAGCATCAGCGAGGAAGACGAGGGCGGTGTCTCCATCGGCGGCGGCTCTCTGTGGGCATTGAATAACCAGGATGAGGTAAAGCAGGATGCGGTATGGAAATTCGTAGAGTTCCTTGTATCCGCGGAATCTCAGGCATATTGGAATGCGCAGACTGGTTACTTCCCGGTAACGACCGAGGCAGTCAACGAGGAAGTATATCAGGCAAACATGGAAGAATATCCGCAGTTCCAGACCGCGATCGACCAGCTGCATGATTCCGCTCCGGAGTACGCAGGCGCACTTTTGAGCGTATTCTCCGACGCACGCGCGACGGTACAGTCCGGTATTGAAGACCTGCTCAACGGCAACCGAGATGTTGCAGGCACCGTGACCTACCTGGCAGACACAATCAACGATTCGATTACCTATTACAACTTGACAAATGACGTCGAGTAAGAGAAAATAAGCGTTAGTACAGAAGCGGAGGCACAAAAAAATATGACAGAAGTATGGGCACACAGAGGTGCCTCCGGCTATGAGCCGGAAAATACACTGGAGGCATTTGAGCTTGCCGCCAGAATGGGCGCAGACGCAGTGGAACTGGATGTGCAGATGAGCCGCGACGGGGATTTGGTCGTGATTCACGACGAGACGACCACAAGAGTCAGCGGCGTGAAGCTTTGGGTAAAGGACTGCTCCCTGCAGGAACTGAAAGCATTGAATGTGAATCAGACCTTCCCGATGCATACGCCTGTTCATATTCCGACGCTCCAGGAGGTATATGATCTCTTAAAACCAACCGGTCTGCGGGTCAATGTCGAACTGAAAACCGGCGTTGTCTTTTATCCGCAGATTGAAGAGGCCGTCCTGAAAGCGGCAAAAGACATGGGAATGGAAGAGCGGGTGATTTATTCCTCCTTTAACCACTACACCTTAAGGCGGATCAAAGAGTTAAAACCACAGGCAAAGACCGGAATGCTCTATGCCGATGGCATCTGGCAGTCCGCCGCGTATGGCGTGATACTCGGAGTGGACGCGCTGCATCCGGCGCTCTACAACCTACAGTATCCCGGTTTCATGGAGCGGGCCAGAGAGAAAGGATTGAAAGTACACGTCTGGACGGTAAATGAGGAAGAACATTTGCGGCAGATGAAAAAAATGAACGTAGACGCCGTGATCACGAACTATCCTGACCGCGCGAGGAAAATAGTGACCGCCGGAGCGTAAAGCTCCGGCGTGTTTTTTTGATGCGAAATGCTCTTGTATCTTAAATGTGCGTATGATAAATTATAAGGAAGAAGTTGGGGGGCGATTGGATATGAAATATAATATTCCTGATAAAGTTCGGAGAGACATTTGCCAATTCGCCAGGCAACGTGCTGTCAAAAAGGTTATACTTTTTGGCTCACGGGCGAGAGGGGCACATACAGAAAGAAGTGACATCGATATCGCAGTCAGTGGCGGTGATGTGACAGGACTATATTTCGATCTGCAGGAGTGCTCCCATACTTTGCTTATGTTCGATATCATAGACCTTGATAAAGGAATAAGCGAAGAATTAGAGCATGAAATTGAAAGGGATGGGGTTTTGATTTATGAAGAAGCTCGATAATTTTTCGAATTGCTTAGGTGATTTGAAGGAAGCTGATTTTACGATGGCTGATAATGATGTCATATATAGAACAGGAGTTATCGTCCAATTCAATTTATCTTTTGAACTTGCGTGGAAAGCTTTGCAAGCGGCATTAAGGTTGCATGGTGTGGAAAGCGCGGAAACGGGTTCACCACGCGAAATCCTGCAGTTGGGTTATAAAGCTGGGTTTGTCAATGACGACAGTGTGTGGCTTACAATGTTAAAGAAGCGCAACATGATTGCTCAAGTATATGATGAAGACGAGGCAAGAAAAATGCTGCTTCTAATTCGTGACAGCTTTATCCCGGCTTTGAGTGATTTGGAGAAGACCTTGTATGAAAAAGTTAGAGGGGTGAGGATGAGTAAGCTTTATGAAGGGATGGCTTATAAGCTGTATCGTTGAAATATCTCTTGACATTTAAATATACGTCATTATAATGAAGTATATCGTAATGAAGTGTTTTGAAGCGGCGTTTGTATCTTCAGGAAAGCCATAGGAGGCATGGAATGTTTATTGGGAGAGAGAAGGAATTAAAACGGCTAAATACCATGTACAAAAGCGATAAGCTTGAAGTGGCCATTGTTTATGGGCGGCGAAGAGTAGGTAAAACGACATTAATTAACGAATTTTGTAAAGACAAGAGAACCGTATTTTTTGCAGCAATGGAAAATTCAGCTGAAATGAATCTGGAGGCACTCTCCGGGGCAATTATGGCTGCAGAAATGGAAGCTGTATATGCGAGAAAAACTGCTTCTACTGTAACGCAGTCGGAGACGAAGGCGGAGAGCCATCCCCCGGTTGGCGAGAAAACGTCTGCCGCGAACGTCATTTTCAGGAACTTTTCTGATGCTTTGGTAAAGATTCGGGAATTGGCATTACGGGAACGCCTGGTTTTTGTAATTGATGAATATCCATATCTGGCGAAGGCAGAACCGACGATTTCATCGCTTCTTCAGAATTATCTGGATCATCAGTTTAAGGAAACCAGGCTTTTTTTGATCCTTTGCGGTTCTTCCATGAGCTTTATGGAAAACCAGGTGTTGGGGTATCAGAGCCCGTTGTACGGGCGCAGAACCGGTCAGTTTAAAATACGGCCCTTTGACTATCGGGACACAGGACTCTGGTTTCCTGCATATTCCAATGAAGAAAAAACAATCATGTATGGGGTAACAGGAGGTGTACCACTGTATCTGGAGCAGTTTTCACCAGAACAGTCTATTCGGGAAAATCTGTTGAACGGGATATTTAATAATAATGCTATGTTGTTCGAGGAACCATCAAATCTGCTGAAACAGGAACTCAGAGAACCGGCAACCTATAACGCGATTATTACTGCGATTGCTTCCGGAAAATCAAAGCTAACTGAAATCGCGTCAACGGTCGGTATGGAAAGTGGCCTTTGTTCGAAATATATCGGGAATCTGTGTGCGCTTGGAATTGTAAAGCGTGAGACTCCGGTCACAGAACGAAATACGAAACGTCCGGTTTATGAACTGGAGGATTTCTTCTTTCGCTTCTGGTATACCTTCGTTCCAAGAAATATGGCTGCTATCGTGTCAGACCGTTTTGATAAATTATACACTTCCGCAGTGGAAAGCCGACTGTCGGATTATATGGGACTGGTATTCGAGAAAATCTGCCGGGATTATCTGTTATACTATGATGAAAAACTCCCCTTTCAACCGCAGGATATCGGACAGTGGTGGGGTGGAAATCCTGTGACGCATAAACAGGCGCAGATCGATGTAGTTGCCATTTCGGGTGAAGAACGGAGCGCGATTATTGGCTCTTGCAAGTTTCGAAATGAAGATATTCCGGTTAGCGAATGGGAGCGAATGAAAGAGTACGCTAGGGCGATGGGGGGATTTGATCACTACTATTATTGCCTGTTTTCAAAAAGCGGATTTGCAGAGACGCTGAAGCAAGAGCAGGATGGTGTAAATCTGCGGCTGGTTCGATTGGATGAATTATATGAGTAAAAGTAGAGCCATGATCACGAACTATCCTGATCGCGCGCGGAAAATAGTGACCGCCGGAGCGTAAAGCTCCGGCGGTCGTTATTTTTCACGCGCATAGACAGAAAGAAAATCGAAATCGCATGGATGCGAAATGACGCTTGTATCTTAAATGTGCGTATGATAAATTATAAGGAAGAAAACAGACAGAGCTTGCGAAAGGAGCGTGAAGAGAATGGGAGTTTATCCGAATCCTGGCAGCCGGAATAACTTATTTGAGATACCTTCTATCATAAAAAGCGATGAGAACATAATACTTTACCATGGTTCCAAGGAAGGAATTCAAGGAACAATCGCACCGCTTAGTCGGGAACGATGTGATTTTGGAAAAGGCTTTTATATGGGGACGGATCGCACACAGCCCCTCACTTTGATCTGTAACTTCCCTAAAGCCAGATTATATACTCTGAGTGTCGATCTTTCAGGTTTAGAAATCTTGAATATTGATGCCGGATTAGAATGGGCGCTGTTTGTCGCATATCATCGAGCTAAAATGGAACCTGCAAAAGGAACTCTGCTTTATGATCGGATCAAAAACTGGGGAAGAAACTGTGATATGGTTATCGGATATATTGCAAATGACCGAATGTTTGTAGTCCTGGATCGTTTTTTTAGTAGCGAAATTACAGATTTGGCTCTCGTCCATAGTCTTTCGGCGCTTAAACTTGGGAAACAGTATGTCGCTTTGACAGAAAAAGCATGCGGTAAAATAAAAATACTGGATGAACAGAGACTTTCGCAGGAGCAACGAATACGGCTAAAAAAAGAAAGCGAATCTAACCGTAGAAAAGGAATTGCATTGGCGGAAGAGATGTGCAGGAAATATCGAAGAGAAGGGTTATTTTTTGACGAGATCATAAAGGCAGGTGATGAATATGCTGGAATTAAGTCTTGACAAGCGGCAATTATGCGATATTCAGGGACGCCTGTTTGAACTGGCGTTAAAGGAGGGATACGATTCTTCTGTTTTTATGGAAGCATTTATGAACAGTCATGCTGCTGAATGCCTGGATGACACTTATGATCGGCTGCAATGGGCAGGAGAGGAATATATCCTGGAAGAACTGGAAGAAGAGGCTGCGGGGGTCTTAAAAAAAGGGGGCGAGTTGTTCTCCAGAGAAATTATGTACTGGAGCGGATATGTTTATCGTTACTGGCATTATTATTCGGGTGAGACCAGCCGGGAGATATACAAGATTGCAGATGCAAGAACAATGGAAGAGTGCTGGCTGGGATTTCATACACTCGACGTGGAGATGACGATAGATGATCTGAAGGAGATATGTCGGCAGAGGATGGAAGATATTCCTGAACCTGTTGATTGATATAAAATAATGTACTGTAGATAAGGTTGCAAAACAACAAAAGGTATGAATATAAGCGGGGCTGTCTATGAAGATAAAATTACAGCAGGTAATCGATGCAATCGAAATGGCAGATGACAACTGGACAGGATCTATGACTCACAGACCGGAGATACGGTGTGGTTGGGCGATCAGAATTTTGATGATGATTATGAGGAAACAGAGGAACTGATAGAGACATCGGAAGACCGTTTCTATCGTTTTCCAACGAAGTTCGATATTAACGAGTACAGCATTATGGAGGATTTCGTGGATGATCTTCCGGCGGGAGCGGCGCGGAACGCGTTGGTGAATGCCATCTGTGGAAGAGGTGCTTTCCGCAGGTTCAAAGATACCCTTTACAATTATGGTATCGAGCAGCAGTGGTATGATTACCAGGCGGAGACATATAAGAGGATTGCTATTCGGTGGTGTCAGGGTGAGGGACTGGAGTATGGGGAGTAGAAATGACTTGTATTTCGGTTGGAAGAACGTAAGGCCGGCTGACCAGCATGATATGGATGTATTCTGACGATTCAAAATATGTTACCATTTCTATCTAAAAAATCAAAATGTGCTGTCGTATTTTTGCGCTTTATGTTATACTATGGAAATCTAAAAACAGCGGAGGTAAACTTACATGGCAGAGAAGAACAGTGCCAACATTGGTTTTGAAAAACAGATATGGGATGCGGCTTGTGTCCTGTGGGGACACATCCCGGCGGCAGAATACAGGAAGGTTATCATTGGACTTATCTTTCTGCGTTATATATCGAGCGCTTTTGAAAAACGATACGATGAACTTGTAGCCGAGGGGGATGGCTTTGAGGATGATCCCGACGCATATCTGGAGGAGAATATTTTCTTTGTCCCGGAGAAAGCACGTTGGAGTAAGATTGCTTCTGCCGCACACACTCCTGAAATCGGTACTATCATTGATGACGCAATGAGAGCCATCGAAGATGATAATAAAAAACTAAAAAATGTCCTGCCAAAGAACTACGCTAGCCCAGATCTGGACAAGCGAGTCTTGGGTGACGTTGTTGACCTCTTTACAAATATGGATATGGGCAGTACCGAGGAAAGCAAGGATTTGCTCGGAAGAACCTATGAATACTGTATTGCCCAGTTTGCCGCATATGAAGGCGTCAAGGGCGGCGAGTTCTATACACCTGCCAGTATCGTAAAAACCATTGTAGCAATACTGAAGCCGTTTGCCAACTGTCGTGTATATGATCCCTGTTGTGGTTCTGGGGGCATGTTCGTACAGAGCGCCCGGTTTGTACAAGCTCACAGCAATAATCGCGGTGTTGTTTCAGTATATGGTCAAGAGTCTAATGCTGATACATGGAAAATGGCAAAGATGAACATGGCAATCCGTGGCATCGACGCAGACCTCGGTCCGTATCAGGCGGACACTTTTTTCAACGATTTACATCCTACCCTGAAAGCGGATTTTATTATGGCAAATCCGCCATTCAACCTCTCAAACTGGGGACAGGACAAGTTGAAGGAAGACAAACGCTGGAAGTACGGAACTCCTCCAGCCGGGAATGCCAACTATGCATGGATTCAGCACATGATTCACCATCTCGCACCGAACGGAAAACTTGGTCTGGTGCTTGCCAACGGCGCACTGTCCACGCAGTCCTCCGGTGAGGGCGAAATTAGAAAGAATATTATAGAAGATGATTTGGTTGAGGGTATCGTTGCGATGCCGACGCAGCTTTTCTATAGTGTGACCATTCCCGTAACGCTTTGGTTCATTACGAAAGGCAAAAAACAGAAAGGTAAGACGCTGTTTATTGATGCTCGTAAGATGGGCTATATGGTGGATAGAAAGCACCGTGACTTTACTGATGAGGATATAGCGAAAATTGCGGATACCTTTACCGCTTTCCAAAATAGTACTCTGGAAGATGTGAAAGGCTTTTGCGCAGTAGCAACTACGCAGGATATTGCAAAGCAGGATTACATTCTGACACCGGGACGTTATGTTGGCATTGAGGAGCAGGAGGACGATGGCGAGCCGTTCGAGGAGAAAATGACACGGCTTACATCGGAGCTTTCTGAGATGTTTGCAAAGTCGCATGAATTGGAGGATGAGATTCGGAAGAAACTGGGGGCGATTGGTTATGAACTTTGACGAAAATAGCCTATACAACATATCAACATCATTGGTGGGAAAAAGATATTCTTTGTTTGATCTTGCTTCATGGAAAAATGGTCTTGCCTTTCGGAAAATCAATTTTTCCGACACAGGAATTCCTGTAATAAAAATAGCGGAGCTTAATAATGGGATTGGAGGCACTACTGCTTACACAAGCCATCGTTTCTCCGATGATGTCCATATTGTAAAAGGAGATTTCCTTTTCTCATGGTCAGGTAATCCACAGACGTCAATTGATATCTTTAGATTTCAATTGGATGAGGGATGGCTTAATCAGCACATCTTTAAGGTGATACCGAATGAGAATATTGTGGATAAGGATTATTTTTTCTTCTTGATGAAATATTTGAAGCCACATTTTACTCAGATAGCTACAAACAAGCAAACGACAGGATTAGGGCATGTGACTATAGCTGACATTAAGAGAATGAGTGTTATACTCCCTGAACTGAAGATTCAAAGAACTATCGTTGGACTACTTAAGCCCGTAGATGATAAAATCGAACTGAATAATGAGATAAACAAGAATTTAGAGCAGCAGGCACAGGCTCTGTTTGAACAACGGTTTGGACATTATAAGGTATCATTACACACAGAGGAGTTGCAAAAGCCCCTAAATGGTCTTCATTACCGTACTCTTGCTTCTGTGTGCACACACATAAAACCAGGCACTAACTATCAGCCGCAACGAGTTGATGTAGGTGTCCCGTTCCTCAATGTAAAGTGCATCAACAACGGGTATATTGATACTTCTGATGCTAAACTAATTTCTATTGAAGATTATCATAAG
>Ga0192278_1214_pt1 | contig 9894 bp, 5 predicted proteins | sample Koala_Koa24_K3_FD_131271 | JGI IMG/M metagenome (GOLD analysis project Ga0192278, IMG submission 131271) | Enriched cells from koala feces incubated with labeled cellulose particles, San Francisco Zoo, California, United States - Koala_Koa2-4_K3 ...
AAATCCGGCATTGACGGTCGGGTGACAAATACCGGCGCGCAGCATTTTACAGACGGGGATAAAAGGTTTTATGAGAACCGATATATCCAGTATGTTCCGAAAACGACCGAGTCTGGGATTACGTTTGTACTGAACACAGCGCACAGCTTTGCGAAGCGGGCGGGGGTCTCCACTTCTACGAACCAGGAAGAGACTCCGTTTGAAGTCCCAACGCAGATTTATATGGAGCTGCGCAGAGCCTACGGCGGCTATGAGATAAAGGTGGAGCAGGGCGAGACACTGGTGATTGAAAAGCACTGCAATGTCTATACCACCCGCGACTTTGACACGCAAAAGATGACGGTTCCGGAACTACAGAAGTATTCGCTGAATGAACTGAAAAAACAGGTGTGTGCAGGCTATGGCCGTCTTGCTGATGAGACTGCCGCGGCCTGGAAAGACCAGGTCTGGGATCGGGTGCCGATTACGATTGAGGGGAATGATGTCTCGCGTAATGCAGCCGCTTTTGATCAGTTTGCGATCCGGTTTTCTCAGTATCATCTGTGTCTGATGCTTCCGGCGCATGACAACCGGTTGAACATTGGAGCCAAGGACCTTTCCGGTGAAGGATATCGGGGACACTGCTTCTGGGATACGGAGATTTTTCTGCTTCCCTATTATGCGTTTACACCGCCGGAGGCGGCGCGGAAGCTGGAGGAGTACCGTTATTTTTCACTTCCCGGAGCGCACACCAAAGCCGCGCACAATGGCTACCAGGGCGCGATGTTCCCGTGGGAATCGGCCTGGCTGGATGATGGCGAGGTGACGCCGGAATATCAGGACGTGGATATCATCACTGGCCTGCCGATCAAGGTCTGGTCCGGATTTATTGAGCAGCACATCACGGCGGACGTTGCGTTTGGCGTGTGGCAGTATTATGCGATTACCGGCGACCAGGACTACATGGATCACTATGGATACGAGCTGATCTTCGATACGGCCCGGTTCTGGGTATCCAGGCTGGAGGACAAGTGCCGGCAGATTCACGAGAGCGTAAATCCGGAGACCGGAGTGACGGAGTTTTCCGAGACAGTGACGGATGACGGACTGTATCACATCTGCGACGTGGTTGGGCCGGACGAGTACAAAGAGCATAAGACCGACAATGCATTCACCAACTACCTGGCGGTCTGGAATATCCGCAAGGCCATGGAATACTATGAGCTGCTGCGCGAGGAGAAGCCAGAGCTGTTTGCCACACTGAATCAAAAGCTGGAGCTGGACGCATACTACCAGCAGTGGACTTCAAAGGTGGATAAGGTATTTTTGCCGATTCCGAACGAATGCGGCGTGCTGCCGCAGGATTCGACCTATCTGACGCTGAAAGACATTGATCTGTCCAAATATAAGGCGCAGGATTTTGTCAACGGACTGTTTCGCGATTATAACCTGACGCAGATCAATCAGATCCAGGTCAGCAAGCAGGCGGACGTTCTGGTGCTGTTCTTCCTTCTGGAGGAGATGTTTCCACACGAGGTAAAAGCGGCGACCTGGGAATATTACGCGGCGCGGACGCTTCACGATTCGTCTCTGTCGCTGTGTACCCACGCGGTGCTGGCGGCGGATATGCGTCAGATGGATCTGGCATACGATTTCTTCGAAAAATCGGCGCAGATTGATCTTGGCCCGGTGATGACGACCAGCGACGCCGGTATCCACACAGCTTCTTTCGGCGGGATCTGGCAGGGTGTGGTGTACGGCTTCGGGGGCCTGCGGATGCTTGGCGGGAAGCTGCGCATCGACCCGATGCTCCCAAAGGAATGGGGCAGACTGGTCTATACCCTGATCTGGCAGGGGCAGACGCTGCAGGTCGATGTGGCAAAAACAGGCGGAAATGCGGCGTCAGAAGAAACAGACGGCGGTGCGGCTTTCGTGAACCAGAAGGTCACAGTCACGAATCTGACCGGAAACGCTCCGATTGAGCTGGAGCTTTGCGGGGAAACGCGAGTGCTGCATGACGTTTTGACAGCTGGCTGAGGTGTTTATCGAATGACCGGACACTTTTTCAGAGGTTTGCTTTCTGAAACCAGACAGGATGGTTGTCGTAACTTTTCATAATATAAGTGGAGAAAGCTGTGAGTAATAGTATTGGATCTGTAATGAGGAAACAAAAATGGCAAACAAAGTAACCGATCTTCGTTCGGCGCTGGAGCTTTTAAAATCCATGCCCGGGCAGCTGGTGGAGACGGATGTGGAAGTGGAGCCGATGGGCGAACTCTCCGGCGTTTACCGCCATGTGGGTGCTGGTGGTACCGTACAGCGCCCGACGCAGGAAGGACCTGCAATGATTTTTAACAACGTAAAAGGCCATCCGGACGCGAAGGTGCTGATTGGGCTTTTGGCAAGCCGAAAGCGTGTCGGCGCACTGCTGGACTGTGATCCGAAGCGGCTGGGATTTTTGCTGAAAGACAGCGTGACAAATCCGATTCCGCCGGTGGAAATCCCGCGGGAGCAGGCGAAGTGTCAGGAAGTCGTTCATCTGGCGACGGATCCGGATTTTGATGTGAGAAAGCTGGTACCGGCTCCGACGAATACCGAAGAGGGCGCAGGCCCGTACATTACGCTTGGCATGTGCTACGCAACCAGTCCGGAGACCGGAACTTCTGACGTGACGATTCATCGGATGTGCCTGCAGAGCAAGGATGAGATTTCGATCTTCTTCCAGCCTGGGGCACGCCACATCGGACATTTCTTTGAACTGGCTGAGGCTAAGGGCGAGCCGCTTCCGATTTCAATTTCAATCGGTGTGGATCCGGCGATTGAGATTGCGTCATGCTTTGAGCCGCCGACAACGCCGCTGGGCTACGATGAGCTGCAGGCGGCGGGCGCGATTCGTCAGCAGCCGGTAGAGCTGGTGAAATGTCTGACGATCAACGAGCGCGCGATCGCGAATGCGGAGTATGTTATTGAGGGCGAGGTTCTTCCGGGCAGACGTATCCAGGAGGATATCAATTCCGGTACGGGCAAGGCGATGCCGGAATTCCCGGGCTACTGCGGACCGGCCAATCCGGCGCTGCCAGTGATCAAGGTGAAAGCTGTAACGACCCGCAAAAATCCGATCATGCAGACCTGCATCGGACCGTCCGAGGAGCATGTCTCTATGGCTGGCATCCCGACCGAGGCGAGCATTCTTACAATGGTAGAAAAAGCAATGCCGGGCAAGCTGCAGAACGTTTACTGCGCGTCTTCCGGCGGAGGAAAATACATCGCGATCATGCAGTTTAAAAAATCCATGCCCTCCGACGAGGGGCGTCAGCGCCAGGCTGCGCTGCTCGCGTTCTCTGCGTTCGCGGAGCTCAAGCATGTCTTCCTTGTGGATGAAGACGTTGATCCGTTTGATATCAAGGACGTGATGTGGGCAATGACGACCCGCTTCCAGGCAGACAAGGACATCATTATGATTCCGGGCGTGCAGTGCCATCCACTGGATCCGTCGAACAATCCTGCCTATCATCCGGATATCCGCGCGACCGGCGTGGCGTGCAAGGCGATCTTCGACTGCACTGTGCCATACGACCAGAAGGACCGGTTCGAGCGCGCGAAATTTATGGATGTGGATCCGAAGAAGTGGGTACCGGAACTGTTTTAAAAAGGAAGATGGATGACGATATGAAAAGAGCCGGATCTTTTGACCCGGCTCTTCGTGGAGATAGCAGGACTCGAACCTGTGACCCTCTACACGTCAAGCAGATGCTCTCCCAGCTGAGCTATATCTCCGTTGCCATCTATCATAAACGAAAACCGCATTGATTGCAAGAAAAACTTCAGCTAAATTTAACATCAATTCATAATCAGCATAGAACTGTGCAGAAAAAGAATAGAACAGAGGGCGGAAAAAGTAGTACAATAAAAGAAAAAAGAGAGAAGGGCGGAGCATATGAACTTACAGGAAAAACCATTTTATTTAACGGATGACCAGGTGCGTTGGGTGGAGGAGACGCTTTCCTCCATGACAGCAAAGCAGAAGGTTGGTCAGCTGTTCTGTGTGATGGGACAGGATTTTGGAGCGGATGAGCTGAAAACTCTGGTGAAAGATTACAACATTGGCGGGATTCTTTTCCGCCCGGCACCGGCAAAGGAAATCCGCGCATGGTATGAGCCGCTGGATGGGGCGGCGCGAGTTCCTCTTTTGAAAGCGGCAAATCTGGAAGAGGGCGGCACCGGCGGATTGAGCGACGGCACCTATTTTGGCTGGCCGATGGCTGTGGCGGCGACGGACGATCTGGGTGTGATGGAGAAATTTGCGAAGGTATGTGCGCTGGAAGGACAGTCGGTCGGGCTGAACTGGACGTTTTCACCAGTCTGCGACCTGGATTTAAATTATCGGAATCCGATTACCAATGTGCGTACCTGCGGCTCGGATTTGGAGCGGGTGAAGAGCTTCTGTTCGCAGTATGTCCGCACCCTGCAGGAGCAGGGAATGGCTGCCTGTGCGAAGCATTATCCGGGGGATGGCGTGGACTTCCGGGATCAGCATCTGCATCCGACCTACAACAGCCTTCCTGCGAAGGACTGGTATGAAAGCTATGGTGCGATTTACCAGCAGCTGATCGAGGATGGTCTGATGAGCGTTATGGTGGGGCATATTGTGCAGCCGAATGTGGAAATGGATATCAATCCCGAACTGCGGTTTGAGGAATGCCTGCCGGGTTCTTTGAGCAAAGAACTGCTGACCGGTGTTCTCCGTGAAAAGTTTGGCTTTAACGGCGTCATCACAACAGACGCGACGATTATGAGCGGTTTTACACAGGCTATGCCGCGCAGAGAAGCGATTCCGACCGCGATTATGGCGGGCTGTGACATGCTTGTGTTTACGACCGGATTTTATGAAGACTACCAGTATATGCTGGACGCGCTGGAGAGCGGCTTCCTGACAGAAGAGCGTTTAAATGAAGCAGTGACCCGCACGCTCGCGCTGAAAGCGAAGGTAGGCAAGGCGCCGGCCGGCGGGCAGCTGCCTGAAGCAAAGCAGTGGCAGGCGGAGTGCGCGGATAAATGCGTGACTCTGGTAAAGAATAACCAGGATGTGCTTCCTCTGACACCGGAAAAATATCCGCTGATCCGTCTGGTGACGCTTGGAAAGGATGCGATCACGGAAGGCTGCGAGGCCGCACCAGATGACGCGCGGTATCCCATTGAAAGCAGTATGACCGCGATCGCGGAAGAACTGCTGCGGGAAGCTGGATTTGAGACGGAGCGTTTTGATATTGAAAAAGAAGAACTGCATGGAACAAAAGATCTGCCGAAAAATCGTCTGACCCTTTACCTGGCAAACTGTGAGCACGCTTCCAACCAGACCGCGGTGCGTCTGTTCTGGGCGAAAAAGCATGCGCTGGATGTGCCGCGCCATGTGGAAGAGGAGCCGTATATTTTTGTCTCCTTCTCCAACCCGTATCATTTGCAGGATGTGCCGCGTGTCAAGACCTACATCAACGCCTACAGCTGCCACCGTCCGATGATTGAGGCAGTTATCAGCAAACTGCTTGGAAAGAGCGCGTTCAAGGGTGTTTCTCCGGTAGACGCTTTCTGCGGACTGCCGGACGCGAGACTGTAGGGAAAGACGAGGCAGGAGGATAACCTGTATGAAACGGATTATAGTAGGGATAAGCGGCGCCAGCGGATTTCCACTGGCTGTCTGCCTGTTAAATGAATTAAAAAAGGCGCCGGATGTGGAAACGCATCTGGTGTATACCTACGGTGCGGAGCTCACGGCGAAGCAGGAGAGCGGGTATGAGCCAGAGCAAATCCGCGCGCTGGCCGACGTCTGCTACGAGAATCAGAATATCGGTGCGGCGATCGCGAGCGGTACCTTCCAGACAGAAGGCATGATTGTCCTGCCCTGTTCCATGAAAACGGTCAGCGGCATTGCGCATGGGTTCAGTGAGAATTTATTGCTGCGCGCTGCGGACGTGACCATCAAAGAGCAGAGAAAACTGGTGCTTGCTGTGCGCGAGTCGCCCTTAAGCCCGATTCATCTGGAGAATATGCTGACCCTGTCCAGACTGCACAATGTCTATATCGTGCCGCCGGTCGTGACGTATTACATGAAAGGCAAAGAGGAAGAGGCACTGAGCGTTGGCGATATGGAACGCCATATCGTCGGAAAAATGCTGCAGCCATTCGGCATCGAAGTGGAAGGGTTCCGGCGGTGGAACGGATGAAAACACTTTCCATGTCTCTCGGTTTATGGTATATTGTCTGTAATTGTTTAGAAACGATTATGACAGAAAACCGGTAAGGAGTGTTTTGCTAAATGGAAAAGCTTTCTGTGCAGAAAAAACGCAATTATCAGAAAGAATTGGAGCAGGAGATCGCCAAAAACACAGCAAATGACTGTGCGGCTCCGACGCTGCTGCTTCACAGCTGCTGCGCGCCCTGCAGCAGCTATGTGCTGGAGTATTTATCACAGTATTTTCAGATTACGGTTCTTTACTATAACCCCAATATTTCTCCGGAGGATGAATACGCGCGGCGTGTCCGGGAGCAGCGCCGTCTGATTGAAGAGATGGGTGCAAATGGAGTGCTGCCAAATCCGGTGCGGCTGATCGAAGGGCGCTTTGACAGCCGGGAATTTTATGAGGCGGTACGCGGTCGGGAACAGCTCCCGGAAGGCGGAGAGCGTTGTTTTGCGTGCTTTCGGATGCGGCTTGGCGGAGCAGTGCGGATGGCAGCGGCGGATGGCTTTGATTATGTCACAACGACGCTGACCATCAGCCCGCTTAAAAACGCGCCGAAGCTCAACGAGATCGGGGAAGAGCTTGCCCGTGAGTATCAGGTGTGGTGGCTGCCTTGTGATTTTAAGAAGCGCAATGGTTATAAGCGGTCGGTGGAGCTCTCTGCGGAATATGGGCTGTATCGGCAGGATTACTGTGGGTGCGTTTTCTCGAAAAAAGAACGGGAGCTGGCACAGGCAGCGAAAGAAAAATGTCACACATACGAAACGTGTTCTGGCGTAGCCTGACAGTAGGTGTCAGACTCGCCGTGAATCGTAACAGAAAAATGAAATAGCAGGTATATGAACGAAAAAACTGCGAAAAATATATATTCGGACACAGGTATACATAACAGATGGTTTATGTGTACCTGTGTTTTACTATGCGCATAAATCTCTCTTATGAATTCTTTGGAAAGAGTGGGTTTCAGGATGAAAGACAGAGTATTTGGCGTTTTGCAGCGCGTGGGGCGCAGCTTTATGCTACCGATCGCGATTCTTCCGGTGGCGGGACTTCTGATGGGGATTGGCAGTTCCTTTACAAATGAGACGACTTTGGAAACGTATCGTCTGACTCGGTTTCTGGGGGAAGGGACAATTCTGCACGCGCTTCTGGTCATTATGAATGACGTAGGCAGCGTGGTGTTTGATAATCTGCCGCTTTTGTTTGCGATCGGTGTCGCGATTGGCATGGGAAAGAAGGAAAAGGAGGTAGCCGCGCTCTCGGCGGTGATTGCATATTTTGTCATGAATGCGGCGATCCGGGCAATGCTGGAGATCAACGGGAAGCTTGTGGATGGCGAGATTGCGGAATCGGTGTTGGAGGGAACGGTCACAACATCCTGCGGGATTTATACGCTGCAGATGGGCGTCTTTGGCGGGATTATTGTCGGACTTGGTGTGGCTGCGCTGCACAATCGGTTTTACAGGATTCAACTGCCGAATGCTCTGTCTTTTTTCGGCGGCACCAGGTTTGTGCCGATTATCTCGACGGTAGTCTATATGTTCGTCGGTATTCTGCTATATTTTGTCTGGCCGATTGTGCAGACAGGTATTTACGGCCTCGGCGGCCTGGTGACAAGGTCGGGCTACATTGGAACACTGATTTTTGGTTTGATAAAGCGGGCGCTGATTCCGTTCGGGCTGCATCATGTTTTCTATATGCCGTTCTGGCAGACAGCGCTGGGCGGCACGATGGAGGTGGCTGGTCGGATTGTTGAGGGCGGGCAGAACATTTTCTTCGCGCAGCTGGCGGATTCCGCAAATATCGAGCATTTCAGCGCGGATGCGACGCGGTATTTTTCCGGGGAATTTATTTTTATGATTTTTGACCTTCCAGGCGCGGCGCTGGCCATGTACCAATGTGCGAAACCGGAGAAAAAGAAGCAGGCGGGCGGCCTTCTGCTTTCTGCGGCGCTCACCTGTATGGCGACCGGCATCACGGAGCCGCTGGAATTTTCTTTTCTTTTTGTGGCTCCGGCACTGTTCGCGGTGCAGGTGGTGCTCGCCGGCAGCTGTTATATGGTCGCCCATATGCTGAATATCGCGATTGGCCTGACCTTTTCCGGCGGATTCCTGGATTTTTTCCTCTTCGGCATTTTACAGGGGAATGCAAAGACGAACTGGCTGCTGGTGATTCCGGTCGGGGTGATTTACTTTTTCCTGTATTATTTTCTGTTTCGCTTTCTGATTCGAAAATTTGATTTTAAGACGCCTGGCCGTGAGGATGACGAGACGGATGTGAAGCTTTACACAAGAGCAGATGTAAATGCGAAAAGTGCGGTTGACAAAGGCGCTGTCTCCGGCGGAAGAATTGGTGAGAAAGCAAATACTGGCATAAGAAATGGCGGCGAGACATCGGTTCGCGCGGGCAATGAAAGGATGGATGAAAACGATCCGGTCAGCGCCGCGATTACGCAGGGGCTTGGGGGTAAGAGCAATATAGAAGACGTGGATTGCTGTGCTACGAGGCTGCGCTGCACGGTGGCGGATCCGTCGAAAGTCAGCGATGCTCTGCTGCGGTCAACTGGTGCTTCCGGCGTCATCCGCAAGGGAAAAGGAGTACAGGTTATTTACGGACCGAATGTGACAGTAATCAAATCGAATCTGGAGAATTATCTGGAGGCTATTTTGGCGGATGCCATCGTTACGGCGGATTACGGTTCCGAACCGTCGGATGTTTACAGAAAAAATGATGTGATTTCCGGAAACAGGATCATTCACAGCCCCATGACCGGCATTGCCGCACCGCTCGCCACCTGTCCGGACCCGGCTTTTGCGGAGGGAATAATGGGTGATGGCGCGGTTGTGACGCCGACAGATCCGCTGGTGCGGGCGCCGGAGGATGGAGAGATTGATTTCGTGTTTGACACAAAGCATGCGGTTGGGTTTCTCACGGATTCGGGAATCAGTATCCTGATTCATATCGGTATTGACACGGTCGAATTGAAGGGAAAGGGCTTCGAGGTTCTGGTTTCTCCGCGGGATAAGGTGAAACAGGGAACGCCGCTTCTGAGGCTTGACCTGGAGTATCTGCAGGAACATGCTGCATCTATGGTTTCACCGGTTTTATTTGCAGAACTGCCTGAGAATCAGAAGATAACGCTTTTAAAGGAAGGAGAAGTGCAGGTCGGAGATGCCTTGTTCCAGATAGAGGAAAATTAGAGGAGCGGATGCCCGGATTTTATTCTTGCATGAGAGCAAAGCTTGTGATAGACTTTGGAAGATATATACAGAATCTGGATATAGATGGTTAACGAGATACAGGAGGATTTACGATGGCACAGTTATGGGGCGGGCGCTTTACGAAGGCGACCGATCAGATGGTATATGATTTCAATGCTTCGATTTCATTTGATAAACGTTTATACCGGCAGGACATTGAGGGAAGTCTGGCGCATGTGAAAATGCTCGCGAAGCAGGGAATTCTTACGGAAAAAGAACGCGATCAGATTATAACAGGGCTGGAAGGAATCCTTACAGACGTAGAGAATGGCACACTTGCGATCACACCGGAATATGAGGATATCCACAGCTTTGTGGAGGCGAATCTGACCGAGCGCATCGGCGATGCCGGAAAAAAGCTGCACACCGGTCGCAGCCGCAACGATCAGGTGGCGCTGGATATGCGGATGTATGTCCGT
>Ga0192278_1216_pt1 | contig 9835 bp, 12 predicted proteins | sample Koala_Koa24_K3_FD_131271 | JGI IMG/M metagenome (GOLD analysis project Ga0192278, IMG submission 131271) | Enriched cells from koala feces incubated with labeled cellulose particles, San Francisco Zoo, California, United States - Koala_Koa2-4_K3 ...
TTTGATCTTCCCATTCCGAATAAAATGTTCAATTCGTCTTGCGAACCACCAGTCGCCTATATTGATCTGAAAACTGCCAAGAATATCACCTATCAATCTTGCCTCTTTTACCGGCTTACATGTAAGTCTTTTCCAAATCAGAAAATCATAAAAATCTTCCGGAACGCCAGTAACTCTCCCGTTTATCACTACCCTGAGAGAACTGTTATCCTCAGTCAACTCTACCCACAACAGAGCAAACATTCTCAATTCTTCTCTTGTCAGCATTCTTTCATAAGGAAGAAATCCCGCAAACTCCTCCGCTGAAACTTCGCCCCAGTTTCTATAAGAAACAACACTTGTTTTTTCCACTACATACTCTGGGAGCTTTACGATATAAAACTTATTCTCAAAGTTTAGTAACATCTGGCACAGGCTATAAAAACCACACCTGGAATATGGCGCATCGCTGTACCATATCCGGATCTTTTCACCATCTTCCAGATATTTTCTCAAGCGCAATAATTCATTCACATAAACTTCTCCAGCCAGCCTTAATTCCTCATCCATTTCCGGGCTTTTCCCATATTGATTTTGTGCGTACATAGAATAGATCAGATTCTTTCGGTACTGACTCTCTACAGGCTCTTTGATATTACCAATATCCATCATAAATCCAAGACAGATCACTTCGTCAGATGTTCCATACACCCATCCGCTAAAAGTTCTCTCCGGCGGAGTTTTTTCTCCCTTCATCCATACCGATGTCGGTCCATTCAAGTGTCCACTTACTGTCGTATGCTTTGCAACTTTCATTGCTGCCGCTTCGCTCTCTCCAAATAACACTTCAATCATAACATCTTTCTCCTGAAAACCTATCATAACAGCATCCATGCAAATTCCGATTTACACTTAAGTACACCCTCGCATTCTACCATACCCCATCCATCAATGAAAGCAGATTTTAAAATTCTTTCAGCGTGAAACTCACTTCCCACAGCCCCTTATAACTCGTATCTGCCTTCCTCACCGCCTTGTATCCGTCAATATACATCTCTGTGCTCACAATCTCCAGCGTCTCCGTGTCAAAATAATCCACCGCAATCTTCTCCTGCTGCTTGAACCCGGTCAGCAGCTTCAGCCACTTCGGCGTGACGGAGAATTTCACCGCAATACTCCGCACGCCAAGCCGCACCACATCCCTCTGCGTCGTCCCGGCCTCGGTCTCGCCGCCGGAATCCGCCTCCACATCACTCATATCCACTTCATAGGAATCCGGGAACGGCAGCGCCGTCCCGTCAAACGTCAGATACTGCACATACGCCGCCATGTCACCGACCTCCTGACCTTAAGTTTGCCCTCTGCTGGGCATTCACAATCACCTCATCCAGCATCGTCCCTCCCAGGTAAACAGGGATCACAATATCCCCGGACTGTCCGCCAAAAGACTCCGCCATCTCCCGGATCCCCGACAGGATCCCGGACAGGGAACTATCTGCCGCCGCGGAACTGTCGCCGGATCCCCCATCGCCCTGCATGGACGCCATCTGCGGGCTGATGACCATATCCCCGGCCACATCCGACACCGCGCCCCGGATCAGGCTCCGGCTCTTTTCAATGCCGTCTGCAAGCCCTTCCATGAAGTCCGGCATCCAGTCCTCAAAATCCGTCAGCGGCCCCTCATCCGGCACGGAGAAATGCAGGTAGGACTTGATGGTCTCCGCCACGTTGGAGACCGCATCCTTTACCTTGCTGATACAGCTTTTTAGTTGGATGTACTAACAGAGATGATATTCCGATTTGCGATAGTTTATTTTCTTGATTTGCACAACAATTTCATCGAACAAATCAAATGAAAAGACAAGTTTGTCTGGATATGCTGTTACAAGAGTAATATGTTCCGCAGTATTCTTAATTGAAAGTTCTACATCTGCAATTTCTTTAATTTCTTGTTCTATCCTTTGTATGCGTTTTTCTCTATCTTCTGATTCGACCTTTTGAGATTCTAATATTTCAATTTCATTTTTGATATTATCAATTTCCTTTTGAAAATCATTATCTCTACTTTGGTATATATCATCATTTATTTTATCAGCAAGGTAACGATCAAGTAAAGTTTTCCTATTATTTTCAATAGATTTTAATTTATTTGTCAATTCTTTTTGCTGCGCTTCAATTGTATCATTATTCTGAATGACTTTTTTGAGGATTTCCATTGTAATTGCAATATTTTCATTCTCTTTGCCGCCGAATAGTCTTTGAGCAATCTGGTAAACTATATCGTTAAAATCTGCATCTTGAAAACGGATATTGTCACATCCGGTATTGTCAATATGCAACATTTCTTTCTTCGCATTTTTTGGAGAACGATTAGTCTTTGTTTTTCTTCCGTGAGTGGTATATTCGCTGCATTCCCAATGATAAATATAACCACGTACCATAGTTTTCCCTTTTCTCCAATATCTGTTTCCACATATTCCACAGACTATTTTGCTAGAGAATGGAGAAAGATTATTTTTTGCACCTGCAATTATTTTCTTGTATTCATCTGTCGTGTATTGTTGCGTTCTTCGATCCATTGCATCGTTGGCTTTTTGCCACAGTTCATCATCAACAATTTGTGGCACTAATCCATCTCTATAAATCCATTCCGACTTTGGGTTTTTAATCGTCTTCTTAGTGTTAAAATCCTTATGGTATTTATTCATCACGGCAGTTCCTTTATATAAAGGATTCCTAATGATTTTGTTGATTGTCTGCTCAGCTATCCTATTTCCATTTCTGTTTCTATATCCCATACTTTCAAGTTGCTTTGCAATTGATCTTGTACCTACATTTTGCGTTGATAACTCATAAATAAGCCTAATCATTTTTGCTTCTGATTCATCAACGACAACCTGTTTATTTACTTTTCTATATCCATATGTATCATTTGTTAATATAACAATATCGCCCGATTCTTGTCTTCTTTTGTGGGCGTTGTTTATTTTCTTGCTCAAATTGCGACTATAGGTTTCATCCATGATTGCAGTTATTCCAGAGATAAGAGCGTCTTCATCCGGATTGTAAAACTTGCGATCAAGATAGAAGTAAAGTTTCTTTCCGTTTACTAAAAGCTTATTCGTAAAATTGTACCACTCAAAAGTGTTTCTGTTAAGTCGGTCTTGCGATTTACATACGATAATGTCAAATTTATCTGTTTCTAAATCTTGCACAAGCCGATTATATTCATTTCTATTTTTGGTAGTGGTGCCGCTTTTGCCATCATCAACATAAGAATCCACAAAATTCCAACCATTTTGTTCTATAGCTAACTTAGAATCCTTCTGCTGATTGACAATGGAAGTTGCTTGATTCTCGTCTTCTGTTGAAACTCTTGAATAACTAACAGCATTTTGTTTTATCACAGTTATCCCCCTCACTCATCAATCCTTTTTAGGTCATCTACTGTATACAACTATTATACCATAATACAAAAAGGAAAGTAAATGATTTTATGATAAGTTTTGTACCATACAAAAAACCACCAGATGCAGGTAGATAGATTATGTATCTACATAAGGTGGCTATTATTCTTATAAAACATCAATTTTATCTCAAACAACTCAATATATATCTATGCATATGCAATATATAAATAAGCATCGTTAGAAATCTACTAGGTTACGAACCACTATTTTCATCTTCCATGTTGTTCAAGGCATACTCGATCATTTGATTAATCAACTCATTGCGGCTGATCCCAACTGTAGCGGCCTTGCTGTCAACCTCACGGAGCAATTCCGTTGACAATCTCAAAGATATAATTTCCTTCTCTGGTTGTTTTCGAGCGATAAATTTTGACATTGTTAAATCCTCCACTTGCATATTGTATTTTATTTTGTTATGATATTAAATATTCATTATTCGATATCATTTTCTGATATCAAATTATGAATACATATATCTATGGGAGGATGGAAAATTATGGAGATGGATAATGATTTTGATCTGACTGAGAAACAAGCAAGAAAGGCACTTGAATTTATTTTCCGGGACGATATGACGATTTTCGAAAAAGAGATGATGGATATGTCAGATAGTGAACAACTACAGTATTTAAAGAACAATCCAGATTTTTTATCTGATTACGTTCTGACAAGAGACGAAAAAGGGGTTAAATTATTGCAGGATGAAACATTTCGCGGGATTTTACGAAGAATTAAATCGAACAAAGAAAGCGAAGCAAAGAAAGAAGAAACGGAGAATGTATGAAAAAAGCAAAACTGATTCCATTGATATTTACAATTTTTATTGCGGGTTGTTCAACAGATGAAGCTACGTCTGCTACTAATCCCACTGATGTTAGTGTTGGTAATGATGTGTTATCCTACTACGATACAAAAAGCGATATAACAGACAACATTTATAAGCTTATAACGTTTTATGATAGTGCATTAATTAATCTTGATTTCGACAACTCAATTGATGTTGTTCTAAACGATGATGAAGAAATACGCGCTATATATATCAATACTGAGGATGCAATAACATATCAAAATATAAGTATTGGAGATTCTAAAACAAAAGTAAAAGATTCTTATTTGTATGAAACCGAATACAAAAACTATGTATTAGTTTTATTTGACGGAGAAACAGAGGTTGATTCGACTGTCGGAGAAAACGAAAATGAATACATATGGATCAATTACAGATTTGACGATGATAATATTTTATATCAAATAAGTATATATGATTACTCATACGGTCGTTATAGTCGGTAAGGGAGGATATAATATGGCTATGATAATGTGCCCGGAATGTGGCAAAGAGATATCAGACAAGGCAGACGTTTGCCCTAATTGCGGATTTGGTGTAAAGCACTATTTAGAAAATGAAAGAGAGAAAAAACGAAACAAAGAAAAACTTAAAGAAAACTATGAAAATGAATTGCGTCAGTTAGAGACTTATTTTCCAAGAAAGAAATATTTTATTGACGTGTTATTTGACAAGGAACACAACGGATGGCTTGCAATCTTTTTAACTATAGTAATGGGATTAGGGGCTATAGCCTGCTTATTAATTTTTATTTTAGGTGAAATAAAAGTATCAACTGTATTATTATTTATCGTTTGTTTGCTCTTATTCTTTACAGGTGCCGAAGGAGGAATACATGCAGCATATAGAGATTTCCAAAAGATCACAGAAGCGTATAACGAGGAAATGTCAAACCTAGATAACGTCAAGGCACAAAAGAAGGAAGAATTGTTATCTAAATACAACGAGGAATTAAGCAGAATAGAAAGAACAGACTTCATGCAGAAAAAGCAATCGGAGCAGGAGCAAAAACAAAATTATGGATTGAAATGTCCTGTATGTGGTTCAATAAAAGTTAAACGTTTATCGAATACTTCAAGGGCTATATCTGTTGCAGCTGTTGGTTTGGCAAGTTCCAAAATAGGAAAGCAGTATGAATGTATGTCGTGCAATCATAAGTGGTAAACAAAGCATGATTCTTGATCCGTGGCACAATCCAGTTGTCACGGATTTTTTGTCAACATAAGGGAATTTGTATTATTTTAACTATGTGGAAAGGTATATGGAAAGATGAAATTTTTCTGAATACCTTCAAGATCAAAACATCGAAGCAATAGGAGAAAAATGCATATTTATTGGAAAGAAAAAACTATATCTTATGTTACGCTTAGTTTTAAAAGATTAAATTTTTGGGATGATTTGAATTTCAAGTCATCCAGAGAATCAAAAAAATTTTACACTTTATGAAATAGAATAGTGTGGAGTAGAAACCATAGTTATTTTTAAGTGAAAATTATATGATTTGCCTTGTTACCTTACGCTTTGAAAATGAATTATTTTAAAAATAGTTTGAAGATCAAAGCATCGAAGCAATAAAAGAAAGAAATATATTTATTGGAAAGGATTTAAGAACAATTTATGCACTTTATAATGATGAGGCTCTACTCTAAAATTTAAAATTCCGCAAGTGCTTCAAAAGATCAAATTTTATAGATGCTTTGAAATTCAAACCATCCAGAGAATCAAAAATATTTAACACTTTATGGAAAGAATAACAGCATAAATAACAATTCCGTTTTACAATTAAAAGACTAAATTTCCTTGCATTGTTTGAAATTCAAGATTTCCAGAGAATTAAGGGAAAATAAATACTTTATGGAAAGGAAAACGGGAACAGTCGTAGAACGCAATATAGTTATAATACTATTTTACATAGATTGTGGGCGGCAACGCTCACACTTTTTTTAGTGTCAAAATGGATATTATCCAAAACCAAAATGACACACAATTATTTTATTTATTGGAGGTAGTTCAGATGAACGAATTAAAATTACAAGAGGTTACAAAAAAGTATCTGAAAGAAAATGGTCTGTCAGTGCGATTTATGGCACAAAAAACAGACATTAATAGAACGTCACTACAATTGTGGATAAACGGGAGCAGGAATCTAAACATTCAGAATATTGTTAAAATCAAACAGTTTTTGTCTGGTAGTTATATCCAGAGTGCAGAGACAATCACAGCGCAAATGGTCGCACAATCGCAGGAGGGAGCATGAATAACATTACAGTCGAATTAACGTCAGAAGAACAAAGGCACATAATCAAAATATTGCAAGATAGATATGATAGTTCTCTTGATATAATCGAGATTTCTTCGATAAAATCTATTTTAGAAAAACTTGACCAACAAGTAAATGATTGGGTGCCGTCACTACAAAAACAGGAAGAAACAAAATAAGAATAGGAGGATAAAGAAGTGGGTAAAAAGTCAATGAAAAAGCGAAACTTCAATATAATAAAATGGGTAAAAAACGTAAATACAGTAAGTCATGGAATTATACCTTAACTAACAAAATGATAAAGGATATTGGTGGTTTGGTCGCAGAGGACGAAATATTCAAGCCATGTCCATATCAGTCTTGTGTATGGGTGTCAAATTACGCAAGAATATTAACTACTCGCCACAAACGCGCACAGTTAATGAAACCGAGATTTGAGAATGGTTATAGGAAGATACATCTCAGACAGACTAAATATGGAAAGGTAATAAGTAAGTCTTGTTTGGTACATCGTTTAGTAGCTGAGTTATTTGTTACTCCCGGTAGTTGGATCAATCCAGAGGACACATTGCAAGTGCATCATATCAAACCTATAAATCGCAAAACAATTGATCTTAAACAAGATTTTGCTAGTAATTTAATGTGGGTTCCCACGCAACTACATCACTCTATTGACAGGATTTATAAAATTGAAGTTTGCACAATTGAAGGATGGAAAGCAATGGATTTTGTCGCTGCATCGGAGCAGCTTGGTATTGATCCGTACAAATTTTTTGAGATTTGTGGAAGTAAACAAAAAATCCCATTGAAGATAGATGCCGATGGATGGGAATTTTATGCTGTTGATGAGGAGCAGTTGGATAATATAAGTGTTGATAACTTATTTCGTGTTAAGCGCAAGGGAAACAAAAAGTCAGATAATTAATCAAATAATCTAATACTTGTAAGCTGTATTTATTTCCAAAAACTATTGACAGATAACAGTTTTTGTGTATAATAGTAGTAGAAATTTAATGCGTCTTGTCAATTTTATAATATGCAATTAAAGACGCAGTGTCCTACAAGTGGACTAACAGCAAAGATCATATCGTTAATAACTTTTTGCGCTTGGGTGTTTTGCCGAGTGCTATTTGTTGTTCTCTGATATGGTCTTTTTTGCGTTTGAAATACAATAAATAGTACATAGGAGTAATGAAAGATAATATGAATGAAAACAAAAATGTAGCGATTTTTTCGCAAAAGCTAGCAGGATGGTTAATGCAAAGAGGTTTTGTTCTTGTCGGAATGGAAAAAAGTAAAATTAGTGGAGCGGGCAGGAATGTTTTCTTTTTCAAAAATTCGCCTGAAATTAATGCTCAAATTGAGTGTTACAAGGCACAATTAATGAATAAGTAAAGGAGTCTGCTTCAAATGAGTACATCAAATTATTTATCAGAGGTAATCAATTCTGAAACTATTCAGAGTTGGGAAGGAAAAAATGTTCTAATTGAGAGTGGCACAAACACAGGAAAATCGCACTTTATTCTTTATAAATTAAGAGAATATGCAAAAGCAAATAATAAGAAGATGTTATTGCTTGTTCCACGTATCAGTATAAAAAAGCAGTTTAAAGAAAAAATAGAAAAATTCGATGATGGCGTTATTGAATTGCAGTCTTATCAATACGTAGAGAACATATGCAAGGAAAATACGGAAGATGCTAATAAGAGGATAGACAATATTTTAGCAAAATATGATTTTATCATTATGGACGAGGCACAGTATTTTGAAACTGATGCAAGTATTAATCCACAAACAGAACTGAGTCTCAATGCAATCCTACGCAATAAGCATACACATATTTTTGTGACTGCCACTGCTAAAAGGATAAGGCACTATTTAGAAGATATAATTAAGATAAAACTGGAGAATGTATTTTTTAATCCGGGAAATAACAGGAATATCTCTACTTTATACTTCTATAATGATGACGATGACCTATATAGCATGATTGACATGGCAGTTGCGTATAAAACAAAATGTATTGTTTTTGTGAACAAAATTGAGGAAGGTGTTGCATTGTTTAAAAGATATCAAAATTATAGCCTTTTTTATTGCAGTGAAGGTAAGGATGAGTATGAAATGTACACTGATAAAGAAGAAGTGCAATTTATGATTGAAAACGAAAAATTCAGAAAACTGATTTTGATCGCGACAAGTGTGCTTGACGCAGGTTTCAACATACGAGATTCTGATCTTCATCATATATTTATACATGGAATCTCTGATATGAATACAATTGAGCAGTTTATTGGACGCAAGAGAAGCAATCCAGATGTAATTTCTGACACTATTTCTGTGTATATAAAAGCAATAAGTAACCAGAGCATAAGTGGAAGAAAAAGAACATTGGCAAATAATCTTGTACCTGTAGATTACTTTCGCGAACATGGATCTACAAACTATTTAAAAAGATATCCAAGAAAACATGATTTCTATGAGATAATATATGGCAAACCTGTTGAGGGAGACGAAAGCGGAAAATGTTACTTATTGATTAATGAGATAAGAGATTATCATTATAGATGTGATTTAGAAGAATTAACGGAGATGTTGACTTATAAAGATAAAGAAAATACAGCTAGAAAAGTAAAGAAAGATAATGCTTCTGCATTTAAATTCTATGTAATAGAAAGGTTAAATGTTGATCCATCGCATTGTGAAGATATAAGAAAAATGGAAGTGATATGTAATCTTGAAGAGTATCTTAATAACTTAGCATTCAGAGAAGACAAAGGTGTTATGCTCTCACCTGCTAATAGAGAGGATTTTTTAGATACAATTCGCACGATAACGAGTAGAGAGAAAATCAAAACTGCTAAAGTATTAAATGATCTTTTCATACATGAGTATCACATTCCCTATTACATTCGTACTTTTGAAACATCGCGAATAGAGAATGATAAGAAAAAAAACTATAGATGTGCATGGGAAATTGAATATGATCCCAATATCATTGCCGACTATTGCTGATACAATATGTTGCATATAGGAAGCCGGGATTTTTAGCCCATATGTGTCGTTACCCACATAATACCGTATCCTATTATATATAGCTTATGCTCAAAAATGTGGGTAATGAACTTAATATTCTTATTACCTGTATTCTTATTACCTGATGGCCGATGACGTAGGAGTCGGACAGCAGAGCGACAATCGGCGTAGACGATTGGAAGCTACCTTACTATTTATTGATACTTGTATATCTCTTTCTGATTTTAAATGGTGTTTCCAGAAGAG